>Ga0207671_10001435_pt1 | contig 27632 bp, 24 predicted proteins | sample KBSC24metaG_FD_184352 | JGI IMG/M metagenome (GOLD analysis project Ga0207671, IMG submission 184352) | Corn rhizosphere microbial communities from Kellogg Biological Station, Michigan, USA - KBS C2-4 metaG (SPAdes) (version 2) | ecosystem: Host-associated > Plants > Roots > Rhizosphere > Soil... | reverse complement strand
TCGCTGCTGTTCCCGGTGGCGGTTGCGGCGCGCTTCGCCGGCAAGCTGATGGGCAAGGACGACAGCGACGATTCGCCGCCGCCGGCCGTGCTCAACAAGGCGTTCGAGACGATCTTCGGCCTGGAGCGGCATCTGCTCGGCCGGCTGCCGATGCCGCCGGGACTGTCGATCATCGTGATCGCCGAGCCGAAGGGGTAACTTCAGGGAGTGCGCCCCTTTTCTCCCCTCCCGCAGGCGGGAGGGGGATTTGAAGGGCGGGAGTTTAGCTTACTCCGCCGCGTCGTTATGCCGCGCCTGCGGGGACACGCTGATCGCGCCCGAATCCTGATGGCGATAGCCGAGCGAGGCATGGCCCTGCACCGGCCCCGCGACATCGGCGATCAGGTAGAGCGGCCGCCGCTTCGATTCGACGTAGAGCCGGCCGAGATACTCGCCGATCATCCCCAGCACGAACATCTGCACCGCACCGATCACGACGACGACCAGCATGGTCGAGGTCCAGCCCTGGATCGCATGGCCCATCGCCCAGGCGATCAGGATGTAGAGGATCAGCAGCACCGAGGCGCCCGTGAGCAGCAGCCCGACATGGCTGGCGAAGCGCAAGGGCGCGGTCGAGAAGCCGGTGATCGCGTCGAGTGCGAAGCGGATCATCTTGCCCAGCGGGTATTTGGTCTCGCCGGCATGGCGCTCGTGCCGGTCATAGACGAAGGGCACCTGGCGGAAGCCGATCCAGGCGACCATGCCGCGGATGAAGCGTGCCTGCTCGGGCAGCGACAGCAGCGCATCGAGCGCGCGCCGGCTCATCAGGCGGAAGTCGCCGGTGTCGAGCGGGATCGGCGTATCGGTGATGCGATCGAGCATGCGGTAGAAGATCGCCGCCGTCGCCTTCTTGAACAGGCTCTCGCCCTCGCGCTTGCGCCGGACGGCATAGACCACGTCGGCGCCCTGCGCTGCCATGGTTTCGCGCATCTCGGTCAGCAGCTCGGGCGGGTCCTGCAGATCGGCGTCGATGATCAGGATCTGCTCGCCGGCGCAGAGATCCAGGCCCGCGGTGAGCGCGAGCTGGTGGCCGTGGTTGCGCGACAGGTTGATCGCGACGAGATGCGGGTCCGCGGCGGACAGGCGCTGCATCACCTCCCAGCTGCGATCGCGCGACCCGTCGTTGACGAAGACGATTTCATACGACTCGCCGACTGCCGCGCGCGCGGCGGCGCTGACGCGGCCGTGGAGCATGTCGAGACATGCTTCTTCGTTGTAGCAGGGGACGACGACGGAAAGCTTGGGACGTTTCATCACGCGCGCTCTGTAGCGCTGCCGGAACGGCCCGTCGAGCGGGCGCGCATCAGGCGAACAGGCTCGAAACGAGCCACACATTGGCACCCGTGATCCCGGCGAACAGCAGCCAGCCGATCGCCTGCAGCCAGATCGGGCTGGCGAAGCGGCCCATCAGCTTGCGGTCGGCGGTGAGCAGCAGCAGCGGCGCCATCGCGAAGGGCAGGCCGGCGGAGAGCACCACCTGGGTCAGCACCAGCAGCCGCCCCACCGCGCCGTCGCCGAGCAGCAGCACGCCGGCCAGCGCCGGGATCAGCGCCAGCCCGCGCGTGATCAGGCGGCGGACCCAGCAGGGGATCTTGAGGTCGAGGAAGCCCTCCAGGATCACCTGCCCCGCGATGGTGCCGGTGAAGGTGGCGCTCTGGCCGGAGGCGAGCAACGCGATGCCGAACAGCGGCGCGGCGATCGCGGCACCGGTGGCGGGCGTCAGCAGGCGATAGGCATCCTCGATCTCGCGCACGCCGGTATTGCCGTTGGCGTTGAAGGCAGAGGCCGCGACGATCAGGATCGCGGCGTTCACGAAGGTGGCGGCGAGCAACGCCGCGATGATGTCGAACTGGGCATAGCGCACCGCCTCGCGTTTCGCCGGTTCGTCGGGTCCCGAGACGCGGGTCTGCACGATCGAGCTGTGCAGGTAGAGATTGTGCGGCATCACCGTCGCGCCGAGGATGCCGATCGCGAGATACAGGGCGTGGGGGTCGGCGAGCCGGGCAGGGTCCGGGATCATGCCCGCCAGCACCGCCGCGCCGTCCGGGGGCGATAGGAACAGCTGCACCACGAAGCAGGCGGCGACGGTGCCGACCAGCCCGAGCATGATCGCCTCCATCTGGCGGAAGCCCTGGCCCTTGAGGCTGAGCACAATCACCACGTCGAGCGCGGTGATCAGCACGCCGATCCACAGCGGGATGCCGAGCAGCAGCTGGAAGGCGAGCGCGCTGCCCAGCACTTCGGCGACGTCCGTCGCGATGATCGCGAGTTCGGCGAACACCCACAGGAACCTCGCGACGCCGGGCGAATAGCGATCGCGCACGAGCCGGGCGAGATCGCGGCCGGTGGCGATGCCGAGGCGCGCGCACAGCGATTGCAGCACCATCGCCGCCGCGCTGGAGGCGAGGATGACGAACAGCAGGCCATAGCCGTAGCGCGAGCCCGCCTCGATATCGGTCGCCCAGTTGCCGGGATCGATATAGCCGACCGAGACCAGCAGGCCCGGCCCCATGTAGCGGAGCAGCTTGGCCAGCGGCGAAAGGCCCGCGGGCACGATCACGCTGCCGCGGACTTCGGAAGGGCAGAAGGGCGCGGTGGCGGTGCGGGGCAGTTTGAACATCGGTGTCGTTCTATCGCCCCGCACCCTTTGTTGCCAGATCAGGCAATCGCGCGGGCGCGTTCCTCGACCAGTCGTTCGAACATGGTGAGCGGCATCGCGCCCAGCCGGATCACCTCATGGAACTGCTGGAGATCGAACTTGTTGCCGGCGATCTTCTGCGCGTTGGCGCGGGCGCGGGTCCAGGCGATGTGGCCGAGCTTGTAGGCGCAGGCCTGGCCCGGCATCGTGCAATAGCGCTCCACCTCGCGCTGCGAGCGCGGCCGGGCGAAGCCGGTGTTCTGGACGATATAGTCGGTCGCCTGGTCGCGGGTCCATTTCTGGGTGTGGATGCCGGTATCGACCACCAGCCGCACCGCGCGGAACAGGAAGGATTGCAGGTAGCCGGCGCGCTCCAGCGGCCCGTGATAGGCGCCGAGCTCGTCGGCCAGCTGCTCGGCATAGAGCGCCCAGCCTTCGGTATAGGCGCTGAAGAAGCCGAACTTGCGGATCAGCGGGCCTTCCGCGGCCTGCGCGGTGCTGATCTGGAGATGGTGGCCGGGCAGGCCTTCGTGGAAGGTCAGCGCGGGCAGCGAATATTTCGGCCAGTCGGCCACGCTCTTGAGGTTGATCCAGTAGATGGCGGGGCGCGAGCCATCCAGCGCGGCGCGGGTGTAATAGCCGTTCGAGGCGCCGTCCTGGATCTCCACCGGCACCGCGCGGATCTCGAGCGGCGCCTTGTTGGGGTTGAGGAACGCCTTGGGCAGCAGCGTGGCGACGTTCTGGATGCCGGCGTTGAGCCCGGCGATCAGCGCGGCGCGGCCCTCCGCGGTGTCCGGATAGAGCTGGTCGGGGCGTTCGTTGAGCGCGGTCAGCCGCGCACCGACGCTGCCCTGGGTCATGCCCTGTGCCTTGAGCAGCGCGTCGAGCTTGGCGCTGATCTCGGCCACCTGCTCCAGGCCCATCTTGTGGACCTGATCGGGGGTGAAGCTGGTGGTGGTCCACTGCTCCAGCGCCGCGGCGTAGATTTCCCGGCCGCGCGGCACGTCCCAGAGGCCGGCGGAAGGACGGCCCTTGGCGTGGAGATCCTTGATGAGGGCATATTGCCGGTCGAGCGCGGGATAGACCTTCTCGCCGACGATCTTGGCGGCGCGGCCCTGCCAGTCGCCCTGCAGCTGCTTGGCGGCGGCGCGGCGGACCAGCGACTGGGTGAGCGTGTTCGCGGCCGGATCGGGCTGGCGCAGCTTGGCCATCTGGGCGAGCGCCAACTCCAGGCAGAAGACCGGCGCCACCAGCCCCCGTCCCGCAGCTTCCTTCTGGTCCGCCGTGTCCTGATCAAGCACCCCGGCGAACGCGTCGAGGCGATCGAGATACGCTTCTGCATCGTCCTGGGTGACGATCGTGTGGCTGGAGTTGAGGAAATCGGGCGTCGAGAAATAGGCGCCGCCCTGCTGGGTGATCGGGAAGGGACGGCCGACCGAATCGATCTGGAACTTGTCCTGCGACACGGTGGCGCTGCGCAGCGAATAGAGCACCACTTCGCGGTCGAGCCGTGCGCCCTCGGAAAGGCTGGCGGGATCGAATGCCTCGATTTTCGCGATCGCGGCCTTGGTATCGGCAAGGTTGCGCGCCTTGGCCGCGGCGCTGCCGTCGCTCAGCTTGTGCTTGAGCGCGGCGTTCGGGCCCTTGTCGAAGCCGAGCGAGGTGGCGAACTCGGGCGAACGCTGGATGCGTTCGGCGACGATCTGGTTGTAGACGGCGTTGATCTCGGCATCGCGGGTGCCGGCCATGGCGGCGCGGGCAACGGCGGGGAGCAAAGCGGCCAGCGCGGCGGTGCTCGATGAGGCGAGGAAGGTACGACGATCCAAGGCTTTTCCCCCAAGTTATATGTTGGTTGGGGGCAGCGTACCGTGGATTCGGATAAGGTCCAGAGTGTATCCTCCCGCGCCAGGGGGAGGTGTCAGGCGCAGCCCGACGGAGGGGGAGGAAGCACGCCGGTTGGAGAGGTTCTGGCATCCTCCCCCTCCGTCGCCTTCGGCGCCACCTCCCCCTGGCGGGGGAGGATACGGATCAGGTCAAACCCGTTCGGCCGAGCTCACCGCGTCCGCCGCGCGCAGCGCTGCGAGCAGCTTCATCAGGTGCGCGGCGTTGCGCACTTCCAGGTCGATCGTGTTGGTGTGGAAGGTGGTGTCGCGATTATCCAGCCGCAGCCCCAGGATATTGGCCTTGTGCTGGCCGATCAGCGTTGCGACCGTGCCCAGCGCGCCGGGTTCGTTCTTCAGCGTCACCGCGATCTCGGCGACGCCGCCATCGGCCTTGTCGCCCCAGGTGAGGTCGACCCAGTCGGCTTCCTCGACATCCGCGAGGCTGGGGCAATCGATGCGGTGGACGACGATCGGCTGGTCGGGCTTGCGCACGCCCAGGATGCGGTCGCCCGGCACCGGGCAGCAATCCTCGGCATAGGTGAAGGCGACACCGGGGGTGAGGCCCTTGATGTCGATGGCGTGATGCTGCGGCGGCAGCTGGTCGTCCTCGCCGCTGGCCGAGCCGGGCATCACCGCTTCCATCACCTGTCCGTCGGTGAGCGTGCGGCGGGCGATCGCCTCCATCAGCGATTCCGCATCGGGGAGCTTCAGCCGCTTGAGCGCTTCGCCCAGCGCGCCTTCGCCGGGCGCGACGGGCAAGCGGGCGACGATGTCCTCGTAGAGCTTGCGGCCCAGCCGGATCGTCTCGTCGCGCTCCTTGTGGCGGAGGTGCCGGCGGATCGCCGCGCGCGCCTTGCCGGTGATCGCGAAGTTGAGCCAGTTGGGCTGCGGCTCCTGCGCCTTGGAGCGGAGGATCTGCACCTGGTCGCCTTGTTCGATCTCGGTACGCAGCGGCACCACCTTGCCGTTGACCTTGGCGCCGACCGCCTGGTCGCCGAGATCGGTGTGGACCGCATAGGCGAAGTCGATCGGCGTGGCGCCCTTGGGCAGCTGGATCAGCTCGCCCTTGGGGGTGAAGGCGAAGATGCGATCCTGGTACATCGCCATGCGCGTGTGCTCGAGCAGCTCTTCCGGGCTCTCGGCATGTTCGAGGATCTCGATCAGGTCGCGGATCCAGCTGACCTGGGTGTCGGGCCGCACCGCGCTCTGCTTGTAGGCCCAGTGCGCGGCGAGGCCGAATTCGGCCTGGGCGTGCATGTCGCGGGTGCGGATCTGCACTTCGACGCGGGTGTCGCCGGCATGCATGATCGTGGTGTGGAGCGAGCGATAGCCGTTGCGCTTCGGTGTCGAGATGTAATCCTTGAACCGCCCCGGCACCATCGGCCAGCGGCGGTGGATCACGCCCAGCGCGCGATAACACTCCTCCTCGGTATCGACGATCGCGCGGAAGGCCATGATGTCGGACAGCTGCTCGAGGCTGACATGGCGCTCGGACATCTTCTTCCAGATCGAATAGGGATGCTTCTCGCGCCCCGTGATCTCGGCATTGATGCCGCCGCGGCCGAGCAGCAGCTTGAGGCCGGAGGCGATCTTGAGCACCCGGTCCTCGCCCTCGACGCGGAAGCTGTCGAGCCGGCGGGTGATCGATTCATAGGCTTCGGGTTCGAGCTGGCGGAAGGCGAGCGTCTGCATCTCCTTCATGAACTCGTACATGCCGATCCGCTCGGCGAGCGGGGCATAGATGTCCATCGTCTCGCGGGCGATGCGGCGGCGCTTCTCCTCCTTCTTGATGAAGTGGAGCGTGCGCATGTTGTGGAGACGATCGGCGAGCTTCACCAGCAGCACGCGGATGTCGTCGGACATGGCGAGCAGGAATTTGCGCAGGTTCTCGGCGGCGCGCTCGCTCTCGGTCTGCGCCTCGATCTTGGACAGCTTGGTGACGCCGTCCACCATGCGGGCGACGTTGGGGCCGAACAGCCGCTGGATCTCCTCCGGCGTGGCGACCGTGTCCTCGATCGTGTCGTGGAGGATCGCGGTGGCGATCGTCTCGTCGTCGAGATGCAGGTCGGTGAGGATGCCCGCCACCTCGATCGGGTGGCTGAAATAGGGGTCGCCCGAGGCCCGTTTCTGGGTGCCATGGGCATTGACCGAGAAGACATAGGCCCGGTTGAGCAATGCCTCATCGGCTTCGGGGTCGTAGGAGAGGACCCGGTCTACAAGTTCATACTGACGCAGCACACCTGCTAGATGGCGTCACTGGCCCGCTTTTTGCAACCGATTTGAAGGTGCATTCGCGGCTTGACGGCAACGCTGTGGCCGAAGTGCTGCGCCGGGCCGGTTTCCCACCCCCCTTTTTTGCGATAGGGTGCCCGCATGGGTGGAGCCGTTCGAGAGACGCTGCGGGCCATGGCGCGGGAATGCAGCCTGCCGGCCGCGCTGGAGGCTATGGGCGAACGCTGGTCGTTCCTGATCCTGCGCGGCGCGTTCAACGGCCTCCGCCATTTCGAGGAATTCCAGAGCGAGCTGGGCATCGCCCGCAACATCCTCGCCAACCGGCTGGCGCGGCTGGTGGAACATGGCATCCTCGCGCGGGTCCCGTGCGCCGACGATCGCCGCAAGGTGGAATATCGGCTGACCGACAAGGGGCATGCGCTGCTGCCGACGATGGTGGCGCTGCGCCAATGGGGCGAGCGTTGGGAGACGGGCGTGCCCGCCTCGCCGATCCTGGTGGATGCGCGCGACGGCAAGCCGATCGCGCCGGTGACGGTGCAGGCGCAGGATGGCCGGGTGCTGGGCAAGGGCGACCTGCTCTGGGCGCTGCCCGAGGATGCCGAAGAGGCGCGTGCGGCCGAGTAACGTTGGGGCCGCTCCGCCACCGAAGCGTAAATGCTTCTATAATGGCGTGTGCATCAGGGAAATTTGCGCATGACGTTCGGCATTTCGACGGTGGGGATCAACGGCGTGGGAGGCGTGGCGCGAGCCGCTGCGACCCATGGCAGCACGAGCGGCCCTGTCGACGAGACCGCCGAAGCCTTTCTCCGCGAAGCCCGCAAGAGCCCGGCCGAGCGCACCAAGGAAGCCGTGCTCAAGCGCTACAATCTGACGCAGGAGCAGTTCGACCAGCTCGCCCCCGAAAAGCAGGCGGCGATCCGGCGGGAGATCGAGGAAGAAATGAAGCGCAAGCTGGGCCGGGCCCAGGGCGGCGCCTTCGCCGACGTGGTCGTCTAGCCGCCGATCGCGAGCAGCGCGGCGCGCACCGCCTCCGGGATCGGCTTCGAGCGGCGCTCGGCCAGATCCACATGGACGCTTACCATCTCGACTTCGGCATGCAGTTCGCCGGTTTCCGCATGGCAGAGGTCGATCCGCATCGTCATGCTGGACGTGCCGACGCGCGCGACGCGCACATGGGCCTCGACCAGATCGTCGAAGCGGAACGGCCGTTTATATTCCACCTGCGCGCGGACGACGTTGAACTCCGCCTCCATCCATTCCGGCCCCAGCGCGGCCAAATCCGCCCAGCGCCAGAACTCGGTCAGCCCGACATCGGCATATTCGAGATAGCGCGAGTTGAAGACGATCTTCTGCCCGTCGATCTCGGAATAGCGGACGCGGAAGCGGGTGGAGAAGGGGAAGCCGGGGCGGGACATGGCGGCGGGCTTTGCCCCGGGCGGGGCGCGGTCCGCAAGTGCGGGGTGCGCATGCGGGCGTGCCGTTTCTGGAGGGCTGCCCCCTCCACACCTCCTTCGTCATCCCCGCGAAGGCGGGGATCCATTCGCCTGTGCGTTCACGGCTGGAACGGCAACGTCAGCCCCAATGGATTCTCGCCTTCGCGGGAATGACGATGGGAGTTTCGGGCATGCGGGGGCGGAAAACCCCCGCCGCCGCCATCACCCCGCGTTCGCCGCGGGCGTGTTGACCCCCATCGACTGGAGATACTTCTTCACGTTGCGCGCGGCCTGGCGGAGGCGCTGTTCGTTCTCCACCATCGCGATGCGGACGAAGCCTTCACCGTTCTCGCCGTACCCGACGCCCGGCGCCACCGCGACCTTGGCATGGGTGAGCAGCTGCTTGGAAAACTCCAGGCTGCCGAGATGCGCCAGCGCCGGCGGCAGCGGGGCCCAGGCGAACATCGAGGCGCGGGGGGAGGGGATTTCCCAGCCCGCACGCGCGAAAGCTTCCACCATCACGTCGCGGCGCTTGTGGTAGAGCAGGCGGTTCTTCTCGACGATGTCCTGCGGGCCGTTGAGTGCGGCGCAGGCCGCCGCCTGGATCGGCGTGAACGCGCCGTAGTCGAGATACGACTTCACCCGCGACATCGCCGCGATGAGCTGCTTGTTGCCCACCGCGAAGCCGATCCGCCAGCCGGCCATCGAATAGGTCTTGCTGAGCGAGGTGAACTCGACCGCGACGTCCTTGGCGCCCTTGACCTGCAGGATCGACGGGGTCGGCTTGCCGTCGAAATACAGCTCCGAATAGGCGAGGTCGGAGAGGATCCACACCTTGTTCTCGCGCGCCCAGGCGACGAGCCGCTCGTAAAAGGCGAGGTCCACCGTCTCCGCGGTCGGATTCGACGGATAGTTGACGACGAGGATGGAGGGACGCGGCACGGTGAAATTCATCGCGCGCTCGAGGCTCTCGAAATAGGCGTCGTCGGGCGTGGTGGGCACCGCGCGGATCGTCGCGCCGGCGATGATGAAGCCGAAGGTGTGGATCGGGTAGCTGGGATTGGGCGCCAGCACCACGTCGCCCGGCGCGGTGATCGCAGTGGCGAGGCTGGCCAGGCCTTCCTTCGAGCCCATCGTCACCACCACCTCGGTCTCGGGATCGAGCTCCACGCCGAAGCGGCGGCCATAATAGTTGGCCTGGGCGCGGCGCAGGCCCGGAATGCCCTTGGACTGCGAATAGCCGTGCGCGTCGGGCTTGCGCGCCACCTCGCACAGCTTCTCGATCACATGGTCGGGCGGCGGCAGGTCGGGATTGCCCATGCCGAGGTCGATGATGTCCTCTCCGCCCGCCCGCGCGGCCGCCCGCATCGCGTTCACTTCGGCGATGACATAGGGGGGCAAGCGCTTGATGCGGTAGAATTCTTCGGACATTTCCTCGACTTTCAAGGGTTTTGGCATGCGACACAAAATTGTGTCGTGCCGTCGTTCTACGCCATAATAACCTAGTCGGGAATGACGCATTGCATTGCCTGCGCTAAGGCGGGGCAAAGGAGAGGATCGAATGCCCGACACGCTCACGCCGACCCTGCCGCGCCTGGAGGACCTGCAGCACTGGACCTGGGTGCTCGGCCGGGCGCAGCAGATGATGCTGGAGCATGGGCTGGACCTGATGGAGCATGTGCCGGCGGCCCCGCCCTTCGGCATGCTGCTCGATCCCACCCCCGCGATGCGCGCCGGTGCGGATTTCTGGGCGGACACGATGCAGCTGTGGCAGCGCTTCCTCGACCCGGCGAACGCGGAGCCCTTCGTCGAATCGCCCGAGCAGGCGCGCGACAAGCGCTTCAAGGCACCGCAATGGCGCGACGAACCGATCTTCGACTTTCTCCGCCAGAGCTATTTCGTCATCGCCGATCACCTGCTGAAGAATGTCGAAGCGCTGGAGCATGTCGACGGGCGGCAGAAGGACCAGATCCGCTTCGCCACCCAGCGCTTAATCGATGCGATGAGCCCGACCAACTTCCCCGCCACCAACCCGCAGGTGATCGAGAAGATCGTCGAGACCAAGGGCGAGAGCCTGCTGAAGGGGTTGCAGCACATGCTGCAGGACATGGCCAAGGGCCAGATGACGCAGACCGACGCGGGGGCGTTCGAGCTCGGCCGCAACCTGGCGATGACGCCGGGCAAGGTGGTGAAGCGCACGCCGCTCTACGAGCTGATCCAATATACGCCGACGACCGAGGAGGTGCTGGAAACCCCGCTGATCATCTTCCCGCCCTGGATCAACCGCTTCTACATCCTCGACCTGACGCCCGAGAAGAGCTTCATCCGCTGGGCGGTGGAGCAGGGGATCACCGTGTTCGTCGTCTCGTGGCGCTCGGCCGATGCGAGCATGAAGGACGTGGTGTGGGACGATTATGTCGAGCGCGGCCAGATCGATGCGATCGACACGGTGCGCGACCTGCTCGGCGTCGAGAGCGTCCACACCATCGGCTATTGCGTCGCCGGCACCACGCTGGCGGCGACGCTGGCGGTGCTCGCGGCGCGCGAGCAGGCGGCGAAGGTGGCGAGCGCGACCTTCTTCACCGCGCAGGTCGACTTCACCGAGGCGGGCGACCTGCGCGTCTTCGTCGACGACGACCAGCTGGCGATGATCCGCAGCCTCAGCGCCGACGGCTTCCTCGACGGGCGCTACATGGCGGCGACCTTCAACCTGCTGCGCGGCCGCGACCTGATCTGGAACTACGTCACCAACAACTATCTGATGGGGCAGGAATATGCCCCCTTCGACCTGCTCCACTGGAACTCGGACGTCACCAACCTGCCGGCGACCTGGCATCTCAGCTACCTGACCGACCTCTATCGCGACAACAAGCTGATCTCCCCCGGCGCGCTGAGCATCGGCGGCACCCCGATCGACCTCTCCAGGGTGACCACACCCAGCTATATCCAGGCCGGTCGCGAAGATCATATCGCGCCCGCCAAAAGCGTGTGGAAGTTAACCGAGCATTTTCGCGGGCCGCACAAGTTCGTGCTCGCCGGCTCGGGCCATATCGCAGGTGTAATAAACCCCCCGTCTGCTAAAAAATACCAATACTGGACCAATCAGGATCCTGCCGAGTCGCTGGAATCCTTCCTGAAAAGCGCGACCGAACATGCCGGAAGCTGGTGGCCAGACTGGCTTGACTGGCTGGGTGCGATGGGCGGTGTCAAAGTTGCGGCGAGCGGTGCGCGGATTCCGGGGGGTGGGAACCTTTGTGCAGTTGCGGAAGCACCGGGTGATTATGTTAAGATGCGGTGAGAAAATGTTGTGAAAATGCGGCATTTGTAACGTTTTGTGCACTGCACAATGAAGCCTTGCAAAACTGACGCCATCTCGTTATATGCTGCGGTGCAGCAATAGGCAGGGAAGCTAGTCACATGGCCAGCAAGGGACCCAAGACGACGGCCAAACCGGCCGCCAAGACGGCGGCACGCGGCGCCCCAAAGCCCGCGATTCTGGCCGAAGCTGCCGCGGTGATGCCGCCGCCCGTACCCCCGCTGGCCGAGACGATCGTCCCGGCTGCGGCCCTGGTACCGGCGCCGGTCGAAACCGCTGCACCGCAGGAAGTGAAGACCCACGTTGAAGAGACGATCGCCGCGCCCGCGGAAACGGCCAAGGCCGTCGCCGAACCGGTGATCGAAGCCGCAGAGACCGTCGCGCCGGCGGTCACCACCAGCACCGCGAAGGAAATTTCGATCATGGCTACCACCTACGAGAACGCGACCACCCAGGCCCACACCGCTTTCGCCGACATGAACGAGCGCGCCAAGGCCGCCGTCGAGAAGTCGACCAAGCTGGTCGAGGAAGCCAACGAGTTCGCCAAGGGCAACATCGAGGCGCTGGTCGAGTCGGGCCGTATCGCTGCCAAGGGCTTCGAGACCCTGGGCCAGGAAGCTGCCGACTATAGCCGCCGCTCGTTCGAGAGCGCGACCGCGGCGCTGAAGAATCTGTCGTCGGTCAAGACCCCGACCGATTTCTTCAAGCTGCAGAGCGACTATCTGCGCGGCGCGTTCGACTCCTATGTCGCCGAAGCCTCGAAGCACACCGAAGCCGTGATCAAGCTCGCCGGCGACGCCGCGCAGCCGATCTCGAACCGCTTTGCGGTTGCGGTCGAGAAGGTGAAGACTACCGCCTGATCGGCCCAGCCGATCCGGATGAAAACGATTTGGGGGCGGTCGCTGCAGCGACTGCCCCTTTTTCATGTCCACAAAATGCGGGCCCGGGCCCGCGACGCCTTGCCCTTGGGGGCAGCGCGACATATTTTGCGACGCCTATGGTCGAGCTTCGTACAACACAGATTCGGATGGCCGAGGACGGCGACCAGGATGATCGCGGCAACGACAACGCGGTCGGCATCGCCACGCGTACCCGCACCCGCACCAAGAAGCCGACGCCCTACCGGGTGCTGATGCTCAACGACGATTATACCCCGATGGAGTTTGTCGTGCTGGTGCTCCAGCGCTTCTTCCGGATGAATATCGAGGAAGCGACCCAGGTGATGCTGCATGTCCACCAGCGCGGCGTGGGCGTTTGCGGGGTGTTCAGCTACGAAGTCGCCGAGACCAAGGTCTCGCAGGTGATCGACTTCGCCCGGCAGAACCAGCACCCGCTGCAATGCACGCTGGAGAAGGCGTAGGCGCTCTGGCTGCGCCGTCGTAATCGGCGGTGGTCATCCCCAAAGCACAACACCCGTCATCCCCGCGAAGGCGGGGATCCATTGGCGCTGAATTTTCGGTTCTTTCCGCCACCGCCCTGGCAAATGGATTCCCGCCTTCGCGGGAATGACGACGGACTGAGGCGGGGAGGGTACCGCCCGAACCTGCACCGCGCCCGGGCGCGCCGTCACCGCGCCGGCGGCAGCCAGCGCAGGTCGAGCCCTTCATAGCGATTGACGTAGTTTGCCGCGCCCGCCAGCGCGCCGCGATCGAGCAGCGTCACCCGGCCGCCCTCGCGCGCGATCATGCCTTCTTCCTCGAGCTGGCGGAGCATGCGGTTGACGTGCACCGCGGTGAGCCCCGTCGCGTCGCCGATCTCCTCCTGGGTCAGCCCCAGCGGGAACGCACGGTCGATCGACTTGTCGGTCGCGCGCAGCCGGTTGCGCAGGTCGAGCAGCAGCGCGGCCACGCGCGCCTTGGCGCTGGTCCGCCCCAGCGCCGCCAGCCGATCGGTCAGCGCCACCCGCTCGATCTGGCTGTAGACGAGGATCATCGCCGAAAGCCGGGGGTGTTCCTGCATGATTCCGGACAAGGTCGCGCGGTCGAAGGGGCAGACCACCGTGTCCGATAGGGCACACAAAGTCTCCGGCGCTTCGTGATAAATCGCCGAGGAGATGCCGAGCATGTCGCCGGGGAACAGGAATCGGAGGATCTGGCGGCTGCCGTCGTCGAGCAGCACATAGCTCATCATCAGGCCCTTGCGGAGTATGAACAACTCCCCGCAAGGTTCGTTCTCACGCTGTAAAATTGCCCCGCGGCGCACATGGCGCTGGCGCAGCTCGAGCGCATCCAGCGCCTCGCGCTCCTTCGGCGTGAGGTGGATGAACTCGCTCAAAACATCGGCAAAACAACTGGATGACACGCTCTGCACTTTCCCCCGGTCCGCCCTGCAAAGCAGCGCAACGGAATCAGCGCATTAAAATCGATCAAGCCCCTCCAGCAGCCCACCGCTTGCGCGGGCGCGCAGAGCGGCTAGAAGCTCGCCATGGACCGTATCCTCATCCGTGGCGGCAACCGACTTGCCGGCAAGATCGCGATTTCCGGGGCGAAGAACGCCGCCCTTACCCTGATGCCGTGTGCGCTGCTCACCGACGAGCCGCTCACGCTGCGGAACCTGCCACGTCTGGCAGATGTCGACAGCTTCGGACATCTACTGAATGAACTCGGCGCTTCCACCTCGGTAGAGGGCACGCGCCCGAACGAATTCGGCCGGGTGCTCTCGGTGCGCGCCAGCCGGCTGACCTCGACGGTCGCCCCCTATGATATCGTGCGGAAGATGCGCGCCTCGATCCTGGTGCTCGGCCCGTTGCTCGCGCGCGAAGGCGAGGCGACGGTGTCGCTGCCCGGCGGCTGCGCGATCGGCAACCGCCCGATCGACCTCCACCTCAAGGCGCTCGAAGCGATGGGCGCCGAGATCGAGATCAGCGCCGGCTATGTGAAGGCGACCGCGCCCGGCGGCCGCATTTCGGGCGGGCGTTTCCGCTTCCCGGTCGTGTCGGTCGGCGCGACCGAGAATGCGCTGATGGCGGCGGCCACCGCGCGCGGCACCACGGTGCTGGAGAATGCGGCGCGCGAGCCCGAGATCGTCGACCTGTGCAACCTGCTCGTCGCGATGGGCGCGGTGATCCGCGGCATCGGCACCGAGACGCTGGAGATCGACGGCCGCGACCGGCTGCACGGCGCCACCTATGCGGTGATGCCCGATCGCATCGAGGCGGGCAGCTATGCCTGCGCCGCGGCGATCACGGGTGGAGATGTCGAGTTGGTAGGCGCCTCGGCCGAGGACATGCGCGCGACGCTGGATGCGCTGGTCGAGGCCGGCATCACCGTCGAGGAAACCGCGAACGGCGTGCGCATCGCCGCCGAGAACGGCATCCGCCCGCTGACGCTCAACACCGCGCCCTTCCCGGGCTTCGCGACGGACATGCAGGCGCAGTTCATGGCGATGCTGTGCAAGGCGGACGGGGCGAGCACGCTCACCGAGACGATCTTCGAAAATCGCTACATGCACGTGCCCGAACTGGCCCGCATGGGCGCGGACATCGAGGTGCATGGCCGCACCGCGATCGTGCGCGGGGTGAAGAAGCTCACCGGCGCGCCGGTGATGGCCACCGACCTGCGCGCCTCGATGAGCCTGATCCTCGCCGGCCTCGCAGCGGAAGGCGAAACGCAGGTCAACCGCGTCTATCATCTCGACCGCGGCTACGAGCGGCTGGAAGAGAAGCTGCAGGCGGTCGGCGCGGATATCGAGCGCCTCGGCGACGGTTAAGGCATCCCGGCATAGCGTAACTTGCAAGACTGGCCCCTACTGGTCGTCATCCCGGCGAAAGCCGGGATCCATTGGGGCTAGGTCAAGGTTCTTGCCGAAACCGAGAGGCGAATGGATCCCGGCTTTCGCCGGGATGACGGTTTGAGGAAAGGGCTGACCTTTCAACGCCAGCGTCAGCGTACGGGCACGGACATCGAATAGGGCCGCCCCGCTGCCGGCACCACCGTCCGGTTCGGCATGGCCTGCATGGCGAAGCGCAGCTCGCCGCCGCGCATCACTTCGTCATGGGTGATGTACGCGCGGTCGAGCTTGCGGCCGTTGAGCGTCACGCTGCCGACATAGCGGTTCGCCTCCGACAGCCCCGGCGAAGACACCGTGAACCGCTTGCCGCCCGGCAGCGTCAGCGTAGCCCGCTCCAGGAACGGGCGGCCCAGCACATATTGGTTGGAGCCCGGCGCCACGGGGTAGAACCCCAGCATCGTGAACACCAGCCAGGCCGACATCTGGCCGAGATCGTCATTGCCCGCGAGGCCATCCGGCGTCGGCTTGTACTGGCTGTCGACGATCTGCTTCAGCCGCTCCTGCGTCCGCCAGGGCTGGCCGGCATAGCTGTACAGATAGGCGACATGGTGGCTCGGCTCGTTGCCATGGATATACTGGCCGATGAGGCCGGCAATATCCTCGGCATGGCTGTAGTCGATCTTCGAATTGTCGAAATCGAACATCGCGTCCAGCTTGCGCACCACCGCGGCGTCGCCGCCCATCAGGCGGAACAGCCCGGCCTGGTCCTGGGGCACGAACCACGAATATTGCCAGGCATTGCCCTCGGTATAGTCCGAGCCATAGTTGATCGCGGTGGGATCGAAGGGCGTGCGATAGGCGCCGTCGCTCTTGCGCGCGCGCAGGAAGCCGGTCTTCACGTCGAAGCTGTTGCGCCAGTTGGCCGCGCGCTTCTCGAAGGTCGCGGCGAGATCGTCGCGGCCCAGCGCACGCGCCATGCGGGCGATGGTCCAGTCGTCATAGGCATATTCGACGGTCTTGGAGGCGGCTTCCGGCTCCTTGTCGATGGGCACGTAGCCGAGCTTCTGGTACCAGTCGAGCCCACCATAGGGGCCGTGGGTCGCGCTCGCCACCATCGCGTCGAGCGCCGCCTTGCCGTCGAAGCCGCGCAGTCCCTTGAGATAGGCATCGGCGATCACCGGCACGGCATGATAGCCGATCATCGTCCAGGTCTCGCGCCCCTGGAACTGCCAGACCGGCAGGATGCCGAAGGGGCTGTTCTGCTGACTGGCGATCAGCGAGCGGATGATGTCGCGGTTGCGCGCTTCGGGCTGGACGAGCAGCAGCAGCGGGTGCTCGGCGCGGAAGGTATCCCAGAGCGAGAAGGTCGAGTGGAAGGTGAAGCCCTCGGCCTGGTGGACCTGGTCGTCGGGCCCGCGATAGCGGCCGTCGGCGTCGGAGAACACGCTGGGCGCCATCAGCGTGTGGTAGAAGGCGGAGTAGAAGTTGCGCAGCGCGGTGTCGCTGCCCCGCGCGTCGATCGCGCCGAGCGCCTGTTTCCACGCGGCGGTGGTGCGGGCATGGACGGCTTCGAAGTTGCCGGGTTCGGTGGCGAGGTTGGCGAGCGCGGCATCTTCGTCGACGCTCGACAGCGCGACGCGGAGTTCGAGCGGGCGGTCGAGCACCCCGAAATCGAGCCGCGCGACGATTGAGCGGCCTTGGAGCTGGGCCACGCCATCGTCATCCCGGCCCGGCCCCTGGAAGCCGCGATAGGGCACCTTGCCTTCGGTATCCACGAACGCATGGGCCTTGAGGGGGGTCGAGGGGCGGATCGCGAAGAACAGCTTGCGCGCGGGCGCCCAGCCGCGGGTCTCGCGCGCGCCGGTGATGGTCCCGTCGGAACGCACGCGCACCGAGGACCAGAGGATCTTGCCGGGATAATTGTAGAGCGAGCTGCGCAGGTCGAGCACCAGGTGCGCCGCCTTGCCGGCCGGGAAGGCGTAGCGCTCCACCGCGACGCGCGTGCCAGCGGTCATTTCGGCGCGCACGCCCTGGTCCTGCAGTGTCACGGCATAATAGCCCGGCCGCGCGACTTCATCGGCATGGGTGAAGCGCGAACGATAGCCCGAGCCCGGCTTCTTTGGATCGCCCGGCTCCAGCGGCACGGTGTCGCCCGCCACCGGCGCGATCAGGAAGTCGCCCAGGTCCGAATGGCCGGCGCCGGAGAAATGCGTCAGCGAGAAGCCCTGGATCGTAGGGTCGCCGTGCCGATAGCCCGCGGCATGGCCATAGCATTCGCGGATCGCGCAGCCGGTATCGGTATCGGGGCTCAGCTGCACCATGCCGAAGGGCGCGACGGCGCCGGGGAAAGTGTGTCCCTCGCCTCCGGTGCCGACCAGCGGATCGGCATGCTCATAGCCGGTCTGGGCGGCGAGCGGCGCTGTGAGAAGCGACGTGGCGGCGAGTGCGAGCGCGGCGCGCTGGAAGGTCCCCTGCATTGCCAAGGCTTAACCGAGCAAATCTCAGGACGGAAGCCCGCCCGGAATCACTCCGCGGCAAGCGGCAGCATCGGCATTTCTCGGATGGGCGCCGCTACCACGCGGTTCCGCCCGCCCTCCTTGGCCTGGTAGAGCGCGGCATCGGCCATCCCGAGCAGATCGCCTACCGAGCGCGTGCTCTCCGGGATCGACGCAACGCCGAACGAGGCGGAAATCTTGGCGTCATGCATGGCGGAGAGCGCCTCGATCCTCTCGCGCAGGATCTCGGCCTTCGCCACCGCTTCGCTCAGCCCGCATTCGGGCAGGATGACCAGCAGCTCCTCGCCACCGTAGCGGCAGGCCACGTCGGAGGTCCGCAGCGCGCCCATAATCTGGGCCGCGGTCTCGCGCAGCACCGAATCGCCCAGCGCATGGCCGAATTCGTCGTTGAGTTTCTTGAAGTGATCGAGGTCGATCATGATCGCCGACAGGTGCGCGCCGGTGCGTTCCGCAAGACTGGCGTGGCGGGCCAGCGCATCCTCCATGTAGCGACGGTTGTAGAGCCCGGTCAGCGGATCGCGGAGCGCCTGGGTGCGCAGCTTCTCGCGCAGGGCAATGTTGGAGACCGCGAGCGACATCGCATCGGCGATCGCGGTGGCGAGCGGCAGGATCCGCTCCAGCTGCGCGGCGGCGTCGGGCAGGGTGGTTGCCAGCTTGAGCATGCCCTGAATTTCGCCATGCGCGGTCATCGGCAGTTCGAGCACGGTCGCGCAGCCGAGATGATGCTCGCAGCGAAGCGCCCCTCGGCTGTCCGCATTCATGTGCGGCTTGCCGCGCTTGAGCGCCCAGCATTGCGAGGGCGTGAGCATCGGCCGCAGCGTATCGACCTCGGGCCAATGCCAGCTGGCGGACAGCTCCAGCCGGTCGCGCGAATTGTTGAACACGTAGAGTGCGCCGCCGAACCCGGCGAGCAACGAATCGATCGTCGCGCCCAGCACCGCATTGGCATCGGCATAGCCGTTGGCGCTCTGCAGCATCTCGGTCATGCGGAACAGGTGGTTGACCTGCTTGCGCTCGGCATGGGCGCGTTCGGCATCCTGGCGGCGCTCGCGCAACACCCGCAGCGTCTGCGGCCCGCCGACCAGCAGCAGGAACAAGGCGAGTGCGGCGCTGCCGAACTCGAGTACCGCGTCGACCAGCTGGGTATCGTGGCCGTGCGCGAGCGGGTGCAGCAGGTGCGCCACCACCATCACCATCACCGCCGCCGACGCCGCGATCACCCGCCGCTGCATCGAGCGTTCGAGTGGATCATGGGTCCTGGCGTCGGGCGGGTTGGCTTCCACGGTTCCTGTTCCCGGCCGGGGCACGCGCGCCGCGGCTCAGAAACATTATAGGGGTGGACGCCTGCCGGCCTGTTCGATCCGGCCGGTGCTAGGTAGTTTACCGCATCGACCCGGTATCGATGAAGCGCTGGTGCCAAGCGAGCGCCTCGCCCGGCAGCATCGGCGTCTGCTTGCCATAGCTGCCCGCAAGTGCTCGCTCGTAATAGTCGCGCAGCATCGGCTTGTAGGTCGGATGGGCGCAGCGTTCGATCACCTGCTCGGCGCGCTTGCGGGGGGCAAGCCCGCGCAGATCGGCCAGGCCCTGCTCGGTCACCACGATCTGCACGTCCTGCGCGATATGATCGACATGGGAGACGTGCGGCACGATCGACGAGATCGCCCCGCCCTTGGCGGTGGAGGGCGACATGAAGATCGAGATATAGGCGTTGCGCGCGAAATCGCCTGAGCCGCCGATGCCGTTCTGGATGCGCGAGCCCATGATGTGCGTGGAGTTGACGTTGCCGTACAGATCGGCCTCGATCATCCCGTTCATCGCCAGGCAGCCGAGGCGGCGTACCACTTCGGGGTGGTTGCTGATCTCCTGCGAGCGCAGCAGGATGCGATCGCGGAACTGGTCGAGATCCTGGTTGAGCCGCTCGGCCGCGCCGGGGCTCAGCGAGAAGGCGGTGCAGCTCGCCATGCGCAGCTTGCCCGCTGCCAGCAGGTCGAGCATCCCGTCCTGCAGCACCTCGGTATAGGCGGTGAGGTTCTCGAACGGCGCGGTCAGGAGACCTGCCAGCACGGCATTGGCGATATTGCCCACCCCCGATTGCAGCGGCAGCAGCGACGGCGGCAGCCGGCCCTTGCCGACTTCGTGGCGGAAGAACTCGATCAGGTGCTGGGCGATGGCGAGCGCGCTCGCGTCCGGTGCGGCGAAGGGCAGGTTGCGATCGGGGGCGTTGGTCTCGACCACCGCGATCACCTTGTGCGGATCGCAGCGCAGCGTCGGCTGGCCGATCCGCTGGTCGGGCGCGGTGAGCGGGATCGGCACGCGATTGGGCGGCAGCGCGGTGCCGTAATAGATGTCGTGCATCCCCTCCAGCGCCGGGTTCTGCCAGCTGTTGACCTCCAGGATCACCCGCTTGGCGACATCGAGCCAGGTCTTGTTGTTGCCGACCGAGGAGGAGGGGATCAGCGATCCGTCCTCGCGGATGCCGGCAACCTCGATCACCGCGACGTCGAGCTGCCCCAGGAACCCCTCCCAGGCGAGCGGGGCGACCTGGCTCAGGTGGAGGTCGACATAGTCCATCTCGCCGGCGTTGATCTTCTCGCGGGCGATCGGGTCCGAATTATAGGGCAGCCGCGCCGAGATCCCGTCGACGCGGGCGAGCGCGCCGTCGAGCTCCGGACCGGTCGAGGCGCCGGTCCACACCTTGAGGCGCATCGGCTTGCCGGCGGCATGTTCCGCCTCGATCTGCGCGGCGAGCGCGATCGGCACCGCCTTGGGATAGCCGGAGCCGGTGAAGCCGCTCATCCCCACCGTCATGCCGTCGGCGATGAACGAGGCGGCGTGTTCGGCGGTGGTGACCTTCGCGGTCAGTCCGGGATGGGCAATACGCGACATGGGTCCCCTCAGAGCTGCATCATTGGCGGCGATGCAGCCCTATCGACCCGCGTGCAATTGTTGCAATTACCTACTTGGTATGGGTGGATGCGCCCGGCGCATGCGTTGCGGAGACGGCCCGTCCCTTCTGTCCGCATTCCTGGCCCGACATGACAGTTGAGCGACTGCCAAGTGATTGATCTGGTTGAATCGACCGGAACTCCCCCCTTCGCCGGGGGGTTAAGGCCGCCAAGCAGGAGAGAGAATTCCCCATGGCAACGCTCGCGCGCGACTTCGCGCCACGCATTCGTTCGCAGTTTTTGACCGACAGCTTCCAGCGCGGCCTCGCCCACTGGAACCGCGAGCGGCTGGAACCCGGTTTCCCGTCCGACGACTGGCAGCGCCGGTTCGAGCGCGACATGCGCATGGAACGGCTGCAGGGCGCGTTCCTCGAAGAGCTGCGTGCCGAGGTGATCGACGAGGCCGCCGCGGCGCCGACCAATGTCGATGGCTTCATCGACTGGTTCGAGGGGCTGCAGGCGACCGGCCCGGGGCAGGGTGACCCGCTCTTCCCCTGGCTCGCCGAGCAGGCGGACCGAGACCAGCTTCGATGGTTCTTCGAGCAGGAAGCCGCAGGCGAGGCCGGGTTCGACGATCTCGTCGCAATGACCCAGGTCAAGCTGCCGACCCGACCCAAGCTCGAACTCGCCCGCAATTACTGGGACGAGATGGGGCATGGCACCGAGAAGGGCATGCACGGCCCGATGCTCGACGCGCTGGTCGAGACGCTGGCGGTGACGCCGGTGATCGAGAACACCGTGTGGGAAAGCCTGTGCCTTGCCAATGCGATGACCGCGATGGCGAGCAGCCGCCGCTATGCTTGGCATTCGGTGGGCGCGCTGGGCGTGATCGAGCTGACCGCGCCGGGTCGCTCGGCGGCGACCGCAGAAGGGCTGAAGCGCGTCGGGCTCAGCCCCAAGGAAGCGCGCTACTTCACCCTGCACGCGGTGCTCGACATCAAGCATAGCGAGGACTGGAACCGCGAGGCGATCCGCCCCGCCGTGGAAGAGGACCCGCGCCGCGCGACCGCGATGGCCGAAGGCGCGCTGATCCGCCTGCGCTGCGGCGCGCGCTGCTTCGAAGCCTATCGCGAGCGTCTCTGGGGCTGACGCGGCCGATGGCGGTTGCTAGGCAGGCTCTATGCTTCGCCTAGCCCTTGCCGCCGCGCTGATGCTCGCGCCTGCCGAAACGCCCGTGCCGCTGCATGCGGGCGGGCGAGTCACCGCCGATGGCCGCTTCGGCTGGCCGGGGGTCTATTTCGAAGGGCGGTTCAAGGGAACGGCGGTGACGGTCTCGGTCGAGGCCGGCACGGACCATCTCGCCATCCTGATCGACGGCGTCGAGCGCGCGGTGCTGAAGAAGCCGGGCCGTGTCGAACGCCGCTTCGACGGGCTGCGCGCGGGCGAGCATGTCATCCGCGTCGAGAAGCTGACCGAGACCCAGTCGGGCTACAGCCGGATGCTCGGCATTACCACGAACGGCACGGCGCTGCCGCCGGTCGCCCGGGCGCGCCGCGTGGAGTTCATCGGCGATTCGCACAGCGTCGGCTATGGCGCCACCTCGGATGTTCGCACCTGCAAGCCCGAAGCGGTGCACGACACGACCAACACGTCGCTCGCCTTCGGCCCGCTGCTCGCGAAGAAATGGGATGCCGACTATCGGGTGATCGCCTTTTCCGGCCGCGGAATCGTGCGCAACTATGCCGGGGGCAATCCCGGCGAGACGCTGCCGGTGCTCTATCCGCGCGCGATTCCCGGAGAGCCCGCGCCTGCCGCCGCCGATAGCTGGAAGCCGCAGCTGATCGTCCTCAATCTCGGCACCAACGACTTCTCTACGCCCGTCCATGCCGGCGAGGCGTGGAAGGACGAGGCGGCGCTGCGGGCCGACTATCGGGCGAAGTATGTCGCGTTCGTCCGCCGCCTGCAGCAGGCGAATCCCGGCGCCCGCTTCCTGCTGATGGGCGCCGCCAATTTCATTACCGACGTCCGCGCCGTTGCGGCGGAGACGAAGGCCAAGGCCGTCGAAGTGCCGACGCTGGCGCTTACCGCCTGCAACTTCCACCCCTCGCTGGCGGATCAGCGGCGCATGGCGGACGTGGTCGAGGCAGCGGTGGGCAAGCCGGACTGAGGCGGACGCCCCTCAGCGCTGCTCGTTCTGGCAGCGCTCGGGATGCTTGCGGCATTCCTTTTCGTGCTTGCGCATCTTCCGGCCGCGGTTGCGATCTGCTTCATCCTGGCTGGTGGTGGCCCAGTCGACCGCCTGGCCGCCGGCACGGACCGGCAGCGTCACGACCTTGGCGGCGGTCTTCACCACGCATCCCCCCGCGAGCAGCGGCAGCACCAGCAGAACGGGGAGGATGCGCATGATGGGTGAGCCTTACTTGCCGTTGGTTTTCAGGAAGCTATCCCGAGCCGGCACGCCGATGGAAGGGAAATCGGTGAAGAAGCCGTCGATCCCGGCCTTGAGGAAGGCGGTCATCTCCTCCGCCAGACGGCCATGCGCGGCGGGATCGGTGCCGACCTGATAGGCGGGCATCAGGAAGAAATTCTCGGCGCGGAAGGTCCAGGGGTGGAGCTTCAGCCCCGCGGCATGGGCATCGGCGACCAGCGTGGAGGGCGTGCCGTCCTTGGCGATGATCTGGGTCAGCTCGGGGCCGATGCCGGCTGCGTATTGCGCGATGGCCTTGAGGCCCTCCGGCGTCGCCATCTCCTTGTAGCTTGCATAGGCTTGGTCGGCCGGGCCTTCGCTGCCCGCCATCAGCTGGATCAGCGGCACCTTGGTCATGGTGTGGAGTTGCTTGAGGTTGTTCACCTCGAACGACTGGATGAACACCGGCGCATCGGCGCGGTCCCAGCCGGCAGCCTTGAGCTTGGCGACCAGCCGAGCTTCCAGGGGCAGGCCGATCGCGGCGAAATAGCTGGGATGCTTGGTCTCGGGATAGATGCCGATCACCCGGTGCAGCCGTGCCGATTCCTTCTTGGCGAGCGCGATGATCTCGTCGAGCGTCGGGATCGTCGCCTGGCCGTCATAGGCGGTGTTGCCGGGCCGAAGCTTGGGCAGCCGCTCCTTGGCGCGCAGCGTCTTGAGCTCGGCGAGGGTGAAGTCCTCGGTGAACCAGCCGGTGATCGTCTGGCCGTCGATCGTCTTGGTCGTCTTGCGATCGGCGAACTCCGGGTGCGCCGCGACGTCGGTGGTGTCGGTGATGGCGTTTTCGTGCCGGGCGACCAGTTCGCCGTCCTTGGTGGGGACGAGGTCGGGCTCGATGAAATCTGCGCCGAGGTCGATCGCGCGCTGGTAGGAGAGCAGCGTGTGTTCGGGCCGTTCGCCGCTGGCCCCGCGATGGCCGATCACGACGATACGGGGCATGGGCTTCTGCATGGAATGACCTTGTCCGAAAGCGAGGGCGGGCGCCAGCAGCGCCATGGCCAATAACATCCATCTCGTCACGAAACTCTCCTTCCGCTAGGCGGGTAGAAAGCGGATGTGACGGGAGCGCGACAAGTGGCGGATAACGACGGCGTGCTGGCAGCGGCCCAGGCCTGGCGGGGCGCGAAGATGGCGCTGGCGACGGTGGTGACCACCTGGGGATCGGCCCCGCGCCCGCGCGGCAGCCATTTGCTGGTGCACGAGGATGGGCGGTTCGAGGGCTCGGTCTCGGGCGGTTGCGTCGAAACCGACATCCTCCAGACCGCCGCCGAGGTGATCGCCGGCGCGCCCGCGGTGGTGAAGGACTATGGCGTCGCCGATGCGGCGGCGTGGGAAGTGGGGCTGCCCTGCGGCGGGCAGATCGCGGTGCTGGTCCAGCCGGTCGCCGCCAACGGGTTTCCGCCCGAGCTGTTCGATGCGATCCGCGAGGCCCGCGCCGAGGGGCGCCCGATCGAGGTCGGCACCGATCTCGCCACCGGGCAGAGCGCGATTCGAGCGGAGGGGTTCGTCAACCGCTATGATCCGCCGCGACGGCTGCTGATCGTCGGCGCGGTGCAGATCGCGCAGGCGCTGGCGGGGCTCGCCCGCGAGCTGGGCATCGCGACCACGGTGATCGATCCGCGCGGGCGCTTCCTCACCGAGGAGCGCTTCCCCGGCGTGACGCTCGACGATCGCTGGCCGGACGAGGCGGTGACCGCGCTGAAGCCCGATCCGGCGACGGCGGTGGTGACGCTGAGCCACGATCCCAAGATCGACGACGCCGCGCTGATCGCAGCGCTGGCGCACCCCACCGGCTATGTCGCGGCGCTGGGTTCGCGGCGCAGCCAGGCGGCGCGGCTGGAACGACTTGGCGCCGCGGGCGTCTCAGCGCAGGATCTCGCGCGGATCGAAGGACCGGCGGGGCTTTCGATCGGGGCGATCGGTCCGTCCGAGATCGCCCTGTCCATTGCCGCCGCTATGGTGAAGACCTTCCATGCTGACTCCTGAAAAGACCGCGCTCGTCCTGCTCGCCGCGGGCAAGTCCGAGCGCTTCGCCGACGGCGACAAGCTGACCGAGGAATATCTCGGCCATCCGCTCGCCTTCCACGTGGTGACCGCGCTGGAGAAGATTCCGTTTCTCGCCCGCGTCGCCGTGGTGTCGGACACCACGCTCGATTTCGTGTCGCGCGGGTTTCAGGTGGTGGAGAACCCCGATCCGTCGCTGGGCCAGGCGCGTTCGGTGCGCTACGGTGTCCAGGCGGCGGAGAAGGCGGGGGCGGAGGCGGTGCTGATCGCGCTAGCGGACATGCCGCGCGTCACCGTCGCGCATTGCTACCGGCTGTTCGACGCATCGGACAATGGCGCGACTCTCGTCGCCTCCAGCGACGGGGTGCAACCGATGCCGCCGGCGCTGATCGGCCGCGACCATTTTGCCGAGCTGTGCAGCCTGGAAGGCGATGCCGGCGCCCGGACGCTGATCCTGCGCGGCCATCACGTCATCACCCGCCCCGAGGAACTGGTCGACATCGACACCCGCGAGGATCTCGAGGAACTGCGCGGGCGCGAGGCGGCGGCGGCTATTCGTGCCGCAAGGCGTCGATCGGATTGAGCGCGGCGGCGCGCCGCGCCGGGAAGAAGCCGAACACGATGCCGATCAGCGCCGAGATCGCGAAGCTGATCAGGTTGATCGACAGGTCGAAGGTGAAGGGCAGGTCGGCCAGCTTGGCCAGGCCCCAGGAGGCGAAGAAGGCGAGGCCGACGCCGATCAGCCCGCCCAGGCATGACAGCGCCACCGCCTCGACCAGGAACTGCAGCAGCACTTCCTTGCCGAGCGCGCCGATCGCGAGACGGATGCCGATTTCGCGGGTCCGCTCGGTGACCGACACCAGCATGATGTTCATGATGCCGATGCCGCCGACGAGCAGGCTCACCGCGGCGATGGCGGCGACGAACAGCGTCATCTGCTGCATCTGGTTCTGCACCGTCGAGGCGAATTCGGCGCTGTCGAAGATGTCGAAATTGTCGGGTTGGTCGGGCGTCAGGTGGCGGCGCTCGCGCAATAGTCCGACGATCGACTGCTTCACCGCTGCGGTGTCGTAGCCCGGCGCCACCGCAATCTGGATCGCGAGGACGTTCTGGTTGCCGACGAAGCGGCGCTGCACCGTCTTGAGCGGCAGCACCACGGTGGAGTTGGGATCGGTAAAGCCGGCATTGTCGCGCTTCTTCAGCACGCCCACCACTTCGCAGCTGACCGTGCCGAGGCGGAAGCGTTCGCCGACCGGATCCTCGTTGGCGAACAGATTGGTGCGGATCGTGTCGCCGATGATGCACACCGACTTGCCGGCACTCTGCTCCGCCTCGGTGAACCGCCGGCCGCCGGCGAATTCCAGATTCTGCGCGTCGAAATAGTCGTTGGACGTGCCGGTGACCGACGCGGTCCAGTTCTGCGCGTTGCGTACCGCCAGCGCCGAGGAGGAGGCCTGCGGCGCGACGGCACTGACTCCGCTCACCTGCTGGCGGATCGCCTGCACGTCGGCATTCTCGAAGCTGGGTGGCGCATTGCCGCCGCCGCGCCGGCCGCCGCTGGGAAATACCGTCAGCGTGTTGTTGCCGAGCGAGCTGATCGACGCCTGCACCGAGGCGGAGACGCCGTTGCCCAGCGTCACCATGGTGATCACCGCCGCAACGCCGATGATGATGCCGAGCGTCGTCAGGAACGAGCGCAAGATGTGGCGGCGGATTTCGCGCAGCGAGAGGAGCAGGGTGGTGAACAGCATCGCCTCAGACCCCCATGCCGGCGGGGGTCTCGGTCCGCTCGACCAGCCCGTCCTTGAAGTGCACGATCGTGCGCGCGAAGCTTGCCATCTCGGGCTCGTGGGTGACCATCAGCACGGTGATGCCGAGGTCGACGTTGAGCCGCTGGAGCAGCTTCATGATCTCGACCGAGCGCTCGCTGTCGAGATTACCAGTCGGCTCGTCGGCGAGCAGCACATCGGGTTGCGTCACGATCGCGCGGGCGATGGCGACGCGCTGCTGCTGGCCGCCCGAAAGCTCCGAGGGCGTGTGGTCGGCCCAGCGATCGAGCCCGACCTGCTCCAGTGCCGCCATAGCCGCCTCGCGCCGCGCCTTGCGATGCTCGCCGCGATAAAGCAGCGGCAGCTCGACATTCTCGAGCGCGGTGGTGCGGGCGAGCAGGTTGAACCCCTGGAAGACGAAGCCGAGATAGCGGCGGCGCAGATAGGCGCGCTGGTCGCGGTCTAGCTTTTCCACATGGACGCCGCGGAAGCGGTAGCTCCCGCCGGTGGGTACGTCGAGACAGCCGAGGATGTTCATCGTCGTCGACTTGCCCGATCCCGATGCCCCCATCACCGCCAGGAACGCGCCGGCATCGATCGTGAGATCGACGCCCTTGAGTGCCTGAAACGCGGTCGGCCCCTCGCCGAACGTCTTGGTGATGCCCTGAAGCTGGATCAGCGGCTCGGCCATGTCAGTTCTGGTCGTCCTTGGCGGGCTTGG
>Ga0207671_10001433_pt1 | contig 27663 bp, 18 predicted proteins | sample KBSC24metaG_FD_184352 | JGI IMG/M metagenome (GOLD analysis project Ga0207671, IMG submission 184352) | Corn rhizosphere microbial communities from Kellogg Biological Station, Michigan, USA - KBS C2-4 metaG (SPAdes) (version 2) | ecosystem: Host-associated > Plants > Roots > Rhizosphere > Soil... | reverse complement strand
CCTTGTTTCAAACCAATTGCGCCCAGTGCCATCATCCGACAAAAGTCATCACCGGCCCCGCCCTCAAAGGAGTCACGGAAAGAGTTACCGATCGCCAGCTCCTCCACGACTGGATCCATAATAACCAGAAAGTGCTGGCCTCCGGCAACACCTATTTCACTAATCTCTTTAACCAGTATGGCAGGGCTCCGATGAACACCTTCCCCGGTCTCAGCGACGCGGAAATAGACGCTATCCTCACTTATGTCAGCAATTATGAAGAACCCCTTGCCAAAACCAACACATCCACCTTACCCAATGCTCCACAGGAAGACCGATCGCTCCTATACGGTATCATATCTTTCATATTAGCCCTCTTCGTATTCGCCCTCTACCTGCATAATAACAACCTCAAAAGACTCGTCGAAGAAAAGAAAGGCCTCCCTCCACAGCCGCCCGTCCCTGTGCATCGGAATAAATTTTATATCGCACTCGCAGGAGTCTTATTATTTGGCGCGCTTGGGTTCTGGGTAACAGAGTGGGGGATAGGCCTTGGCAGAAGCCAGAACTACCAGCCACAACAGCCCATCTTTTTTTCGCATCGCGTACACGCCGGCCTCAACCAGATCAGCTGCCTGCTCTGTCACGGCAATGCCTGGGAAAGCAAACAGGCTTCCGTCCCCTCCTTAAATATGTGTATGAACTGTCACGCAGCCATCAATGACTATCACGGCGAAAGACTGCAACGGGAAGACGGCAGTACCATCAGCCCCAACGATGAGATCAAAAAATTATTCAGCTATACAGGTTACGATCCGCAAAAAGGCAGGTATACCCAGAGCGGCAAACCTATCGAATGGATAAAGATCCACAACCTTCCCGACCACGTATTTTTTAGCCACGCCCAGCACGTCCGCGCCGGTAAAGTACAATGCCAGACCTGCCACGGCCCCGTCCAGGAAATGGATGAAGTAAAACAATTCGCCCCTCTCAGCATGGGCTGGTGCATCAACTGCCACCGCACGACGAAGGTCGACTTTCCCGACAGCACCAGGGGCGCCAAAGGCAACAAATTCTATAGCATCTACACCAGATATGCCCGCGAACTGCGCAACGGTACAAAAGACTCCATCACAGTTGAAGACATCGGCGGCATCGAATGTCAGAAGTGTCATTATTGATTTGCCTCCACCGGCTCCCTCGCCGATGCTGGCGCTTCATCCTGCATAATATACTCTTTCCCATTCCTGGAGTATTCATACGGCCCCCGAAACACCTCCGGCACTTCCCCCGGCCAATTTCCATGCCCCGGCCGCACCGGCGTCGTCCACTCCAACGTATTGGCCCCCCAGGGGTTCTTCTCCCTAACTACAGCCCCCCTGAATATGGACAAAAAGAAATTCCCCAGGAACACCAACTGCGCACCAAAAGCCAGCATCGCCATCGCCGATATAAATGTATTCAACCCCTCCCACCGGTTAAAAGATATCCATCCCGAAAAATCAAAATAACGCCGCGGCATACCCGCCAGCCCCTCATAATACATCGGCCAGAAGATAAGGTAGGCACACGACATCGTTACCCAAAAATGGATGTACCCAAGCACCGGATTCATAAACCGTCCGAACATTTTCGGAAACCAATGATAAATCCCCGCAAACATCCCAAACATCGCCGACACCCCCATCACGAGATGGAAATGCGCCACGACGAAATAGGTGTCATGCAGCTGAATGTCGAGAGTAGAATTCCCAAGCCATATGCCGGTAAGCCCGCCGGAAATAAAAGTGCTGACGAAGCCGATGCAGAACAGCATACCCGGCGTAAACCGGATATTGCCCCGCCACAGCGTAGTGATCCAGTTAAATACCTTCACCGCCGACGGCACCGCTATCAATAAGGTCAACAGCACGAACAGCGATCCCAGAAAAGGATTCAGCCCCGACACAAACATATGATGCGCCCATACCGTAAAGGACAAGGTCAGAATGGCAAACATCGAATACACCATCGCGGTATAACCGAATATCGGCTTGCGCGCATTCACGCTCATCACCTCTGATACGATCCCAAACGCGGGAAAGATCACGATATATACTTCCGGGTGCCCCAGGAACCAAAAGAGGTGTTGGTAAAGAATAGCGCTGCCCCCCTCATACGGTAATGCCCTTGCAGTCGATGTCATGAAAATATCCGACAGGTAAAAGCTTGTCCCCCCATTGCGGTCAAACAGCAAGAGTACAAAGGCCGCCAGCAGCACCGGGAAGGACAATAACCCCATAATGGCAGTGAACAACAAGCCCCAGACACTCAGCGGCAGACGGGTCATCGACATTCCCTTGGTACGCATATTCAATATCGTGGAGATATAATTAATGCCGCCCAACAAGGTCGAAATGATAAAGAACACCAGGCTGATCAGCCAGAGATCCAGCCCTGTTCCACTGCCCGAATCGCTGTCTTTCAACGCACTCAACGGCGCATAAGCCGTCCATCCCACTCCCGAAGGTCCATGATGTACAAAAAAAGAAGCGATCATGACCACACTCGCCACAAAAAAGAACCAATAAGACAGCATATTCACAAAGGGCGCCGCCATATCCCTTGCCCCGATCTGCAAAGGGATCAGAAAATTGGCAAAGGTGCCGCTCAATCCCGCCGTCAGCACAAAAAATATCATGATCGTGCCGTGCATGGTGACCAGTTGATAATAAGTCTCCGGACCTATCTTACTGCCGGCAGACAATTGCCCCAACTGCACCCGCATCAGCACCGAAAATAGGCCGCCAACGACAGCCCAGACCATTCCCGTTATCAGGAATTGCCTGGCTATCATTTTATGATCCGTACTGAATACATACTTCGTAAGAAAGGATTCTTTCGTCATAGCCGCTAACTAACGCTTCAATTACTATGCCTTCCCGTCCCGGCAAAAAACGCCCCAATCACGGCTCAACCTGGCGTTCGGAAGACAATTAAAACCGATAGGAAGTCCCTATCCCCAACCGCCAAAAATCATTGGTAGGTTTACTCCATCATTCCCTGTCTCCCTAAAGTCATAAAAAAATCTTGCTAGTATGAACAACACACCAACTAACTACACTCCCCGACAGGGAAAACTCCCACTGTTACTATTATGGCTGCTGACTGCACTCTTCGCCTGCCATAAATCCAATGTCAATGATAAGGACCTGCGCGATTTCAAACAGGTCAACCTCGTAGCCAATAAGGCCATATACCATCCTATAACAGCAATAGACACGACCCTGCAAAACGCCTTCGGGATCGCCTGGGCTCCTTCCGGTATCGCCTGGGTGAACTCCGTGGGCGGTCATGTCAGCGAGATCTATAACTCCGAAGGAGTAGCTTTAAGAGCCCCTGTGAGAATTCCTTCTCCTACGGACACCATCGGCGGACTGCCCTGCGGCATTGTCTTCAATACAAGCAAAGGGTTTGTCCTGCCGAACGGTTCATCGTCCACTTTCCTTTTCACAGGTTTTGACGGAGTCCTCTCGGCTTGGAACGGTCCTTCCGGCAATAACGCCAAACGTATCAAGGCTGTCCCTAAATCCGGCTATACCGGTCTGGCCATTGCCACCAACGACGGTCAAACGTTTATCTACGGCGCCAATTTCCTGGCCAGCCGGATCGACGTCTGGGATAGCAATTTCGGCCTCGTCAAATGGATGTCTTTTAAAGACCCCGGCTTGCCGCAAAATTATTCTCCGTATAATATCCAGGCCGTCGGCAATTGGCTTTTTGTCATGTATGCTCAATTGTACAATGGCGACCACGTGGAAGGTAAAGGCAAAGGTTTTGTCAGCGTCTTCAATACAGACGGCTCTTTTGTAAAACGTTTTGCCTCCCACGGCACCCTCGATATACCCTGGGGCGTAACGATGGCGCCCGGCTCGTTCCTGGAGGACAAGGACATGGATGGCGACGATGGCGGTAGCGTCTACGGAAAGACTACCAGTAGTTACAATGGCGGCGGCAATAACGGTGGCAACAACAACCACGGCCGCCGCGACCCCAAAGATCCCGTGATCCTCGTCGGCAATTTTGGCGATGGCCATATCAACGTATTTACACAGGAGGGTAACTTTCTCGGTCAGCTCCAATCGCACAGACAGGTCATCACCATCGACGGTCTCTGGGCCCTTTCCTTCCCTCCGGCCACTTCAACCATCGACCAGTCCAGATTATATTTCTCAGCTGGCCCCGCGAAGGAAACAGACGGCATTTTCGGTTATCTCATCAAACAGTAACCCGCAGGCAATAATCACCATAAGAATAGCAACTCCGGTCACACAAAAAAGCCCACGTACGGGGGCTTTTTCATTTCAGCCGGCTATATAGCCGTTTTTTTAATAATGGGCCGGCCTCGCCCTTAAAGTAAACAATTCGTTATTTTACGCTTTTGGCTTTGATATCCCGGAAATGCTGTTGATTTTTGCACCCGATGAAAAACCTCTTTCTCCTGCTAACCTTATTTTATTCGATCCAGGTTTTCGGGCAAACCAGTATTCTGTCCGGAAGAGTCATCGACGCCACAACGAACGAACCCCTCCGCAACGCCAGCATCTATAATAAAATAGATAAAAAAGGCGTCCGCTCGGACTCTCTGGGGAGATTTAGGATACCGGTGGGCGAGGGGAGGGTCAACCTCGTTATTTCCATGATCGGCTATACCCCACGAACACTTTCCTCCCGCCCTGATAGCCTTCCCATAGCGCTCGCTCCGGACGCCCAAAAGCTCGACGAGGTCGTTGTCACTAATAAGAGAGCGGAGAAATACCGGAATAAGAATAATCCTGCGGTCGAGTTGATCAAAAAAGTCATTGCGAACAAAGACAACAATCGCCCTGAAGCCTTCGATTATGTGTCATACGAAGAATACGATAAGATAGAAATAAGCCTTCGCGATCTGGACAGGAACCGGCTCAACCGCCGTGTGCTCAGGCCGTATAAATTTTTGTTCAACCATCCCGATACCCTCACAGGTGATGGAGATACCTCCTTACTCTATCCCGTCTATCTGGAAGAAAAATTGTCGGACAATTACCTGCAAAAAAAGCCCGCACGTGCTAAACAGTTCGTTACTGCAGAGAAAAAAGTGGACTACGGCGACTTCATCGACGCGAAAGGGATGAGTGACTACATGAACACCCTTTTCTCCGACGTGGACATATACGATAACAATGTCATGCTTTTCACCAACCAGTTCCTGAGCCCTATATCACCCTCCGCCCCCGCCTTCTACGAGTTCTATCTGGGCGATACCATCATCAGCAACGGGGAAAGGCTGGTCCGTCTGAATTTCATCCCCCGCAATCCGGATGACCTTTTATTCAGAGGGATGTTCTACGTTACCCTGGATGGCAACTATGCCATAGAAAAAGTGGCCCTGACCATCAGCAAAAAGATCAATCTCAACTTTATCAAAAATCTGCATATCCGCCAGGAATTTCAAAAGACACCCGACGGTCACTATTACCGGGTGCTCTCTGATGCATCGGCAGACTTCTCTCTTTCAGCCAAAGGGAAAGGATTACATGGACGCAAACTCGTTTCATACAGCCGCCTCATGACGGATCAGCCGATCCCCGATAGCATTTTTACCCAGTCGCACCCCCCGCAGCCCCTGGCCCAATCCGCCCCCACACTAAAAACAGATGATTATTGGCAGCAACACCGGCACGAACCCCTCACTGCCGGCCAGTCCCGGGTATACGACAATATCGACAGTCTGCGCCACCTTCGCGCCTTCAACCGCACCAAAGACCTGATCAACCTCTTCATCGCCGGTTATAAAAGTGCGGGAAAATTTGAAATAGGCCCTGCCAACACATTCTACAGCTTCAACCCCATCGAAGGCCTTCGGCTGCGCTTTGGCGGCCGCAGCACCCCCGCATTCAGCAACCGCATCTGGCTCGACGGCTATGGCGCCTATGGATTTAATGATCGCCGCTGGAAATACCAGGCTGGAGTAGCTTACTCTTTCAATAAGCTCTCTGACTATGGCTACCCGCTGCATTATCTCAAGGCATCCTTTATGCATGACGTGAAGATCCCCGGACAGGAGTTGCAATTCGTACAGGACAACAGTTTCCTCCTGTCCTTCAATAGAGGTAAGAACGATAAATGGCTCTACAACGACATCTTCCGTCTCGATTATCAACACGAATTGCCCAATCACCTTTCGTATGGCCTTGGTTTCAAATACTGGGCCCAGCAGCCTGCCGGCAGCATTCAATACATCCAGCCCAAAAGCTATGGCACCGACACCATCGGCAACATCGTTACCTCTCAATTCTCCGCCCAGATCCGCTGGGCGCCACATGAAAAATTTTACCAGGGCAGGGTATACCGCATCCCTTACCCCAATCAATATCCTATTATCTCCCTGCAGTATATTGCCGGTGTAAAAGGATTGTTCGGCGGTAATTACACCTACCAGAACATCAACCTCAGTCTTTTCAAACGTTTTTATCTATCCGCTTTTGGATACACTGATCTCAACCTGTCCGGCGCCTATGTCATCGGGAAGCTGCCCTTTCCGCTGCTGAGCATCATCCCCGCCAATCAGACCTATATCTACCAGGCCAACTCCTATAACCTCATGAACTTTTTGGAATTTGTCAGCGACCATTACGCAGGAGTGGACATCGAACACCACTTCAATGGTTTTATTTTTAATAAGGTGCCCTTCCTGAAAAAATTGAAATGGCGGGAGATACTTACCGCGAAGGTATTATACGGAGGACTGAGAAAAGAGAATGACCCCGCCCAGGATCCGGCGCTGGTGAAATTCCCTTTGCTGGATGGACAGGCTAGCACCTTTGCATTGGGAGGGCAGCCTTATATCGAAGCGGGTTTTGCTATCGGGAATATCTTCAAATTCCTTCGGGTCGACGCGATCGAACGTTTCTCCTATCTGAACCACCCGATGGCGCCTCAGTACGGGATTCGCTTCCAGCTGAAATTTGATTATTAGCCCGCCGCGCCCCCAGGACCCGCCGCCGACCCCCGCGGACCCCACCACGTGGCCCCTTATAGTTGCGCCCGCCCCGTCCCTACGCGCCGCTTTATAGCCTCGACATCAATACCCGCCATCTTCATTTTTAACTCCGCCTCGGACTCGATCTGATTCTTCAGCTCCGTCAACGTCTCATCGAAAAGCACGTGCTTATCCATCAAAAAACACATGTCGTACTCGAGGGCTTCCCAGGTGGAGATATCCGCATGATTGTGCTGCAGCTGAACCTCCAGCTTGTCCAGCGCACCCGCGACCTTGGCCTCATACGTCTCTTTACGCTCGAACTCATAAAAAAGATCATAGATCTCCTGACCATTCGTATCCCTTAATGTATGCCGGATGTTTTCAATTGCCTTTTTCTCATTGGCCTCTTTTTGAACGCGGATGGCAGGGTCGCGTAAGATATCCAAAGCTGATATGTCAGTGGCTTCCGCCTCCACCAGGTCATGTATGATGATCATTTTGAGCATTCGGGCCGTATCGATCTTTGTTTTTAACAACGGTTCTATCAATACCGCCATGAGAGACATCCTCCAGCTGTGTTCGGCGACACTTTCCTGTCTGCCGCTGGATAGAAAACTATGGCGAAGCTCGAATTTCAATCTTTCCGCCAATAGGAGTATCTGTAAGATGGAGCCGATCTTATCTTTCATCTCTATAAAGTTAAAAAAGGTCCCCAACAGGACCTCAAAATTTTTTCACTCCGCGGAGACACCCCGCCTCACCCTCCCCGTTGCTCACCCCCGGTCGTCCATGCCCCGCCCCCAGATCTGAATAATAGAAGTAGGCGCAGCCCCAAATTCCCGGTACGTCGCCGGATCATAAACGCTGGCAGTATGATGCAACATCAGATCAACAAATGTGGAGGAGAGCCCCGGTATAATATAGCTCAGCACAAAAGCCATCCAACCGGGAATATGCCGCATCTTCACATCCTCATCCCTGTTCGCCAGACGGATAAACGAATTTAAACTCATTTCTTCAGGTCCGGATAATTCGTAGATCCCCGGCCTCCCCTTTTCCAGCGCAGCGACAACAACCCTGGCTACGTCTCCCCTGTAAACAGGCCGCATTTTCAGCAGACCATTACCGATGACAGGCACAGCCTTCCCTTTCCTGGCAATGAACAGTTCATCCATCTTCGACGCGGTACCCGGCGCATCCACTATCACCGGACACCGGAAGATCACCACCTCCTTCCCCGTATCCATTAACAGCTTCTCCGCCTCGCCTTTATAACGCAGATATAAATTCTTTTTCTTCACAGAAGCATTGGCATAACTCAGATAAACGATCCGCTGCTTTTTCCCGTTGCCCCTGATGGCATCCGCCACCAATCGCGTAGTGGTATAATTCGCCTCCCTATAGGCCGCTTTGTTCTTTGCATTGGCATCCCCGGACAAATGAATTATGATATCCGCCCCAGCCAACGCGTGCCTCGCCGCGTTCGACAACGCCGCCCCCGCCTCACCACCGGCCCCCGCCGCACCCATCCAATCCGTCACCGTCTCATCCGTCCCTATCGCCGCCTCCCGCCTTATCAACCCAACGGTATGATACCCCTTCGCCCGCAACAGCGGGATCAGCAACCCCGCGGTCGCCCCATTGGCGCTGGTGATAACAACTGATCGCATATCTAAATTTAAGGCCTGCGCCGTCCTGAAAAGAAAAAATCCCGCCCGCAAATGAACATTACCTGTATCAAAACCGGACGCCCCAACGCCTGCCATCCCTCACAATCACCTGATCCTTAATTCAATAGACAATTGGCACCCTATGTGCTCCTAATGCATTAGTTTTTCTCCCAAATCCCTGCTATGCTAAAAAATTATTTTAAGATCGCCCTACGCAACCTCTGGCGCCATAAAGCCTTTTCCATCCTTAATATTATCGGCCTGGCCGTGGGCATGTCCGCCGCCTTCCTGATCTATCAATATGTGCGTTTTGAATCCAGTTACGATAAATTCCATACCAAGTCCGATCACATCTATCGCCTGGTGGCCGACCTCGAGTCTACCTCTGCTACCCTTCACTGGTCCAGCACTTCGATGCCCATGGCTCTTAATCTGAAAGCCGATTATCCCGAAGTGGCGGACTATGTCCGGCTCAATAGCACTAACATGCTCATCCGAAGGGGAGACGTTAAATTCCAGGAACAAGGCACCGTCTATGCCGACTCTTCCCTCTTCTCCATTTTTGATTTTCCCCTTCTTCAGGGCGATCCTGCCAGCGCATTAAAAACACCATTCAGCGTAGTCCTCTCCCAAACGACAGCCAAAAAATATTTCGGTGATGCCAACCCGATAGGACAAACACTCCTTTTTGCAGATAGCGGTTTTCACGCGACCGTCACGGGTGTTATGAAGGACCTCCCCGAAAATTCATCGATAAAGGCCAACCTCTTCGTTTCTATGTCCACCCGGAAAAGATTCCGTGACAGCCTGGATTACCGCTGGGGCAATTTCAGCATCCAATCATATCTGCTGTTACGCCCCGGGACCGATCCCGCCAGCCTTCAGGCCAAATTGAAACCCTTCATGGAAAGACACGTTGGAGAGAAACTAAAAGCACAACAACAGAACTACATTCTTTTCCTCGAACGGCTGAAGGACGTTTATTGGTCCACACGCGGAGGCTTTGTCTCCGGCAGCAGAAGCAACGTGTATATATTTTCTGTCGTTGGCCTGTTCCTCCTGCTCATCGCCTGTATCAATTTTGTCAACCTGACCACCGCCCGCGCAGCAGAAAGGGCAAAAGAAGTGGGCATCCGTAAAGTGATCGGGGCGCTTAAACGTCAGCTCACCGGTCAGTTCCTGGGTGAATCTTTGATCCTCTGCCTCATCTCCTTTGTAATATCCCTGGGTCTTTGCGCACTGGCGCTGTCCCTGTTCAACCAGCTTGCCGGCAAGACCATCAGCACCGGCGTCTTCAGCCAGCCCGCTTACATCGGTACGCTGCTGCTCACCGCTCTGGTTATCGGCCTGCTGGCCGGTATATATCCTGCCCTGGTATTATCTTCCTTCAAACCCATCGCTTCGCTGAAAGGAAGTTTCCGCACCAGCAAAAAAGGCCTGTTCCTTCGTAAAAGCCTGGTCATCGCCCAGTTCACCATTTCTATCAGCATGATCATCGGCACCGTTGTCGTATACTCAGAATTGAATTACATGCGCAGCCGCGACCTTGGCTTCAGTAAAGACCAGATGCTGGTACTGGACACCTATAACGACCCGCATAAAGTGGCCTTCCGGCAGGAAATAAGCAGTCTCCCCAATGTACAGTCCACCGCCTTCTCCGGCGCCGTTCCCGGCGCAGGCACCTATGGCGCTTATACCAAGGTAGAGAACAGCCGCGGCGAAATGCAGGTTGCCAACCTCGATCTCACCTATGTCGACTTTGGGTTTATGGAACAGTATAAAATGAAACTCGTCGCAGGCCGCACCTTTAGTAAAGATATAGCCACCGATACCATGCAGGCCATGATCCTCAACGAGAAGGCCGTAAAACTGTTTGGCTATCCCAATGCGCAGGCAGCCATTGGCCGGCGTTTTGACCAATGGGGGAAAAAGGGACTCATCATCGGCGTCATCAAAGACTATAATTTCAACGGTCTGCAGCAGGAGATCACCCCCCTGAGCATTTGTCTAGACTTCAATGATTGTAATTTTCTTTCCGTCAAGGTAGGTATTAACAATCTGCCCGCGACCATTGCAACCATTAAGAAAAAATGGGACCAGCTAGGCCCCGTCCGGCCTTTGGAATATTTCTTCCTCGATGAATCCTTCGACAAGCAATACCGCTCCGAAGAACGTTTTGGCCGTCTCTTCATCAACTTTGCCGTACTCACCATCTTCATCTCCTGTCTGGGGCTGCTGGGACTTTCTTCCTACAGCACCCTGCAACGTACCAAGGAGGTCGGCGTTCGAAGAGTGATGGGCGCCAGCGTCGGCGGCATCGTCCGTCTCTTATCCGTAGACTTTCTGAAACTGGTATTGATAGCCTTCCTTATCGCCGCCCCCATCGCCTGGTATGTCATGGGCAAATGGTTACAAGACTTTGCCTACAGGATCACGATCAGCTGGTGGATATTCCTCGCCTCCGGAATGGCAGCTATGTTCATCGCCTTTGCGACCATCAGCTACCAGGCGATCAGGGCCGCCATATCCTCACCGGTAAAAAGCCTCCGGAGCGAATAAGCGCGCCCCAAACCCCGCGCGGCCCTACATCGGCAGCCCATTATAATCATTCGCGGGCTTCACATATTTCTCCAATATCGCCCCCGCACTCGCAGCCCTGCCGCGAACGATCTCTTTTTCCTGGTCGTCCTGCAACGGAATAAAAAGCATATTGCCGGCCTCGGAGTAAGAAAGAAAGCTCAGATGAAAGGCCTGTATCTTTACTAGCTTGTACGCCCTGTTTTGTTGCGATATGGTGGCAGCAGCCTCCTGCAAAGCGTCTTTATCCGCCCCAAATCTGGTGACCATCCACCGGTCCTTCACCCTGCCGATCGTCAGCGTGCTGGTCACAGCCTTGCTTCTTCCGTCAAGCACCGGGAAAATGACCTCATCGATGTCGGAGATCAACCCCTCGGCTGCCTCTCCCGCCTTATATTGTTTCAGCTTGTCCAGCGAAACGACAGCCACCGGCACGGACGGCCCCAGCGTGAGATTTGTCGTATCGATGGCCGGCTTGTCCCGTTGCGGCTGGACAAGAAGCAATTGTTTGAATTTCGCCAGCCCTTCTCTCGCCGCTATATCTTTTTGATCCTGCGCCATAAGAATAAAAGATGAACAACCACACACTATTAAAAAAAGCAAATGTTTCATGTTGATAGAATTTAAAGGTAAGAACTAGTTATTTCTTGGTAATATTATAATAATCGTTCCAGTGCGTATGATCACTTCCTGAAACATAATCATCATAGGTAATGGAGTATTGCCCGCCTACATTCGGCGCCCACGGATCGTTGATGAAAACCCAGTTCTGACCATCGATCACCGCATACCCCGTGATAACCATCATATGCCCGCCGCCGCTGTTCCAATGCCAGGAAAATGCAATGGGTTTATGATAACAATAGATCTGTTTTTTAACATCGGCCCAGGATAACGGGGCATCACTGGTCGTATTGGCGGAAAACCCATACTTGTCGAATTCCGGCCAGCCGCCATTCACGCAGGGGGAAGGGGTAGGACTATTACAGCAATTGGATTTGCTAAATCGATTATTGGCCTGTGTACATTGTGTGATATCTACCGTCGCCCCCAAAAAGGACATACACATCTGTCCACTGGCCGCCCAGCACCACATATTCGTCTGCTGGGGATGCAGAGCCACCGCTACGGAACCAATACTCGCATTGGGCGTGCAGCAACATTGAATTAAAAAAGACAACGGCAAGATAGCAAGAACCATAAGATTCAATGACCTTCTTTTCATAAAAGATGTTTAAGATGTTAGGAATGCAAAAAAAAGGATGGTCAGGTCTTTTGCTCAGGTGGGAAGGCGCCGGAATAAGGTGATGAAACTTGCCGTAAAAGTAGTGCATCGGGTAAGGACCCGCAATACTCCAATGTGGTAATTTTATCCCGCGGAAAAGCTGTGTCAAAAAAAAGAAAAATTTATCTTAATTTGATTGACAGACCTTATTATATGATACAGCCTAACGAACTAAAAACAGAATTGCCGATGGAAGTAGCCAACGGCGTTTTCTCCACCACGACAAAAGTTTGGGAAATTTTACGCGCAAGCCATGACGGACATCTGGATAAAGTAAAACAGTTGGTAAAGGAATGCCCTGAGCTTATTTATGCCCAATACAATTATGCGCCGCCTATTCACTTTGCCGTTAGAGAAGGACATTTGGAATTGGTAAAATATTTATTGCAGCATGGCGCGCACGATCCTGAGTACAGGTTCTATCCTTTTCAGGAGAGCCTGCAGACCGTAGCCAACGACAGAGGCTATAATGAAATTGAGATCTTACTCGATGAATATGCGGCTCATCCGGATAAGCCTGTCTACAGAGGCGACAATGGAAGGATATTGTATAACAGATCCCCCTTACAGCAAGAATTTGAACAAGCCGTCAATAAAAATGACATTGAAAGAGTAAAACAAATATTGGCCACGCATTCTGAATTTGCATTAGACGAAACCTATTTTTGGGGCGAAGGGATTTTAATGAGGCCCGCGAAAGACTACCGTCGTGAAATGATCGATCTGTTGATGAGCCATGGCGCAAAAGTACCCAACATTTTGAAATGGACACAGTTTTATTATTTCGAACGATACGATGGCGCCGAATACATGATGCAAAAAGGCATGGATCCCAACACCATGAGTTGGCAGCGGGTAACCATACTCCACGATATGGCACAAAAAGGATTTATGGATAAAGCCGCCCTGCTTATTAAATATGGGGCGCAGCTGGACCCCATCGATGAAGCCTGGCTATCCACTCCGCTGGGTTTGGCAGCCAGATGGGGAAATACGGAAATGGTGGAATATTTAATAGCGCAGGGCGCCGACATAAATAAATGTGGCGCAGCCTGGGCATCGCCGCTGGCCTGGGCTAAAAAGAAGGGACACGTTGAAATTGAGAATATTCTCCGCAAGGCTACTTTATCTTCCTGAAAAGACGCTTCCAGCGCAACCCCTTGTCCCAACTCATCCATATCAACGACGCTTCGCCAACGATATGGTCTTCGGAAACAAAACCCCAATACCGCGAATCCTGCGAGCCATGACGATTGTCGCCCATCATCCAGAAATAATTCATCTTAAAGGTATAGTGAGTAGTCTCCTGGCCATTCAGATAGAACTTGCCATCCCGCATCTCGAAGGTATTCCCTTCATAGACACGGATCGCTCTTTCGTATAGGGGATAATTCACAGGCGTGAGGGTTATCGTAGCGCCCTTGTTGGGGATGAACATCGGACCATAATTATCCCGGCTCCATTTATAGTCCGGGGAATAGGGATATACATTCTGAGTGCTGTCTATTTGAGGAATAATACTGGCGGCGAGCCCGTTTGCCAGCATTTTTTCATGTGCTCCCCAGGTCAGCAGCATCATATATTCATTCTGCGCCCCCGTCGGAGAGAACTCCTCGGCATTGTTGATGTCTATATTATAATCCTCTTTCATCACAGACTCATCAAATTGCTGCCCCTTCGTTTTGACGAGGTACAATGTCTCTGATTCAGGCGGAAAAGTTTGCGCCTTTCCATTAATATAGATCACCTGGTCTTTTATCTGCAAAGTATCACCAGGCAGGCCGACACAACGTTTGATATAGTTTTCCAGCTTGTCCACGGGACGGTATATCAGGGGATACTGGTCTGGATTCTGAAGTATGATCTGGCGGCCGGAGTCCAGGTTGCCACGCCCGAGCTCGCGGGCTACGTCATAATAGGGTCTAAGCGACTGGTATTCCGGCAGATTGATCACCGTGTCGCCAGCCGGGAAATTAAAGACCACGACATCCCCTCTTTTCACCGGGCTTGGAAACCACCGGGTATAAGGTACCTTGATCCACTCCAGGTAGGATTTGCCGTCGGTGATAGGTAGCGTATTGTGTACAAAAGGAATGGACAGGGGTGTCATGGGGATACGGGGACCATAGGCCCATTTGCTGACGAACAGGAAGTCGTTGATCAGTAATGTCTTTTCCATGGATCCCGTAGGGATGACATACGCTTCGAAAACAAATGTGCGTATCAGGGTTGCCGCTACCACTGCAAAAATGCCCGCATCGATCCATTCCCGGACAGTGCCCTTCCGATGTTTGCGGACAGGCCCGGCCCCCGTGAACTTTACTTTTGGATCAAAACCCAGATAGGGAAAATAGATCACCGGTACCAGCGCCGCCAGGGCATGCTCCCAAAAACGGAACTTGCCGAACACCTTCACGAATTCCACAAAAATTCCCATGGAAATAAACCAGCCTGCCACCGGGATCAGCTGCCAGAAGACCCAATGTTTGGGCCGTTCCGCCACGGAGAGCATTACATAAGTATTGTAAAAAGGCACAAACGCCGTCCACGCAGGGGCGCCGGCTTTCTGAAAGAGCTTGTACAGACCAAAGGAGGGTAAAAGGAGGATAATCAACTGGATCAATACCAAAACGAACACCTGGTGACTCGACATTCTTTACGGTTTTTTTTATTATGGAAGATGCCCAATCTTTACTAACAGATTGGTTCTGATATTGTTGGAAAAATCCACACTATCGGGGACCAACTTTATCAGTCGCATCTTTCCTGAAAAAATTACCGGGAAGGTACAATTTATTCAATCCTGTCAAAAATACACCTGTATAGCCCCTCAGTTTTTTATAAAGGGGCTCAGACCCAGTCTTTGAGCACCGCTATTGCCGGGTTGTCCAACCTTTGTAGGCAGATCGGGCGTGGCAGGATCGTTGGAATTGTTGCAGGAGCCTGCCAGCTGACAGTCGATCCAGTACATGAGATCCCTGTCCATTTTTAGCAGGTGGTGGATCCAGTTCGATTTGCCTTTGAGGCTCGCCGGATTGGAGGCCGCTTTTAGCCCGGCGTATATCTGCTCCTGAACTGCCTTTTCGTTGAGGTATTCATCGTAGTTCTGGATCTTGTCCGCATCGTTGATCTTTTTAGCCAGCTCGATGCCGTCTTTGACCTCGTCATATCTCGATTTGGCTTCCTTATACCGGGCAACCACCTCATCCCAGCTGATGTTTTCTCTGGTTTGGTATGGCAGGGCCACAGCAAAGTCCCCCATGATACCCGTGACCGGCCCCCGAAGGACCCACCCCTTGTTTTTGATCTCTTCGGATATTCCTAGTTCCCCATTTGTATATACGCATCTTTTAAATCTCCAGATAGGTATGGAGGGATGCCCCTTGCTGACCAGCAGGTCTGCGCCCGGACCGTCATCATACTCGATGGTTACCTGCTCCGTTCCCCGGGCAAAAGATACGATCCGGTCTTTGCCGTCTTTTTTCAGGGTAAAATTGCCGGGACGATAGATCTCCAGATCGGTCGTTGTATAATTTCTGGGGTACACCCGGATATAGAAACCATTTCCGATATAAGACCACAAACCCTCTTTGATCTCCAGACTGCCAAGACCGGTAGGCGGTACGCCGGCCTTGACGGCGACTTTTTCTATGTCGTCGTAGTTCATTTGCGCCTTGTTCATCTTGTTTCTCAGCGACTGATACGTGTCTGCCATATCCTTCAACGGACCAGGGACCAGTTTTTCAGTGATGTGACTTATTTTCACCTGCATCAGGGCGATATCCTTTTCCGTGAGCAGGGGTTTTACACGCAGCTGAAAATCCGAAGGGTAGTCCGTGAATCTGTTACCCGACTCGATGCCCCATATCAACAGTTGGACATCCCGCTGCACGATCTCGGGATGGGCCGCCGATCTGTCGAGGATCTGGCTGACAAGGGTTGCGCAATTGCCTTTTAATACAGCTATCTGGTATCCGCTGCCTTTTGTGGCGCCGTACGTTCCGGCATGCAGACAGTAAGAACGTATTGTAGTCCGGTAGTAGCCGGGTTTTAACAGAAAGGATTGAACGCTATCGGCCTCCGTGGGATCGAAATCCGAATCACGCAGTAACCTGACGCCCGGAAGGGAGTCTTTTATCGACGTGGTGATAGCAGCTCCCGGTTTCCAGCTTGCATTGTCCGCTCCCGGAGCGATCTTGTTGATCTTGTCGAAAATGCCGTTGGATTTGAAGATCTGTGCCTGACTGGTGGTGGAAAAAACGAAAAAGAATAAAAATATCCGGAATTTGCGGACAAGGGTCATCGTTGGTGTTTTTAGCTGGCATCTCTCTCCACAATTAAGATGCCATCAACCTCCGCCGCGAAAAGATTTTGTGTTTTTACCCACATTCCCTACATTGTGTCACCTTAACATAATGACGATATGCCTGTCAGAACCTTCCTATCTGCCGCCGCCCTGCTGGCGTTCGCAACACTCGGTACCTGGTCCTGTCAACAACCTGCCGACAACGGCAGCAACACCGCAACAGGAGCATCGATCCAAAAGACAGCCGACGGATACAGCTACAGAGACCTGAACAAGAATGGGAAACTGGATGTCTATGAGGATAGCCGGCAGCCCATACAGGCCCGGGTAAACGATCTCCTGGCAGATGTCCGCCGAAGAAAAGGCGGGTATGCTTTTCATCAACGGCGCACGCATCAATGACGACGGCTCGATCGAAGACCGTCCCGGAAAAGGACTTTTCGCCTTTGCCCCCAACGCCCTGAAGTTGGTGCTGCAGCAGAAAATGAATCATTTCAATCTCTGGGCCATACCTGCTCCGGCGGCGCTGGCGAAATGGTACAACAACATGCAGCGATACCTGCAGGATTCGACAAGACTTGGCATTCCGATGACTATCGCATCCGACCCCCGGAACCATTTCAGCAACAACATCTTCGCCATGTCGGCCAACACGTTTTCGCAATGGTGCGAGCCCCTTGGACTGGGCGCCATCGGAGATGATAGCCTGACCCGGCAGTTCGCCGATGTTTCCCGCCGGGAATACCTGGCCGTAGGCATCCGGGAAGCCCTCCATCCCCAGGTAGATCTGGCTACAGAACCCCGCTGGGCCCGTATCAGCGGTACTTTCGGGGAAGACGCTGCGCTGACGGCCCGGATGACGAAGGCTTATATCCTGGGTTACCAGGGAGAACGCCTGGACTCGGCCAGCGTAGCTACCATGACAAAACATTTTTCCGGCGGCGGACCGCAGAAGGAAGGCCTGGATCCGCATTTCCCTTTCCAGAAAGGACAGGTTTACCCGGGTAAGAATTTCAAATACCATTTGCTGCCGTTCGAGGCCGCCTTTGCCGTGCATACGGCGGCGATCATGCCCTACTATGGCGTGCCGACGGGGCAGACCAGCGAGAACGTCGGTTTTTCTTATAACAAGGATATCATCACCGGCCTGTTGCGGAACACCTATCATTTTGACGGCGTGGTATGCACCGACTGGGGTCTGGTCACGGATGCCCATTTAGGAGACGTGGTCTGGCCGGCCCGGGCCTGGGGCGTCGAACAGCTATCGACGGTCGACCGCGTCAAAAAGATCATCGATGCGGGAGTGGATCAGTTTGGCGGTGAGAATTGCCCCGAGCTCGTCCTGCAGTTGCTGAAAGAAGGCCGCGTCACTACGGCGCGTATAGATACCAGCGTTAGAAGACTGTTGACCCAGAAGTTCGAATTGGGCCTTTTCGATAATCCTTATGTAGACGAAGAAAAAGTTGGCCAGATGGTAGGCAATCCTGCCTCTCTCAAGGCCGGCGAAGGCTCCCAGCGCAGGGCCATGACCCTGTTGAAGAACCAGGACAAAGTCCTGCCCCTCGCCCCCGGCAAGCTGAAGATCTATGTGCGCAACGTCGATCCCAAAGTAGCCGCCCGGTACGGCAGCGTGGTCGATGACCCCAAAAAAGCCGACATCGCCATCCTGCGCATCAATACGCCGTTCTATCCGGTGGAAACGTCGATCCCGCTGGCGCGTCTCTTCCATCATGGCGACCTGGATTTCAAGGGCAAACAAAAGGATAGCATCCTGCAGCTGCTGAACATGGTGCCTACCGTCGTAGACATCTATCTCGATCGCGCCGCCGTCATTCCGGAGATCAGCGCGAAAGCCAAAGCACTGCTGGCCGACTTCGGCGCAAGCGATGCAGCCGTGCTGGACGTCATTTTCGGCAAGGACAAGCCCGGCGGACACCTTCCGATCGAACTGCCCTCCTCCATGGCCGCCGTCCGCGCACAAAAAGAAGACCTTCCCTATGACAGCAAAGCGCCCCTGTATAAATTCGGATATGGACTGAGCTATTAAGCCCGGCCCACCCCGCCAACCGGCCCCGCCGCGCCCGCCTCTAATCCATATCCTCCTGCCGCAGCATCTCCCTGTTCTGCATCCGCAACTGCCTGTTGAGCCTCTCCTTCTCCTTGTTGCTCTTGAACAGAAAGAAGGCCCACATGCCGAAAAAGAGCGCGCTGGCGGCAAACATGATATGCGTCTTCCTTTGACCTGCGAGCTCCTGCTGCTGAAGCTGGCTGTCTTTCTTCAACATATCGATCTGATGCTGCTTTTTCTCCAGATCATAACCCGACTGCAGATTGCGGATCTTTTTCTCCTTTTCCAGGGTGTTCACACTATCCTTCCAGGCTACCTCGAGATTTCTGTATTCCAGCGCCTGCTCAAAATTCCGCAACCCCCGGTAGTCGGAATAAAGCACGGAGTAACATTCCGGCACTATCTGCGCAAAAGCATAACGCCGGGCATTTCCCAGGGCGACATTCGCCTCCTGGATGGAAGGGATATACTTACGTTGCTTCAAAAGAGCCTCCGCCGTGGAAATGCCGGCCCAGGTGAAGTCTACTTCATCATGGATGTTTTTTGCAAGAACGCTGCACTCGGAGAAATAACGCAGCGCCTCCTGGGATTGCCCCTTTTTATTGTAATCGTCCCCGATGTTCAGCAGGATGGCCGCAACCACTACGGAATCATGCAATTTCATCATGATGGGAAGCGCCCTGTAATTGTAGGCCAGTGCGGAGTCATAGGCGCCCTCGTCTTTATAGGTTTCCGCTATATTGGTCAGCAGGATAGCCGTCTCATGCTGGTCTCCGTGTTTTTCAGCGATACGTAACGCACTTAGGTAATACTCCATTGATTTTGCATGATCACCCATATCTGCATACACAATGCCTATGTCGGTATAAAGATTTCCCGTTAGCTCATTCCCCTTTAATCGCTCACTTATCCGCAGGGCTTGAAGAAGACAGTTCAGGGCTTCCGGGTATTCCTCTTTCAGCGTATAGCCGGTACCTTTCGACAATAGGTTCAAAGCTATCCCATTGTCATATTGCCCTTTCCTCGCCGACTCAAGACCTTTGTCCGCCATCACTAAGACGCTGTCGACATTCTTGTTCCAATAACGCATGGAGATAGTATAATAGATAATAGATCTGCCCGAATCCGTACGGCTGGTGTCAAGCCTTGCCTGCAGCTGCTGAATGGATTGGGCCCGGCCAGGGTAAATAGAACAAAGACCCTGTACAAGGACAGCAAAAAAAAGATATTTTATCCGGTGAAAATTTGTTTTGCTGGGTTTCATATGGTAAGAGATTGTTTCTGACATCGGCCGATCATTTTTTCGGCAGGAAAAAGCAAAAGACGCTGCCCGCCCCCGGTTTGCTGTGGATCTCCAGCCGCCCCCCATTCCTGGATAGGAATTCCCTGCATAACATCAGCCCCAGCCCGACCCCGGTTTCATTGGCGGTCCCGTTTGTAGAATACTGAATGTCATTGGTCAGCTTTTGCATGACGTCATGGCTGATGCCAACCCCGGTGTCCTGGACAAAGACCTCGATATGGGCCGCCTTCTCCCTGGCCCCAAGCGTGATGGTCCCTTCTTCAGGAGTAAACTTTATCGCATTGGACAACAGGTTGCGCAATACCAGGTCGATCATCCCCCTGTCGGCGTAAACGTATACCGGCTTGTCTATGCGGCTATCTACACTGAGTTTTTTCGCCTCCACCTGCAGACGAAGAAAACCCAGCACTTCCCGGACGATGGCTGAGATATCCAGCACCTGCGGCTTTGCCGCTTCCGACTGCATCTGGGTCTTGGCCCATTGCAAAAGATTTTCTATATGCACCGCGGTATGACCCAGGTCTTTTACGACATCAGGGATCAGTATCTTTATCTGATCCCCGGGCATATCATATCGCTCCATGTTCCTGAACAGGTTGTGGAGGGCATGCAACGGGTTCCGGAGATCATGGGCAACCACGGAAAAAAGCTTATTTTTTAAAGAGTTCAGCTCCCTTAGTTGTAACGCCTGTTCCTCCATCAGGACCGCTCTATCGGACAATTCCTTTTTCTGCACCCGGATCTTCCCGTTGCTGCGGCGAAGTTTCTGGTTCTTGCTGATGATCTTCAGCTGATAACGCACATTCTCATTCCTGATGAGGAAAATGCCGTAAAAGATAAAAAAGATGGCCAGCAGATGGTTTAGCAGGAACAGGTCATAACTCGCCGTTTCCAGGCTGTACTCATAACTGTTTCCAAAGCCATGCGCGATGAAATAGCAGGTCATCGAAAGAGAAAAGGAAAAGATGATATTGTAAACGCTTTGAAGAAAGAATACCGACACAACTCCATAACACACAAAAAACAGGTCGGTCCCGAAATCGATCTTCAGGGCATAGGTTATCGTCAGCAGACAGGGATGCAGAATGAAGAAACATAACCTGGCCTTCTCATACAGGCGATGGTAGACACAGATGGAAGAGATCATGCTGACCGCTATCGGACCCAGGGATATGAAACACCATACGAAAAGGGGAAAACGGACCCCACTCAAGTATATCATTGACGGGATCAGCACCCCCAGTATACCCCCGAAAGAGAAATTCATCAGGTTGAATATACCTAGCTGCCTTTTCTCATGCCCGTTCAAAATGGGACTATACCCCAGATACCTGATTTTTCGCTCAATAAAGAAATAGCATTTTACCACCGGCTTCATCAGGGAATTCACTTATCACAAAAGAACGAAAGCTCTACGTCTTTTATTTAATAAAAAATAGAAATCTAACTATGTGTATGACAAATAGCGATCCATTTACAAAAGACGTAGTTATATTTCTACATCCCTCCCGTCATTAGCGGATGACCGTCTACGGTTGTAGAAAAATGTCTAACATTAATTAGAAGTGCGTTTAATCGAGGTAATCAAGCGCTTATCCCTGTAATTTCTTTTACTTTTGATAATGTTCCTACCATTAGGATACCACCCTATATGAATGCTGCGTATTCCATTCTTATTGCTGATGATCACGCTATAGTCCGCATCGGGCTCAGGATCCTCATCAATAACATCGACGCTGATATTCATATTGAAGAAGCGGTCAACGGCGAAGCCGTCATCGGGAAACTTAAATCCCGTTCTTTCGATCTCCTCATCCTGGATGTCAATATGCCACAGACGGAATCATTCAGCCTGGCAGACTATCTCAGGAAACAATTCCCCTCGTTGAAGATCCTCATCTTTACCATGAACCAGGAGGTTAGCTTTGCCATGCGATTCATAAAATTAGGTGTGCATGGCTATTTGTTCAAACAGACCGTTGAGGCGGAGATACAGTCCGCCATCCGAAGAATAAGAGAGGGGCATATTTATATCAGCGATTTCTTCTCTGAACTTATTTCCAGCGAAGTGCTCAGCCGCAGAGAGGTTAATCCTTTCGAGGGGCTCTCCGACAGGGAATTCGAAGTTACCTTACAGATACTCAAGGGCTATTCAATGAGTGAGATCGCCCGTACGCTTCACCTCAACAGGTCTACGGTCGGCACCCATAAGTCGCGGGTGATGAAAAAGCTCCGCCTCACCAATACGATCGAACTTATCAACCTCGCCAGGAAACACAAGATCATATAGCACCATCTCCTCCATAAATGTAGAAGGAAAACTACACCCATGTCGTATCCTGCGTACAGATTGTAAATATTTGGCTCTCTAACTTTATATCATTCGACCAAACATTCGATAATCACCTGTAAATTATTTTTTTATGAAAGAGAAATATCTGCGGTTGTATGAAGAAATGTTGAATGAGACAAACCCCAAAGGGCTCGATCGGTCATATCTCCCGGAATGGATAGAACATTGTTTTTGCGTAAGCGTCCGCACCGGAGTGCGCCTGAAAGAAATGCTCGACGCAGAGCGTTTTTCGGGTGAAGAAGAGGAACAATGGTTCTTTAGGAAGCTGCAACCGGATTTCGGCGGGTTAGTGGAGTATTTTACCCTGGTCTATACGGCTGAATTGTATATCCCGCAGGACCCGGACAAAAGAATGGAATATTGGAGCCGTGAATTGGGGAAGACCTGGAATTTTCTTATGCGGCATGAGAAATTTTATCTTTCTTATGTGCGGGGCGCCACCGGGGACATCCCTGAGTATAAAGACAACCCTGCTTCCTACGGCGCCCTGGCGGCAAAGATCGTTGCCGGGGAAAGATACATGGTGTATATTCAGGATAAACAGGCTGGACTAAGACACCGCCGGCAGAATTTTATTTTCATGCGGGCCTAACTATCGCCTGGCGCCTGGAATCCCGGGAAAAAGACCCCTCTTGCTCCCGCATCTCCCGATCCCCCGCGTCTAGGTCAACTCCGCGACAGGATATCCAAGCCCCTTGTCGACCACCGGCACCAGGAAGGAAAACCTGCTTCCTTCCCCCGGACGGCTTTCAATTACAATATTTCCGCCCTCTTTCTCTATCAGTTCCTGGCTCAGCAAAAGACCGAGCCCGGCCCCTACCTGGCCCGTCGCATCCGGCTTGTGAAAGGAATGTTTGTGGGTGATCCTGGCGATACCTTCTTCAGAAATACCGACCCCCATATCTTTTACGAAGACTTCCACCATATTGTTGCTCGTTTCGGCGCCTATGATGACCTCGCCCCCACTGCGCGAAAATTTAATGGCATTGCTCGTCAGATTACGTATCACCATCCTGATGATGTCCTTGTCGGCATATACCCGGCACGTCTCCGGTACCTCATTCACCACCCGGATATTCCTGGATGCTGCCATCGCCCTGAACAACTGACAACTCTCCGCAGCGACATCCTGTAATCCGAAGGCATGATGGACCGGCTGTATTCCTTCCATCTGTGCTTTTGACCATTGCAACAGGTTATTTAACAACTGGCTTGTGACAAAGAGATGATCCCCCAGCTCGGTCCCGAAAGACCGGACATCCTGTTCGGACATGGCCGCATTCTTCATCAGGTCCACCACAGCCTTCATCGTACTGATCGGACCTCTCAGATCATGGGAGACGATGGAAAAAAGCCGGTCTTTCGACGCATTCAGGTCCTTTAATTTTTTGACGTTTTCGGCGATCTCCCGGGTCTTTTCTTCCACTTTCCTCTCCAATGCCCGGTTCCTGGCGGCAATATGCTTTGTATATGAACCCACCGCCGCAAAGATGAGAAATAAGAAAACAAAAATATAGAAAAGAAGGGCCCACCACGACCTGTACCAGGGTGGATGGATATGAAAAGGGAATGCAACAGGAGACCCCGTTTGCCCATAGATATTCCTTACCCTGGCCCAAAAAACATAGTCCCCTTCCGGTAGGTTGATAAATGCCGCCTCGTTGTCGTGGCTCCACGGTGACCAGTCATTCGCAAAACCCTGCAGCTTGTATTGATATTCCAGCCTCTCGGGGCTTTCATAATAGGGAGTAAAAAAATAAAAACGCAGCTTATCCCTGGAATAAGGCAGGTCTGGTGTCAGACTGATGGCCTTGTCGCCGCTGTACATGAGCGAATCCCCGGACCACACACCACCGATGTATATGGGTAAGGAGTCATTGAAATAGGTTTTCCTGGTAGGATCATAGGTGACCACTCTGTCATTGACACCCATCCATATCTCGTCAGGACCGGTGATCAACAGTGGCCTGGTCTCTTCTATTCGTTCTACGCCCTGTCTTTGCACGGGCATGGCAATTTTCGGGAATGGGCTCTGCACGAAAGCAAAGCTCCCGTCCGGTTGCCGGTGCAGGAAACCGGCCATTTCCCTGTAACCCGCCGGCCCGCCCCTGAAATAAATATCCCCATCGGAACTTTCAGCCATCGCATTGATGTGCCAGCCGGCAGGAATGGATTGACGGAACCGCTCGACGGGAACGAACCGGTCTTTTTCTTTATCATAACTGTACACGCCGTCCGATGTCAGCGCCAGGAGATCTCCATTCCTGCGTTTGAACACCCGGTTATTTATATTCCGGGGAAGACCCTTTGCCGCATCATAGATCCTTTTATCGATGACGGAATCCCATGTTTGATTGAATTGAAGACGGAAGATGCCGGTGGTATAATTGCCGGCCCAGATAATCCCATCCGTATTTTCTTCTATGAAGTCGACCTCTTCGTCAAAACCCTTGATCCGCCGCTTGCTCCAGGTATTGCCCTTTTTTTCCAGCACCCAGATGCCGGCATTGAAGGTGCCCATCAACAGGCGATCCTGGCTTTCTCTTACCTCGCACAGACAATAGACGGAAGGCTGGTCGACCAATTTCCGCAGCTGCGTTCCATTCACCTCAAAGACCCCCGTCTCATGGGCCACATATAATTTTCCGCTGAAGTCATAGAAATTCCAGGCTTCATTGGCTATATGCGGAAAGGCATGGAACTGCCGTTCCTTATCCTGGTAAAAAATACCCTCGGTGGTACCTACATAACGCATCTCGCCGGATGCCCCCATGGAAAGGATAGTTCCCCTGATGCCGTTGTTCTTGTCAAAATAGGATAGGGGACTGCTGGTGATCAGCTGGAATATAAAAGAGTTGGTTGCCGTCAGCCAGAGATTATGATGGCTGTCCTGGAAAAATCGGGCATAACGTATATCCGTGTCAAAAGTGGCGTTGGAAATAAAATTCACCGTCTTGCCCTCTTCATCGACGATCAGCAACCCCGTAGCCAGCTGCAGGACGAGATTGCCATTGTCAAGGTAGAAAAAGTTGAAGATCGCCGAATCCTTCAAAAAGGCATTCGGGGTACGAAAGAAAGGACGCAGTTTATTGCCGGTGCCCGCGTCAGGATCGAATATCCACAGGGTACGCTTATCATCCAGCAACAAACAGGCATTGCCCGTATAATCCTTTATCCTGTCGATACGCAGCCCGTTTAATTCCTTCGACGGCCATGCGGCTCCGAAACCGAGATCTTTATAAGTATGTAAACCGTCTTTATCGAGCAGCCAGGGGCGCTTCCTGAACCTCAGGAGATATCCGTTAGCGGCAATTACGGTAAATTGGCCCCCGGCATAGACATAGATGTGGTCAGGTCCCTTAAAAAGAACGGTGTCATTGAAAACTACCACCTGCGTGATATTTTTGACATGCCGCTGGGAATCCGGAAGCCGCTTTAAAAGGGAATTGTACTGGTATCTTCCTGAACTGTCTTTCTCGAAAAACCCCAGCTCATTATAAGACCCTGTATATAATCTGTCCTGGGAGTCGAAAGCGATGTAAAAAGCATAATGTTGACCGGGTACCTGGAGCATTTCCCATTTTTCCCCGTTGTATCTCAACACGCCGTCATTATTGGCTATGTAAAGGATCCCCTTCTTATCCTGGGCAAACCCCCAGTTTTGATCCCCGCCCTGGTAGTCCTGCTTTGAGTAACGCTGCATAAATACCTGCTGTCCGAACCCAACGAGGCAGCCAAGCATTAAAAGATAGGTTACTACTAATGAGCGCATTAGTTTGACTTTGAATCCCTAAAATTAACGTAAATTATTTTTACCCTGCCATTATCCCCCAATACGCTCATACGAGGCGGAGACTTACGGATTGATGTTTTCATAAGGACAGATCGGGGGGTATGTTGCAGCTATATGGTTCTTGGGCTGCCGAATAGCCGTGACACAGGATATTGGAAAAAAAACGGGGCCATCTGAACAATTCAAAAATAGAGATACACATCGTCACCCATTGTAATAATATTACTAAATCCCATCAACGATTATACCAACAGATTGTAGAAGCCCATCGAAATCTGCGATTTAGAAAGATTACTACAAAGAATGAGACCTTCTGTTTGTACCTTTTGTAGATTTAGCACGCATGAAACCTTTTCTTACGATTGGATTGACAATACTGCTGACAGCATTACGTTGTCTGGGGCAGGTCAATGATTATACCTTTTCCAAATTAGACACCAGGGATGGATTGTCAAACAATCTGATCAATACCATTTATAAGGACCGGAAAGGATTTTTATGGTTCGGCACCTTATCCGGCGTCAACCGTTATGATGGCTACACCTGTAAGATTTTTCTGCACAACGACAAAGATTCCACTTCCATAAAGGACGATAATGTCACCAGCATCTTCGAAGGCCCTCTCGGGAAACTATGGATGCATTCATATGGGGGCATCAGCATTTATGATCCCGCTACCGAAAGATTTGACCCGCATCCCGAACGTTTTTTTCACGAAAAGCATCTGCCTTACGACACGCATTTGCCTTTTGGCGGACTTGTCAGGGTACTGCAGTGGAAAGAGGATTATTACATCGTCTATGCAGATTCCGGCATCTTCCGCTGGAATTCGCACGGCGCCCCCGTCTGCATCAAACCGGCTATCAACGGGCCGAAGGCGGCAGGGAGTTCGATCGTTGCCTCAAAAATGGATTCGATAGGGCATCTATGGCTCGTTCATGCTGACGGATTCCTGGAAAAATTCGATGCGGGCCGGCAAACAGTCCTGTACAGCACGCCGGTTCTGCAAAAAGAGAATGAGAAAAATCACTTTAGATTTGCACTGTACATCGATCGCCAGGGTATTCTATGGCTATATTGCTACGGGTTTTTATCGGGTCTTTATCAATACGATCCCCGGACCAATGCCTTGCGGCATTTTTCAAAGGACTCCGGTGCCCGCCCCGGCAACCCCGCGCCACCCCGCACCCAGCCCGGTCCCCCATCCCGGCCCCCCGCCTCACCCGGTCCCCTGCTGTTAAGCAGCAACGCGATCAATGATGTCACACAGGACGAGAGCGGATTGATATGGATCGCTACCGACCAAGGTGGGGTAGACCTCCTTGA
>Ga0207671_10001432_pt1 | contig 27665 bp, 17 predicted proteins | sample KBSC24metaG_FD_184352 | JGI IMG/M metagenome (GOLD analysis project Ga0207671, IMG submission 184352) | Corn rhizosphere microbial communities from Kellogg Biological Station, Michigan, USA - KBS C2-4 metaG (SPAdes) (version 2) | ecosystem: Host-associated > Plants > Roots > Rhizosphere > Soil... | reverse complement strand
TACTGGCTCCTTGGCCGACGATCTTTGCCAAGCACCCTCTCGCCGCACGGGGTGGCCCGGCATCACCCCGATGGTGTGAGGGGCACGCCAGGCAGCGCCGGGCCGGCCGAAGCAGCCGGTCGAAGCCGATCAGGCGAGAAAACCCAGGAAACGGGCCCGCTCGACCGCCTCGGCCCGGCGGTGGACGTCGAGCTTGACGTAGATGTTGCGCATATGGGTCTTCACGGTGTTGAGCGATATGGACAGCTCCTCGGCGATCTCGAGCGCCGTGAGATTCGTCGGCAGGTAACGCAGTACCCGTAGTTCGGTGCCGCTCAGCGGTTCACTCAAGGGTTCGGCGCCGACGGTGTGTCCTGCGTCCACGCGGGCGATCAGCAGACCGGTGATCTCGGCGACCAACGCACCGTGGCGGGTGCGGTGGGGCGGATGACGGGCCATCAGCTCCGGGACGGGGAACAGGAGAAAGGCCGTGAGCGCGTTGACGGTCTCGGCCGCGTCCAGGGCGTCCTCCAGGGCCCGTTCGGCTCCGCCGCCGTCGCCGAGCCCGTCGAGCGCCGCGGCTTTCAGAAGACAGGCCAGTGCGTGCCAGGAGTCGCAGGACAGACTCAGGTAGGCAGCGCTCCCGTCGGCGGCCGGAGCGATCACATCGAGCGCGGCCTGCGGCTTCTCACTGGCAAGCAGGAGCGTCGCCGTGGCGATGCGCATCTCGGCACAATCGCGGAAGCGCTCGTCGGGCTCGGTCAGCATGCTCTCGGCATACCGTGTCTCACCGAGACCGACCAGTGCGAGCCCCAGCAGGGCCCTGATGGGGACCCGCAGATAGCGCGGCGCGTCGAGGCCCCCCGCCAGCGTCTCGGCGGATTCGAGTGCCTTGACCGCCTCCCTGTTTCTGCCGCGGGCCATCTCCAGCAGCCCCCTCGCGTACCGGACTCCGAGTGCGGCGGACGGGTCCGTCTCGGCCCGAATCGCGCTCTCCGCGCGAAGCACCCACTGCTCGGACTCCGGCAGGCGGGCCTGCCACGCGCACGCGATGCCGAGGGTGACGCAGGTGACGCCGGCAGCTGATTCGCCGGTCCAGCCGTGCCGCCGGGCCAGCTCCATCGCCTCGGCAGACCGTTCCGAGGAAAGCGCCGGCGAATCTCGCGCTACGCAGACCGCGAGGAAGGCCAGGCTCAGGAACTCCAGGTACGGCCGGCTGATTCGGCGTGCCACATCCAGGCCCTGTTCCAGATGGGCCTCGGCCTCGACGAAGCGGCCGGCCCACACCTCCGCGATTCCGACGCTGTTCAGGGACAGGGCGTGGAGTTCCGCCCCCAGAAAGAGCACCGCCGTGTCAGCGTGCTCCACGAGGTCACGCAGCTCCGCCGCCCTTGCCACGACTGCGGGAAGATCGCCGCGCTGACGGGCGAGCACCAGTCGTGCGATCCCCAGGAGCATCTGGAACTGGCCGCCGCGTTCCCTCGCGACCGCCGCCGCGCCGTGGCCGGCTCGAAGCAGGTTCCGCTCCGCGGAGTCGACGTGGCCCAGAGCCAGGTCGTCCGAGGCAGCCAACGCGGCCAATTCGGCATCGGCCGCACGCTGTTCGCGCGAGAAGCCGGCGAGCAGTTCGTGGGCGAGAGCGGCCTGTCCGTCCAGGTGCAGAGCCGTCCAACGGTCGGCGAGCAGCCGAGCTGCCTCCTGCGTGTCTCCGGCGGCCTGCGCGTGCCGGATCGCCTCGACCGGGCTGCCGTGCTCGGCATACCACGCGGCGGCGACGCGGTGCAGACGCGCCACCTCCGACGGCGCCGTTCTCCGCAGCTCCGACTGCAACAGGTCGGCGAGGAGCCGGTGGTAGCGGAACCAGGTGCGCCCGGCGTCCACCGCCACGGTCAAGGCGTTGGTCTGCTCGAGGTCCAGCAGCACCCGTTCCCCGCCTTGGTCCCCCGTCAGAAGATCGGCCAGCTCTCCGTTGACCGTCTCCAGAACGGACGTGTACACCAGCAGCCTTCGGACGTTCTCGGGCTGACGGTCGAGCACCTCGCTGAGCAGGTACTCCGCGACAGTCCGCTCGCTACCGGAGAAGTCGATCGCCAGGTCTTCCGGATTCGCCCGCCCCGCCAGGGACAGCGCCGCCAGCCGCAATCCGGCCGCCCATCCCTCGGTCCGCTGATAGAGAAGGTCGCTGACTGACTCCGGCAGTCTCAGCCCGGCGCGGGCCAGCAGCTCCCGGCCCTCAGACGGACTCAGGCGCAGATCCGCGGCTCTGATCTCGGAAACCTCGCCCTCAAGGCGCAGCCGGTGCAGGCCCAACGGCATCTCGTCTCGTGTCGCGAGCACAAAGCGCAGCTCCAAGGGGCTGCGCAGCATGAGCAGCTCAAGCTGGTAGAGAACCTCCTCCCGGGCCAGTTCGTGCACGTCATCGAGAACCAGCCAGACCGGCTCGCGCAGGGCCGCCACGTCCTTGAGCAGCCGCTCCACCAGCTCCCAGCCGTCCAGACCCGGCGCTGCGGTCACCGCCTGGACGAGCTCCGCGCCCGCCGCCGTGTCCCGCAGTGCGGCGACCACAGAAATCCAGAACCGCTGAGGTGCGCGCTCCTCGCGCCCCAGCGCCACCCAGCCGACCCGGTCCCTCACCTGGGCCACACCGGCCCAGGACCGCAGCAGCACCGTCTTCCCGCTGCCCGGCGGGCCCGATACCACGGTGACCCGCGCGGACGCCCCGATACGGTCGAGCAACGCCGGACGTGCGACGATCCCGGCCTTCTCAGGACGCACAGCGCGTCCGGGCACCGGCTCCCGCCCGCCTCCACGATTCACGATCAACATCCTTGCACTGTGGACGAGGTCGGTGACCGTCCCTGGCCTCCGGTCGGGACCCGGTTCTTCGTCGAGCCGTCCTGCCGCATCGGCTCCGAGGCCCTGAGAACGCGGCGACGCGTCCTCAGCGGGCCAGCGTGGTCGGGGCGAGCAGTCCCAGGTCGCGGGCGCGGGCGATCGTCTCGGCCCGGCTGTGCGTTTCGAGCTTGGCGTAGAGGCTGCGCATATGGGTCTTCACGGTATTGCGGGAGACCGAGAGCTCATTGCCGATCTGCGGCGCCGTCAGGTTGGTGGGCAGGTACCGCAGTATCCGGATCTCGCTCTCGCTCAGCGCCTGCGTCGTCGGCCGCGGCTCCTCGGCCCGCGCGGGCAGCACCCGCCCGGCCGACACGGCCAGGATCTCCGCGACGAGCCCGGAATGCGCCGAACGGTGTCCGGCGTAGCGCTGCAGCAGGTGCGAGACCGGGTGCAGCATGAACCACAACAGGGCGTTGCCCTGCTCGGCGTGGCCGAGGGCATGGTCCAGGGCCTGCTCGGCGGCCTGCTCGTCGCCCATCGCATCCAGAGCGAGCGCCTTGAGCAGGAAAGCCTCGACCAGCCAGGCCCGCTGGCCCGGGTGGGCGGCGGCGTCGAGGGCCGGGGCGAGCTCGTCCAGGGCACCGCGCTGGTCGTCCCGCGCCAGGCTCAGCAGCGCCGCGACCACGCGGATCAGGCCACTGCTCCGCTCCGGTCCGGCGATCTCGGCCAGGGCCTGCTCAGCCTGCTCGAGCTCGCCGAGCCGAATCAGGGTACGCAGCTTCCAGGCCCGCACGGGACGGGCGAAGGGGTGCGACCCGGCGAGCCGGGCGGCCAGCGCCTCGGCGTCCTGAAAGGTGCCGAGCGCGATGCTGACCCGGCCGCGCACCAGTTCCAGCTGTCCGCGGATGAACAGCGCCGCGAGCGAGGCCACCGCCTCGGTCTCGGGGCGGACTGTCAGACCGGCGCGTCGCAGGGCGGCTTCGGCCTCGTCGAGCCGGCCCTGCCAGGCCAGCGCCCCGGCCAGTGCCGCGCACGCGACTCCGACCGCGGTCTTGGCGGTCCAGCCATGCAGGTCGGCCAGCTCGATGGCCCTGGCGGCACTGCTCTGCGCCTCGGGTGCCAGGCGGGTGGCCTCGATCGCGGACTGGTAGGCGAGCCCGGTGAACTCCAGGTACGGCCGCCCGATCCGGCGGGCCAGGGCGATCCCGTCCTCCAGGTGCCGCGTCTGCTCGGGTCCCCCGGTCCAGCCGTTGGCGTAGCCGAGGCTGATCAGCGCCACGGCACGCAGCTCCTCTCCGAGGTCGGCGTGGCCGGCCTCGGACGACGCGGCGGCCGCGAGCCGCCGTGCCTGTCCGAGCTCGGCCGCCAGGTCTCCCCGCTGCCGGGCCGCGAGCAGCGTGACCAGGCTGAGCAGCAGCTGCGCCCGGCCGCGCCGGCCGGGCGGCACCGACGCCATCGCGGCTTCGCCCAGCGCCAGATAGCGTCCTGTCGCCTTGAGCGACCCGTGAGCCAGTTCGTCCGCCGCGGCCAGCGCCGCCAGTTCGGCGTCCCCGGCGCGCATCGTCGCCGGGAAGGCGCCGAGCAGCTCGTGCAGCGCCTCGTCCTGTCCGTTGAGGTGAAGCCCCGGCCAATAGCTCACCAGCAGCTGCGCGGCCCGGTCCCAGTCCTGCGCGGCCTGAGCGTGGCCGATGGCTTCCAGGGGATGTCCGTTCGCGGCGAACCAGTTGCTCGCGATGCGATGCAGTTCGGGCATCTCGCCGGGGGCCGCGCGGCGCAGCTCCAGGACCAGCAGGCCGGAGAACATAGAGTGGTATCGGAACCGAGTTCCCGCCGCGTTCAGCGAGATCACGAACGCGCCGGCACGCTCCAGGTCCTGGAGCACCCGTTCGCCATCGCGGGTGCCGCTCAGCGATGCCGCCAGCTCGCCGTTCACCCATTCCAGGATCGAGGTGCGCAGCAGAAGTCTGCGAACCTCCTCACTCTGCCGGTCCAGCACCTCGGCGAGCAGGTACTCGGCGACCGTCCGTTCGCTGCCGGAGAACCGTGCGGCGAACTCCGGCGGATCCTGGTGCCCCACCAGCGCCATCGCCGCCATGCGCAGGCCCGCCGCCCAGCCCTCGGTGCGCGCGTGCAGCTCTGCCAAAGCGGGCTCTGGAATGCTCAGGCCCGCGGCCGTGAACAGCTCTTGGGCCTCCCGCAGGCTGAACCGCAGATCGGCCGCTCTGATCTCGAGGAGTTCCCCCTCCAGCCGCAGGCGGTGCAGGCCCAGCCGAACGTCGTGGCGCGAGGAAAGCACGAAGCGCAGATCCGCTGGAGCCCGCAGCACCAGCAGCTCCAGCTGCCGCAGCACTGTCGGCCCGAGCTCGTGCAGGTCATCCACGACGAGCCACAGTGTCTCCCGCAAGCCATCGAGGTCGGCGAGCAGACGCTCGACCAGCGCCCAACCGTCCGCTTCGGGGGCCACCGAGGCCTGATGCACCAGGCGCGCGCCTACGGCCGTACGGCGCAGCGCATCGACGACCGACAGCCAGAACCTCTGTGGGCCACGCCCGTCATGCCCCACCGTGACCCAGGCGATGCGGTCGTTGGAACCCGGCGCCCCGGCCCAGGAGCGCAGCAGCATCGATTTGCCGCTTCCGGCTGGAGCCGAGACTGTCGCGACTCGGACCGTCTCCTCCAGACGCCGGCACAGATCCGGCCGCGCCACCACCGCGACTCCGGCGCCAAGCCCATCGGCACCGACGTCGGACGCGCGCGAACTCACACCCGAAATCATCGCACGGCTGGCGAAACTGTCGCGCACACAACGGTATCGCGCCTACTATCCGGCTTAGCCCGCGCTCATCGGCGAGCCGAACATGGTCTTCACCCCATCGTGGTGACACGCTCTCACCCTTCCTGCCGAAGACTCGCGCACCAATGGGCTCGGCCCGGCCGACCACAGCGGCGGCGGAGGGCTGACAGCGATACGGCCTGTCCGCCACCGCGGGGCCGGCGGCGACTGGAACGAATCGGTTCGACGGTCGCCGCCGGCCATCAGGGCTTGGCCGTGGTTTGGTAGGCCAAGAGCTTCCAGCTCTCGCCCACCCGGGCCCACACCGCCATCGACACGATGCTCAAATGCTTGGGCTTCCCCCCGGCGATCACGTCGGCCTCCGTGTCGCTGAGCACCAGACTGAGGTCGCCGTGCATCGAGATCTTGTTGATGCGCTGGTCGACGTGGTGGTAGACGAACAGACCGTCCCGGCACTTACGGAGGTACGACTCGAATGTGTCGGTGGCGCCGGTCGAGTGGATGTAGGTCAAGTCGGGATGGGTCACCGCGGTGAGCATGTCGAGATCGCGGGCCAGCAATGCGTCGACGCGCCGCTGCTCCAGCTCCGTGATCGCTTCTACGTCCTTGTTCTCGTCAGACATTCAGTACCTTCCAATGCGGAGCCGCGTCCGGGCCGCGCATGGCGGGCCCGGCAGGTCGGAATGCAGAGTCGCGAGCGTCGGGGTGAACGGGCAATCGCCCGATCGAGGTGACCGGCATTCCCCTCAGCGAGGAAGCCACGCCCGCCGAGTGTCCGGGGCGCCGAGCTGAAGTGGTACCTCCTGCACCGCACCGGCGACACCTACGGCGCGTTGAGGAACATCGTGCGGTCCGATCCTCGTCGTTAAGATCGGTGCCCTCAGGCCGCTTTCTTGGCGTGACCTGCGAGCGCCAGGAGGAAGATCGCATGAGTGGCACGGTCCATCACTCCCCCGGGAACGACCCGCTGGGGCCCGGTACCACGGTGGAGCTGGCCGACGGGGTGTACGGCTATGTCCAGCCCGACGGCTCGTGGTGGATCAACAACACGGCGTTCCTGGTGGGCCGGAACGGAGTGGTCAGCGTGGACACGTGTGCCACCGCCGCGCGCACCCGCGCTTACCTCGCGGCCGTCCGTGCGGTGACCGACCAGCCCATCCGGACGCTGATCAACACCCACCACCACGGCGACCACACCCACGGCAACCGGCTGCTGGCCCCGGCGACGGTGATCGGGCACGAGCGGATGCGCGAGGCCCTGATCGAGGCCGGGCTGCCGGGTCCGGCGCACACCGCGGTGTGGGGCGACGTGCCCTGGGGCGAGCTCGAACTGGAACCGCCGTCGGTCACCTTCCGGGACCGGATGACCGTCCACGTCGACGACCTGCGCTGCGAGGTGGTCAACGTGGGGATCGCGGCGCACACCGTCAGCGACAGCTACGTGTGGATTCCGGAGCGCTCGGTGCTGATCGCCGGCGATCTGGTCTTCAACGGCGGTACCCCGTTCGTGCTGATGGGCTCGGTCGAAGGCACACTCCGGGTCCTGGAGGAGCAGATCAAGCCGCTCGGCGCGCGCACGATCGTGCCGGGACACGGTCCGGTGTGCGGGCCCGAGGTGGTGGACGACGTGCTGGGGTACCTGCGGCATGTACAGGCGGTGGCGAAGCAGGGCTTCGCAGCCGGACTGACGCCGCTGGAGGCGGCGCGCGAGATCGGGCTCGGCGAGTACGCCGACTGGACCGATTCCGAGCGCCTGGTGGGGAACCTGCACCGGGCGTACGCGGAATTGTCCGGCGCGGAGCCGGGCGTCGAGATCGACGTCCCGGCGGCGCTGATCGACATGGTGGTGTTCAACGACGGGAAGCCGTTGCGCTGCCTGGCCTGAGAGCGTCACAGCCCCTCACCATGCGCGGTCGAGGGGTCAGTCGGAGTCCGGCGGCGTCCACGCCACCTGCACCACCGCCGGTGCGGACCGCCGATGCACCCGCACGCCGCGGCCGGGTGGCTGCGGGCTCGCCTTGACCGTGCCGATCAGTGCTCCCTCGTCGGGGTCGCCAGACAACACCACGCCTGGCGTGTCCAGCTCGCACATACGGTTCAGTACAGGCTCGAACAGACCGCGCCCGGCGCCGCGCGTTCTTCGGGCGATCACCAGGTGCAACCCGATGTCTCGGCCGTACGGGAGCAGTCCGAGGAGTGGTGTCAGGGGGTTCCTGCCGGGTACGGCGACCAGTTCGTAGTCGTCGACGAACACGAACAGGTCCGGTCCGGTCCACCAGCTACGCCTGCGCAGCTGATCGGCCGTGACGTCCGGACCCGGAATCCGGGCGGCCAACTCCTCGGCGTACGTGGCGACGTTGTGGGCCGCCGTCGGTTCAGCGCCGTCGTAGCCGAGTAGGTGGGCTCCGCTGACGGTGCCCACCAAACTGCGCCGGTAGTCGATCACGGCGATCGCGGCCTGGTCGGGCGTGTAGTTGGCCATGATGCCGGCCGCGAGCGTACGGAGCAGGCCGGTCTTGCCGCTCTCGCTGTCGCCGAAGGCCATGAAGTGCGGGTCGGCGTGGAAGTCGGCGTAGACGGGCCGCAAGTCGGCCCCGGACAGCCCGAACGGTACCGAACGGTGGTCGGGGTGCGGAGAGGGGGCCAGGGCTCGTACTTCAACGGCCGAGATGAGCCTCGGCAGCATCCGGACCTGCGGAGCCGGCTCTCCCGGCCAGGCCTCGATCACTCGCCGGACCAGGTCGGCGGTGCCCCGCCCGGGGATGCTGGCGCTGGTGCTGCCGTCGATGCGGGGAAGCGCGGCCAGGAAGTGCGATCCGTCAGAGATCAGTCCACGCCCCGGCGCCGTGAGGGGGACCTTCGACGCCGCCCGCCGGTTCACCTCGGATTCGGAGGGGTCACCGAGACGCAGTTCCAGCAGCGTGCCGAAGGCCTCGCGCAGCCCTGCCTTCACGCGCGCCGACCGGACGGTCGTCAGCACCACGTGGATTCCGAAGGGCAGCGCGCGCTGAGCCAGCGTGGTGATCGGCTCCTCCAGCTGGTAGTACTGCTCACGCAGCGCGCCCCAGTCGTCGATGACCAGGAACACGTCGCCGAACGCGCGGCCACCGTGGGCGTACAGGTCCAGTTCCGAGCGCCGGGCACGGAAGTTCTCCATCGTGTGGATGCCGGCCTGGGCGAACAGCTCCTCGCGCTCGGCCAGCAGTGATGTCAGTTCGCCGACGACGCGGCTCACGCGCTCCTCGTCGCGCCGGGTGGCGTAGCCGCTGACATGGGGCAGAGACATGACAGGGGACAGTGCCCCGCCGCCGGCGTCCAGGATGAAGAACTGAACCTCTTCAGGGGTGTGCGTCAGGGCCAGGGAGCTGATGAGCGTGCGGACCAAAGTGCTCTTGCCGCTCTTCTGCCCGCCGACCACCAGCACATTGCCGTCCGCGCGCGACAGATCCGCCCACAGCAGATCTTTGCGCTGCTCGAAAGGCTTGTCCACCACACCCAGCGGCACGGTCAACTGCCCCAACCCGCCCCACTTGACTGGACACAGCCCACGCTCGGAGTCCACCCCCAGCGGCGGCAGGATCGCATCGAGCGTGCTCGGCTGGTCCAGCGGTGGCAGCCAGATCTGGTGCGCGGGTCGACTCGCCTCGGCCATGCGCGCCGACAACGTCTCGATGACTTCAGGCTCGGGGGCATAGGCGGCCTTGAACCTCAGCGGCGGTTCCGTGCCGGTCGTCAGACTTATGTAGGCCGATCCCGGCAACGGCGGAAGGTCGAACGCGTCGGGCATGCCGATCACCGCGTTGCTCTCGGCCGCCGAGGACGTGCGTAGAGCGATCCGGTACGTCAAATGGCTGTTGAACCCGCGCAGCTGGCGCTCGTCAAAATGCCGCGATGCCATCAGCAGATGGATCCCGAGGTTCTGTCCCACCCGGCCGAGGGTGGTGAACAGCTCGAGCAGAGCCGGCCACGCTGTCAGTAGCTCGTCGAACTCGTCGACGACGACCAGCAACCTCGGCAGTGGCGACAGCTCCGCTCCGCTGTTGCGCGCCCGCTCGTACTCCTGGATCAACGTGAAGGGACCAGTCCGGCGCAGCAGTTCCTGCCGCCTCACGATCTCGCCTTTCAGCGCGTCGGTCATCCGATCGATGAGCGAGGGGTCTTGGGTGAGGTTCGTGATCAGGGCACTGAGGTGGGGCAGCCCGGCCATCCCGGCGAACGTCTTCTCCCCCGTCAGCCCGATCAACGCCACATTCAGGGTCTCCGGGGAACGGGTCGCGACAAGCCCTGTGACGATTGCGCGCACCAGTGTGCGTTTTCCGGAGCCGGCCGCACCGACGATCAAGCCGTGCCGCCCCAACCCGTCGTGGAAGTAATCCCACAGACCTAACATCACGGGTAGGCCCGCACCGTCGACGCCGATCGGCAGCCGCAGCGAGGTTGTGGCCCAGGCTCGGGCGACGTCGAGCGCCTGGAGATTGTGGATGCCGAGCAGATCCAGCATGTCGATGTCGCCATACAAGCGGGTCCGGCCCTCGACGCCCGCCCCCGAGATCTCGACGCTTGAGCCGGTGGGGAACGCGGCGCGGCCGTGGCGCGCGTACAGGGCCATGATCTGCCGACGTTCCGACTCGCTGAACGAGGGCAGAGACATTATCGCTCCTTCGGTGATCCATCCGACGAGATTCTCGATGCGGGCGAGGAGCCCTCTGCGCTCGACCGCGGTGTCGATGAACACTGCTGGAACGTTTTCAAGAAGGCTCGTCCGAAGATAGGGAATACCCGCGCTACGCGGCGCTCCCGTGAACGCCGGATCGTCAGCCATGCCCGAGATCCCCATGGGGAGCGAGAGAGCACGGCACGAAGACTGGGGGCGTGCCGCGTAATAGAACTGATCGCCCGCCATGGTCGGATTCCCGCTCGGGAAGCAGGTCACGATGACATCCGCCACCGCGGTCAGTGCGGCCACGGCATCAGCGGCGGGTTCCCGATCAGCGAAGTACAGAAGCACGTAGTCGTAGTCGGTCAGCAACGCCCGGCGAACCGCCGCGAGACGCGCGTCGTAATCCGGGTCGTCCGCAGCCGGAAAGTCCCGGCTGTCGATGGAGTCCGGGAGGTAGTCCAACGTCCCGCCGTCGGGGAAGTCCCATTCGATGGCCCTGGCCGGAATCTGTCCGTCCGCGTCGAGTCCGTCCGGCTCGTCGAAGAGCGGCCGCAGATAGTGGCCGACGCTCGGCAGCTCCGGGATCGGCTCCGCGACGAGGACGCGCTTCCCGTGCGAGGCGAGGATCCACGCGGCGCTCGCCATAGTGGTGCTGACCCCCATTTGGGGAGCGCTCGCGTGGAAGGCGACGAGCTTCCCCGTATCGGTATCCGCCTCACCAGAGTCCGTTCGATCCGACAACTCTCCGGGTTCGCCGCCCGCGCCGCCGTCGTCCCCGCCGCGCCGGGCGCCCTGACCGACCGCAGTCGCCGTCGCCGTACCCGCGAAAGAAGGCGGCAGCGCCCCGAGCACCCGCAACGTGTCCACTGTCGCCGCGGCGAAGGGCCGCAGCTCGGCCGACAAGCCCACGCTTCCGCCCGGGTCGGTGATCGCTGCCGAAAGCGCCGACAGCGAACCGGCGTGCGCGGCGATGTACTGCGTGAGCGCCTCATACATCCGCCACGTGTCGTCGGCCCCGAGCAGCTCCTCCAGCCCGGCCTGCACCCCCGGCCGTGGACGCAGCACCGGGGAGCCGTCGGACGTGCCCGACGTGCTGAACAGCCCGCTCACCACCACCTCGGCGACCTCCTCCAGCGTCGCCTCCGGAACCATCGTTTGGCGCACCAGATGCAACAGCGGCATCGTCATGCTCGTATACGGCGCGCACATAACCGCCAGCCGCGCGGCCAATGTCGAAGCGCTCGCCAGGAAGCCGTCGATCAGTTCCGCACCGGACAACGGCCCGCCGCCGCCCACGATCCGGTCGCGGTCCCGGTCCCCGTCCTCGTATCCGAACTCGTCCCCGTGCTCGTCCGGGAAGTCCTCGAACCGGCCCTGCCGAGGCACCAACACCGCATCGCAGCCCACGAAGTCGGTCCCGCCGACGGCCCCGGCCGACATCAGCACCCGGGCCCAACTCTCCAGCCCGTACGGCGTCAGCATCGTCACCGGCAGCGGCGTCAAGGGCACCTCGGCGTCCTCGCCGAAGCGCAGGTGCCAAGGCCGCCGATAATCCAGCCGCGTGTTGCGAACCGCGGCCGCGCCGGGGTTGGTGACGCGCACCGCCGGCAGATCCAATCCCGTCAGCCGCCAAAGCCGTGAGGGAAGCGGGTTGACCAGCGTCGTCGGGGAAGCGGCGCCCCATTCGTGCAGCCGCCGCCAGACCGCCGGCCGGTACCATCCGTCGGCCGAGCAATCCGACAGAACGATGACCTGGCTGCGCGGCCCGGTCGGCGGCGAGGTGTGCGCGTCGGCCCGAGCAGAGTTCTTGGTCCGCAGCAAAGGCTGCCCGTCGTCGTCCATCATCAGGTCCCACGTCCGGACCCGCTTGAACGCCCCGAGGCGGTTCAGCACCGTCGCGAACTCCTCGGCGACCTCCTGCCACACCGCCATCGACGGCGACCGGTCGACCACCAACGCCAGGTCCAGGAAGCGCTCGGGCCGGGCCCGAAGCGTCGGCAGCAACTCCCCGCTCCGCGCGTAGTCCCGGGCCGTCGCATCGATGTCCAGGACCCGCCGCGGACCCGGAGCCCACGCCCGCTTGAACGGCCGCAGCGCGCGCCCCAACTCCAGCGACCGCGGCAGGGCGCTGCCACGCGGGGTCGCGAATGAGTGCCCTGACATCGCCGCTCCCCGCGAGGAGCCGGCGATGTTCTCGTAGACCTCCCGAGTCGCCGCCGCGGCTCCGGACGGGTTCGGCGTCGGGGCGCTCACCGGTTCCTCGGACGATGAGGGCTCCGGCGGCGCATCCGGCCCCGCATGGTGCGCCGAGCTGTCCCGCGAGTTGGTAGCCGGGGCCGAAAGATCGCTCTCTGATTCCTCCCTTTCCGCGGACGACGACCCCTCCCGCACCGCCGCCAGCCACAGCACCTCGGCGATGGCGACGTCGTCGAGCTCCGGAGCGAGCACCGTCACGGCGTGGACCGCCCTGAGCAGGCGCTCCTGCCGCGACTCCACGCTCCGTGGGGCACCGCCGTGGCTCCAACTAGGCACGCGAAAGCTCACTCAGCAGCAGATCGATCAACGCCGTGCGAGCAGGACCCTGCGGCGCGTCCTCCCGCGACAGCAGGAAGACCGTGTTGAGCAGCTGGTCGAACGCCAAGCTCTCGCCGGCCGCGATCCGGTCGGCGAAGCCCTGCACCACCTCCGCCATCGGCCCGGCCTCCGGGATGTCGATACTCAGGTGTGCTCCGACCAGGGCGCGAAGCGTGTTGGCGGTGGGCCGCTCCATCGTGTAGCGGACGCAGCGCCGCAGGAACGGCGCCGGGAAGTCCTGCTCGCCGTTGCTCGTCATGACGATGAAGGGGAACTGCGTGCAGGCGATCTGGCCCTTGACCACGGTCGCCGTCTCGTCGCTGCGGTGCAGCCGGATCCGGACCTCGTCCTGTTCGTGGCGGACCAGCTCGGGGATCTCGAACTCACCGCGCTCCAGCACGTCCAGCAGATCGCTGGGCAGATCCAGGTCGCTCTTGTCGATCTCATCGATCAGCAGCGCCCGGGGCCGGTCCGACGGCAGCAACGCCGAGCCCAGCGGACCGAGCCGGAGGAAGGGCGCGATGTCGTCCGCGGGCTTGGCGGCGCGGCGCGGGGCGTCGGGGTCGGGGTCGGGGTCAGTGTCAGTGTCAGTGTCGGCGTCGGTGCCGGTCTCGGTGTCGGTGCCGGTGCCGGTGTCGTCAGGGGCGGCGGCCATCCGCGCGGCATCCAACCGTTGCGCGTAAATACGCCCCAAAGCGTCGTACTGATACAGCGCGTCCGTCAGCGTGCTCCGCGACGTCACGTGCCACCGCAGCACCGGTCCGAAGTCCAGTTCGGCCGTCACCTGCTCGATCAGCGTCGACTTCCCCGACCCCGGCAACCCCGTGACCAACAACGGCCGCCGCAGCCACAGCGCGGCGTTCACCGCGTCGCGCAGCCCCGGCGGCGGCTGGAACGTCGTGCTCATCGGCCGGCGCGGGAAGGTGCGCCACGGCGGCGGATCGGGCAGACGCGGCGCGCGCCGGACCCCGTCGCCCCGGTAGAAGTCGTTCCAGGCGGTCTCGCTCACTGCGCGCTCCCTTGTCGGGTGGATGCCAGGCGCCGGTTCGTGGCGCAGAAGTCCAGCCATTCCACGTCGTCCCACACCGCACGCAACCTGGCCACGATCTCCGCGGGGCCGGCGTCGGGGTCCTTGCGCCACTGCTTGCGGTAGGCGTCGGTGAACCCCGTCGGCAGGGTGTGCCAGAAGTCGTTGAAGGCGTCCTGGCAGTGGCTCGGAAAGCCGTCCTGGGCGTTGGGCCACAACACGACCGGCGAGAAGGTGAGGAACAGGTCCAGCAGGTCCGCAGCCGGCATCGGGCCCGGGCCGGGCGGGTGGTCCAGGCCGACCGCCTGGGAGTAGCGGTCGTTGCGCAGCTGGTCGTACAGCTCGTCGGCGTCGTTGATCTCGCGGCGGGACAACCAGTCGACCGGGGCTGTGGCCTCGGGGGCGGAGATCCGCTTCCAGCAGATGCGGGCCCGGCGCTCGACGCGCTGCCAGCTGCGGTCGGCCGGCGGGTTCAGGCGCTTGCTCCAGCGCAGGACGACGTCGTAGTCGCTGCCGAGGCGGCGGTCGTTGACGCCCTCCTCGGGGCGCCACTGCAGCAGCAGCGAGGTCGGCGCGGCGATCTCCAGCCGTTGCAGCTGCGCGCCCCGGGCCTGGTCCGCGGCGACTTCCTCGGCCCAGTCGACGGCCTCGGCCAGCGCCTCGTCGGTCCCGGCGCGATCCGGGACGGCGCGGTTCCGGAAGACGGCGTGGCCGATCAGCTCCGTGCCGTCCAGCAGCCAGGCGTCCAGCGTAGGCGGCCAGTCCCCGGCCGGCGAGGCGTGCAGGCTGACGATCAGCCGAAGCCGGCGCTCCAGGACATCGTCACGGGCCTTCTCGACCGCGTTGTTGAACTGGACCACCGCGTCGATGCTCTGCGCCCAGCCGAGCAGCTCCGGTGCGTCCAGGGACCGACCGGCGTCCTGCGCGAGGGCGACGACGAATCGGCAGATCCAGGGGCGGCAGCCGCCCTGGGCGTGGGGATGGTTCACGGCGATGCGCTCGACCACGTGCTCCACCCGGTGGAACGCCGAACCCGGGACGCCGAACAAGCTGCCGCCGGGGCCCGGCCGAAGCTGCGCCACGGCGCTGCGCAGCCGGTGCGTGGTCAGGGACGCGCTGAGCCAGGACCGCAGGAACGCCGCTGTGCGGGTGGCGACCAGCAGGGCGTCAGTGAGCTGGATCAGCTGGACTCTGGGCGCCTCGGCGGTCAGGTCCCAGCCGGCCGGCGAGGCGGAGCCCCGTTCGGCCATCCTGGTCTTCAGACCGCGCAATGCTGTCTCATCCCACTGTTCCGGGAGCTCCGCGCCGTCGTTCACGGCTTTGATCAACACGGCCAGCCGCGCCGTGCTGGCGGGGCTCACCGTGCTCCACTCCTGATCGGCCGCATACCGCGGGTTGGCCGCGACCCAGAGCGCCTCCCGGCCACCGTCGCGGCCGTTGTAGCTGTTCACGGCCAGAGCCTGGCCACCGAGCCGGGATCGCAGCGGCGTGTCGAGGTCCTCGGCGAACACCGCGGGCGTGGCCTTCTCGCTGCCGGCCCGTACCAGCGCGGTCAGCTCCCGGCTCAGCTTCAGGTCGCGCGCCGACTGGCCGACCGCCGAGGCCATGATGAGGCTCAGCGCCGTGCGGCCGCCCTGGATGCCGGTGGTCACCTTGGCCAGGTTCACCGTCGCGGCGGCGGCGTTGCAGGTGTCGATGATGCCGATGACGCCGGCGACCCCCGGCCGGTCGCAGGCCTCGATCAGCAGCTCGTTGACGTTGACCGCCGTGTGCCGGACCTCCTCCTCGGAGCCGGGGGTCATGAAGTACAGGGTGGGGTCGTCGCCCGCGATGAAGCCGTGCCCGATCAGCGCCAGGACCAGCGTCGCGCGGCAGGCGCGGGCGTGCTCGATCGCCTCGCCCACCACCGCGTGGACGTCGGTGTCGGTCTGCTCGGTAGTAAGCAGGACCAGCGCCTGACCGCTGGGCAGCCCGGGCTGGCAGCCGCCGAGCCCGCCGTCGCGCAAGACGTCGTGCAACTCGCCGGCGACGGCGTCCAGGTCCGGCAACACCCCCATGGATGTGCACTGCGATGCGACCACCAGCAGGTGGCGCGCGCCGGTCATCCGGTGGCCGGCCCGGCCAGGGCCTCGGCGACGGGACCGGCGACCGCGGGCTGCTCCAGGTACTTGGTCGCGGAGTGCGTCCAGAGCCCGTCCGAGTCCACGCGGTCGGTGACCGGAACGACTCCGGCGGCGTTGGCCCCGAAGAAGTCCTCCAGCCGCGGCCGGGCGGCGATGACGTCGTCGCGGTCCCAGAAGTTCAGCCACCGGGCCACCCGGTCAGGGGTGCGCGGCGGTCTAGGTTGCACGTGCGGCCACACGACGGTGCGCATCGCCAGCGGCGAGCCGACGGTGACGAGCAACGGGATCGGGGGCGTGGGACCGGAGTCGTGCAGGCTCTCCACACCGACCACGCTGCCCAGCGAGTGGGCGATCACCACGGCCGGACGGTCGCCGATCGCGGTCTGGATGCGGGCCCTGATCCGCGCGTCCAGGGTGCGGCCGTCGGCGTCGGGCTCGCGCCGGCGCAGGTAGCGCCCGACCTGGGACAGATCCCGGACCAGGAGTTTACGGCCGGCCCACTGACCGGGCCGGCTCAGCGGGCCGAAGGACATGATGGCTCCGGCGACGTTCAGGACCTGTCGGGCGGCGAAGCCGGGCCCCTGCGCGACACCGGCCCCGGCGAGCTCTTCACGAGCCCGGCGCCACTGCTCGGCCTCGGAGTCGGCGGGGTCCACCTCGGCCAGGCGCTGGTCGACGACTTCCAGGAGGTAGGCGTGGAGGAAGGCCGCTTCCTCGTCGTCCGGCTCCGCGCCACCGCCCTGTGCACCGGGATCGGTGAAGAGGTCGCCATAGTAGGCGAACACGGTCTCGACCTCCGAGCCGTCACCGAGCCGGGCGGCCAGCTGCCGATGCCCGGCGCGTGCGGCGCCCCGCGCCAGGGCCTCGATCCACTCGATCCGGGTCTTCTCCACGTCCCGTGCCGGCCCGATGCCATGGACGAACACCAACCGTGCCGGATCCGACGGACTCGTTCGTCCCACTATGGCCCCCACCCGAGCGAACGCTGGTGATGCTGGTACTCCAGGATTATCGCCGAGCCTATCCCGGATCAAGCGGCGGTGGCCTGGCTTCGCAGACTGCTGATGTCGGCGTGGCCGCGTGTACCGAATAGTCGTTTCGATGCGCGTCTACGCACCTTCCGCGAGGGCTCCACGGATATGGCGTCAGCCGGTCCGCCGGACGTCGGCCGCGACGATGACGCCGTCCCGAACGGTGTAGGTGCCGGCGAAATACTTGTGTGTGCCGTCGGTCTGTAGTGCGTCGAGCTGCATCTGGACCGTGTCGCCGTTCGTGGAGACGATGGTCACCGAGTCGGAGGCCGTGGTCGCGAACCCCTGCACGAACGAGCTGAAGCTCCCGCCCTGGATGTTCTTGCCGCCGATTGCCCAGGCACCGGCGTAGTCACCGGCATTGATGTCTGCGAAGTACTGCTCGACGACCGCGCTGGGGGTTGCTGCGGACGGGGGTGGCTGGACCACTGTCGTCGTTGTGGGTTGCGGCACAGCCGGTGGGGCGGGAGACCCTGGCGCCGTGGTGGTGCTCGTCGTGGTCGTAGTGGTGGTCGTGGCCGTGGCCGTGGTCGTCGAGGGCTGCGCGAGTGGCGTCGCATGGCTCGTGTTCGAGCCGGTCAGCTGCGTCACGCCGAAGTACGCGCCGGCGCCGATGAGCAAGACCAGCGCCGCGGCGGCAGCGACCACGAGCCAGGACCGCCGGGAAGCGTCCGGCTCCGGGGTTTCCGGCGGGGGCGGCTCGACGGGCTCGGGGGCGTCGGCCCCCAGCGGCGCACCGCACACGGTGCAGTGGGCCGCGGCCTCCACCTCGTGCCCGTTCGGGCACATGACCATCATCGGGGCGCCGCAGACGGTGCAGAACTTCTTGCCGGCAGTACCCGGTGCGGCCTCGTGGCCGTTGGAACAGCGTGCCATGGCGACACTCCTTCACCGCCCGAAATCGGAGCTCGGCGGGTGGGCGCCTCAGCCGATGTCACGTCGCTTCATGGTGTCGTGGACATCGACAGCGGCGCGGAAGACCACCATCAGGAACTCGAAGAACAGGCGCGTCATCATCAGCGCGAACAGCGTCACCAAACCGCCGAATGTCAGCACCAGCAGGCCGAGCCCCCCATTCTCCTTGAAGGCCCCGAGCACGAAGAGCAGCCAGGCCAGCCCGAGATAGATCGCGCTGGCGATGTAGCCGATCTTGATGAGCTTCGGCGCGACGAAAGACGTGAAGCCCCAGTCGAAGAGGCTGGCGAAGAAACCGTTCTTCGCCGCGCGAGCCTGGTACATCCGATCCGCGGCGGGCCCAGGTGACGGGAGGGGAGGAGAAGCGGCGTAGCCCGAGGCCCCGCCCGGCAGCTCGGCGGCCACGGACTGCCTTGGCGGCCCGGTCGCGACCGGTCTGATCCTCCCGCCGCACTCCGGGCAGAATGCCGCGTCCTGGGGTGCTACGACCCCGCAGATGGGGCAACGTGCTGTTCCCGCCATGGTCCCGTCACGTTCCTTCCGTCGCGCCGGCAAGGCACCGGACGCTGCAGCGGCGGCGCCACATCGACGCACACGATCCGAAATGGATCCGAGTGAAGGTTTTCTCCGACCGTCTCGCGGCGATCGCCGGGCCGCCACTCGCTCATGCGTGCGCAGTCGGCATTCAGGTGACCGGAGGGCTCAGCGCCCTTGTGTCAACGCCGGGTCGGGCTCACTCAGTGGCGGTCAGGACATCGAGGAACCTCGTGCGATCCACGGAAACGGAGATCGTCGTCGCCGTGCCGCCGGCGGGACGGGCGCCCCATGCGCCTCGCTCGCGATAGACCTCCACTTCGCGGAACGTACATACGGACTCGTCGAGTGCGACAGCCGCCGCGAGCGGGTCGTGGAAGGCCTTACCGCTCCTGCGTTTGGCCAGATAGACCTCCATGCCGTGGCGTACGAGTCGCATTCCGGGCGTGAGTGCTCGAGCCCTCATCTCGGCGTGCATCGCGGCGTCATAGACGATGCCGTGGCAGACGTTTTTCGAGACGAGAATTCTCCTGCCGATGTGGGGAGAGGCCAGGAGCCTCAGTGCCGCCTCCGGAGCGCCGTTGAAGTTGAATGTGCCGCAGGTCTCGCGCCCCGCGAATTTGGCAAGACGGTGTTCCGGCGGCACGACGGAGTCGCCTGCGAAGCCGCCCTGGGCCACCCAGCGGGCGATACGGATATTGGGTATCTCCTCCAGCAACGCTCCGGGATTCTTCAGCGGTGCCCCGGTGAGGAGCGTTGTGTCTTTGTCGGCCAGCGCATCGCGAAGCACTTCCCAGGCCCGCGCGTCCGGTTCTCGAGGCGGCACCTTCCCGAGCCATCTCCGATGGAAGCCTGATACCGGCTTCACGTCGCTCCCGGGCTGATAGGCGCCGACCGGCACCGTCACTCCAAGACGATCGAGGAGATGTTTGACGATGCCCACCTGCTCATCCGTGCCGGGCATGACCGTCACGGCCACAAGCCTCGCCCACGGATGGGTCGCCAGCACGCAAAGCGTGAAAACGTCGTCCGGATCAGCGGTCTCCATATCGAAGACGATCGGTATCACCATGGCCGCGACCGTACCGAGCTGATGAATCACGCTCAAAAGGAATTACGGCATGGGCCGGGCACTCGCAGCCCGGACGGCGGGAGTCAGCGCGTCCAGATCCGGACGTCGGTTCGGTGGGCGAGGTAGTCGTTCTTGGCCAGCGCCGACTCGACATGAATGCCGGCCTGGACGCGCAGGCCGGAGAAGTTCCACGGATTGAAGGTCAGGAGTTCCCCGCCGTCGACCGCGATACTCGCCAACGCCACCTGCCCGAAGTCTGACGGCGGCTCAGGTTGGTTGTAGTACGCGCAGTGCAGTTCGTGGCACTGCACCGTGGTCCTGTCGCCGAAGTATTCGTAGCTCAGATCGATCAGGCCGGCGTTGTCCATCTCCCCGGCTTCCTCGAACAACTCCCACGTCGGCTCTTTGACGAGCTCGAAGAACAAGAACGAGTCGTTGATGATTGTCGCGATCTTCAGCATGCCGATGTCGGTGTCCAAAAACACCGGGCTGGTCATCGTGTGAAACTGCCGCTGACGCGCGTCGCCGTCCCAGATGCCCTGCCAGAGCAGGCGGCGGATCTGCGCCCGCCGCAGGAAGCCGACCAGATCGTCCCAGCCCAGCGTATTCATAGCGCCAATGATCGCGGACGTACTACGCGCCAGCCCACTCCGTTTCTCTCCAGCGGCGCGAGTGCAACGAGCCCTGCCTTACACCCCTAAGGACTTCACCAGAGGCCACCTGCTACACGCGCCAGATCCTTGTCCAGGCCTTGACGCAGCCATGGCTTCTGCCTTCAATACCTCATGAGTCAGAGGCCTGATTTTGTCCGGCCCGGGCTCCACCCCACGCTCCCCACACCCCACAAGTGCAGGAGAAGAGCTTTGTCATCCCGAATCCGCAAGATCATGGCCGGGCACGCGCGGTTGCTGACGGCCGGCGCCCTGGCCGCCGGCCTCGCCCTCGCGGCGGCCGGGCCCGCGACCGCCGCGTCCCGGGCCCTGCCCGCGGGCAGCACCATCCCGCTCGGCGACGGGTACATGGGCGTCGGCTACGTGCAGGACGCCAAGCAGTTCACGCCGGACACCCGGCAGGTCACGGCCGCGACCCTGACGCCCAACGCGTCCTGGGGTCCGGCCGGCATCGACGTCTCGCACTATCAGGGGACGATCAACTGGTCGTCGGTGAAGGCGGCGGGGATCTCCTTCGCCTACATCAAGGCGACCGAGGGCACCACGTACACGGACCCGATGTTCAGCGCGAACTACCTGCACGCGTACAACGCCAAGGTCATCCGGGGTGCGTACCACTTCGCGCAGCCGGGCTCCTCCAGCGGCGCCACGCAGGCGGCCTTCTTCGCGACCCACGGCGGCGCCTGGTCGGCCGACAACCTGACCCTGCCGGGCATGCTGGACCTCGAGGGCGGGTGCTACGGCCTGTCGACGACTTCGATGCGCAACTGGATCCTCGACTTCTACAACGAGTACAAGGCGAAGACCACGCGCGACATCGTCATCTACACCAGCCCGAGCTGGTGGAACTCGTGCACCGGCAGCTGGAGCGGCATGTCCACCCGCAGCCCGCTGTTCGTGGCGGACTGGACGACCGCGGCCAACCCGACGATCCCCGGCGGGTTCCCCTTCGCGACGATATGGCAGTACACGAGCTCGGGGTCGGTGAGCGGCATCTCGGGTGCGGTGGACCGGGATCGGTTCAACGGCGACAGCTCGCGGCTGCTGGCCCTGGCGAACAACACCTGATGCGGGACTGAGGCCCTGGCCCTCGGGCCCGGCGGCGCGGCGATGGCCGCGCCGCCGGGCCCTTCAGTTACGGGTTCTGCCAGGCGAGTAGCGGATGTCGCCCGGAAGTCAGCCACCGTCTTCGCAGTCAGCTGGACCATTGCTGCGCCGCCACTGGCAGATGGTTGGCGGCGGATTCCGTCCCCGGCTGCCACTCAGCTATTCGGGCTATCCCGCCAGGCGTGTTGGCGTGTGGGCCGTTACGACGGGTAATTCCTCCAGGAGGGGACCAACTCTGGGAGGAGGCGGCATGTCGGGCGGCTTCAACGATGTGACTGGCACCAGGACGTATTCCTTCCACGATTCGATCACCACTCAAAGTGTGACCGTCTTGGGCAGTCCGCGAATCACGCTGCGGCTGTCCATCTCAGCCGGTCCACAACCGCCCGGCGACGTCCGCATGCGAGTCTTGGTCGTCGAGGATCAGGTCGAGGTTCCGCCGCGGCAGATCGTTGTGGCCGACGGTGCCACCGGGCAGTTCGAGTGGGAGGTGACGCCTGGTTCGTACCAGGTCGAGCTCACCTGCACCGAGACACTCCCGGACGGGACGTTCAAGCGGGGGGCGTATTCCCTGGCCACCGACGCCCCTCGAGTCGAGCTCGAACCCGAGACCCCGGGTACGGAGCCCGAGCCGGAGCAGCCGGAGCCCCCGGAGGTCGTGGAGCCGTCGGAATGGCATCCGGAGGAGGCGCCGGAACCTCCAGAAGTGACGGTGACGGTGCCGCCTGAACCCCCAGAACCGCCGGAACCCGAACCGGAGCCGTCGCCCCAACCCAATCCCACCCCGGAACCCGGTCAGGAAGAAGGGGAGATCGTCATCGGCGGCGTGCGGACGGTGATCGTGGAGGCCGAGGAAGACTCCTGACACGTGAGGTACGCCTGAGCTGGCTGCGCGGACGCGGCTCGACAGCGTTGCCTAGGAGGGGCCGTGCGGGCTGCGCATGGCCCCGCCTCCTCTTCGCGGATGCGGGGCCGGATTCGCACTACTTCAGGTGAGCGGCGGGTCGGACGTGGGCGACTTTCTGAGCAGCATGATCAGCCGACCTTCGCCCACGGCGCGCAGCCATTGGTCTTGAATGCCTTGTCGCTGGACGAGATCTGGACCGTGGTCGGGCCGGATGTGTTGTACGTTCGCCTCGCGAGACCTTGGGATACGATTCCCCGGCGCGGTAGGAGTATCGGCCCGCGATGGCGTCGAAATTCATTGTTCTTGGGGTCATTTCTTCCTGGGGGATTCGTCATGAGCCGCTCTTCCCGTGCTTCCCTGCCGCGATTCCGGGCCGGGCTTGCCGCTGCTGCCGTCCTGGGTGGTGCGTCCGGTGCTTTCGCGGTCGGGGGCGCGCCTGCCGGGGCCACCGAGCCGGGGCAGGACGGCAAGCTGGCGATCACTATGGGCGGCAGTGGGGTCTGGATCGCGAACCCGGATGGTTCTCAGTCCTCGTCGTTGCAGGTCAACGGGAACTATCCGGGGAACGCCTCGTGGTCGCCGGATGGTCAGTGGCTCGCCTCGGTGAACGACGCCGGGTGGGCCGGGCTGGTGATCAGTCATGCGGACGGGTCGGCGGCGATCACGATCCATGAGGGTGCCAGCGGTGTCAGATCTGCGCCTGCCTGGTACGACGGTGGCGCCGGTGTGGCCTTCGCCAATGCGGACGCCACGGGGCTCACCCAGATCTACGGCGTGACGCCCAGCGCGACCGCGACGGCGGCGCCGCTGATTCCGCTGCCGGCCGCGACGGGGACGGCGCCGGGCGCGTCGTGTGGCGACACCGCCCCCAACGGGCTGGGGCACCTGATCGCGTTCCAGCGCAGCCTGCGGGACGCCCAAGGCGTGTGCGGGCCGGCCGGGGTGTGGCTGTTCGACACGACGACGCACGCTGAGACCCCCGTCCTGGACAACGCCTCGGAGCCGAACCTCTCCCCCGACGGCAAGAGCATCTCGTTCACCCGCACGACCGGCACCGGCATCGGCACGCCGCAGATCTTCACCGCGGCCCTGGACGGCAGCGGCGTCAGCCAGCTGACCACCTGCGCTTCCGGCTGCACGGCGTCGGCGTGGTCGCCGAGCGGCAAGCGGATCGCCTACATCGACCCCGGGAAGGTCGACATCGAGGACGTCACCTCGCACGCGGTGTCGGTCCTGACCGCGCCGTCGACGTATATCAGCTACCTGTCGTGGCAGCCCGTGGTGCCGAGCCCGCCGGCCAGCGGTGCGCCGGGGGCGATGGCCTATGTGCAGAACGGGAACCTGTTCACGACGAGCCACGCCGGTCCGATCGCGACACGCGTGTCCTACCGGCCCGCCTGGACGCCCAACGGCAACCGTCTCATCTGGAGCTCGGCAGACTACGGACTCGTGTCGATCGCCCCCGACGGCTCGGGTCTTCTGGACGTCACCAAGGGCCACGACGACCGCGATCCGGCGGTCGATCCCAGCGGCAGCTTCGTGGTCTTCTCGCGAGACGGCCAGCTCCACCTCGCCGCGACCGACGGGTCCTCCGCCGGCTACGAGATTCCCGTCCCGGGCGCGAATCCCACCGCCGGGGCGAGCGACGACTTCCCGACCGTCTCCGCGGACGGCGGCATCGCTTACCAGCGCACCACCGGTGCGTCCTCCGACGTCTGGCACGCCGCCAACGGCACCGCGACGATGCTGATCGGCAACGCCGCCCAGCCCGCCTACTCGCCCGACGGCACCCGCATCGCCTTCGTCCGCAAGGACGGCAGCGGCGTGGACCAGGTCTTCACCGTCGCGTCGAACGGCACATCGGGGCTGACGCAGATCACCCACGAGACGTACGGCGCGACGATGCCCGCCTGGTCGGTGGACGGCGCGAAGATCGCCTACACCCAGCCCCTGGCACACGCCTCCGTCCAGATCCCGGCAAGCGGTGGCGCGGCGCTGGCCACCGTCGCCAACGCGGACGATCCGGTCTGGCAGCCCACCGGAGCAGCGCACGTGCTGCGCCAGTGGGGCGCCGACCGGGTGGGTACCGCGATCGCCGCGTCCCAGTACGACTTCGCCCGCGCGGGCGACACCGGCGATCGCGGGCGCAGCCAGGCCGGAGCCATCGTGCTCTCCCGCTCCGACGCCTACGCCGACGCGCTCGCCGGCTCGGCACTCGCGGTCCGGAAGAACGCGCCGCTGTTGATCACGCCGCCGACCGCTCTGGCCCCCGCGGTCGCCGCCGAGATGAAGCGGGTCCTGGCCCCCGGCGGTACGGTCTATCTGCTCGGCGGCACCAGTGCCCTGGCCCCGCAGGTCGAGTCCGCTGTCAAGGCTCTGCATTACAACGTCGTCCGGCTGGCCGGGCAGGAGCGCTTCGCCACGTCGGTGGCCATCGCCAAGGCGATCGACGCGCACCCGCAGGTCGTCCTGATAGCGACCGGTACGAACTTCCCGGACGCGCTGTCCGCCGGCGCGACCGGGGAACCGCTCGTCCTCACCAACGGCGGGACGATGCCCGCGGCGACCGCCGGCTATCTCAATGGTCTGAACCCGGCCGGCTCGGCGCACGGCGGCACCGATCTGGTCACCATCGGCGGTCCCGGCGACGCGGCCCTCATCGCGGGGTACCGTGCCAAGCAGATGCCGAGTTGGCCCTCGACGATCAGCCGCCTGCCGCTCACCGGCGCCAATCGATTCGACACCTCGACCTACGTCGCGCACACCTTCTTCGGCAGCGAGAACGAGGCGGCGGTCGCCACCGGCACGGCCTGGCCGGACGCCCTGTCCGGCGGCGCCATGATCGGCCATCTCGGCGGGCCGCTCCTGCTGACCGACCCGGCGGGCCTGAGCTGGCGCAACTCGGCCTACCTGGCGGCGGAGAACGGAAGCCTGTGGGCGGTGGACGTCCTCGGCGGCCCGAACGCCCTGCCGAACTCGCTGCTCGCGCAGATCGCGACGGCCGCGGGCGCTCCGGGCCACCCGGCCGTCGTCGGCGCGGCCGAGCCGGCCGGCCTGCCCACGGCCGCCGTCCCGCTGACGCAGGCCGCGCCGTCGTCGAACCTCGCGCGGCGCGGCGGTGGGAGCCCGGCCGGCGCGAAGAGCGCGATTGCCGGGTCATGACCGGGGCGCAGGCCCTGTGACCTGGCCGACCCCGCCGCTCCCCCGTATGGCCGCCTGATCTGGTTCGATCCGAAGCATGGGGGCATAGGGCTGCTCGTTGAGGCACTTCACCGTCACGCCTCGACAGATATACAGATATGGAGGAGCGGCGATGTTCCAGCTTTTGTGGATTCTGATCGTGGGGCTCATCCTGGGCGCCCTGGCCCGCCTGATTCTGTCCGGCAAGCAGGACATTCCCATCTGGCTGACGATGCTCGCCGGCGTGGGCGGCGCCTGGCTCGGCAACGCCGTCTCCGGCTGGATCCACGTCCGCCACACCGGCGGCGTGGACTGGATCCGCCACGGGCTGCAGCTCGGCTTCGCCGTCGCGCTGGTCGCGCTGGCCACCTCCCTGTACGCGGGGCGCCGCACGGCACGCCGGTAGACCACCCGATCTCACCCAAACCCCAGCTGAGCTGGGGTTTTGTTGTGCCGGAAAGAAGGCGCCTCCGAGCCCGCCACTGAAGCGCGGCCGCCGCGCCCCTACCCCTCCCGCAGCGCCCGCACCGACTCCCGCAGCGAGCTCAGCGTGGCGAACACCGCCGTGGGCTCGTAACCGCAGTGGGCCATGCAGTTCGCACAGCGGGGGTCGTTGCCGCGGCCGTAGCTGTCCCAGTCGGTCTCCTCCAGGAGTTCCTTGTACGTCGCGGCGTAGCCGTCCGACATCAGGTAGCAGGGCTTCTGCCAGCCGAACAGGGAGTAGCTGGGGATCGCCCAGGCCGTGCAGGGGAAGTCGACCTTGCCTTCGAGGAAGTCCAGGAAGAGCGGGCTGTGGTTCAGGCGCCAGCGCTGGCGGTTGCCGTTCCCGAACGCCTTGCGGAACACCTCGCGGGTCTGCTTCACCGGGAGGAAGTGTTCCTGGTCGGGAGCCTTCTCGTAGGCGTAGCCGGGGCTGATCATCATCTGGTCGACGCGGAGGTCGTCGTTCAGGTAGTCCAGGATGTCGATCACGTCCTGCGGCGAGTCCGTGTCGAAGAAGGTCGTGTTCGTCGTGACGCGGAAGCCTCGGCGGCGCAGCTCGCGGACGGCTGCCACCGCCTCGTCGAAGACGCCTTCCTTGCAGACCGACTCGTCGTGGCGTTCGCGCAGGCCGTCCAGGTGGACCACCCAGGTGAAGTAGCGGGAGGGCTTGAAGCGGTCCAGCTTCTTCGGGATCAGGAGCGCGTTCGTGCACAGGAACACGTAGCGCTTCATCTTCACCAGCTCGTCGACGAGCTCGCCGATCTGCGGGTGCATCAGCGGCTCGCCGCCGGCGATGGAGACCATCGGCGCCCCGCATTCCCGCATCGCGGCGAGCGCCTGCTCGACCGGCATGCGCTTCTTCAGCACGTCGGCGGGGTGCTGGATCTTGCCGCAGCCGGCGCAGGCCAGGTTGCAGGCGAACAGCGGCTCCAGCTCCACCAGCAAGGGGAACTTCTCGCGGCGGCGCAGCTTGTTGCCCAGAATGTAGCTTCCGATGCGGAAACTCTGGCGGACCGGCATTCCCATGGCTCCGCGCCTCCTTGCGAGTAGATCCTGCTGTGGTTCTTCAGACGTGTTCGAGTGCTGTCGCCCAGTCCCGCAGGACTGCGCCGATGGCTCGCAGCCGTTTTCGGGCGTTCAGGCCCGCCCGCAGTGTCGCGGGACGGACCAGGGGATGGTCCGGGGTGTCGACGATGACGCGGACGACCACGAAGGGCCGTCCGCGAGCGGTCGCGACGAGGGGGAACGACTCCATGTCCACCGTGGTCACGCCCCGTCCGGCCAGCCGGGTCAGGGTCTGCGCGGAGGCGACGTGGTCGATGGTCTCGACCGGACCGGTCATCACCGCCGGCGTTTTGCGCCCGGCGGCGTTCAAGCCGTGCGCGGTGTGCGGCTCGGGTGCCTCGTCGACTTCCGGCTCCAGGATCAGGTGGCGTTCCAGAGCGAACGCGACCGAGTCCGCCCACCGGCACTCGATCACCTCACCGGCCCGCCGCACCTCGTCGGCGACGACCACGTCCCCCGGCTTCAGGCACCCGTCCGTGGCGCCGCCGAACCCCGCGACGGCCAGCACGTCGAACGCCGGCCCGCGCTGGGCGAACTCCTCGGCACGCCGCAGCCCCATGCCGACCCGCTCGACCCGCAGCCCGTCGGTCTTCAAGGCCCGGGCCTCGATACCGAGCGCCGCGCAGACGAGCAGATCGGTCATGACACGGCCCTTCCAGACGACACAGCCCTTCCAGAGGACAGAGCCCTTCCAGATGACACAGCCCT
>Ga0207671_10001430_pt1 | contig 27681 bp, 20 predicted proteins | sample KBSC24metaG_FD_184352 | JGI IMG/M metagenome (GOLD analysis project Ga0207671, IMG submission 184352) | Corn rhizosphere microbial communities from Kellogg Biological Station, Michigan, USA - KBS C2-4 metaG (SPAdes) (version 2) | ecosystem: Host-associated > Plants > Roots > Rhizosphere > Soil... | reverse complement strand
GGTCCCAGCGGCTCCAAGCGGAATCCGTCGGCGGCGAGGGCGCGCGGCACGACGAAGTCGCTGGGGACGAAAGGCTGCTCAGGCATGTATCGAGGCTAGCCGCAGAACACGGGCAAGGCCGCGATCTTGATGACCGTGGCATTGCCCGCCCCCGTTCTTGAGTTCCTCCCTCACCCCCTCACCAGACGAGTGCTCCGATGCTGCCGTCGTCCAGGACGGCCTTGGCCAGCTGGGCGCGGTCGATGGTGTGCACGCCGAAGCCCTGGCCGGTGGAGCCGCCGGTGGTCTGGCAGCCGGCGTTGCCGCAGGTCTCCAGGAACGTGTAGTGGCTCGCGTCGTAGCCGATCACGGTGATCAGGTGCGCCGTGTGGCTGGTCGAGGGCCAGTCGTCGGTGAGGTCGCCGTCGTAGACCGCGACGACGGCCGGCTTGTGGAAGATGCCACCGATGTCCGAGGCGATCTCGTTGTGCAGCTTGGAGTCGTCGACGGTGGAGCCGTTCTTGGTCACCGGGTGCGTGTCGACGCCGTAGAACATGGTCGACCAGGTGCTGCTGTCGCGGTTGGAGGCCTCCCAGTTGAGGGTGTCCGCGACGTCCTGCGTGGCGGTGCCCCACGAGGTGCCGGAGCCGGAGAGCTCGCCGGGGGAGGGCCAGCCCGGCGGCCGCACCTGGAAGGCCAAGTAGGACAGGTAGATCTGGCCGTAGTTGCCGTCCATGGTCTGCGTCCCGCCGTCCGGCATGGCCACGGTCGAGGTGCCGCTGCTGAACACCGGCCGGTCCCACCACTGCAGGGCCGCGGTCGTCGAGCCGGGCCCGCACAGGTTCCAGTCGACGTACTTGTGCGCCGCGGTGAAGGGCTCCTCGACGACGTGGCTGCCGGCGGGGTTGCCGAGCGTGTAGCCGGCCGGAGCGCCGAGGCCGGTGCCGGAGGCCCGCCACTGCTGGTTGGCTCCCTTGGAGCAGCCGTACTGCTGGAGCACGGTGCCGTCGTTGTAGTTGGAGTCGGTCACGTCCATGCAGCGGCTGGAGTAGGCGTTGCGGATCTGGAAGACGTTCCCGCCGTTGTAGGCGACGGGATCCAGGAACCAGGCCTGGGACGCCGGCTGCGGGACGTTGCCGCAGTGCCACTGGTGCAGCTGCGCGCCGTCGGAGGTCGAGGGGCCGTTCACGTCCGCGCACTCGCCGGAGAAGTTGTCGACCAGCTGGTACGCCACGTGGCCGTTGACCGTCTGGTACGGCTTGAGGACCCACTGCTGGCTGGTCGCGCCGCTGTAGGAGTGCCAGATGTGCAGCACGGCCCCGTCGCTGGTGCTGGGCCCGTCGATGTCGAGGTTCTTGCCGCTGCCGACATTGGTCAGGACGACGTAGCTGGATGAGACGGTGTTCGGTGAAGCGGTCTTCGCTGAGGCGGCGCTCTTCGCGGGCTTCGGCGTCGTGCTGCCGAAGGCCGTCGTGCCGGTCCCCAGCGCGAGTCCCACCGCGCACGTCGCCGCGATGAGCGCGGCCGGCCATTTCTTGATCCTGGGTATCGATGACGTCATGGGCGTCTCCTTTCGCCCACCACATCTAGCCGTGCTCGGGCCGTCACAGAAGGTGTACGATCCGGGACTGAACATCGCTGAACATTGATAAACAACGGCGCAGGGCAGGTGGGGTGTCCCGATGGCCGGACGCAAACGTACGGAGATAACCGGGAACGGCCCGCGCGCCGATCTGGCCCGCCGGCTCCGCCGCCTGCGCGACGAATCGAGGCTGACGCTACGGGCGCTCGCCGCGAAGTCCGGCTATGCCGCCGGCAGTTTGTCGGCAGCGGAGAGCGGTCGCCGCGTGCCGACGTGGGACCTGATCGAGGCTTTCGTCCAGGGCTGCGGCGGAAATCCGGCGCAGTGGCGGCAGTTGTGGGAGGTCGCCGATGCCACGCCCGATCCGCCAGCCGAGATCGAACAGCCGAACGCGGCCGGCATGGCGAACGCCACCGATCCGGTCGCGGAAACCGACCATGAAGCAAGTGCCGATACTCAAACTTCTGATATCGAGCCTGCCGGTTCGCCGCCGGCGGGCCCGAGCGACCCGGTCCCGCCGCAGACCCGCTTCCACTATCGCCGAACGCTGATAGTCACAGCGGCCCTTGCGGCTCTGGTGGCGGCAGGCGTCGTGCTCGGTCTGAAACTGTCGTCGAGCCCCCGGCACATCGCCCCGGCTGCGGCCACGGTGGCGAAAGACGACACCGATCCCTACGACGACCACTGCAAAGGCGACGACAAACAATTGGACTGGCAACCGGTCACCTACGCCGACGGCTCCGCATACGGCACCCTGATCCTGATGTTCTCGCCGTCCTGCGACGCCGCGTGGGGCTACCTGAGCGGCCCGAACTCCACTCAGTGGACGCAGCACATCCTCACCCACAGAGACCCCGGCGAGAAAACCCTTAGCTTCGACTACTCCGGCAACGCTCCCTCAGGCTCCTGGGGCAACGTCCTGTCCACGCGCGACGGCTGCGTCTACGTCGAGGCCTACATCACCGATCGCCACGGGAACGGCCCTCATGCCAAGACCGCGTGCCTTCAGCCGAAGCTGCCGTCTGCTCCGTGATCCTGTCCGCGCGGTCGATCGCTTATGGCTATGCGGGCTCCGCTGCCGGAACGTCGAGCGTGATGATCAGGCCGCCGAAGTTGGGGCTCGACGCCAGGGTTCCGCCGAGGGCCGCGACGCGGTTGACGACGACCGCCCATCCGGCTGCCGTCGCGATGTGCGCGAAGTCGGTGGCCTCCGGATCGAACAGCACGACACCGAGCCGGCCGTCCCGCAGCGACACCGAGATCAGGACGCGCGTTTCGCCGCGGGGCCAGCCGTGCAGCAGCGTTGCCAGACAGGAGTAGACGCAGACTTCGACGCGCGCCGGGAGCCGCGGTAGATCGGCGGCTTTCAGCGTGGTGGGACGCACGAGGGTGTCCAGGAGGGCGCCGAGCGCCGCGGCCAGGCCGCGGTCGGCGAGTGTCTTGGGACGCCGCTGTTCGTCCGGATCGGGTGACGCAGCCACCGCAGCCACCCCAGCCAGCGCGCCGACAGCCCTGATGCGCATGATGGATCCCCCTGAAGAGCAGGCCCCGGCGCCCCACACACGCCGGATCCGAAGGCTCTTCCAGGATCGGCAAACCGCTGTCGCGGCACGATCGTGCAGGCATGCCAACCCCGAAGGGGTGCGTGCACCCCCTGGCGCCCGGGACACCCGTGGACACCCGCCCAACGGAAGGTGAGGCCAGGGTTAAACCAGATGAATTGATCCCGCAACTCCCATCGTGCCCGCCCGCAAGCGTTTCCGCCGGACGCGCGTGGTTACCCGACCGAGTGTGACTAGCAACAGCGTCCTGCTAGCGCTTGTGGTGGCCACAGCGCTGGGCTTCGACTTCACCAACGGTTTCCACGACACCGGCAACGCGATGGCCACGTCGATCGCCACCGGGGCGCTCCCGCCCCGGGTCGCGGTGGCGCTGTCCAGCGTGCTGAACCTGATCGGCGCGTTCCTGTCCTTCAGCGTCGCGGCGACCATCGCCAGCGGGCTGGTGCAGACCCACCTGGTGACGCTCACGATGGTGTTCGCCGGGCTGGCCGGCGGCATCCTGTGGAACCTCGCCACCTGGTACCTCGGTCTGCCCTCCAGTTCCTCGCACGCCCTGATCGGCGGCGTGGTCGGAGCGGCGATAGCCTCCGCCGGCGGGCACGCCGTCCAGTGGCACGGCATCACCTCCAAGGTCATCCTGCCCGCCGTCCTGTCGCCGGTGATCGCCGGGATCGTGGCGGCCGTGGGGACCTTCCTGGTCTACCGGATCACTCGCACGGTGCCGGAGGGGCTGCGCGGCCGCGGCTTCCGCATCGGGCAGATCGGCTCGGCGTCCATGGTCTCCCTGGCCCACGGGACCAACGACGCGCAGAAGACCATGGGCGTCATCACCCTCGCGCTGATCGCCAACGGCTCGATCGGCGCGCACGCCAAGGCGCCGGTGTGGGTCATCGTCTCCTGCGCGCTGGCGATCAGCCTGGGCACCTACGTCGGCGGCTGGCGCGTCATCAGGACCCTGGGCAAGGGCCTGGTGGAGATCGAGTCGCCGCAGGGGATGGCCGCGGAATCGTCCTCCGCCGCGGTGATCCTGCTCTCCAGCAGCTTCGGCTACTCCCTGTCCACGACCCACGTCGCCACCGGCTCGATCCTGGGCTCCGGCGTGGGCAAGAAGGGCGCCGAGGTCCGCTGGTCGGTCGCCGGCCGGATGGCGGTCGCCTGGGTCCTGACGCTGCCCGCCGCGGGCCTGGTCGGCGCCCTGGCCTACGCGACGGCCCACGGCATCGGCGGAACCGCCGGCACCTCCACGATCTTCGTCGTCCTCGCCGCCTGCTCGACCGGCCTCTACCTCGCCTCGCGCCGCACCGCGGTGACGGCCTCGAACGTCAACACCCAGTGGTCCGGCTCCGTGGCCCCGGCGGGTCCGGTCGCGGTCGGCGCGTCGGCCTGAGCAGCTGAAGGGAACGGGTGACCGTGAACTCCTGGATCAATCTCAACGCCCTGTGGAAGATCGTCGTGATCGGCCTGCTCGCCGGAGCCGGTCTGCCCGCGCTGTTCGCCGTCGGACTGCGGGCGCTGGCGCCTCGCGGCGAGGCGGTGGAGGGCGGTGCGGGTACCGGCACCGGCCCCGGTGCTGGAAGAGACGCCGACGTCGCACCGGCGCCGAACCTGCCGGGCAAGCTGGCCGCAGGGCTCTGCTTCGCGGCGGTGGTGGCCGCCATGGTGTGGGGGGTCGTGAGTATCGTTCAGCACCGGTGACGCGGCGAGGGCACAGAACACGGACCGCAGGAATCGAGTCCCCCCCCGCACCGAACACGGACCGCAGGAATCGAGTCCCCCCCCGCACCCCTAAAAAGGCCCAAAGCCCAGCGGGTGCATCAGCACCACGTTCATGAAGGCGATGCCCACCGAACCGGCGCGGAAGCGCATGTCGGGGGTGGCCGGCACGCCGGTCAGACGGATCACCCGGGCCCGGCTGCGGTAACCCACGAACCCGCCGTTCGCCACTGACGCCCAGCCCCTACGCTGTGCTAGCTTCGCTCGCTATGGGGAGTGAGACGGGGAAGGTCCAGCTCGGCGCCGGCTTCGCGAAGCTGTGGTTCGCGAGCACCGCCTCGGCGCTGGGGGTCGGTCTGGCGACCGTGGCGACCCCGCTGTTGATCGCGTCGCGGACCTCCAGTCCGCTGGTGATCTCCGCGGCGCAGGGCGTCGCGTGGCTGCCCTGGCTGCTGTTCGCGCTCCCCGGCGGGGTCCTGGTGGACCGGGTCGACCGCCGCAGGCTGATGATCGTCGTCGACTGGGCGCGCGTGGTGCTGATGGGGGCGTTGGCGTTCGCCATCAGCACCGGTTACGCGGGCATCGCGGTGATCTACGTCGTGCTGTTCCTGATCAACACCGGAGAAATCGTCTTCCGGAGCGCCGGCCAGGCCATGATCCCGGCCGTGGTGCCGCGCGAGGGGCTGGAACGGGCCAACGGCTGGCTGATCGGCGGTGTGACGGTCATGCAGAACATGATCGCCGGGCCGTTGGGCGCGCTGCTGTTCGTCGTCGCGGCGAGCATCCCGTTCTGGGCCAACTCCGGCACCTACGCGGTCAGCGCGGTGCTGATCGCGATGGTCGTCGGGTCGTATCGGGCTGCGCCGAAGGCGGTCGCGGACGAGGTGCCCAGGGTGTCGGACGAGGCCGGTGACGCCGCCGGCCGCCCGCACCCGATCCGCGCCGTCTGGGCGGAGATGGCCGAAGGCTTCGTCTGGCTCCGGCGTCAGCGCATCCTGCGGACCATGGCCGTGCTGATCGGCCTGCTCAACGTGACGCTGACCGCGGCCTTGGCGATCCTGGTGCTGCTCGCCAAGGAGCGTCTGCATCTGAGCTCGGTCGGCTACGGACTGCTGTTCACCGTGATGGCCGCCGGATCGATCCTGGGTTCGGCGATCGGCGACCGGCTGATCAAGAAGGTGACCGCGACCTGGACCATCCGGATCGGCCTGGTCATCGAGGCGGCGCTGCATCTGGTGCTGGCGACCTCGCTGAACTCCTATGTGGTCGGGTTCTTCCTGTTCGCGTTCGGCATCCACGGAGCGCTGTGGTCGATCGTCGGCAACTCCCTGCGGCAGAGGCTCACACCGCCGGAGATGTACGGACGCGTCGCCAGCACCACCCTGTTCATCGCCGCAGGCGGGAACTGTGTCGGGGCGGTCCTCGGCGGCGTGATCGCCGGGAAGTTCGGGCTGACCGCGCCGTACTGGGTCGCGTTCGTGGTGGCCGTGCTGGTCGCGGCCACCACGTGGCGGGTCTTCAACCGGGCCGACGTCGCCGAGGCCTACGCCTCCGAGGCCGAGCCGATCACGCCGACTCCCGCACTATCAACCGGCACGGGATCGTGATCGTCCCGGTCTGCGTCCCGGTCTGCATCGCACCAGCCTGCGCGTTCCCAGCCTGCGCGTTCCCGGCCTGCGCCGTCCCCTGGTCGATCGCCTCGATCAGCCGCAGCGCGGCGACGCGGCCGACCTCCCCGAGGTTCATGTCGATGGTGGTCAGCGGCGGCCGGGACGCCAGGGTCATGGTGTCCCAGTTGTCGTAGCCGACGATCGCGATGTCGTCGGGGACGCGGATCGCCCGCTCGCGCAGCGCGTCGGCGAAGCCCCGGGCGATCTGGTCGTTGCCGCAGAAGACCGCGTCGGTGTCGGGGGCGGCGTGCAGCACGGCCTCGGCGGCGCGGCGTCCCCACACCTCGCTCCAGTCACCGTAGTGCACGCGGCCGGCGGCCGGGGCGAGGCCCGCGGCGTCGAGCAGGTCCAGGGTCCGGGCGGCCCGCTGCTGGGCGGCGGCGTGGTGCGCCGGGCCGGTGACGTGGGCGATCCTCGTGCGGCCGAGCGAGAGCAGGTGCTCGACGGCGAGCGTGGCGCCGCCGGCGTCGTCGGAGACCACCGACACGTCGTCGGGGTCGGTCGAGGGCGAGAACGCGTACACCGTCGGGATCGAGCCGACGCCGGCCAGCGGGGCCCGGGCGTCGGTGCGCCGGCCGGTGACGATGATGCCGTCGACCCGGCGCTCGGTCAGGGTCCGTAAATGGTGCTGCTCGCGGATCGCGTCGCCGCGGGTGTCGCAGAGCAGGACGCTGATCTGCCCGGCGCCGAGCGCGTCCTCGGCGCCGAGCAGGACCGGGCTGCTGAAGCGGCCGATCCCGTCGGTGGTGATCAGGCCGACCGTCCAGGTCCGGCCGCTGTGCAGGCTCTGCGCGTTCGCGTTCGGGGTGAACCCGAGCTCGGCGGCGGCCTCGACGACCCGCTCGCGGGTCTCCGGGCGCATCCGGCCGGTGCCGCTGAGCGCCTTGGACACCGTGCCGATGCTCACGCCGGCCCGTGTCGCGACCGAGGCCAGCGTCACTCGCGCCGGGGCTCCGGCGGCTGCGGGACGAACGGAGTCCGACACGTGCGGTCCTCATTTCTCGACGGGGGCGGCCGGGGATCGCGGCCATCCTCGCAGGTGGGACACCGATTGCGCAAACTTGGGAAAAAAAGAAACTCTTTGCGCAAGGGTCTTGACGTTGCCGCGAAGGTGACCATAGGTTTCCGCCAGGAAAAGCTTTGCTCAATCTGCTGGGCACTCGCACCTGGGGAGAACCATGGCCCGCTCATCCGACCCGCCACCGAAGACCGGACCCGTCCGGTACGGCCCGCAGGCCCGGGCCGCGCTGCGCCCCACCGCCGGGCCGGTGCTCGGGGCGGGCTTCTGGGCTCTGCGGCAGGAGGTCAACGCCCGCGTCGGCATCCCGCAGGGTCCTGAGCTGCTGGAGTCCGCGGGCAACCTGCACGACCTGCGCCTGGCGGCGGGCACCGCGACCGGCGCCTTCCGCGGCGACTACCCGTTCATGGACTCGGACGTCTACAAATGGCTGGAAGCCGCCTCCTGGCAGCTGGCCCGGCTGGAGTCGGACGACCCCGAGTACGCGCAGCTCGCCGACGACGTGGAACGCCTCGTCGGTCTGATCGCCGACGCGCAGGAGGCCGACGGGTACATCAACAGCTGGTTCCAGTCCGGCAAGGGCGAAGGCCGCTACCGCGATCTGCGCTGGGGCCACGAGCTCTACTGCGCCGGGCACCTGATCCAGGCGGCGGTGGCCCACAGCCGCGCCACCGGCGGCGACCGGCTCCTGGCGATCGCCCGGCGCTTCGCCGACCACATCGACGCCTCCTTCGGCGCGCCCGGCAGCGGCCGGCCGATCGACGGCGTCGACGGCCACCCCGAGGTGGAGACCGCGCTGGTCGAGCTCTACCGGGAGACGGGGGAGCGGCGCTACCTCGACCTGGCCGCCTACTTCGTGGACGGCCACGGACGCGGACTGCTCGGCGGGGAGGCGTACTGCCAGGACCGGGTGCCGGTGCGCGACGCCGTGACCGTCGAGGGCCACGCCGTCCGCCAGCTCTACCTGCTCGCCGCGGTCGCCGACCTCGCCGTCGAGACCGGCGAGGAAGCGCTGCGGACGGCCGCCGAGCGTCAGTGGTCGGCGATGGTCGCGACGAAGACCCACCTGACCGGCGGCGTCGGCGCGCACCACGACGAGGAGGACTTCGGCGACCCGTACGAGCTGCCCAACGAGCGCGCCTACTGCGAGACGTGCGCCGCGATCGCCTCGATCCAGTGGAGCTGGCGCATGGCGCTGCTCACCGGCGAGGCCCGCTACAGCGACCTGATCGAGCGCACGCTGTTCAACGGCTTCCTGTCCGGTGTCTCGCTCGACGGCCTCACCTGGCTCTACGTCAATCCCCTGCAAGTGCGCGACGGCCACATCGATCCCGGCGGCGACCACTCCGCCCGCCGCACCCGCTGGTTCCGGTGCGCGTGCTGCCCGCCGAACGTCATGCGGCTGCTGGCGAGCCTGGACCACTACGTCTCATCGACCGACGGCAGGGGTCTGCAACTGCATCAGTACGCGACCGGCGAGTTCCGCGGCGACGTCGGCGACACCGCCGGCTCCGGCGTGGAGGCGGTCGTGGGCGTCACCACGGATTATCCTTGGGCCGGTCGTGTTACCGTTAACATTCTCGAGGCGCCGGCCGACCGAGAATGGACGCTGTCCCTGCGGATCCCGCAGTGGTGCACCGATTTCAGCGTCGAGTACGCGGACCGCGTCGAGGACGAGACGAGCGCTCCGGCGCGCGACGGCTGGCTGCGCCTGACGCGCCGGTGGACGCCGGGGGAGCAGGTCGTCCTCGACCTCGCCATGATGCCCCGGCTCATCCAGGCGGACGCCCGCGTCGACGCGGTGCGCGGCTGCGTCGCGATCGAACACGGGCCCTTGGTCTACTGCCTGGAGCAGGTCGACCATCCCGGCGGCGGTCTGGACGACATCGTGCTCGACACCTCGCGACCGCTCATCCTCAAGGAGCGCCCCGATCTGCTCGGTGGAGTCACGACAGTGCTCGCGCACGGACACCGCGATCTGCTCGGTGGAGTCACGACAGTGCTCGCGCACGGACACCGGCGTGCTGCTTCGGCCGAACAGTGGTGGCCCTATACGGCTTTCGCTGAGGACGGCGAAGCCGCCGGCGGTCCTGTCGACCTGACCGCCATCCCTTATTACGCCTGGGCCAACCGTGAGGACGGCTCCATGCGCGTGTGGCTTCCGACTTTTTAAGCACAGGCTCATCCCCACCCCGTCAGGAGAGGCAATGAAGCACCGTGTGTTGAAGCGCAACATCCCGCTATCCGCCCGCCGGTCCGGCGCCGCGATAGCAGCGCTGGGGCTGGCCGCCGCGACAGCCGTCGCGCTGACCACCCCAGCCCACGCCGCGGCGACCTCTGCGACGACCCTCGTGGTCCACGCCGACCAGCCCTTCCGCTCGGTGACCCACGTGGCCACCGGCAGCTTGTACGGCCTGGACACCGCCACGGTCCCCAGCAACAGCCTGGTCGCGCCGCTGCACCCGAACACCTTCGTGCAGATGGCGCCGGGCGGCAAACAGCTGCCCAACGGCGAACCCGGCCCGGGAGGTGACGCCCTGGTGGTCGCTCCGGAGGCGGCCAGCGCAGGCGCCAAGGTCGTGGTGCGGATGCCGGACTGGTATCCCAACTTCCCCTACAAGTGGGTCAGCTGGAGCGACTGGCTGTCGGCCGTCGACACCCAGGTCGCGTCGGTGAAGTCCTCGGGCGCGACCAACATCAGCGCCTACGAGCTGTGGAACGAGCCGGACTGGACCTGGAACACCAGCGCCGCCGGCAGCTTCGACAGCGGCTGGGCCACCACCTACAAGGAGGTCCGCTCCAAGGACAGCCACACCCCGATCCAGGGCCCGAGCTACTCGCACTGGAACCAGAGCTGGTTCAGTACCTTCCTGTCCGACGCGAAGGCCAGCGGCACGCTGCCGGACATCGTCAGCTGGCACGAACTCGGCGGTTCCGGCTCGATCCCCGGCGACGTCGCGGCGTACCGGTCGCTGGAGGCGAGCCTGGGTATCAGCCCGCGGCCGATCGCGATCGAGGAGTACGGCACGACCAGCGAAGTCGGCGTGCCCGGCCCGCTGGCCGGCTACATCGCCAAGTTCGAGCGCGCCGGAGTGGACAACGCAGAGCTCGCCTTCTGGAACCAGTACGGCACGCTCGGGGACACGCTGGTGTCCACCGGCGGCGCGCCCAACGGCGCCTACTGGCTGTACACCTGGTACGGCGCGATGACCGGGAACATGGTCACCACCACGCCGCCGGCGCAGACCGGCCTCGACGGCGCCGCCTCGGTGACCTCGGACGGCAAGCAGGTCAGCGTCGTGTTCGGCGGCGGCGCCGGAGCGGACGCGGTGACCGTGTCCGGGCTCGGAGCGCTGTCGGCCTTCAGCGGCACGGCGCACGTCAAGCTCGAATACACGCCCTCGCGCGGCCGGACGAGCGCGGTCTCGGCGCCGTTCACGATCTCGCAGAGCGACTTCCCGATCGTCAACGGCTCGATCACGGTGCCGGTCGCGATGAACGCCTCGAACGGCTACCACCTGGTGGTCACCCCGAGCGGGACCTCCACGTCCCTGGCCGGGACGTACCAGATCAAGAACGTCAACAGCGGCCTGGCACTGGACACCCAGAACGCCGGCACCGCCCAGGGCACGCTCGCCGACCAGGCCACCGCCGGATCGGGGGCGACCCAGTCCTGGAAGCTCGTCGCCGCGGGCTCAGGGCTCTACAAGATCCAGAACGTGGCGAGCGGCCTGGTGCTCGGGATCAACGCCATGAGCACCGCAGACGGCGGTACCGCGCTGATCTGGGGCGACAACGGCACCGCGGACCACCTGTGGCAGGTCATCCCGGCCGGGAACGGCCAGTACAAGATCGCGAACGACAACAGCGGTCTGCTGCTCGGTGTGCAGAACATGAGCACCGCCTCCGGGGCGCAGGTCCTGCAGTGGGACGACAACGGCACCGCCGACCACCTGTGGACCCTGACAGCCCGCTGATCTGTACCTGTAATCGCATCAGTGGACGCAGCTGATCCGCATCCGAATCCGCAGCTGATCCGCATCTGATCGGATCCGCATCCGATCTGTATCGGCATCCGCCACCGATGCACCGCCGGTCCGGGACCCGATTCCCGCCTCCCGGACCGGCACCCCTCCCGCTCCGCCTTCCGAATCTTTCGCTCCAGAAAGGCTCTCTTCCATGTCGTCCGCAGCCTCTTCGCGCCGCCGCACCGCCGGCACCCTCGCCGCCCTGGCCCTGGTGGCCGGCGCCGCGACCGCGTGCTCGTCCTCGTCGGCGGCCAAGTCCTCCTCCTCGTCCGCGGCGTCGGGCACGTACACCGTCTGGGACCCGTACCCGCAGTTCGACAACGGCTCGGCGTGGGTGAAGCTGCTCACCAAGTGCGGGACCGACGCCGGCGTGACCGTGAAGGTCACCGCCTACGACACCACCGACCTGACCAGCAAGGCGCTGCTGGCCGCCCAGCAGGGCAACGCGCCGGACGTGCTGATCGTCGACAACCCGGTGGTCTCGACCCTGGCCGACGCCGGCGTGCTCACCGACACCGGCACGACGAAGATCGACACCTCGGCGGCCGAGCCCAACCTGCTCGCCGCCGGGCAGCTGAACGGCAAGACCTACGGCGTGCCGATCGGGGCCAACACCCTGGCGCTGTACTACAACAAGACCATCCTGCAGGCGGCCGGCGTCGACCCGGCCTCGATCAAGGACTGGGACTCGCTCAACGCCGCGCTGGCGAAGGTCAAGGCGGCGGGCAAGAAGGGCATCACCTTCTCCGCGATCGGCACCGAGGAGGGCAGCTTCCAGTTCCTGCCCTGGTTCTGGGGCGCCAAGGCCGACTTGACCAAGCTCGACTCGCCGCAGGCCGTGGACGCGCTGAGCCTGTGGACGACCTGGCTCAAGAACGGCTACGCGCCCAACTCGGTCATCAACGACACCCAGACCACCAGCTGGCAGGAGTTCGCCGCCGGTGACACGGCCTTCTCCGAGAACGGCACGTGGCAGTTGGCGAACGCGAACAAGGCCGGATTCCCGTTCGGCATCATCCCGATCCCGGCCAAGGACGGCGGCACGGCCCCGGCGCCGACCGGCGGGGAGTTCGTGACCGTGCCGGTGCAGTCCGACACCGGCCGGTACGCCACGTCGGAGAAGCTGGTGGCCTGCCTGACCAACGCCGACAACGCCTTCACCACCGACACGACGCTGTCCTACGTCGCCGCCGCCGACGCCGTGCAGACCAAGCAGGTCGCGGCGGACGCGGAGCTGGGCACGTGGGTCCAGGCCGTGCACGCGGCGAAGGGCCGCACCAGCGACAACCTGGGGACGAAGTACCCGAAGATCTCCGAGCAGATGTGGACCGCCGTCCAGGCCGCGCTGTCCGGCTCGGCCAACCCGGCCGGCGCCCTGGGCACGGCGCAGAAGTCCGTCTCGTCGGCCGGCTGATCCGGGGTCCGGCACTCATGGTCCGTTCGACATCGACCCGCTTCGCGAGGCCGAGTTCCAGTCAGTGGGCGGCGTGGGCATTCCTCACGCCGGTCACGGCTTATCTGGCTCTGTTCTACGCCTATCCCCTGTACAAGAACATCGACCTGAGCCTGCGCAACTACACGGTCGGCTCGTTCGTGCACGGCGGCGCCACGTTCGCGGGGTTCGGCAACTACACCAAGGTCTTCCACGACCCGACGTTCAGCCCGGCGCTGCTGCACACGATCGTGTTCACCGTCGCCTCGCTGGTCTTCCAGTTCACCATCGGCCTGGCGCTGGCCGTGTTCTTCCACCAGCACTTCCGGCTCTCGGCGACGCTGCGGGCGCTGTTCCTCGTGCCGTGGCTGCTGCCGCTGATCGTGTCGGCGTCCACGTGGGCGTGGATGCTCAACAGCGACTCCGGCGTGGTGAACTACGGCCTGCACCTGCTCGGGGTGGCGCCGGTGGACTGGCTCACCTCCCCGCACTGGTCGCTGGTGTCGGTCATCATCGCGAACATCTGGATCGGGATCCCGTTCAACCTGGTGCTGCTGTACAGCGGCCTGCAGTCGATCCCCGAGGCGCTGTACGAGGCCGCGGCCATCGACGGGGCGACCCCCTGGCAGCAGTTCCGGCGCATCACCTTCCCGATGCTCCGCCCGGTCAGCGCGATCACCCTGCTGCTGGGCTGGGTCTACACGCTGAAGGTCTTCGACATCATCTGGATCATGACCAAGGGCGGTCCGGTGGACTCCTCGACCACCTTCGCCACCTGGTCCTACCGGCTGGGCTTCGGGAACCTGCTGCCGAAGTTCGGGCCCGGGGCCGCGGTGGGGAACCTGCTGGTGGTCCTCGCCCTGATCCTCGGCCTCGTCTACATCCGCACGCAGCGGCGAGCGCAAGGAGCTTGATATGCCCGCCCAAGGCACAGTCCGGACCGCGCGGACTGTCCGCACTGCCCCCGCCGCCCGTATCGGTCAGGTGGGGAAGCGCAGCCGCAGCCGTAACCGGACGCGCGGCAAGACCGTCATCGGCGTGCTGCTGACCGCGGTGATGCTGTTCCCGGTCTACTGGATGATCAACGAGTCCCTCACCCGCGACCAGGACATGCGCAAGTCGCCGCCGAGCTGGTTCCCGCTGCACGGCACGCTCGCCGGCTACAGCGCGGTCCTGCACGACCAGCTGCCCTACCTCGGCACGAGCCTGATCGTCGGCCTGGCCACGGTCGCGCTGACGCTCGTCGTCTCGGCCCCGGCCGGGTATTCGCTGGCCAAGCTCCGTCCGCGGGGCGGCGCCGCGCTCAGCTTCGTCCTGCTGGTGGCGCAGATGATTCCCGGCATCATCATGGCGATGGGCTTCTACGCGATCCTGCTGAACACGCACCTCATCAACACCCTGCCGGGGCTGGTGGTCGCCGACTCCACGCTCGCCGTCCCGTTCGGTGTGCTGGTCTTCACGGCGTTCATGTCCGGCATCCCGGAGGAGCTGATGCAGGCGGCCCGGACGGACGGGGCCGGACCGCTGCGCACGTTCTGGTCGATCGTGCTGCCGGTCAGCCGCAACGCGCTCGTCACGGTCTCCCTGTTCACGTTCCTGTGGGCCTGGTCGGACTTCATCTTCGCCAGCACCCTGGACAGCGGCGGCGGCCGTCAGCCGATCACGCTCGGCATCTACCACTACATCGGGAACAACAACCAGCAGTGGAACGCCGTCATGGCCACCGCGGTCGTGGCGTCGGTTCCGGCCACGGTCCTGCTGGTGCTCGCGCAGCGGTATGTGGCCGCCGGGATGACGACCGGTGCGGTGAAGGACTGAAGGCGCCCGGCTGGATTTCCCAGCCGAGCGCCTCACTCATCTTCTGTTTGCCCTACCGGCTTACCGGAAGTGGCCGGCGTCGATCGGGACCGGACCGCCGGTCTCGGGGCGAAGCGTCGCGCCGGGCGCCACAGGCCCGCGGTCCCGGCGGCGCCAGTTCCGCTCGCCGAGCATGATCATCACGGTCGGCAGCAGCACCACGCGGATGATGGTGGCGTCCAGCAGGATCGCGACGGCCAGGCCGACGCCGAGCTGCTTGAAGTCCTGCATGTCCAGGGTGCCGAAGACCGCGAAGACCGCGACCATGATCGCTGCCGCGCTGGTGATGGCTCCGGCGGTGGCGCGCAGGCCGTGGGCGACGGCGTCCTTGGTGCTGGCCCCGCGTTCGCGGGCCTCGCGGATCCGGGAGACCACGAACACGTGGTAGTCCATGCTCAGGCCGAACAGGACCACGAACACGAACAGCGGGATCCAGGCCTCGATCGCGCCGACGGCCGTGGTGCCGACCAGGCCCGCGTGGTAGTCCATGCTCAGGCCGAACAGGACGACGAACACGAACAGCGGGATCCAGGCCTCGATCGCGCCGACGGCCGTGGTGCCGACCAGGCCCGCGCCCCAGCCGTGCTGGAAGACGGCGACCATGACCCCGTAGGCCGCCGCGGTGGACAGCAGGTTGAGCACGATCGCGGTGGCGGCGATCACCCAGCTGCGGAAGGCGACGAGCATCAGCAGGAAGGTCACGGAGACCACGAACACGAACACCGGCAGCAGGCTGCGGTCTAGCTGGTGGGTGAAGTCGGTGCTCAGGGCCAGCGAACCGCCGGTGGCCGCGGTGGTGTTCGGCAGGGCGCCGAGGGTGTGCGGGACGATGGTCTTGCCGATCTTCGTGATCGCGTCGACGGCGGTGGTGTCGTGGTCCCGCCCGGCGACCGGGAACAGGATCTTGAGGACGTGCTGCGCCGGGTAGGGCGTGACCTGGACCGGGCCGTTGCCGAGGGCGCCGGCCGCGGCGGCCTGGCTCTTGAAGGCGTCCACGGCCTGCGTGACGGCGGGGGAGTTCACGTCGGGCGTCCGCACGACGATCATGCCGGGCGACGGGCTGGCCGGGAACTCGGCGCTGATCTCGTTGTAGGTCTGCACCAGCGGGCTGCTGGAGGGCAGGAGCTGGTTGACGTTCAGCGACTGCGTCTTCAGGCCGAGGGCCGGGATGGCCAGGACGACCAGCGCGCCGACGGCCAGGGCGGCGAAGGGCTTGGGGTGGTTCAGGACCTTGGCCATGGTCGCGTTCCAGACGCGGCCGCCGTTCGGGTTCACGACGCGGGCCGGGCGGCGCCGGCGGCTCTTGCGGCGTCCCCAGTCGATGCGGTCGCCGAGCATGGACAGCAGGGCCGGCAGGACGGTGACCGAGCCGAGCATCGCGATGGCCACCACCAGGATGGAGGCGAGGGCGAAGCCGTCGAAGATGTGCATGCCGGTCAGGAACATTCCGGCCATCGCGACCATCACCGTGATGCCGGAAACCAGCACCGAGTGCCCGGACGTGGCGGCGGCGATGCCCAGCGCCTCCCGCGGGCTGCGGCCGGCCGCGCGCTCCTGACGCTCCCGGCGCAGGTAGAACAGGCAGTAGTCGACGCCCACGGCCAGGCCCATCAGGAGCATGACCGAGGTGGACGAGTCGGCCACCGGGATGGAGTGGGAGATGAGGTCGAGCAGTCCCAGCGCGGCGACGAACGCGGTCACGGCCAGCAGTACCGGCAGCGCGGCGGCGATCAGCGCGCCGAACGCGGCGAGCAGGATGCCGAAGGCCAGCGGGACGGCGGTCCACTCGGCACGCTTGAAGTCCTTGCCCAGCGACTCCTTGAGCCACTTCTGGCCCGAGGCGTCGCCGAACTCGTCGAGCTTGACGTCAGGGTGCTGGGCCCGGACCTTCGCGACCGCGTCGAGGATGGCCGGCGCGTGGTCGGCCGCCTTGTCCGGGTCGCCGACGATGTCGAAGACGACCAGGGCGTAGTGCCGGTCCTTGGAGATCAACCCGGCGCTGTAAGGGCTCTGGATCGGCGCGGTCTGCCCGGTGCCCTGCACGCCGGAGACGACCGCGTCCACAGCCGCATGGAACTGCGCGGCGTCGGCGGTCTGCGAGGCGCTGTGCACCAGCACCATCTCCGAGGCCGGGTCAGACAGGCCCGCGTCCTGCAGGATCTGCAGCGCCTGCGCCGAGGAACCGACGCCGTTCTGCGCATCGGTCAGACTCTTCTGGCCGGCCGCCCCGCCGACCACCGTCGCCAGCACCACGAACAGCAGCCAGCCGAACACGGCGGTCTTCCGGTGCCGCGCGCTCCAGCCGCCGAGTGCGGCCGCGACGCTCCGTTTGCGAGCCATCGTCTCTCTACCCCTCCGAGTCCGCCGGTGCCGTTCACCGGTACGTCGACAAAGGTAGAAAAGACCAGGTCAGGGCCGACATAGGGCTAAGCGGTGTCTTCGAGGTGTCACTAGGTACACCTCCGGGGTGGTGCTGAGACACGGGGCGTCGCGAGCACCTGGTGAGGCCTGGGGAAGCCTGGTGTGGTTGAGGTCTGGGGAAGCCGTGGCGCCCGGCTGCTTCGGCGCCCGGACTTCGCGGCGGCCGGTCGCTTGGGCCGGCTGTTGGGGGCCGGCTGCTCCGGTGGATCGCTCTGGTCTGCTCCCGCGGCTGCTTCGGGCCGGCACGATCGAGGCGTGACCGTGCCGGCCCGAGGCGCCGTGGCGCATGGGTGTCAGGACAGGAAGCTGCCGTAGGGCCCGTTGAGGATGCCGTCCTTCTGCGTCTGGTTGAAGGTGCAATTCGGGTAGTCGTAGAGCGAGGCCGACATGCAGGTGCCGTCGGTCGAGGTCGCGTCGGGCAGGCCGAAGGCGTGGCCGAGTTCGTGCACCATGCCGCCGTACCAGCGGTTCATGGCGCCGCCCTTGCCGGCCGCGCCGTCGGCGTCGTGGCCGCTGAGCAACACCCAGCCGGGGGAACCGCCGCCGCCGGACTTGCCGGCCTCCTCGGCGCTGACCTCGCCGACGATCAGCCAGCGGCTGTCGGGGTTGCCGAGGCCGAAGCGTTGTTGCAGTTCGGTCTGCATGTTGAAGACCACGCACCAGTAGTGGTCGCCGTTCGGGTCGCAGTTGTTGGTGATGTACCAGTTGGTGTCGTGCAGGCCGTCGACGGTCTCCACGACGGTGCTGTTGAGCGTGAACGTCTTGCCCAGCTGCTGCTTGTAGAAGCGTTGCGCCTCCCGCATGACGCTCGCGATGCCGTCGGGGTAGGCCTGGTCGTAGGCGACGTCGGTGGGCTTGAGCCAGAACACCCGGACGGTGTGGGTCGCAGGCTGGCCTGAACCGTTCACCGTCCAGCTGAACGACGCCGTTCCCGCCGCTCCGGTCGTGTCGGCCGCGGTGACCGTGACGGTCGAGGACCCGGCGGTGGTCGGCGTTCCGCTGATCAGGCCTGAAGAGCTGATGGCGAGCCCGGCGGGCAGGCCGGTCGCCGTGTAGGAGAGCGTCTGGCCGGCGGCGGAATCGGTCGCGGAGATCTGCAGCGACACGGCGCTGCCCACGGTCGAGGTGGTCGTGCCCGGATTGCTGACGGTGACGGTGTTCCCGCCGCTGCCGCCGGTGCGGTAGCCGGGCAGCCGCCAGACGCGGGTTCCGGCGCTGGTGCAGGGCAGCTGGACCAGCGCCGTGTTGTTCGCCGTCGCGTCGCCGGCCGGCACGACACACTTGCCGGAGTGCGCGGCGACCAGGTTGAAGGTGTCGGCCGCTCCGGAGACGGCGACGGCCTGAAGCGTGAACCGCTGGTTGGTCTGACCGTTGCAGGTGTACTGGATGACCTGGGCGTTGTCGGCGGTGGAGCGGGCCGAGACGTCCACGCACAGGTTCGACGAGCCGTTGGCGATCGTGTACGAGGCGGCCGTGCCGGCGACCGGGGTGAAGGTCCAGTTCTGATTCACCCCGCCGTTGCAGGACCACTGGATCAGTTGGGTTCCGGTGCTGGTGGACGCGTTGGGATCGTCCATGCACGCGGTGCTGCCGACGTTCACGGACGTCGTCGTGAAGGCCACGGACGTCGCCGCGGACGACGACCCGGCGCCGGTCAGGGAGAGCGATCCGGCAGCCAGGACGACCGCGACGGGCGCGGCGAGCCGTCGGAGGGGAACTCGGAGGAAACGCATGGGCACCACATTCCAGTCGGGGTGACAGATTTCCAGTGGAGTGACGGCCCGGGGTGCCCTTCCGGCCGAACGGAAATCAGCACGGAACGTAGACGGCGTCCACAACCATTGTCAACAGCACGCGAAACTTTCAGCCGACCTCGACCGGCCCGTCGTGGCGCCCGCTGGACCGCCAGTCGGCGATGCGGACCAGGGCTTCGAGGTAGGCGAGCCGGAACGGTCCGAGGTCGCCGCGATCGCGCAGAGCGCGTGCCTGCGCGGTCCACGACCCTCCGGTCTCGGGCCGGAAGTCGGCAGTGTGCAGGAGCTGCGCGGGAAAGGTCTCGCCGCTGGACAGCGTGACCGGCGGAGTCTGATCGCCGTTGAGGACGCCCAAGACACCGGGGACTGCTACAGCCTCGTCGGCTTCCGTCTCCGATTCCGCTTCGGCACGTATCGAGATGCGTACTTGACCATGGTGCGCCGCGGCCAGATAGGTCACGAGCCGGTGATCGACGCCGTCGCCGTGCCAGTGGTCCCCGTGCGCCAGCATCAGGGCACTGACCAGCTCGTGGCGGAAGCCGGGGCGCCGCGAGCGTCCGGTGCTGAACGGGGCCTTGGACTTGGCCAGCAGCACATCCGGCGGGTCGCCGCCGCCGGCCCGCAGCAGCTCCTGGAACACCTCATGGCATTTGCCCAGGTCGTGGTAGCGGGCCGCGAGGGTGACAGCATCCTGTTGTGCCTCGGTCAGGTACGGCAGGGCGTCGATCAGGGTGCGTGCTTCCTCTTCGGTCTCGGCTAGGTGCTGGTCCAGGCTGACCCACTCGACACACGCGAACATCCGTAGCTCGGGGCCAGGCGGCGTCGTCGGAACCGGGACGTCGCTGTCCGGCGCCCAGCCCTGGTCGGCGAGGTAGCCGCCGTAGCGGGCATCCAGCAGCATCTGCACGCCGGGCTCCAGGTCCTCGGCAGTCGCTCGGCGCCACAGTCCGTCGAGTCGGTTCGGCGAGGTAGCCGCCGTAGCGGGCATCCAGCAGCATCTGCACGCCGGGCTCCAGGTCCTCGGCAGTCGCTCGGCGCCACAGTCCGTCGAGTCGGTCACGCAGCCAGGCCCGGCCGTCCAGCACCCGGCGCAGCTCGTCCAGCGGGACCGGGCACAGCTCGTCACGACCCGGATCGGGCTCCTCCTCCGAGGGCTCGCCGGACTCCCAGGACCGCCACGCGATGAGCGCTGTACGGTCGGCGGGCTCACAGATCCACCCGGCGACGTCCAGATCCGGCGGGTCGACAGCGGTGTCGAACAGCGCCAGGAGATCGGACTGCTCCCACATCCGGCCCGGGGTCCCACCCGAATCCTCCAGTCCCAGCTCGGTGAGCAGAGTGTGGGGAGCGAGGTCGATCCCGACTTCCAGCGCCTGCGTCCCGACGACGATCCGGTCGCGATCCGGCTCGCCGAGCAGGGCCAGCCGCTCGCGGCGGTCGGCCGCGCGGAAGTAGGGATGGATCAGCAGGGTGTCGCGCTCGGGCGCGGCTTCGCGCAGGGCGCCATAAAGCGCGCGTGCTCGCGCCAGGGAGCCGAGGACCACGACAGTCTCAGTGCCGACGACGTGCGCAGACACAACAGCTTGGGCGAGATCGCCGATGTCTCCGGCAGGAAGCGGTCGACCGATGGTCGAAGCCTGAGCCGCGGGCATCCACAGCGACGCTGTCGGCGCGAAAGTCCCCAGCTCATCGCGCATCTCCTGCAACCGGATGCTCGTCGGCAGCCCGGGCCCGTAACGGTCCGAGCCGTCGAAGACCCATTGCGCGTCATTGTGAAGCAGCGCGTACGCGACCGGCGCGATCCGTCGCGAGTCGGCGAAGCCGCGCATCAAGGCCCTGCTCAGCAGCAGATCGTGAGTGCCGACGAGGATCGCGGTCCGCTCCGGATGTCGCAGCCACCCGCCGTCGCGGACGGCACCGGCGAGCAGATAGGTCCCGACCTCCTCCCGGCGTCCCAGACGGTCCAGCCATCCGCGGATCCGCGCGAGGACCTGCTCAGGAAGACTGTTCGCCGGGAGTACGTAAATCAGCCTGCGCGGCGTCGACTCCGGAGCGTCGACAAGCCGCCGGAAGAGCCAGGGCAGCACGGCGTTCGCGGCCTGTCCGGCATCAGGAGCACCGCCGGTCGCCGCTTCGAAGAACTCCTCAAACCCGCCCGCCACATCAGATCCCTTCCACAGCCGCTGAAGCGCTGAAGCCGCTGAGTCGCTGACCGACCCTAGCGCGGACGGCCCAGAGGCAGCGGACCGCGACTCAGGACCGTGCGAAGCGCGAACGAGCTGCGCACCGAGGTGACGCCCTCGATGGCCAGGATGTGGTCCAGGAGCACCTCCTCGTAGACCGCCAGGCTCGGCACCACCGCTTCGACGAAGAAGTCGGCGTCCCCGGAGACCAGATGGCAGGCGACGACCGCCGGGATCGCGGTGAGCTCGGCTTCGACCTGCCGCGAGACCTCCCGCGAGTGCCGCGCGGCCTTGAGCTCGATGAAGACGGTCAGACCCAGGCCCAGGCTCTCCCGATCAAGCTCTGCGCGGTAGCCGGCGATCACGCCCTGCGCTTCCAGCGCCTTGGTCCGCCGCAGGCAGGAGGAGGGCGACAGCGAGATCTGCTCGGCGAGATCCACGTTGGCGATGCGGCCGTCGCGCTGCAAGTGGGCCAGGATGGCGCGATCCGTCGAGTCAAGAATGGCTTCCGGCATGAGATTCTCCTTGGACGTCGATTTCTGACAGAAGATTTCACCAGCGAGGCTGCGGACGGCAAACTTTGCCATCGCGTGCCGGGCGTTTCCTGGCACGCTCAAGGCATGACGGTTCTCGATGTGAACAGGCCGGGCAGCGCTTCCTCCGGCGCTGGTCAGCAGGTGATTTCCAGCGCCACCCCGGCTTCTGTCCGTCCTCTTTCGGTGCCGCGCGGCGTGGCGCTGTACGTCGGCGCGCTGTTCGGCCCCGGCCTGCTGATGCTGCCCGGGCTGGCCGCCGGGATCGCCGGTCCCGCCTCGGTGCTCGCCTGGGCCGGGCTGCTCGCCGTCTCGGCCCTGTTCGCGCTGGTCTTCACCGCGCTCGGCACCCGGTTCCCGGACGGCGGCGGCGTCATCGCGTACACCGCCGCGGGCCTAGGCCGCCGTGCCGGACGCGCTGTGGGGTGGTGCTTCCTGGTCGCCGTGGTCCTCGGCGCGCCGGTGGTCTGCCTCATCGGCGCCGGCTATGTCACGGCCCTGACCGGCGGCGGCCGGGGCGCCACGTCGCTGGTCGCCGCGCTGCTGCTGGCCGGGGTCACGGCCCTGACCACGGCCGGGGCCCGGGCCGGGACCGCCGTGCAGATGGTGCTGGTCGCCGTGCTGCTCGCGGTGGTCGTGGTCGCCGTCGCCGGCTCGCTGCCCTCCGCTCGGGCCTCGCACTGGACGCCGTTCGCCCCGCACGGCTGGTCGGCGGTCGGCTCGGCGGCGTCGGTGCTCATGCTGTCGTTCGTCGGCTGGGAGGCCGCGGCCCCGCTGACCCGGCGGCTGGCCGACCCGGCTCGCTCGTTGCCGCGGATCACGGCCATGGCGTTCGGTGTGACGACGGTGGTCTACCTGGCTCTGGCCGTGGCGGTGGTCGCAGTGCTCGGAGCCGGCGCCGCCTGGACCGTGCCGGCCGCCGACCTGCTGCGGGTCGCCGTCGGATCGGTGGGGCCGGCGATCGCCGCGGGAGCGGCGGTGGTGCTGACGCTGGCGGCGGTGAACTCCTACCTGACCGGGGCGGCTGCGTTGGTGGCGCACCTGCGGGCCGAGCAGGATCAAAGTTCTGCGGCGCGCGCCACTGCTGATGAGCCCAGATCTGGTGAGCCCGGATCTGATGAGCATCGATCCGGCGCGCGCGGCTTCTTCGTCTGGATCGCGGTGGCCGGCTGCGTCGAGCTGACCGCCGAGGCGTTCGGCCTCGTGGACGCCACGCGGATGATCACGCTGACGACCTCGCTGTTCCTGGTGGTCTACGTGGCCTCGATGGCGTCGGCGACGCGGGTGCTGACCGGGTGGCTGCGCGTCGCGGCGGGTCTTGCGTGCGCGGCGTCGGCGGTGGTGCTCGGGTTCGCCGGGGTCTCGGCGGTGCTGGCCGGACTGGTCGGGATCGGCGGGCTGGTCGTCCAGGCGGGCGCCCGGAGTAAGAACCGGCCCGCCGATCCCCTGGCATAGGCCGGAGTCAGCCGGTCTCCTCCCACGAGGTCCGCACCAGGGCCCGCTCCGTCGCCGCCAAGTGCAGCCCCGCGGCCAGCCAGGCCTGGGCGTAGCGGTCCGGGTCCGGATCGGACAGGCGGCCGAAGACGTCGCGGCTTCGGCGGCCGGCCTCGGCGGCGAGCGCGGCGGCACGGTCCGCGGCGGCGTGCATGCCCGATTGGCGAAGGTGCGCGAAGTGCGGAGCCGACGTCCGTGCGAACTCGGCGACCGTCCTTCGGCCGCCGGCGACCGCCAGTTCCACCACGTGCCGGAGCCGCCACAGAGGCGAGCCCGCGATCAGGTCGGCCGGTTCGGAGACCGGCTCCTGGGGAGCGGGTCCGGACCGCGGGAAGTGGACGCTCTGCAAGCGGTCGTACCCGAGGTCGGCGTGTCCCTGCCAGGTCTCTGGCAGGCGCAGCGTCGCCTCGGTGTCCGGGACGGGGCCGACCGCGAGGGGCCGCATCGTGGCCGGGCGGTCCGGATCCAAGCGGCCGACGACACGGATGCGCAGGCCGGGCTGAGCGGCGAGCTTGCGGAGGTTCTCGATGTGCGCGAAATCCGGGTGGCCGTGCGCGGCGACGAGTCGGATCAGCGGCCCGGGAACTCCGTCCTCCCGCTCGGTGAGCGCCCTTACCAGCAGACTGTCTCCCGAAGCCCCCAGGACCACCACGTCGCAGCCGATCAGATCCGGGCTCTGCTGCTCGCCATCCCCGCCGGTGGCCAGGACGCCGGTGAGCTGAGCGCGCACCGACGCCCTGAGCGGTTTGGCGAACAGCGCCGACAGCGGCCCGCCGGACCAGCCCTGGCCGGTCAGCGGCGTGGCGCGCACGCCCTTGCCCGCGCCGAGCCGGCCGTCCGCCGAGACCGTGGCCCCGGCGATCAGCAGGCCGCCCCGGGACAGCTGGGCGTGGTCGAGCGTCGACGCGCCGATCGCGACCGGAGCCGTCGCCGCGCCCCGGGCGCGCGCCGCGCCGCCGGGCTTCACGTCGGAGACTGTGAACCAGTGCCCGTCCTCGCCGAGGACGTACGTCACCACACCGCCGTAGCCGGTCGCGCTGAGCACCGGCTCCCGGCACACGCCGTGGACCCGCAGGCTCCCGCCCGGCTCGTACGCTCGCCGCGCCGTCCCGACCAGGCCGGGGTCCGGGTCGGCGGCGGCGACCAGCTGCGCGGTGAGCAGGAGCTCGCTCAGATCGGTGATGAGGTCGCCGAGCCGGTGCGCGTTGCTGCGCTCCCGGGCCGCGCGCAGGCCGCGGACGACCCGGAGCGCGGCGGCTTCCGGACGGTGCAGACCGGCCAGGCGCGCGGTGTGTGCGGCCCGGAGCAGCTCGGATTGCGGGACCGCGCCGGCGGCCGGGATCCCGGCGGCCAGGATCGACGCCGCAGCCGACCACAGTGCCGCTGCCGCAGCCACCTGGGCCTCGGTCGGTCCCGCGGGTGAAGTGGGCACGGCGACTTCGGTGACCTGCGCGGATTCCGCGGGGTTCGCAGAGTCCACAGACGCGGTCCCGACTCCGGTCCCGGCTTCGGTTACGGCTTCGGCTACGGCTTCGACACCGGTGCCGCCTTCGGCTTCGGTCGAGAGATCAGCCGCACCCTGCGATACCCCGGCCTGCACATCGGCCACCGGACACGCCGTGAGCACGGCAGCCCGATGCAGGCACTTCGGCGCGAGCAGGCACGTACACGTCGCCTGCTCGTCCGAGGCGACGACGCCCGACGCGTCCGGCGCGAGCGTCACCACGGCGTCCTCGCCGCAGTGCACCCGCACCACGCCCGCGTCCGCCACGGTCTCCGCCGCGCCGTACTGTGCGACCGCCGCGTCGAGCTTCTTCAGCAGCCGCGACGTCAGGCTCTCGACCGCGGCGGCCGTGACCTCCGGCGCCACCGGTGGCAAACTCATCGCGCCTCCCCGCGCACACGCTCGCCGACCCACCGGGCCAGAGCGAGAGGACTGAGCGCCGCCACCGGCATCCCGGCGGCGACCAGCTGTTGGGCGATCGGCACCGAGTACCGGGCCAGACCGGTGTCGTCGAGCGCCGCGCAGCCGATCAGGTGCACCCCCGAGGAGGCCAGCGCGCGCACTTCGCCGAGCAGGCCCGCGACCGGGTACCCCTCCTCGAAGTCGCTGACGACCGCGACGATGGTCCGGCTCGGCACCGTCACCAGCGAGCGCGCGTGGCGCAGCCCGGCGGCGATGTGCGTGCCGCCGCCGACGCGCACCTCCAGCAGCAGCGACAGCGGGTCCGAGACCCGGCCGGTCAGGTCGACGACCTCGGTCGAGAACGCCAGGAAGTGCGTCGACAGCGCCGGCACCCCGCCCAGGACCGCGGCGGTCAGTGCCGACCACACCACCGAGGCCTCCATCGACCCGGAGGTGTCCACGACCAGGATCAGCCGCCAGTCCGCGGCGCGCCGCGCGCGGGTGCCGAAGATCGGCCGTTCGGGCACGATCAGGGTCCTGCCGTCGTCGAGCTTGCGCGCCGTGCCGAGGTTGGCCCGGACGGTGCGGGACAGGTCCAGCGGACCGCCGGGGCGCCGCGTCGGACGCGGCGTGGCAAGGCCGGTCAGCGCCGGACGCAGGCGTGTGGCCAGCTCCCGGGTGAGCTCCTCGACCAGCCGCTTGACCAGCGGCCGCAGCTTGGCCAGCTTCTGCTCCGGCAGTCCGCCGGCCAACGACAGGATGTTGGTCAGCAGGTCGATGGACGGCCGGACCGAGTCCGGGCTGAGTTCGTCGAGCACGTCGGTGCGCCCGGTTGCGGCCGCCCGGCCCAGGACCTCCTCGCGGACGTCGGCCCCGAACAGCGCGTTCAGTTCGTCGGCCCACTCGCGGGCGGTCGGGAACGCGGCCTCGCGTCCGCCGCCCGAGCCGTCGCCGGTCCCGCCTCCCAGATCCTCGGAGCCTTCACCGCGGCCGGTCCCGTAGAGCTCGTCGAGCGCGCGGGCGTATCGGCGCGAGTCTGCGGACAGCCGATCCGGCTGGCGCCCGAGCAGCAGGCGCCAGCGTTCGGCCGGGGCGATGCGGTGCTTGTCGTTCGAGACGCGTGGCGCGTCTGTCACGGGAGCCGCGGATTCAGGATTCTGCGGCTCGGATTCGGCGACCTCGGGGAGGGCCACGCCGAGCGCGCGGACCGTCTCGAAGGCCTCGGCGTCGGCGGTGGTCCACACCGCGAGCAGCGCCGGATCGTCGGCCAGGGCCAGATCGGGCCGGTCGCCGAGGCGCTCGGCGACGGTTGCCAGGACCCTGCCACGCGCGGCCGGCGAGAGGGTGTCGAACCCGCCGCGCAGCGCCGGGAGCCGGTCGAGGAAATCCTTGTCCGCCAAGCCGTCGACTCGATCCAGCAGCGGATCCAGAGCCTGCGGCGCGGCCTGGAGCAGCGGCCCGGCCGCGGTGAGCAGACCGGTGAGGTGGCGCGCGAGCCGGTGTCGGCCCTCGCCGGTGCCCGCGGCGTCGACCCAGCCGCCGACCCGGGTTCCGACCTCCTCCGCGCCGTCCAGGTCGAGCAGGACTCGCGCTGCCGCGACCGCGCCCTGGATCATCGGCGAGCCGGAGCGCGCGAGGGTGTCGAGCGCGTCGGCCAGGCGCAGCCCGAGGTGCTGGGCGGCGGCCCGGTCGGCCAGCGCGACCAGGGCGGCGGCGTCGGCCGGGTCGTCGCTGCCCGCCAGGCCGGGCAGGGCGCGGACGGCGGCTTCGAGCAGCGTGCCGGACAGCGTCGCAGCCTGCTGGCGTTCCGTGTCGCCGGTCCCCGGAAGGTGTCCTTCGATCAGGGCTTCGAGCAGGTCGAGGGAGGCCAGCAGCTCCGGGAGCGTGGCCTGGCCGGGCAGTGTCCCGGCGGCGTCCTCCAGCCGGGCTCGGACCAGGTCCGGCAGATCGCAGGACGCTGCGGCCCGCAGTCCGTCCAGGATGTCCTCGCACGTGGCGCCGCCGTCCTCGGCCTGACGGCGGAAGCGCTCCCGCAGCGTCCCGGCGGCGGCCTGGGCCGCGGTGACCCCGCGGACCCCGGCCAGGTCCAGCCGGACCGGGACGCCCGGCGTCCAGGCGAGCCGCCAGCGCGAGGTGAGCGCCGTCCCGTCGCCGGTTCCCGTCACCTCGACCTGTTCGCCGTAGCCGGCGCCGCAGATCAGCAGACGCTGAAGCAGGACCTCGCGCCGGCCGTCGAGCTCGGAGCGCAGCGGGTCCAGGCGGACCTCGCGCGGCGCCGGGTCCTCCGGGTTCGGCAGCCGCACGGCGGCCAGCTCGGCCTCGACCGACGGGCCGAGGCCGGAGCGCGGCGTGCCCGGAGCGACCCGGCCGCGTACGGTCCCGACCAGCACGGTGTCCAGCGCGCGGGCCAGCGCCCGGCCGCGTCCCAGCAGCTCGCCCTGGCCCAGGACCGTGGTCACGGCTTCGAGGATCTCGCCGCGGCCCGGTGCCGGAAGGGCACGCAGCCGGGCCAGATCGCCGGCCAGGCGCAGAGCCTCGGACGCCTCGCC
>Ga0207671_10001426_pt1 | contig 27731 bp, 30 predicted proteins | sample KBSC24metaG_FD_184352 | JGI IMG/M metagenome (GOLD analysis project Ga0207671, IMG submission 184352) | Corn rhizosphere microbial communities from Kellogg Biological Station, Michigan, USA - KBS C2-4 metaG (SPAdes) (version 2) | ecosystem: Host-associated > Plants > Roots > Rhizosphere > Soil... | reverse complement strand
TCCGGGCGGTGATGATCTTGCGAATCGGAGCGGGCACCGAAACGCGACCCTTCGCATCCACGGTGTTCAGCCATTTGCCAGTGAAGAATTCGAATAATTCCACTGTCCGCCCCTTTGGGGCGCTCGGCCACCGTCCCCCGCCTGTCTCCTGCTAGCCCCCGACAGACATCCTCCGGCTGCTTTGCGCCAAGCATTGAAATACCAGTGACCTCATGCCTCAGCAATGCCTAATCATGCCTTAACATGGGTTTTTGCTGCCATTTTGTGGAAAATCTAGGTGAAGCGGTGCCGCACGGTCCCCCTAAGTGATCGCCCAGCAGCCCGAAACACGCAGAAAACCGCCCATCGAAAGCCGATGGGCGGCAAGCACAAGCTTGTGGATAAGTCTGGTGGGAAATATCGCGGCGTAGGCCGGCCGAGGTTACCGGGCGCAGTCTCAGGCGGCTCGGTTCATGGTATCAGGAAAGCAGGAGAGGACCGCCTCGACTGCCACGAGGCGACACTCGCGAATTACTCCATTTTCCCGTCAAGCGCCCTTCCAGGCGAATGGCAACGGCGCCTCCCGGAAGGCGAAACGATCGAGATGGCGTGCAACCGCCCCTTGCAACGCCTCGAGTTGCGCAGCCTCGCTTGCCTCGATCCGGCATTCCAACTGCTCGGGGCTGGCGACCAGCGTCAGCACGCCATCGTCCTGCCAATTCGCGCCCCGCGCGTCGCGGGGAAACAACACCCTGCCCTGCTCCGGCGTGAATTCGACCGCCAGATTGTGGCTCCAATGCTTGCAAAGCTGCTGAAGATATCGGCTGCCATGGGCGGTCGGTATGATTGCGGTGCTGGCCATCGTCATGACAGCCGCTCGATCTTCTGCGCCGCCTCGTCGATGATCGCGGCGACGGCATGCAGCGTTTCTGCTTCGCCCTCCTCGGCCAGCCGGTGATGGAGCACCGTCTTCAGGTTCATCATGGCCCGGCGGATCGGGCCACCCCGCGTGCGCTCCCGCATCGATCCCAGCTCGGCGAGCCGCGCCATCAGCGCCTCGACCAGCTTGACGTTTTCAGCCAGATGCGCCCTGCCGGCCTCGGTGATCGCAAAGACCTTGCGGGTGCCGCCGGCCTGTTCATCGACCTGCTCCATGTCGGCCAGCATCGTCAAAGTGGGGTAGACCACGCCGGGGCTCGGCGCATAAGCGCCGCCGGTGCGCTCCTCGATCTCACGGATCAAGTCATAGCCGTGGCGGGGTGATTCCTCGATCAGCTTGAGCAGCACGAGCCGCAGCTCGCCGCCGTCGAACACACGTCGCCGGCCGCGCGGCGCCTCATCGTCCGCAGCCCACGCGCCGGGAAAAGCACCCCGATAACGACCGCCATGACGAGGTCCAAAATAGCGGCCGCGGTGATGATTGAAAATCATCTTCGATCCTTCTTTTAATATCAAGATGTGTTTAAGATATATCTTATGTCCGCAAACGCAAGACCCTTTTCGACCCTTGCTGCCGCACCGCATCGGCGGATGGTTATTGATGTTCGAGGTCGATCAGCCGCCTCGTCCGGAAACGCGCTGGTCCCGCTTCGATATGGCGATGCCCAGCGCGGCCAGCGCAAGCATCGTAATGCGCCGGCGCGCGGATCGGCTGGTGAAAGATCCAGGGCGCATCTCCGCCCGCATACGCCGCACGACCTTCTTGATTTCGGCGGCTCTCGGTCGCCGCGCTTCGGCAATGCAGGCCAGCAGCGCGGGATAGAGATAGCGATCCTTCATTTCCACATCGCTGCTCCCGGATACGCGTTGCTTTTGCGGCGCGCATGATCCGCCCGCCACGCTCGCCCTTCCGGCCAAGCCAGAGCCGCTGCGAGGGCAGAAAAGATAAAGGTCATGCTCAGGAACTCGCTGTGCAGCACGGTCCTGCCGCAAGTTAGCGTAATCATTATCAGCAGAGTCGGCGCGCCCCATTCGGGATGATGCACGAGCTTAAACAGAGCCCAGCACAGCCAGCACAGGACGGCCGCCGCGGCCACGCTGCCGATGATGGTGCCGGCAGCTTCACCAACGATCGACAATATGTTCATCGCCGCGCCACGCGGCGGGATGACGCCCCGTCAGTCATAGCCTCCTCGTTATTATATCGTTTTACGATATAAATCTCGAAGACCTTGTTTGTTCCTCGGCTAGCCTTGCAACTGGTCGAGCAGCTCCAGCAGCATCGGCCGCAAACGTTGGATTTCCTCACGATGGGCGATGCTGAGCGCAGCGAGAAGATCGTGCGCCTTGTCGGTGAGTTCCAGCCGCGCCTGGCGGCGATCCTGTGGCGACGGGCGGCGCGCAAGCAGGCCGAGCGCCTCCAAGCGGTCCACCAGCCCGCTGGCGCTATGGGGCTTCAGGATCAGGCGGTCAGCCACATAGCCGATCGTGGCTATCTCCGGAGTAGCCGCACGAATGGCCAGCAGCGCTTGATGCTGTTGCGGGGTCAGACCGCCTTCAGCGGCCTTGCTCCCGCTGAAGGCGAGGAATTGACGGAGCGAATGGCGAAAATTGGCCAGTGCCGCATAATCCGCATCGGTCAGCTGCCTTACCGCCATATCGTCGTCCGTCCGTTGATAAATATCGTGATGCGATATATTTGCGCCATACCTCTATCATCTGGCACGCTGATGACCGCTCGCACAATATCCGCCAAATCCCGAAAGCTCGCCGATCACAGCGCCGACCGGCGCATGCTGGTGCTCACCGCCGCCGCCGCCGTCGTCGGTACCGGCGGAGCGTTCGGCGCCTGGCTGCTGTTGAAGCTGATCGCCTTGGCGACCAACATTTTCTGGTTCGGCCGCTTCTCCTGGGCGCCTGTCCAGATCACCGACAGCCGGCTGGGGCTGGCCGGCGCGATCATTCCGGTGGTGGGCAGCCTGCTGGTTGGGCTGATGGCGCGTTTCGGTTCCGAAAAGATCAGAGGGCACGGCATTCCTGAAGCCATCGAGGCGATCCTCTATGGCGAAAGCCGCCTTTCCTTGAAGGTGGCGATCCTCAAGCCTTTGTCGTCCGCGATTTCCATCGGCAGCGGCGGCCCGTTCGGAGCGGAGGGGCCAATCATCATGACCGGCGGCGCAGTCGGCTCGCTCTTCGCCCAATGTTTTCAGCTGAGCGCGGCGGAACGCAAGACCTTGCTGGTATCGGGCGCGGCTGCGGGCATGACCGGCATATTCGGCACGCCCGTCGCTGCGATCATGCTTGCGGTCGAAGTGCTGTTGTTCGAATGGAAGCCGCGCAGCTTCGTGCCCGTCGTTCTTGCCGTCCTCGTTTCCCTGGCATGGCGTCCCTTGCTGGTGGGCAGCGGGCCGCTCTTCCCGTTCGGCGCGCACATCGCGGCGACTGCCCCACTTATCGCCTGGTCGATCTGCGTGGGCGTGGCGGCCGGACTGGAAGCCGCGCTGCTGTCCGCCCTGCTCTATCGCATCGAGGACTTGTTTCATCGCCTGCCCGTCTCCTGGATGTGGTGGCCGGCGATTGGCGCGTTCGTCGTGGGAGCGGGCGGCGTGATCGACGCGCATGTGCTTGGGGCCGGCTACGAGAACATTCAGGGCCTGCTCGACGGCGGTCTGGCAATGCGCGTCATCTTGGCGCTGCTCATGATCAAGTCCATCGTCTGGCTGGTCGCGCTTGGATCGGGCACGTCCGGCGGCGTCCTCGCGCCGCTGCTCATCCTGGGCGGCGCATTGGGGACGCTGCTCGGCCTGTTCCTGCCCGGGTCCGTCGGCTTCTGGGCGATGATCGGCATGGCGGGGATCATGAGCGGTGCGATGCGCGCGCCTCTGACCGGTGCGTTGTTCGCGGTCGAGCTCACCGGCAACTTCGCTGCCCTGCCCGCCACGCTCGGCGCTTCGGCCGCGGCCTATGCGATCAGCGTGCTGGTGATGCGCAGATCGATCCTGACCGAAAAGATCGCGCGACGCGGCCGGCACATCCTGCAGGAATATACGATCGACCCTTTCGAATTCCTTCAAGCGGACGAGGTGATGACCCGCAATCCCGTCTGCCTGGGCGGCAATGTGTCGGTCGAGCAGGCGCTCGCCTTCTTCGCCGACGGCGCCATGCATCGCAGCTATCCCGTGGTCGACAAGAACGAGCGTCTGATCGGCATGATCTCACGTTCGGATGCACTCAAATGGCGCGTTGACGGCCCACCGGCAGATGCCAGCCTGGCCGAGGTGCTTTCGGACAGTTCGCAACCATGCGGCGCGCCGGACTCACCGATCGGAGAGGTGGCCGATCTGATGATCGAGAGCGGGGTCGGCCGCATTCCGATCGTCGATCCCGCAACGATGCATGTGGTTGGCATTCTGTCGCGTCACGATTTGCTGAAAGCGCGTCATGCGGGGATGAGACTGGAACGCGAACGCAGCCGCTAGCTCGGGCCATTGTGGTCCAGCGTCTTGCGTTGGTCATGGAAACGGATCGATATGAGTTTGGTTCGCGCAACGAAAGGCCCGCGCCGCCGCTGAGGGAGCGATTGATGTTGGAAGGTACCAAAGCGCCTGAATGCCCCCAGCGGCGCGATCTTCTCGGCTTCGCCGGCGTGACCGCGCTTGGCGCGACTGCCATGCTTTCCGGTTGCAAGCGGCACCCATCGGACGCGCGCGATGACGATGCCGAAGTCACTGCCAACGAAGATCTGATGCGCGAGCATGGCGTTTTGCGCAGGATCCTGATCCTGTATCGTGAAGTCGCTGCCAGGCTTTCGGGTGCTGCGGACGAGGTCGACGCCGGCGCGATCAACGACGCGACCCGCCTGTTCCAGGATTTCGGTGAGCGATATCATGAGCAATTGCTGGAGGAGCAGCACATCTTTCCGATTCTCCGCAAGGCAGGCGCTGACGGCGCGCATCTGGTCGACATCTTGCTGTCCCAGCACCAGCGCGGGCGCGTCATCACCAGCTTCGTGCTCGATCGCACCAAGGCAGGAAAGATCGCCGCGGCGGACGCACCAAAGCTCCACGACGCGCTGCTTTCTTTCGCGCGCATGTACGAGGCGCACGCCGCACGCGAGGATACGATGATCTTTCCGGCCTTCAAAGCCACCGTCGGCCCAAAGGCCTATCGCGAACTGGGCGAACAGTTCGAGGATATCGAGCATAAGCAATTTGGCGGCGACGGCTTCGAGATTGCGCTGGCGAAGCTCAGCTCGATCGAATCGCGCCTGGGGCTCGACAATTTGGCGTTGTTCACCGCCCCGGCGCCTCCGTTGGGTTGAATTGCGCCCTGTCAGTCGGCACTCGGCGCGCCTATATTGCCGCCATGGCAGACCTCTTCGCCGAACCCGCTGCGCCTGATGCGCTGACGGACGAGCCGCCCACCGGCCCGCTCGCGGACCGGCTGCGTCCGCGGCGCCTGGAGGATGTCGTCGGCCAAGAGCATCTGACCGGCGCGGAAGGCGCGATCGGGCGGATGGTGGCGGCGGGCAAGCTCGCCTCGATCATCCTTTGGGGACCGCCCGGCACCGGCAAGACGACGATCGCGCGTTTGCTCGCGGATGCGGTGGGCCTCCGCTTCGTCGCCATCTCGGCCGTATTTTCAGGCGTCGCGGATCTTAAGAAGGTGTTCGCCGAGGCACGCGAATATGCCCGGCTCGGCAAGCAGACGCTCCTGTTCGTGGACGAGATTCACCGCTTCAATCGCGCCCAGCAGGATGGCTTCCTGCCCTATGTCGAGGACGGTACGGTCGTGCTGGTCGGTGCCACGACCGAAAATCCCTCGTTCGAACTCAACGCCGCGCTGCTTTCACGCGCGCAGGTTTTGATCCTCAATCGGCTCGACAGCCGCGCCTTGTCCCTGCTGCTCGAACGCGGCGAGGCCGCGATGGGCCGCGCCCTGCCGCTCACGCCGGAGGCCCGCGAAGCGCTGGTCGCCTCGGCTGATGGCGACGGCCGCTTCCTGCTCAACCAGGCCGAGACCCTGTTTTCGATCGACATCCCCGAGCCGCTCGATCCCGCCGGGTTGGCGGCGCTGCTCCATCGCCGCGTCGCGGTCTACGACAAGGATCGTGAAGGTCATTACAATCTCATCTCCGCGCTCCACAAAAGCCTGCGGGGATCCGATCCGCAGGCCGCGCTCTATTATCTCGCGCGGATGTTGGTGGCGGGCGAGGAGCCGCTTTACGTGATCCGCCGGCTCGTCCGCTTCGCCTCGGAGGATGTCGGGCTCGCCGATCCTCAGGCGCTGGTCCAGTGCCTCGCCGCCAAGGATGCCTATGATTTCCTGGGATCCCCCGAAGGCGAGCTGGCGATCGTGCAGGCCTGCCTCTATCTCGCCACCGCACCCAAATCGAACGCGGCCTATTCGGCGCAAAAGGCCGCCTGGCGATCGGCGAAGGAGACTGGATCGTTGATGCCGCCCAAGAATATTCTCAATGCTCCGACGCGGCTGATGAAGGATATCGGCTACGGCAGGAATTACGCTTACGATCATGATGCCGACGAGGCCTTCTCAGGCGACAATTACTGGCCCGAGGAGATGACCCCGCAGCATTTCTACGCTCCCTCCCCGCGCGGCTTCGAAGCCAAGGTTGCCGAACGGCTCGCCCATTGGGAGAAATTGAGGACGGAGCGCGAAGCAGATCGCGGCTGACAGCTTCGCCCGCTTTGCCATCACTTTCAAAGGTCAATGTCCATAGAGCAGCTGTCGCAAATAGACTTTCATGCCACCAGCTACGATCATAGAGAATATGACTAGCAGGCCGATCTTCCAGTTGTGTTCCAATCTTACGCCGTCAGCCACGGGCTCTTCGATCCAGTGACGTCGAAAATCCCCGTACCAATACCAGAATATTAGGAGGCCCATCGGCATTGCAGCCAAAAGCCCGACAGCTATTTCAAACCCATCTAAATTAGCGAAGAAATATGCCGGCGAGATAGTGAGATAGGCAAGCCCAGCTGTCCAAGCTGCGCGCTGCAAAGGCCTAGCGTTTAGCGCAACAAACCAAACCAGCAACCAACTTACAAGCAGCATGCCCGTCAGCGGCACAATAAAGGTCACTATGAGCATCGCTACTTGGTCATTCATAATTGCTCCCCTTCTGGATTTTCAGATTATGCGTTCACTGAGCGGATTCATAAATAAATTTTATTTTTGGTCACCAATATGGAGAAGACTGATTGATGGATGGAAGCAGTCGCCCTTTCGGGAATATGGCGAGGAGGAGCTAAGCGATGGGCGTGACGCCGATCGCAGCTGAGCGCTTCACCCGTTTCGCCGTCGCCGACTGGTCGGGCGCCAAGGGCAGCCGCCATCCTGGCATCGCGATCGCCGAGTGTGGGATCGGCGAGGCCGCGCCCGCACTGGTGCCCCCGCCGGGTGCGCACTGGTCGCGCGAGGCCGTGCTGCACTGGCTCGCGGCGCGGGGCGACGATCTGCTGATCGGCTTCGATTTCAGCTTCGCGCCACCCTTCGTCGCACGCGGGGCTTATCTGCCGGGCGACGCGACGGCCTCGGACGCGGCAACATTCCACGCCTATGTCGATGCGCTGTGCGACGCGGATCTCGGCGCGGCCTCCCTGCTCGAGCGCCATCACCGCCGTCATTTCTATCTCGGTGCGGCCGACGGGCGGAAAGCCGATTTCATGCATCTGCGCGCCTGCGAGGCGCAATATAATGCCGCCGCCGGCGGCGGCAAGCCCTCGACCGTCTATGATGCGATTGGCGCGGCGCAGGTGGCCAAGGCCAGCTTTGCCGGGATGCGACTGCTCAGCCGCCTGCGCGCGGCGGGGATCGCGATCTGGCCGTTCGACGATGTACCTGAGCGCGGACCAGTCGTGGTCGAAATCTATGCCCAGATCGCGGCCCGCAGCGCCGGCCTGCGCAAGGGGCTGAGCAAGATCCGCGACGCCGCGGCGCTTGACGTCGCGCTCGCGAGGTTCGGATCGCAGCCGCATGCGCCGCTCGCCCGCTATACCGATCACGCAACCGACGCGATCCTGACCGCCGCCTGGCTGCGCGCCAATGCCCGACGGCCGGAGCTCTGGGCGCCTCCCGCGCTCACTGCCGAAATAGCCTGCACCGAAGGTTGGACTTTCGGCGTGGTTTGAAGCAAAGGATCCCGCGCGCCGAGTTAGCTCAGCTGGTAGAGCAACCGCCTTGTAAGCGGTAGGTCGTCGGTTCGAGTCCGACACTCGGCACCAGATTCCTCTTTTTTTGTCAAGGATTTGGCCGACGTCGAGAAACCCAATCGAAGAATTTAAAAGCCATTATACTCACCATTATACGCGGTGCTAAAGTACATCGCAGAAGAAACGAGGCGAGCAGAGGCGATTCCGAGCCTCATCCTTGACTATCCAAGATACCCAACCCATATCGCCGCCCGAGTCGGGCTTTTTGTGGCCTTCAAGCCATATGTTAGGTTTCACGATCGGCGCAATACGTCGCGAGCCCTATGTTTTTCGGCTCAAACATAGGTTTTTCCAGTCCGAAAATGGGGAAAGAGGTACGAATCAATTCTAGCCCAAAGTCTGGGTCGGCTTTATGTTGATGGATGTTCGCGGGCACAAACGGAAACCCATTCTACTCCATCAGGATTGATGGCTCGGTTGGCTGGATCTTCGGCGTACGCAGCAAGAATACCAATGGCAGCATGAGAAGTGCCATCCACATCATCAGCCAGAAATCATTGATGTACGCGATCATGCCTGCCTGCCGGTTGACCTCGGTGTCAATGGCAGCTGTGATTGTGGTGCCCCGAAAGCCGAGCTGTTCCAGATACCCACTGTCCACCGGTACGCGTCCAGCTGTGATTCTCGCCGCTAGGTCGGAATGATTCACCTGCAAATTGCGGGCCAGGAGAGCTCCCAAAATGGAAAGGCTGATCGACCCGCCCAAGTTGCGAACCAGGTTGTAGAAGGCGGCGCCTTCCGTTCTCAGTTCAACTGGCAACGAGGAAAACGCAAGAACGGCAAGTGGCAGGAACGCAAAACCGATTCCCACTCCTTGCAGAAACGCGGAATAGATGAATGGTGCCCTTCCCACCTGCAGATCAAGTCCCGTCAATAACCACAGAGAGCTGGCCACAAGCACCAGACCAGCAGCTATCAAAATCCGCGAGTCGAGTCTTTTACTCAGGCCGTTGGCCACCGGCATGGCGAGCAAAGCTCCAACACCTCTCGGCATCATGAGCAGACCTGCTCCCACGGTATCGTAACCCATCAACTGTTGCAGCATCGGCGCCATCAAGGCCGGACCGGCAATGGCAACTCCCATCAGGATCATAGAAAAGAAGAGAGCGATCACATAGTTGCGATCAGTCATTAGCGCGATCGGAACCAAGGGAGCTTCAGAGAAAAGCACGTGGATGGCAAACATCCAGAAGCCCGAAACGGCAACCCCCATCTCGATAAGAATCTCGGTGGAGTCGAACCAATCGTTCTGATTGCCGCGGTCAAGCATCAATTGAAAGCTTGCCAAAGCGACCCCCAGCAATGCGAACCCGAAAAGGTCAAAGCGGCGCTGTGGGAGATCCTTTTCATCGAGCAGCGCAAGAATGCCCATGAAGCTCAGAATTCCCACGGGCAGATTGATCAGAAAAACCCAGCGCCAGTTGTAATTGTCGGTGAGCCATCCACCAAGGACGGGTCCTATGATCGGGCCGATGGTGATACCCATCGTGAATATCGTCATCGCCTGCCCATGCTTTTCACGGGGAGAGCTATCGAGCATCGTCGCCTGCGCAAGTGGCGCGATGATCGCACCGAACATACCCTGCAGCGCACGAGCTGCGACCATCATCCCCAACGAACCAGCCGACCCGCACACCGCTGAACTGACCGTGAAGCCAGCAACAGCGATGGAGAACAGCCTGCGCCGTCCGACCTTAGCCTCAAGCCAGCCTGTCGCCGGGACGCCGATCGCAGCCATGACGATATATGAGGTCAAAACCCAGACGATCGTTTCAGGGGTTGCGCCCAGGGCCGCCTGCATGTGTGGCAGGGCAACATTTGCTATGGTGGTGTCGAGCACCTGCATCAATGTGGCGGCCATGACCGTTGCGATGATGAGCCAGCGACGGATCGGATCCTTGACGGACAATTCCTCTGTCATGGCTGCTCACTATGTGATCAGTTCAAAATCTCCAACATGCCATCAGCGGAAGTGCTGCGCCTGGCGCGATCCCGGCGCCGAGTGATGTAAAACTCAGATGCTCAGCAATTATATCGCGTTGTCTGTTAGGCGCTCGCGCACGCTTAGACGATCGCCTTGGAAACCAAAGGGCTCCAGATAGCAATCGCGCAGCCGCTGGTGGGGATTTCCCTCGCCAAGCTCGTTCTCGTTCAATCCGACCCGAAACTTCTCATCCTTGCCGGGCAGGTACAGGGTTCCGAACACCCAGTCATAGATCGACAGGAAACCGCCGAAATTTCGGTCTCGGTGCCGCAACTCGGCGCTATGGTGGATTTGGTGCATCCTTGCCGACACGAAGACGTAGTCGAGCTTCCCGAAGGACTGCGCGAAATGGGAATGATGGATGGAATTGGCTACGCCACGGACCACCAGCAAAATGGCTTGCGTGGTCGGCAGCGCGGAACTCAGCGGCACCCCGGTAAAATGAAGCAACACGCCAAGCGCAACGCCGGAGGTGAGAGAAATCGGAATGTCGAAGAACAGCGGCTCAAGCGGATGGATGCGCCCCGCCGTCATGAAGTTCAGCGCCTCAGAAGAGTGATGGACACGATGGAGGCGCCACAACCATTCAGTTGTGTGCGCCAAACGATGCATGACATAAAATGCAAATTGAATGCTGAGCAGCCAGGTGATCGCTTGGACCGTCAGGATGAGCAGCGGGGAGTGCAAGATAGCGGCATCGCCGCCCAGATAGGCATTGAGCGCACGATGAACATTCATGCCCACGAGAGTCGAAGTGACCACTGAAATCAATGGGCGCCAAAACAAAGCTGATAATGAGATCATCATCATGTCGATGCGGCAGCTTGCATGATTGAAGACCGTGCGCGGAAATATGAATTCGCGCAGGCTAGACCCGGATCCATCGCGGACGGACCTGTTCGCGCAAAAATAATAAAGCGCGCACAATGCGATCAGGATGAGTGCCGGGATGAGGAAGTGCAAGAGCTCTCCGCGAGCGTTTACCTGCCACGTCTTTAGTAGATGGATTTCGAAATCGAACATTGCCGCCCCCACCCGTCCGATGAGTCTTCCGGCGCACACCATATACCGCACCTGTCACGATCGCGGTCGCCAACTATGGTGAATGTTGACCCGAAATCGAACAGGCGCGGTCTGTTCGCCTTTCGGTCCTAAGTGAAGCGGAGCGTGGTATGAGGGGTCTTGCAGCGATCGCCCAGCCCATGGCGCCAACGCGCCAAGGCTGGGCTTCGCTTGGATGCTGATGCCACCGACGGAAACTGAGGGCCCTTCAACGACCCTCCGCAGCTATCACCGCCTGCTCTGACGCGCCTTTCGCGCCGCATAGCGGGCATCGCGTGCAGCTTTCCGGTCCTCTTCGGTCCAGAGCATCCGCTCCTCCCTCTTTTTCGCCTGGGCCTGTGCCCTCGCTTGCATCTCTGCCTCCCGTTCCGCCTTCACGGCAGCCTCGGCAGCGATGGCGGCCTGGCGGGCCTCTTCGCGCTTCTTTTCCGCAGCCTCTTCTTTCGCGCGGGCGGCTTCTTCCTTCGCACGCACAGCCGCGGCTCTCTTCTCGGCCTCGGCCTTCTCACGCGCAACCTGCCGGGCAGCTCGTTCGGCCAGTACGACTTCGTCTACCGGAGGTCTCGCCTTGTATTTCGCGAGTGCGGCGCCCCGTGCGCTGGCCGCCGCCTGCTGACGCTCTTGAAAACTTGGGTTCTGGAATGCCGGCATACTTAGTAGATTCTCCTTAATAAAGTCGACGTGCTGCCGGATGGCTGCACGCGGACGCCTATGATGATCGGAAGCGCAGAAGTCGATGAGTAACGTACGATTTCAGGCAGAAGTCGCTGCTGCGATGATCGGTTTGGCGCCTCCAGCGGTCGAATAGGTGGTAATCCCGCCTTCGATCTTCAACTCATCCTTGCATTAACGCGCAGGGAAACCATTGCTACCGCCGCTCTTCCAAGCCCCTAGATCACACCATTATCTCGGCTGCGCTGCCAGCAGGGGATAAGGGTTGATCGGGCGGCCCTGATACCAAGCTTCGAATGGCTCCATGCGGTTGATCGCGAAGTGAAGATGTGGCGCGGACGGATCGGCATTTCCCGTCGATCCGACGGACCCGATCTCTTCACCCGGCCGAACCTGTTGTTGTTCGGCCAGACCCGGCCGGTAATGATCGAGATGCGCGTAATAATAGAGCCAGCGACGATCGGGCGACCGGACATAGATGGTGTTGCCACCGAGCTTGCTCAAGAACAGCTTCTCTACTGTGCCTGGAGCCGCGGCGATCACCGGGGTACCGCGCGCGGCCAGAATATCGATGGCATCATGCGCCCTGCCCTCGCCGCGTGACTGGGTGAAGGTGTCGACAAGATCCTCGCGGCGAACCCCGGCAACGGGCACGGTCAAGCGCCCGTTGGTGGCCTTGCCTGGCTGTATAGCGACCGGGTTGTCTGCGGGAACAAAGCGTACGCAGTCATGCACGAACAAAATGACCATGGCGAATATGGCTGCGAGCCAAAGCCAGCGGCGCACGGCCCTGCTTATTCCTGAAAAATGGCCGGCACGCCCGGCTTCACCATCTGCGCGAGCCGCGCCGCATCCCAGTTGGTCAGGCGGACGCACCCATGGCTTTCGGCGCGGCCGATTGTGCTGGGCTCACTCGTCCCGTGAATGCCGTAGTGCGGCTTTGAGATGTCGATCCAGACGACGCCGACCGGGCCATTGGGCCCCGGCTTCAGCACCGCAGCTCGATCCTTCGCGCTCGCGTCCCAGAATAGCTTTGGATTATAGTGAAATTCGGGATTGCGACTGACGCCCTGGATTTTCCATTCTCCAATTGGCAGCGGATCATGCTCGCTTCCCATCGTCGCGGGGAATTGCGCGATGAGCCGATCATTTCCATCGTACACGCGCAAGATGCCGTCCGACTTGTCCACCGCCACCTTCGCTGCCGCAGGCTGGTCAGGGGCGACCCCCAGCCGCTCGAGCGTGCCGTTCCAGCCACGGTCGTCCGGACCCAACTGGGCCTCGTCGATGTCGGGCACGTTGGGCACGCGAACGACCGCGCCCGCGCCGACCTTGGCGCTTGGAGGATTGAGCGCCGTTAGCGTTTGCGGCGTGGTGTGAAAGCGTTCCGCCAGCGCCTCGGCGATATTGCGATATTGGAGCGAAGGCAGGCGAGCCTGCGCGGTCGCATCCCTGGGAATGTTCGGCGTGAACGGTCCCGCCGCGAAGGCAGCGGGGATGCGGACCAGCCGCGTCGCCGGGATCGGTTGCCGCTCCAGCGCCTGCCGGGTCGCATCATCGAGCTGCCCGCTCTGCGGAAGACCGCGTGCCGCCTGGAAGCCCCGGATCGCGCCCGCATAATTCTTGCCTTCGCGTCCATCGATCACGCCCGGGGAAAAGCCGAGGCGGTCAAGTTCCACCTGCGCCTGCAAAACCGGCGAGGCCTGGAAGGGCGGGCCCGGCGGAGCGGGAACGTCCTGAAATCGCAACGGTGATACTGCCGGCGCGGCAGGTGCAGCCTGATCCGTGGCGGCTGCCTGGGCGGACTCTGCGCCGGTAGCGCCGATGACGATTTCGCAAGCTGCAAACAACAACAGAGTTGGCAAAAGCGGATGCGGGCTCAAGCTCATGATCCTTATCGTTCTGATCTGCTTGGGAAACGGATAATTACGGGCAAGGTTCAACATGCCCGCCCGGCCGCCGCCTGCCGAGGCAAATTGGCGGCTAACCTCTGATTCATGATCCAGGTCTAAAAAGCGGCCAGCGTATCGAACGAGGTGTACCCATGGCCAGTCCCGCCCAACACGGATCTGCAACGAGATGGCAGGACCGCGAATATCGGACGACCAACATCTTGCTCGCTGAGATGAAGGGTGAGCGTACGCCCAATCAGCGCATTGTCATCCGCAACGTTTCGGCCCGAGGCCTTGGAGCCCGCGCGCAGCAGCAACCTCCGGCCGTAGGCGAGACCGTGATTGTGATCAGCGACAAGCTCGGAGAACTCGGCGCGGTTGTGAAATGGGTACGCGGCGACCGCTTCGGGCTGCACCTTACCGAACCACTCAAGGCGAACGAGATCGATCGCCTTGGCAGCGAATGGAGCGAAGCGCGCCCCGGCTTTGCCGTCTGGAGCAACTGATCCCCGCCGCGAGCGCGTAGGGAGTTCGCCGCGGGAAAATCCAACCTGCAAAAATCCCGGCTTGAACCGGGATTTCCGCAGGCTGAAGATCAGGACATGGGCTGCAGGTTTACCGCGGCATATTTGCCGCGCCGGTCCACCTCAAGCTCGAACTCGAGCCGGTCGCCCTCGTTGAGGTTGGTCATCCCCGCGCGCTCGACCGCGGAGATATGGACGAACGCATCGGGTTGCCCGTCATCGCGCTGAATGAAGCCAAAGCCCTTCATGGCGTTGAAGAACTTGACCGTCCCGCTTGCCTTCTCGCCCGTGAGTTGGCGCTGCGGGCCACCCCGCTCGGCGCCGCCACCAGCACCACGATCGTTGCGCGGCGGTCCGCGATCTTCGACCGGGAGCGGCTCGCCCTCGATCTTGAGATCGGTCGCGGAGATGCGGCCCCCGCGATCCACCAGCGTGAATTCAAGCGGCTGGCCTTCGGCAAGGCCAGTCAGCCCCGCCTGCTCGACAGCGGAGATATGCACGAACACATCCTCGCCGCCATCGTCACGAACGATGAAGCCGAAGCCTTTTTGCCCGTTGAAGAATTTTACGACGCCCTTGCCTTCGCCAATGACCTGGGCAGGCATCCCGCGTCCACCGCCGCCACCGCCGCGGAAACCGCCGCCGCCGAAGCCGCCGCCACCACCGCCGCCGCCAAAGCGGTCGCCGCCACCGAAGCCGCCGCCACCGAAGCGGTCACGGCCATATCCACCGCCGCCACCGCCGCCGCCGAATTGGTCGCCGCCACCGAAGCCGCCAAAATTTTCGTCCCCGAAGCTGTCCCGCTTATCCCTGCCACCGCGCTGGCCGCGGCGCCCACGATCAAAACTCATGCCGTTCTAGTCTTCCAATATCGCCCCATACCATCAAGACCGCCAGCCGGGCGCTGCTCGCGAGTCCTCAACTTCTGGCAATCAGAGATGGCCAAATTCGAATCATAAAGCAAAACGGGTGAAATCGCGAGAAGTTTTCCACAGGATTAACGAAGACCTTCATGATTGACCGCTTCACCGCATGCCGGCAAGGACGGGCGCGCCATGAGCGATATCCTGAACGTCTTCATCGATCCGTCCAACTGGGCGGCGATCGCCGCCCTGATCGCGATGGAGGTCGTGCTCGGGATCGACAACCTGATCTTCATTTCGATCCTGACCAACAAGCTGCCCGAGGCGCAGCGCGCCAACGCGCGGCGGATCGGCATCGGGCTTGCGCTGATCCTCCGGCTTACCCTGCTCAGTTTCGTCGCGTTCATCGTCACGCTCACGCGCCCGCTGTTCGAAGCGTTTGGGCACGGTTTCTCCTGGCGTGATCTGATCCTGATCGCCGGCGGACTCTTCCTCGTCTGGAAGGCGACCAAGGAGATCCATCACAATGTCGATGCCGATCAAGGCGAGGACATGTTCGAGAATGAAAAGCCGAAACTCGGCCTGGGCTCGGCGATTGCCCAGATCATCGTGCTCGATCTGGTATTCTCGATTGATTCGATCATCACCGCGGTCGGCATGACCGATCATGTGCCGATCATGTTTGCGGCGGTGATCGTGGCGGTGGCGCTGATGCTCACCGCGGCAGGGCCGCTTTCGCGGTTCGTCGAGCACAATCCCACGGTGGTGATGCTCGCGCTCGCATTCCTGTTCCTGATCGGCATGACGCTGATCGCGGACGGATTCGGCCACCATGTGCCCAAGGGCTATATTTACGCGGCGATGGCGTTTTCCGCGATCGTGGAGGCGCTGAATATCCTTGCCCGGAAAAGACGCCGCAGCCGGGGCCATTGAGCGGCGGCCATTCTGGCCTTATGCGGGCGGAATGACCGTTTATCTCCACGAAGAAGATCTGCCGGCCGACGCGCTTGGCGCCGGCGCGATCGCGATCGATACCGAAACCATGGGCCTCATCACGCCGCGCGACCGTTTATGCGTCGTGCAGCTTTCCGACGGCAGCGGCAATGAGCATCTGGTGCGCTTCGCGCCTGGCAGCCATTACGATGCCCCCAATCTCAAGGCCGTGCTGGCTGATCCCAATCGGCTCAAGCTGTATCATTTCGCGCGCTTCGATCTCGCTGCCATCCAGCATTATCTGGGCGTGGTGGCGGGTCCGGTCTATTGCACGAAGACGGCTTCGCGGCTGATCCGCACCTATACCGACCGCCATGGCCTCAAGGAGCTCGTGCGTGAGTTGCTGGGCGTGGAAATCTCCAAGCAGCAACAAAGCTCGGATTGGGGGGCGCCCGATCTCAGCGACGCCCAGAAAGACTATGCCGCCTCGGACGTGCGCTATCTTCACCAGCTCAAGGAAAAGCTGGATGAGCGGCTAAGCCGTGAAGGCCGCATGGCGCTTGCCCAAGCCTGCTTCGACTTCCTGCCCCACCGGGCCGCGCTTGACCTTGCCGGCTGGCCGGAGGTCGACATCTTCGCACATGTCTGAACTCGCCGATCTGGCGCGCAACGAACGGCGCCGCTGGGCGGCACCGGGCAGCAGCCACGACAGCCTGATCGGCTGGGCGAAAAAGCTGCTGCCGATCGGTGTTGGCGGGCTGATCGTGGCGCTCGCTTTCGCCCCGCTGACGATGGGGCGGGATATCAGTTTCGTGCTTTCCAAGGATCGGGTGGCGATCGCCAAGGAAAGGCTGCGGGTCACCGCCGCCAAATATTCGGGCGAGGACAGCAAGGGCCAGCCGTTCCTGATCAATGCGGGCTCGGCCGTCCAGAGAAGCTCGGCGGATCCGGTGGTGAAGCTCCACGATCTTTCCGCCACGATCGAGCTTCAGAACGGGCCTGCAGCAATCGCCGCCTATAATGGGCGCTACGACATGGATAGCGAGCGCGTGGCGATCGACGGGCCGATCGTGTTCAAGACCGCCGATGGCTATCGGCTCGCGACGCGCGACGTCGGAATGGATCTCAAGACCCGCTCGCTGGCAAGCGCAGGCAGTGTCGACGGCACGATGCCGCTCGGCACCTTCCGCGCCGATCATTTGAGCGCAGATCTGAACAACCGAGTCGTGCGGCTTGAAGGCGGGGTCCGCTTGCATATCATACAGGGCCAGTCCAGAGGAGCGCGATGATGCGCCGTTCCCCTTGCTTGCTGCTTTCAGTCGCTCTCGCGAGCCTCTTGATGGGGCCGGCACATGGTCAGGATGCGGTTTCCGCGCTCAAGGGGCATAACAGCAAGGCGCCGGTCGATGTCTCGGCTGATCGCATCGAGCTGCAGGACCGTGCCGATCGCGCTGTCATGAGCGGCAATGTCGAGATGCGCCAACAGGATATGACGCTCAAGGCGCCGCGCGTGACCATCGCCTACACCCGCGCCGGCGGCACGCAGATCCAGCGGCTCGACGCCAGCGGCGGCGTAACCGTGACCAGCCCCTCGGAAACTGCGCGCGGCCAATATGCGATCTATGATTTTGACCGCAAGCTGATCACCATGCTGGGCGGTGTGACGCTCACCCGCGCCGGCTCGAATATCAGCGGCAACCGCCTCGTGATCGATCTCAACAGCGGTCACGCCATTGTCGACGGTAGTACTGTCGCCGGCGCTACGCAGCGATCCGGTGGCCGCGTCACCGGACACTTCACCGTGCCTGATCGAAACCCCTGATCGGCTGATTTCGCTTTCGCAAGGGCCGCTTGGCGACTAGGGCATGCACAAACCTTGCCAATTGGCCAGTCGGTAACAAGTCGCTAACCATCTTATGCGACTATGCTGAGGATCCATGGAGCAGAGCACCGTACATAGCATTCATGAACGCGACTCGGGCGGCCATACGCTGATGCGAGGCCTTTCCGTCGTCTCGATCGCCAAAGCCTATGACAAGCGCCGCGTGCTTGCCGACGTGTCGCTAGATGTCGCGCGCGGCGAAGTGGTCGGCCTGCTGGGCCCCAATGGCGCCGGCAAGACGACCTGCTTCTATTCGATCATGGGCTTGGCCAAGCCCGACGCCGGCCGCATCCTGCTCAATGGCGAGGACATCACCAATCTGCCCATGTATCGCCGCGCGATCCTGGGGCTCGGCTATCTACCACAGGAAACCTCGATCTTCCGGGGCCTCACCGTCGCCCAGAACATTGCGGCGGTGATCGAACTGGTCGAGCCGGACGAAGCCAACCGCGCCGAACGGCTGGAGCGATTGCTCTCCGAATTCCATATCGAGCATCTCCGCAATGCATCTGCCATGGCGCTGTCGGGCGGCGAACGGCGGCGCTGCGAAATCGCACGTGCGCTGGCGGCGGATCCTTCGATCATGCTGCTCGACGAACCCTTCGCGGGCATCGATCCGCTCTCGATCGCTGACATTCGCGGCCTTGTCCGCGAGCTCAAGAATCGCGACATCGGCGTGCTCATCACCGACCACAATGTTCGAGAAACGCTCGATATCGTCGATCGCGCGTGCATCATTTATGACGGCAAGGTGCTGTTCCAGGGCAGCCCGGCGGCACTGGTTGCCGACGAGAATGTGCGCCGCCTTTATCTCGGCGAGGGTTTCTCGCTTTAGCGGGCCGATCGATCATGGCGCTGGGACCTCGCCTCGATCTTCGCCAGAGCCAGTCTCTGGTCATGACTCCCCAGCTTCAGCAGGCGATCAAGCTGCTGGCGCTGAGCAATCTGGAAATTGAAGGCTTCATTGCCGAGGAGCTGGAAAAAAACCCGCTCCTCGAGCAGGGCGCCAGCGAAGCGGAGCGCGAGGCCGAGCCGCCCGATCCTGGAGGCGATGAGTTTGACGGCCAGGACCTGCCCGAGCCCGAGACTGCCGACCGGCTGATGGTAGCGGGCGACGCGGAAGGCGATTCCCCCCTCGATGTCGACTATCGGGCGGAAACCTTCCATCACGACTCCCCGTCAGACAGCATCGTCGACAATTTCGCACGCGGCCTCGATGGCGGCGGTCCCGACGAAGGGCCCGACTTCGAAAGCATCGCCGCGACGAGCCTGTCGCTCCACGAGCATCTCCTCGCGCAAGCGGGTGCGGCATTCTCGGGCGAGCGGCTGGTCGTCGCGCGCCATCTGATCGATCAGATCGACGAGGCCGGCTATTTCACGGCGGGCATGCTCGATACCGTTCGTCGGCTGGACGTTCCGCTCGCGGAGGTCGAGGGGGTGCTCGCGCAGATTCAGCGCTTCGATCCGACGGGGATCGGGGCTCGCTCGCTTGCCGAGTGCCTTGCGCTCCAGGCCAAGGAAGCTGATCGCTACGATCCGGCGATGGCGCGGCTGATCGACAATCTCGACCTGCTGGCGAAGGGCGCATTGCCGCAGCTTCGACGCATCTGCGGAGTCGACGCGGACGATCTTGCGGACATGATCGGCGAGCTGCGCGCCTATGACCCCAAGCCCGGCCTGCGCTTTTCAACCCATGTCGCCCAGCCAGTGACACCTGACGTGTTCGTGCGCCGCACGGCTGCCGGCTGGTCGGTGGAACTCAATTCGGCCACCCTGCCTCGCCTACTCGTCAACCGCAGCTATTATGTCGAGCTAAGCCGTGGCCCCCAGGACCAGCGCAGCAAAGCCTGGCTTTCAGAATGCCTGGCCAGCGCGAACTGGCTGATGAAAGCGCTGGACCAGCGCGCACGCACGATCGTCAAGGTTGCCACCGAAATCGTCAAGCAGCAGGAAGGCTTCTTCCTTCACGGCGTCGCCCATCTGAAGCCGCTCACATTGCGGACGGTCGCGGAGGCGATCGGCATGCACGAGTCCACGATCAGCCGCGTGACCTCCAACAAATATCTCGCGTGCGAGCGCGGCCTCTTCGAGCTCAAATATTTTTTCACCAGCGGCGTCGCCAGCACGGACGGCGGCGAGGGCGTATCGGCCGAAGCGGTCAAGAGCCACATCCGTTCCCTGATCGCGGCGGAGGGCGATGACATCCTTTCGGACGACAAGCTTGTCGAACTGCTCCGGGACAGGGGCTTCGATCTCGCCCGGCGCACCGTCGCCAAATATCGCGAGGCAATCGGCTTGGGCTCCTCGGTGCAGCGCCGCCGACAACGCGCAATGGGAACGCGCGCGGCCTGAGGTTCCGTGGATGGCGTCTCGCGACGCGCTGGCACATCCTGGAATCCCGGCTTGGCTCCCTATATAACTGACAACGGGTTTATATTCGAGATAGTTGTTGGCGCCGCTTGACCGCTCTTCATCTCGAAGCGAAACCAGAGCGAACGAACAGAGGAGACGATCATGCTAGGCATGGGCGAAGGAAGTTGCCCTTTCGAATTCAACTTTGATCCGGCGACGTTCAAGGTGGGAGACGTCGTCAGCTATCGCGTAACGGGGAGCTTGGCCGATTTTCCATTCGTCGGGACCTTGCTCGAAGTGCATGACGACTATGTGATCATCACGTCGGACCCGCAAAATCCGACGGACCGGATGCGCGGCACGCGCGAAAGTCGTCCAACCGTACAGGAATCCGAAATTCGCTGAAACGCAGCCGAGCCTTGCTTATAGCGAGGGTAGCTTCTGCGGTTTTGAGCACCAGTTCGCGAAAGCCTTCGAGGCGGCTCGCTTTTGCAATGCTGCCAGATCGGTGATGGTGAACGCCGAAGCCTTATCGAAAGCGTCAAACTCACTCCACAAAATAGGAGTCGCCACCGGCGCATGTTCGCGCGCCCTGACCGCCCATGGCATGATCGCCGTCGCGCCGCGCTGATTGCGCAGCCAATCGAGAAAGATGCGCCCCTTGCGCTCAACCTTTTTCATGTTTGCCGTGAACATCTCGGGCCTGGCCTCGCCCAGTGCGATCGCGAAGCGGTGCGCGAAATCCTTCACCGCATCCCATTGCGCGGAGCGATCGAGCTGCACGATCACGTGGATGCCCTTCCCGCCGGATAGCATGGGATCGCTGTAGAGCCCGAGCGCCGCCAGCTCCTTCTTGACCAGCAATGCAGCTTTCTTGACATCTTCGAAACCGACGCCCGGATCGGGATCGAGATCGAACACCATCCGGTCCGGGCGTTCGATGTCGTCGGCCAGCGATCCCCACCCGTGAAACTCGATCGCGCCCATCTGCACGCAGGCGAGCAGCCCCGCGCCGCTATCGACATAAAGATAGTCGGCCATGTCGCCGTCCTTCTCGCGCACCGGCACATGATGGACATGCTCGCCGAAGGTGCCCGCGTCATGCTTTTGGAAGAAGCAATGCTTGGCCCGCCCCTGCGGACAGCGCACGAGGCTCACCGGTCGGCCGCCCGCGAAGCGCAGGATGGGCTCCGCCATCGCCGCATAATAGGCGGCAAGTTCGCCCTTGGTTAGCTTCGCTTCGGGAAAGATCACCCGATCGGAATTGCTGATCGTGATGCCGAAGGGATCCTTCTCGATCACGGGTTGGGCGCTTTCCGGATGAACCTCTTTGGCCGGCTTGTCCTCGCGCAAGCCGAGGAAGCTCGGATGCCGCAACACGCCGCCCTCACCAAGCGGCGCGGTAGTCTCAGTATAGGCGATCTCGGCGACAAGTTTCGGTTCGAGCCAGTGGGCGCCGCGTACCGCAGCCCGCGGCGCGTCCTCGACCGGTGCGGTCCTGCGCTCCAAGGGTTTCATTTTCGCCATGAGTTCGTCGATCCGCGCCATGGTGAAGCCGGTGCCGGCTTTCCCGGCATAATGGAGCGTGTCGCCAACCCAGGTGCCGAGCAGCAGCGCCCGGAAACCCCGTTGCTTGTCGCTGGTCGTCCAGCCGATGATCACGAACTCCTGGCGGCAGATGCACTTGATCTTGAGCCAGCTCTGCGTCCGCCGCCCACGATAGGGCGCATCAGCACGCTTGGAGATCACGCCTTCATAGCCTCCGCGGCACAGCGTCTCGAACAGCTTTTCGCCCTCGCCGACATGATCGGCATAATGGATCGGCTCGCTGGCTCCCCTGAGCAGCGCCTCCAGCCGCTGCTTGCGCTCGACATTGGGAAGGCCGGTCAGATCCTCCCCGTCCAGCTCGAGCAGATCGAACGCGAAGAAGGCGAGCGGCGCGCTCCCTTCCTTCAACGTCTCCTGCAGGATGCGGAAATTGGGCTTGCCGTCCCGGTCGAGCGCCGCCACCTCGCCGTCGATCAGGCAGGGCGGCAGATCGAGCTTTTCGAATGCCGCGACGATCGGCGCGAATTTGTCCGACCAGTCGAGCCCGGTCCGGGTGTAGGCCCGCGCTTTTCCTCCGCCAACCGCGAGAAGGGTCCGGTAGCCATCATATTTGACCTCGTGCAGCCAGCCCGGCCCGGAGGGCACATGATCGACGAGCGTCGCGAGCTGCGGCGGACGGAATGCTGGCGGCTTGCCAGCACGCGCCATCTTGCTTTTTGCGTTCGGGAGAGAATCGGAGGTCGCGGCACGAACCGGCTTTTCAGCGGACGCTTTTTTGACCGCCTGCTTAGGTGAAGACGGCGCGGGTGAAACCTCGTCCTGGTCATCCCTGTTCGAATGCCAGACCGACTTGCCGCCCTTGCCTTGCGCGATATCGACCATCGACCGGCCCGAAACCACGCTCGTCACTTCCCGATCGACCAGATCGCCGCTGCCGCCGGCATATTCGTCCTCGATCTTGCGCAGCAGCCAGTTCTCGCGCTTCTCGCCCGGGCGTGGTTTCATCCGAATCAGCAGCCATTCCCCCTTCATCCGCTCACCATGAAGGATGAAGTGCAGATGGCCTTGCGCCAGCGTTTTGCGTGGATCCTTGCCGGCAATCGGCTCCCAGGTGCCGTCGTCCCATAGCATCACCGTACCGCCGCCATATTCGCCTTCGGGAATGGTGCCTTCGAAGTCGCCATAGGCGAGCGGATGATCCTCGGTGCGGACGGCGAGCCGTTTGTCTTCAGGATCGAGGCTGGGGCCCTTGGTCACTGCCCAGCTTTTGAGCACCCCGTCCAGCTCAAGCCGGAAGTCATAATGCAGGCGGGTCGCATCATGCTTCTGTACGATGAAGCGATTTCCATGCGCGCGCCCGATCGCGCCCTTCGGCTCGCGCGTTTTCTTGAAGTCGCGCTTGGCATTATAGGTGGCGAGAGGATTGCTCGTCGCCATCAGGCACGCTTCCTCGCGGCGGTCTTCCGCGACGCAGTTTTGGTCGCGCTCGACTTCACCTCACTTTTGGTCGAGCTCTTGGCGGCAGTTTTCCGCGCCGGCTTGCGATCGTTCGCCGCATCCGCCGGACCGGGGCCGGGCCGGTCGAGCGATTTCTTGAGCGCCGCCATCAGGTCCACGACATTGGTACCGCGCATCGGCTTCTCGTCTTCCTCGGGCGTCTCGATCCGCGCCCCCTTGTTCTTGATCTTCTGCTCGATCAGGTCCTTGAGCGCGTCGACATAGCGGTTGTGGAAATCGCTCGCGTCGAACTCGCCCGATTTCTTGTCGATCAGGGTGGTAGCCAGATCGAGCAAATCCTCGTCGGGCTTGGCCTCCCCGATCGTGCGGAAATAGGATTGCGCCTTGTTAAGCTCGTCATCGTAGCGAAGCGTCTCAAGCACCATCCCGCGCCCGCACGGCTTCAGGCTCACCACATATTCGCGCCCGCGCATGGCGAGCTGGCCGATGCCGATCTTCTTGGATCGCCTGAGCGCCTCGCGCAGCACGATGAACGCCTCTTCGGCGAGATCGTCGGCCGGCACAACATAATAAGGCTTGTCGAAGTAGATGGGATCGATGCTGTCGGCATCGACGAATTGGCTCAGATCGAGCGTCTTCTTGCTCTCGAGCTTGACGGCTTCGATTTCGTCCTCATCGAGCAGGACATAATTGCCCTTCTTATACTCATAGCCCTTGATGATCTCGTCTCGGTCGACCGGGCCGATCCCCGGCACCACCTTTTCGTATTGGACGCGCTTTCCGGAAGGCTCGTGAATCTGATGGAAGGCGATCGTCGCGCCGCTGCGCGTGGCCGAATAGATCTCGACCGGAATTGAAACCAGCGCGAGCCTGATCTGTCCTTGCCAATATGCGCGTGCGGCCATGGTCCCGAAATCCTTTCGCGGCCGATTCAATCGACGGCGCGAACAACGGTTCCGCCCGGCGATGAGACCATCTCATGATTCCGGACTGCGCAGGTCTCAGCTTCGGGATCGCCTTGGCGGGCGTTGTTTCGTGCTTTCAAATCCAGTGTCGAGCAAGGTTTCCAGCTCGGGATTGCGATCGGCCGGCAGTTCCATCAAGGCGAGTTGACGCCGATCGCGATCGTTGCGCAGAGCCAGCCGCAGCGCATCAGCCGCTTTCTCGCGATAGATTGTCGCCATTTCCAGATGCGCGGCCCGCGCCGCTTCGCTCTGCGCCGCCCGTGCCAGCTGCATCTGCTTGCTATGCCGATCAGCGAAATATTCGGGGTCTTCCCGCAATCCATTCATGGCAGCCTCAACCGTGAGGTGTTTGGCCTCCGGCTCCTGCATATTCTTTTGCCGGCGAATGATCGTGGCGAGTTCGCGCGCGACTTTTGAGCCGAAAAAGCTGGTCATTTGGTATGATCATTCCCATGCTGGACAAGGCCGTCCAGACATCCTCTCTTTATGCCTTGGAATCGGACCTTGATCCGGTGGCACAGCTATTCGTCAATTTTTCTCAAGCCTTTATCGCCAATCAGGTTTGATCGGAAATTAGCCATTGTCATTCGCCATCAGCCTGGAGCCCGTGCACGCAGCATCCCTCTTGTGCCGCGCTCCTGCCGCAATCGCTTGGCAAGCGGCGCCCAAGCCGGATAAGGACCAACCATGAGCACACACGACGAAATCTTCAGCCGGGTTGCCGCCCAGATCGAGCCCTTCAACAAGAAGAAGGTATCGCTCAGCGAGGCCACCAGTTTCGCCAAGGATCTCGAATGGGATAGCCTGACAGTGATGGATTTCGTCGCCGCGATCGAGGACGAGTTCGACATCATCATCACGATGAACATGCAGGCTGAGATCGAATCCGTGGGCCAGCTTGTCGACGCGGTGGCGAAGCTCCAGGGATGATCGACCTTCTTTCCAAGTTCGATCCGCTCATCGCCGAACGCGACGCGCTACTCGACACCGGCGTGCGCGATCCGTTCGGGATCGTGATGGATCAGGTGCTGTCGCCCACCGAAGCGATCATCAAGGGCAACAAGACGATCCTGCTCGGCACCTATAATTATATGGGCATGACCTTCGATCCCGACGTGGTCGCCGCGGGCAAAAAGGCGCTCGACGAATTCGGATCGGGCACGACCGGCAGCCGCGTCCTCAACGGCACGTATCAGGGCCACAAGGAATGCGAGGAGGCGCTGAAAGAATTTTACGCCGTCGATCATGCCATCGTTTTTTCGACCGGCTATCAGGCCAATCTCGGCATGATTTCGACGCTGGCTGGCAAGGGCGAATATATCATCCTTGACGCCGACAGCCATGCTTCCATCTATGACGGCTGCTGGCTGGGCAATGCCGAGATCGTCCGCTTCCGACACAACAGCGTCGAGGATCTCGACAAGCGGCTCGGACGGCTTCCCGCCGAAGCGGGCAAACTCGTCGTGCTCGAAGGCGTCTATTCGATGTTCGGCGATATCGCGCCGCTGCCCGAAATGGTGGCGGTCGCCAAGAAGCATGGCGCGATGATCCTCTGCGACGAGGCGCATGGCATGGGCTTCTTCGGCCCTAATGGCCGCGGCGTTTACGAAGAGCTTGGCTGCGAGAACGACATCGATTTCGTCGTCGGCACTTTTTCCAAGTCGGTCGGCACGGTCGGCGGCTTCTGCGTTTCCAACCATCCCAAGTTCGAAGTGCTGCGGCTGGTCTGCCGCCCCTATGTTTTCACCGCCTCGCTGCCGCCGAGTGTGGTCGCAACCGCTGCAACGTCGATCCGCAAGCTCATGCACGCGGGCGATAAGCGCGCGCACCTGTGGAAGAATTCCAGGCGACTCCATCAGGGCCTGCGTGATCTGGGCTTCACGCTCGGTACCGAGACGGCGCAGTCGGCCATCATCGCGGTGATGATGCCGGACATGGAGACCACCGTGAGGATGTGGCAGGCGCTGCTTGAGCTCGGTCTCTACGTCAACATGGCCCGTCCGCCGGCAACGCCCGCGGGAACCTTCCTGTTGCGCTGTTCGCTCTGTGCTGAACATAGCGACGATCAGGTCGGCGACATTCTGGCAATGTTCCAACAGGCCGGCCAAGCGGTAGGCTGTATCGGAGGATAGCGGCGGAGAGGCGATGGCAAAGGGTTCGATCCATGTCGGCATTGGCGGCTGGACCTACGAGCCCTGGCGCGGAACCTTCTATCCCGCCGGCCTAAAGCAGGCCGACGAACTCGAATATGCCTCTCGCCGCGTGACGGCGATCGAGATCAACGGCACCTATTATCGCACCCAATCGCGCGACAGCTTCAAGAAATGGCGCGATACGGCGCCGCCTGGCTTCGTCTTCACCGTCAAGGCATCCCGCTTCTGCACCAACCGCCGCGTGCTGGGCGACGCGGCGGAATCGATCGACAAATTTCTGGGCCAGGGAGTGACGCTGCTGGGCGATGCGCTCGGGCCGATCTTGTGGCAATTCATGCCGACCAAGCAGTTCGATCCAGACGATTTCGGCGCGTTTCTGAAGCTGTTGCCGCCTGAACAGGATGGCGTGAAGCTGAGACACGCCATCGAAGTGCGCCATGAGAGCTTCAAGGATGCCCGGTTCGTGGAGCTTGCGCGTGAGCAGGGCGTGGCCATTGTCTTCGCCGATTCGCCCGATCATCCGGCGATGGCCGATCTCACCGCCGATTTTGTCTACGCCCGGCTGATGGGTGCGCAGGAGAGCATCGATACGGGCTATTCGCCCGAAGCCCTCGATCGTTGGGCCAGCATCGTCAGGGATTGGCAAGCCGGCAAGGCACCCGACGGCTTGCCTTATGTGCTGGACGCAAGGGCAGCGCAGACGCCCCGCCAGATTTTCCTCTTCATGATCAATGGCGCAAAGGTGCGCGCGCCGGCCGCCGCCCAGGCGTTGATCGAACGATTGGGGGCATAGCCATGTTCGTTGCAGTCTACTGGTGGCGCGTGCATCCGGGCAAGGAGGAGCAGTTCCGCGAAGCATGGCGCCGGGGCACCGAATTGATCACCAAAACCTACGGCAGCCATGGCTCAAGGCTGCATCAGGATCGTGACGGCCGTTTCGTCGGCTATGCCGAATGGCCGGACGAGGCGACCTGGCAGAAGGCGTTCGATGCGAAAATGGTCTATGACGATCCCCAGGTGCGCGCCGCATTCGTCGATGCCATTGCCGAGGCGCCGCACGAACCCGCCTTCACCATGTATGTTACCGACGACCTGCTCACCGCCCATCCCGGCGGCAAGCGAAGCTAGAGTTGATCTGACTGAGATTGAATCGTTGGGGATTCCCGGCGGTCAGATTTTGTGATTCAAGCTGGCTACTGGTGAGGAGGCCAGCATGGATGAGGCCCTATTCGAGCGATTTGCGGGAGAGATTTGGACGGGCGCTGGACCGAGGGATGTCGGCACGAGCAGCAG
>Ga0207671_10001421_pt1 | contig 27820 bp, 18 predicted proteins | sample KBSC24metaG_FD_184352 | JGI IMG/M metagenome (GOLD analysis project Ga0207671, IMG submission 184352) | Corn rhizosphere microbial communities from Kellogg Biological Station, Michigan, USA - KBS C2-4 metaG (SPAdes) (version 2) | ecosystem: Host-associated > Plants > Roots > Rhizosphere > Soil... | reverse complement strand
TGACCGAGGTGGCGAGGAAGGTCGTAGGTTTTGGAACAGAGCTCGAGGTATTTGGCGACGCGGGGATGGCGGACGTCGAAGCCAGCGTTGTCGAAGTGCTTGTCCATGGTGTCGTTGGCGCCTCGCCACTCCCAGTGGCCGACGAGGCTGGAGATTTTGGCGAGTTGCTGATCGTCGAAGCCGAGAGCCTTGCCGACTTCGCGGGCGGAGGAACGGCCGCGATAGGTGATGACATTTGCGGTCATGGCGGCGCCGAGTGCACCGTACTTTTCGTAGATGTGCTGAATGACGTTTTCGCGATGATCGCCGGAGGGGAGATCGAGGTCGATGTCGGGCCATTCGCCGCGGCTCTCACTGAGGAAGCGCTCGAAGAGGAGTTCCATGCCGATGGGGTCGACGGCGGTGATTTCGAGGGCGTAGCAGACGACGGAATTTGCGGCGGAGCCGCGTCCCTGGACTAGGAAACCATTTTGATGGCAGTAGCGGATGATATCCCAGACGATGAGGAAGTAGCCTGCGAAGCCTAGTTGAGCGATGAGGGCTAGCTCGTGGCGGGCCTGCTTAAGAGCGCGTTCGAGGAGAGGCTTTTTGAGCGCTGGGCTGTAGCGCTTGCGGATTCCTTCATCGACGCGCCTGGCGAGGAAGCTGTCCATCGTGTCGGCGTCGGGGACTGGATAGCGGGGAAATTCGTAGCCGAGATTGTTGAGGGTGAATTCAAGACGCGAGCTGATGATGCGGGTGTTTGCGATGGCTTCGGGGAGATCGTGAAAGAGGGCATGCATCTCGCAGGAGGAGCGGAGGTGGCGGAGGCAGTTTTTGCTGAGGAGGCGGCCGGCTTCGTGAACGGTGGTGTGGTGGCGGATGGAGGTGAAGATGTCGAGGAGTTCGCGGTCTTCCTGTTTGGCGCAGCGTACGCCATTGGTGGCGACGATGGGCAAGCGCAGTTTGGAGGCGAGGCTGAGGAGGGAGATGTTGCGGGATTCCTGTTCGCGCTGGTGATGGCGCTGGAGTTCGATATACAGGTTGCTTCGGCCGTAGATGGAGATGAGGCGATCGAGGTGTTGGGCAGCGGCGGATTCGCCTTCGCGAGCGAGGGTGGAGGCGAGGGGTCCTTCTTCGCCGCCGGTGAGGCAGATGAGTCCTTCAGAGAATTCTTCGAGATCGTCGCAGGTAGCGGCACCTTCTGCCTTGGTGGGTTCGCGCATTTTGAAGCGGGTGATGAGCTGGCAGAGGTTTTGATAGCCGGTTTGAGATTTTGCGAGCAGGACAATGCGCGGGGGCTCGTCGGGAGATTGGTTGGGAAGATGCGCGGCGGGCGTGAGGCGGCTGCCGAAGGAAGAGATGGCGATTTCAGCACCGATGTGGGCTTTGACTTCGTTGTTTTTGGCGGAGGTGTGGAAGCGCGCGACTCCGTAGAGGCCGTTGCGGTCAGTCAGCGCCATGGCGGGCATGTTGATTTCGAGTGCGCGCTCGATGTAGGACTCGGGGGCGGAAGAGGATTCGAGAAAGCTGAAGGCGCTGGCGGCGTGGAGTTCGATGTAGTGTTCGGTGGGGTTGGGAACGATGATGTCGAGCGTTGGGTTTGAGACGGGATCTGCGTGTGATTTGGTTTTAGTACGTCCCTCAGGGGTTAAAACCCCTTGAAGTTGTTGGCTGTATTCGGCACGACTGAAGTCGTGCCCTTTCAAAGCAGGTGCGTCGGCGGCTGGAGTCTCTTGAAATTGACGGTGTTCTTCAGCACGACTAAAGTCGTGCCCTTTCAAAGCAGGTGCGTCAGGAATAGCGGCGTTTTCGAACGCGTCAGTCATAGTAGGCATCGAGCAGCCACTTGCTGTTGAGGTGATCGTGAACGAGAAGGCAGGAGATGGAGTCGCCAGAGGTAGTGGTTGCCAGTACGTCCCATTCTTCGAGGTCCCAGCGATCGACATCCCACCAGCAGCCGCTGGACTGCCAGGGGCCGTAGGCGACCGAAACTTCGTAGCGCGATGAGCCATCGCGAAAGGCACGTGGTTTGCCATCGGCGATCTGGAGTGAGAGCGCGTGTGGTGGCCGGATGCGCCGGAGGGATGTGCGCGGCGTGGGGGATTGTTGCGACTGAGGGAGTTGGTTGACGACGGAGAAGTCCTGCATCGAGAAGCGCCCTGGGCAGTGCGTGTCGAGAAGAGCAGGGGAGCCGACGCGATCGGAGCCGACCATTGCTTTGAGACGGGCTAAAGTGACATCGAGACGGGATGGTTCAGGGGTCTGAGGAGCAAAGAGGCCTAGCTGGATTTTGGATTGGCGGCCGGCATCGGCGGTGAGCGTGAGTGAGAGGACTGCAGCTTGAGGAGGATGCGCGGCTAATTCGAGTTGCAGAAGTTTGAGAAGGAACTTGCGGTCGTCGGATGGTATTGCGGGCTGAATGCTGCGTTTATATAGCAGAGATTTCTCGAGTACCATCTCGATACGAATAGAGGCAAGAGATAAGGCGCGGCATGAAGCTCTGGATACCAGAGTACCGATCATGTTTGCACCGATGAAGAGAAGGGCGTCGAGCTGTTCGATATGGGTTTCGAATTCGATGTGTTCTTTGAGTTCGAATTTCTCTTCGAGGGGCTGGAAGGTGTGGTCGGCATTGCCGCGTGCGAGCGCGAGCCACTGGCGCGATTGCTGACCGAAGCGGGATGGCATTTCTTCGTGAGGAAGTGCAGCGAGTTCACCGAGCGTGGCGATGCCCCAGAGCGCGAATGTCTCGTAGTGATCGAGTTCAAGATGGAGGGCGCTGATGGCGATGGATGCGAGCGCTGTGGATTCGCGACCAGCTGGAATTACGGAGATGCCGCGGGAGAATTCGGATTTGATGCGGGCTGTGTGGAAGTTGTCGCTGATGGAGATGGAGGTACGAAAGCCGGATGCGGTAATTGCGTCGCGAAGCTGATGGGCGATTTGCTCGGGCGGTCCGAAGAGACGCTCGGAGCCGGCGATGTCGAGAACGAACGAACAGGAGTTATTGGCGAAGACTTCTTCGATGCGAGGAGAGAACTGCGACAGGGTTTCAAGAAGAACGGTTCGGGCTGCGGTCTCGGTATCGGCGGATCGAATGAGGATTGGAATGTTGCCGAACTCTTCGACTTCGAGGCGGGTGAGGCCGGGGACGACTCCGCGTTTTCTCGCGTGGGTGTTGAGAGCGCAGACGCGCTCCTGTGGGGGAGAGCCGTCGAGGATGACGGCGGGAGCGGATTGCAGATCGGGCCTGAGGCGCAGGATGGCCTGGGCGGGAAATTCGGGTACATGCACGGCGGCATAGAGGTTCGGATGTTTTGCGTCGGTGCTCATGCGTGCTTCTCTGCATCCCAGGCGGTTTGAGCGGTCCAGATGGAGGCGGGAGGCTTGCGGTCGATCGACGTGATGGGAGCGGTGATGGGCGAGAATCGTTCGCGCTGGCGGTGGACGTTATAGGAGAAGTTGCGAATGACTGTGCCGGAGACGGAATCGACGGCGGCTGGACGGCACTCGAGGACGACAGCGGCGCTGGATTGTGCGCAGGAGGCTTTGCCGATGACGAGCAGACTGCAGCGGGTACGATCGGCAGCCTGTCGGTATCGGAACCAGGTGGCGAGGGGAATGCGACGGGCATACTCGATGGATTCGTCGGCGAGGTCGAGGACGATGGCGGCAAAACCGCCAGACTGCAGAAGAAGATCTGTGGCGCGAAGGGCCTGGTCGAGACGCGTCCAGGGTTGTTGTTCTTTTGCAGGACTTGTTTTGTGGCGAGCGAGTTTTGTTGCGGGTGGTTCAGAGCAGCGAACCCAGAGAAGGTGATTGAGGGAGACTCCGCTGGCTGCGGCGGATTCAGGATCGAGGGAATCTTTGGCATCGATCCATGCGCAGACCGAACCCTCGCGTGTACGCGATGCGAGTGCGGAGATGGCGATGCTGGTGCGGCCAGAGGAGGCGGGGCCGGTGATCTCGGTGATGGCGCCGACGGGGATTCCGCCGTTGAGGATCGCGTCGATTGGGGGGATTCCGGTGGAGACGACTTCGCGGATTGTCTTCGGGGATGGAGTGAGAACGGAGGGATAGCGGTGCTGGAATGCGGTCTCGATCTGTTGTCGAAGTGCGGCAGAGGAAGGCATGGCGTGTAGCGAATATTCGCCTTTTGTTCGCCTATAGATTCGAATAGATCAGGGAGGGTTGTCAATGAAGATCGTTGTGGAAACCTGCAGAATGCCTGCGCTTTGGATCGCAGTTTTTATTTATTGATATATGAGCAATTTACAGCGAATCTCTCAAACTTTATCCAAGGGTTGAAGGTGGGCGGTGAAGTGTCGAAGAAAGGGAGCTTCGTAGGTGAGGCCCATTCCTCTGATCGAGTCGCGCTTGCGATAAACCTCAAGAATTACTTCAACTAAATAATCGACGTGGCTCTGGGTGTAGACGCGGCGGGGCATGGCCAGACGGACGAGATCCATCTGTGCGGCAGCGGCGAACATGAGGGTTCCAATTTCGACGGAACGGATTCCGCCTTCAAGGTAGAGTTCGGCAGCAAGCGCGACGCCGGGGAACTGATCGCACGGGATGTGAGGCAGGAAGGCGCGGGCGTCTATATATATCGCGTGGCCACCGGGGGGCTGGACGATAGGAACTCCGCCGGCGGAGATGTGATTGCCGAGATAAGCGGTGGAGGCGATGCGGTAGTGGAGGTATTCCTCCTGGAGGGCTTCCTGAATTCCGACGGCAATGGCTTCGAGGTCGCGGCCGGCAAGACCGCCGTAGGTTGGGTAGCCCTCGGTGAGGATGAGGAGATCTTTTTCCTGCTGGGCGAGGATGTCGTTGTTGGTGCAGAGGAAGCCACCGATGTTGGCCATGCCGTCTTTTTTGGCGGACATGGTGCAGCCGTCGCCGTAGCGGAACATCTCCTGTGCTATTTCTTTCGGAGTTTTGTCGGCGTAGCCGGGCTCGCGGAGTTTGATGAACCAGGCGTTCTCGGCGAAGCGGCAGGCGTCGAAGTAGAGCGGGATGTTGTGGCGTTTGCAGACGGCGCTGACCGCGCGGACGTTCTGCATGGACACTGGCTGGCCGCCTCCGGAGTTGTTGGTCACGGTGAGCATGACGAGCGGGACGTGTTCGCGGCCTACGCGAGCGATGAGCGCTTCGAGCGCGGCGACATCCATGTTGCCTTTGAAGGGATAGCTGAGCGAGGGCTGGCGGCCTTCAGGAATGAGGAGGTCGACGGCTTCGGCGCCGACGAACTCGACGTTGGCGCGCGTGGTGTCGAAATGGGTGTTGTTGGGGACGACGTCGCCTTTCTTGCAGGTGACGCCGAAGAGGATGCGTTCGGCGGCGCGACCCTGGTGCGTGGGGATGACGTGGGTGTAGCCGACAATGTCCTGGACGGAGTTGCGGAATCGGTCGAAGCTGCGGCTGCCGGCGTAGCTCTCGTCGCCTTCCATGATGGCTGCCCACTGATGCGTGGACATGGCGCCGGTACCGGAGTCGGTGAGGAGGTCGATGAGGACGTCGTCGGCGTGGAGAAGGAAGAGGTTGTAATGTGCGGCTTTGAGGAGCTGTTCGCGCTGGGCGCGGGTGGTCCAGCGGATGGGCTCGACGCTCTTGATGCGGAAGGGCTCGATGATGGTTTTGACGGGCATGACACGCCTTCCTGAACTGTCCAGCGTACATGGTTTGGGGGAGTCGTGGTGAGGTGGGTGTATTCGGTTCGTCCAGCGTTGATTTTGCAGGCGGGGTGAATTCCCCCGGTCCCCAAGTGCCAGGGACCGGGGAGACCCGGAAGGATGTGGAGGAAGTGGTGATTCTATTTCGATGAATCCTTGTCGTTTACTGCGACTTGGAGATCGTTGTCGACGGAAAAGACTCCCGGCGCCGAGTTGGCTTGTATGGCGGCGATATCGGCATCTGTCTTGTTGTCGACTACGCCTGTGAGGATTACGTTTCCGTTGTTCACGATGATGTGGATGGCGTGGTAACCGATGGGCGGATCCTGCGTGATGCCGCCCGCTGCCCTGGCTATGGAAGGACCTTCGCCAAATCCCGGAGGTGCGCTCGTGTACTTGCGCAAGGAGGGCTGCGAGTAGATGCGTCGATAGAGGGAGGCGCGAATACGGTCATCGTTCGGCGAGGTGGGCAGCACCTGGATCTCGTTGTCCACGCCTTCAATGCCCTCGATTCCTTTCACGGCTCTTTCTGCCTCTGATTTGAGCATGGGGCGGGAAGCGTATCCCTTCAGTACGATGGTCTTGCCCTTAAAGGCGAACCGCAGCGAGTCGAAGATGCCGTAGTCAGTCAGCCCGTTGAGTTTGTTGCGAATCTGCTTGACGATATTGGCTGCCAGCTGAGGCGACCAGGTATTGGTGTTGTCTTGCTCCGTCGCGGAGTTGCTTTGCTGATCTGCCCCGCCGTTCTGTGGGTATGCCGGGGCCGACGCCAGAATGAGAACTGCACAGAGGCCCGCGAAGATTCGATATCTTTTCACATCTGCCCTCCAGGCTAAATTTAGGTTCCAGCTACATCGGATGCCGAAGTGTTGGGAAACGTGTGCTGCGAGTCGGAAATGGGGCAGGTGGCAGGGAAAGACGCACTGCGCGGGGCGGATGGACTCCCGCCCTAGCAGAGCCAGGACGGGGCACCCAGATCGTTGCAGGGTGGGACACGCTTCGGGCTTGGATTCGGTATAGTTGTGTCGATCGCTGACATTCTTTTTCCCTGGAGATCAAATACATGCTGCAGGTGGGGCCGGCTAAGAAGATTTATGACGTCTGCATTGTTGGGTCGGGTGCGGGCGGTGGAACCGCTGCGAAGGTGCTGACTGAGGGCGGGCTGAATGTGGTGATGCTGGAGGCGGGACCGAGGCTCGATCCTGACAAGGACTTCAAGGAGCATATGTGGCCCTACCAGCTGCCTCATCGGGGCGTGGGTTTGGGCGGGAGGCAGCGCGGGATTGGCGACGAATTCATGGCGCCGAACGGGTTCTGGGAGATTAAAGGAGAGCCGTACACGGTCGCGGACGGCTCCGCGTTTCGCTGGTTCCGATCGCGCATTGAAGGCGGAAGGACGAACCACTGGGGGCGGATTGCGCTGCGGTTCGGGCCGGCGGACTTCAGGGCGCACTCAACCGACGGGATGGGCGACGACTGGCCGATCAGCTATGAAGAGCTGGCGCCTTACTACGACAAGGTGGAGTCGTATATCGGCGTGTTCGGAACGAAGGAAAATGTGCCGAACTCGCCGGATGGGATTTTTCAACCACCGCCAAGGCCACGGTGCACAGAGACGCTGGTGAAGAAGGCATGCGATCAGCTGCACATTACTTGCATACCATCGCGGATGGCGATTATTACAAAGCCACTGAACGGGCGAGATGCGTGCCACTATTGCGCGCAGTGCGGGCGGGGATGCCGGTCGGCTTCGAATTTCAGCTCGAGCCAGGTGATGATTCCACCGGCTGCGGCGACGGGCCGGCTGACGATGATTGCGAACGCGATGGCGCGGGAGATTGTTGTCGGTGCGAATGGGAAAGCAGAGGCTGTGTCTTACGTCGACAAGACGACGATGACAGAACAGCGCGTATATGCGAAGGCCGTGGTGGTGGCGGCGAGCGCGTGCGAGTCGGCGCGGCTGATGCTGAATTCGAAGTCGGCGAGATTTCCGAATGGGATTGCGAACGGGTCGGGAGTTGTGGGGCGGTACTTGACCGATTCGGTGGGAAGCGACCTGGTGGGGCACTTTCCGCAGCTTGAGAAGATGCCGCCGCATAACCATGATGGCGTGGGCGGAATGCATCTCTACATGCCGTGGTGGAGGTTTGGAAAGAAGAACGAATTTCTGCGCGGGTATCACATCGAGTTTGGCGGCGGACGGAACATGCCGGGCGTGGGCGAATTCGATTATGTATGCGAATCCGAGGAGGGGTACGGAGCGAGCCTGAAGCAGAAATGCCGCAGCGTATACGGTACGTTTATCGGGTTCAGCGGACGCGGCGAGATGATTCCGAATGAGAATTGTTTTTGCGAGTTGGATCCGGAAGTGAAGGACAAGTGGGGGATTCCGGTGCTGCGCTTCCATTGGAAGTGGGGCGAGAACGATTTGAAGATGGCCGCGGATATGCAGGAGACATTCAAGTCGATTATTGAAGCGGCGGGCGGGACGGTTGCGGCGGGAGCGCGGCGGCACTCGAAACCGAGCGGGGATGTGCAGCAGCAATCGAGCACGATCTCTGTGGGCGGGGCAATCATTCACGAGCTGGGCACGGTACGGATGGGGAACGATGCGAAGACGTCGGCATTGAATGGGCATTGCCAGGCGCATGAAGTGAAGAATCTGTTTGTGGCAGATGCTGCGCCGTTCGTGACGAATGCGGATAAAAATCCGACGCTGACGATTATGGCGCTGGCGTGGAGAACGTCAGAGTATCTGCTTGAGCAAGCGAAGAAGATGGAGGTTTAGATGAGTGCAGATGCTGTGACGCGCCGGGCAGTGTTGAAGTCGCTGACGATGGGAGCGGTGGCGGGATCCGTGATGCGAGTAATTCCGCTGGAGGCGGCGGAGGCTGCACATGACATGATCCAGGCGGAGAAGGCGAGTGCGGGCGGGTATGCGCCGAAGTTTTTCGATGCCGGTTCGTACAAGACGCTGCAGTTGCTATGCGAGACGATCATTCCGGCGGATGCGGATTCGGGCGGGGCAATTGAAGGCGGCGCTCCGGAGTTTATTGACTTGTTGACGAGCGAGAATGAGGAGTACCAGGCGACGCTGGGGGGCGGAGTGAAGTGGCTGGATGCGACGTGCAAGACACGCTACGGGAAGGTGTATCTGGAATGCGCACAGGGGCAGCAGAAGGAGATTCTGGATCTGATTGCGTATCGCAAGAATGCGGATACGGACGAGGGATTGAAGGCGGGAGTGGAGTTCTTCATGGTGCTGCGGAATATGACGGCGGATGGTTTTTTTACGAGCAAGGTTGGGATCAAGTACCTAGGGTATAAGGGGAATACATTTTTGACGCACTTCGCGGGGTGTCCTCCGGTGGAGGGTGTTTAGGTGAAGTTTTTTTGACTGGCCCTCAGCATTTCACGAACGGCTTGTGCGAACAGAGATAGAGAACGCGTTGGCAGGGTTGTCGTTGAACAGAGTGCGAATGTCGACTTCGGTGAATCCGGCTGTACGAATGGCAGGGATGAACCCATTGAACACGGTCTCAAACGTGCGGAAGGCGCCGCCGTGTGGCTGGCCGACGTGGAACCAACCAGCATCTTGCGAAACGAGAACGCGGTGTAGAAGACCTTCGCTCTTCATTCTCTTCACTAGATTTACGTGAGTTGTCAACGCTTCAGCACTCACTCCGTCAAAGGAGACCCATGCACCCATGCGGGCGGCCTTGATGTGTTGCGAGGAATCCAACTCGTTTTGCGCATGGATCCAGATCCAGGCCGAGGGATGAATTCCGGCCTGCTCCAGTATGGAGAGCTGTGCGAAGGCCGAAATTGCGGGGCCTGTGTGAGCGCCAATGGTCAAGCCGGTTTTACGATGCGTGATCGCGGCGGCACGAATCAATTTCTGTTCCGCGTCGGTGAGTGGTCCTCCATTGAAGCCTAGTTTGATGAGACCTGGCCGAATGCCCGTTCCCTCAATGCCGCTTCTCGACTCCGTAATCCAGCGATTGGCGAGAGCCTCAACGGAATCAGTGAAGACATAGGATGGGAGGAATTGCGCGTTCACTGCTGCGTAGTTGCCGGTCACGGTAAGAATATGCAGACCGGATTCCTCAGAAAGCCGCTTCAAGAGGCGAGGATCTCTACCCAATGCGACAGCGGTGCAATCAACAAAAGTACGGCAACCAAGCTTCTTTATCTGCTGCAGGTATGGAAGTACGACCTTGACCACTTCGTCCAGGTCGTAGGTCCAAGGGTGTTTCTCCCGATCTCCGAGGGGCTGGAAATTGGCGAGTATGTGTTCGTGGGAGAGAGTGAAACCCATCGCGCTTGGACGCATAGGCCCGCGCACGGTCATGATGGTGTGATCAGTCGAAGAATTCAGCCGGCTACTGCAGGCGAACGCTACAGCCGCGCTGGATGTCATCTTGAGAAACGACCGTCTCTGGAACATGGCACCTCGTTTTAGATGGGCTCTCAATCATCCGTGCGCAGATCGGGGCCCTAAGCGCTGCGTTGAACCTCTGGTTTGATGCGTGTACTGATTTTGCTTTGCTGTGACGAACGAATCCGTTTCCGAGGTACATTTAACTACGAACGCAGCGAGGAAGCTATGCCTAGAACTGCACCATCCTTGCCTATTTCTGCAATCCGCCGGAGCTTTAGTGCGGTGGAGGGAAAAGCGAAGCGAGCGAAATCGGGGCATTTTGGTTTAGAGGAGAACCGCAAGAGGATGGTAGAACTCTTGACCGAACTCGTGCCAACGGAAGGATTTCATGCGACGGTTCTGGATGGCGTAAAGCTGAGGCGTTCTGATCGGAACGAGCCTCGAACACCGGTTTTGTACGAGCCAAGCCTCTATTTTGTCGCGAGTGGGCGCAAGAAGGGTTATGTCGGCGATCGATGCATCGTGTATGACGCGAACAACTACCTTGTGCTGTCAGTTCCGCTTCCCTTCGAATGCGAAGCTGAGACGGGTGAAGAAGGTGAGCCGTTGCTCGGTATATCGGTTCGACTGGATATCGGTGTAATCAGCGAACTCGCTGCGACTCTTGATCGCTTCGCCGCAACTCAATCCGTGCAAGAAGCGGCCTGTGTGTATGCGACCCCTCTGGATGTCACGTTGGGTGAAGCAGTCGTCAGGCTGCTCGAGTCTCTTCGATCTTCTGAGGAAGCCTTGATTCTGGGACCCTCCATTAAACGCGAGATCACGTACCGCGTGCTATCCGGTCCTCGTCAGGAGACTCTGCTTGCGATGTTGGGAAGGAACGGTGACCACACGCGGATTCATTCCGTTCTTCGCGCAATTCATACAAGATTTGCGGAGCCGCTGTCAGTAGCAGGATTGGCCGCGGAGTTCGGGATGAGCGTATCCGCATTTCACCATCGCTTCAAAGGAGTCACATCAACATCGCCACTGCAGTATCTGAAAGCGGTTCGCCTGCACAAAGCACGGATGTTGATTCTGCACGACGGGCTCGGTGCTGCGCTTGCCGCAGATCGAGTTGGCTATGAGAGTGCGTCACAGTTCAGCAGAGAATTCAAACGGCTCTTCGGTCACAGTCCGACTGACGGTGTCCACGCACCCGGTGCGAGAGGGCCCGGTCGAGTTCGGGATCGGAACCAGGCTGGCTGAAGGAGGGTGGTCGTGCATCTCGCCGTTAGAGTGACGAGCAGATCGCAATGTGGCGGACAAAATGGACGAGCTCAATAAACCAGAGCCCGCTGGTTTATCACATGCTATTGATGGAAGAGCCTAGAAGGGGCTGGCGGAGAGGGTGGGATTCGAACCCACGTTAGAGTTTCCCCTAAACACGCTTTCCAAGCGTGCGCCTTCAGCCACTCGGCCACCTCTCCAATGCTGCTGCGGCAGGGCTGCTTCTCAGACTGCTGCAGTGTTGTTCTTATTGAATCTATCACATTGGGGTGGTATGGATTGCGGGCCGGAGAGGGCTGCGGCGATGGTGCGAATAAGCGCGTGGATTGCGGATGAAACCGTTTACTTTGTGCGGCTGCACGATATATATTTTCGCTTTGCTCGCGGCAACTAAATCGAAGCGGGCCAAAGAAGAGGACCACATGTCCGGTAATTCCGTGTCTGGCATTTCTCGTCGTGATTTGCTTGTGTCCGGTTTGGGATTTTCTGCGGCTTCACTGACGGCTCGTTCGGCGTGGGGACGGACAGCGGCGATGATGTTGTCCTCAGCGGAGGCGCGGGCCTCGGCGGAGGCGCTGGCGGCGGTGGCTCCGCGGGAGCATCTGCTGTTTGATTCCGGATGGAAGTTTAGTTTCGGGAATGGACAGGACCCGGCGAAGGACCTCGACTTTGGAATGAGCCAGGGGGACTTTGCGAAGACCGGAGATTTCAAGTTCGCGAAGGAGAAGTTTGACGACTCGAAGTGGCGCACGGTGAATCTGCCGCATGACTGGGCGGTGGAGTTGCCGTTTGTGCGAGACAGGGAGCTGGAGTCGCACGGGTTCAAGCCGCTGGGCAGGCGGTATCCGGAGACGAGCGTGGGATGGTACCGGCGCGAATTCGATATTCCGGAGAGCGATAAGGGGCGGCGGATCTGCGTGGAGTTCGATGGGGCCTTTCGCGACGTGATTGTGTTTGTGAATGGGTGCTTTATCGGGCGGAACAACAACGGGTATGCGCCGTTCCGGTTTGATCTGACGGACTTTCTTGCGTATGGGAAGAAGAACTACATTGTTGCACGCGTGGATGCGAGCTTTGGCGATGGGTGGTTCTATGAGGGCGCGGGGATTTATCGACACGTGTGGCTGTCGAAGACGGATGCGCTGCACCTAGGCAAGTGGGAGAGCTATGTGCGCTCAGAGGTGAGCGGGAGTGCGGCGACGCTGACGCTGGCAACAGTGGTGCAGAACGAGGGAGATAAGGCCGAGTCCGCACGAGTGAAGTGGCAGATTGTGGATGCGGCAGGGAAGACGGTGGCGACGGCGGAGGCTCCGGCGCAGCAGGTGAGCGCGGATGGGAGCACGACGTTCACTGCGACGGCGAAGTTGGCGAATGCGGCGCTGTGGTCAGTGGAGACGCCGAATCTGTACCAGGCGATTGTGACGGTGGAGGCTGGGGGGAAGACGCGGGATGCGGAGCGTGTGAGCTTTGGGGTGCGCACGACGAAGTTCACTGCGGACAAGGGATTCCTGCTGAATGGGAAACCGGTGAAGATTATGGGCACGTGCAATCACCAGGATCATGCGGGGGTTGGCGCGGCCGTGCCAGATGCTCTGCAGTGGTTCAGGCTGGCGGTGCTGAGAGAGATGGGCGGGAATGCGGTGCGTACTTCGCACAATATGCCGACGCCGGAGTGGGTGGAGGCATGCGACCGGATGGGCGTGATGATGATGTGCGAGACGCGGCAGATGAGTTCGAATCCTGAGGGAATGGCGCAGCTTGAAGTGATGATCAAGCGTTACCGGAATTCACCGTCAATCATTTTGTGGTCGGTGGGGAATGAGGAGTTTCTGCTGCAGGGTCCGATGGCGGAGCAGGGCAAGCGGATTGCGACGGAAATGGTGAGGCGTTGTCATGAGCTCGATCCGACGCGAGTGGTATCGGCGGCGGTGAATGGGGACAATCGTCAAGGAGTTTCGGATGCGTTCGACGTTCTTGGGTTCAACTACAACCTGAAAAATCCGGAGACGTTCCACAAGGATTTTCCAAACCGGCCGATTTATGGGTCGGAGACCTCGAGCGCGATTGGGACGCGTGGCGTGTACACCTCGGACAAGCTGCGGAACACGGTGAACTCGTATGACGGTGTGGTGCCGTGGGGCGAGACGGCGGAGGACTGGTGGAAATACTACGGCGAGCGGGAGTGGGCGACTGGCGGATTTGCGTGGACGGGGTTTGATTATCGTGGAGAGCCGACGCCGTATGGGTGGCCGTCGATCAACTCGCAGTTTGGGATTGTGGACATGTGCGGGTTCCCGAAGGACAACTACTTCTACTACAAGGCGTGGTGGGGGAAGGAGCCGGTGGTGCATGTATTTCCGCACTGGAACTGGACGGGACGCGAGGGTGATGAGATTGCGGTGTGGGCGTACTCGAACCTGGATGAGGTGGAGCTGTTTGTAAATGGGAAGAGCCAGGGGAGCCAGAAGGTTCCGCACCTTGGGCATGTGCAGTGGAAGGTGAAGTACGAGCCGGGGTCGATTGAGGCGCGAGGAAGCAGGGACGGAAAGGTTGTGCTGACGGATAAGCGCGAGACGACCGGGCCGACTGCGACGATCAAGTTGACGGCGGATCGGATGGAGATCAACGCGGATGGGGAAGATGTTGCTGTGATCAAGGTGGCGGGGCTGGACAAAGAAGGACGACTCGTTCCGCTGGCGGAGGATCACATTGGGTTCAAGGTGACGGGCGCAGGTGCGCTGATTGGGGTTGGGAATGGCGATCCGAATTGCCAGGAGAGCGACAAGGCTCCGGAGCGTTCTTTGTTTAACGGGCTGGCGCAGGTGATTGTGCAGGCGACGAAAGAGGCGGGCGAGATCAAGATTGAGGCTTCGAAGGATGGGTGGGGCGGGGCGGATCTTACGCCGGCTACGATCACGATCAAGACGAAGCGGGTAGAGCTTAGGCCGACAGTTCTTTAAGGGCAGGGGACTGAGGCAACAAGAGAACCTGGGAACGAGGAAACAGGAGCGGCCGTCGCTGCCCGGCTTCGTATTCCATTGAATTCGCTTAGCTTCGGATGACGAAGTCAGGCCGTTGGCGCAGAGGTGAGACCGACATGCCGATCCGTGCGACTCTCGATTTGAACCTGGTCTTGTGCGCCTTCACCGCCGAATTACCTCAGTAATTCGATGTGCTGCTCGCAGGCTTCTCTTGTCGAAACGCAGCCGGTATGCTTGTTGGCAACTAATCACTGTTAGCGTCGTCCGATGAGTGGGTATGAGTCTGGCCCACGCATCAGCGTAAGAACAGCCTCACGTCTCGCGTTCGCGAGGCTCTCGGCAAATTCCAGCCGATTCTGCTTTCTTTTCACACCCTGATCTAGCTCGTAAGTTGGAGCTCGGATGCTGTCTGGTGTCAGAAAGTATGGAAGTGACCGGATACGGATTTCGGCGGCTTCAAGTCAGGGAGCCTGCACCTGGCCAGGCGCAAGGAAGCAAAACAGCATGCTGCTTCCTCCCAAGGCATGCACCTTATTCGGTTTCACAGGTCTCTTGATCTTATTGGCAGTCACGGGATGTTCGACTCCATCGACGTCCATCAAAGCGAAATTGACATCTGGCATCGTCGTTGCGGCACCTCTAGATGGCGCAGACGTGACGTCGCCGTTTGCTGTGACGGCAAGCGCGACAACCTGCGCAGCCCATACCGCGGTCTCCATGAGCTATTCGATCGACGATGGACAGGCAATCGCCGAGCCCACGTCTTTCAATGTCAAGGTGACGGCAAACCCCGGCCCACACGTATTACACGTGAAGTGTTCTGGGCAGGATGTGAGCAGCGAGGTGGTGATGAGCATCAATGTCGCTTCGAGTCCGACTACGACTGCGGCAACAACAACAGCTGCCACTCCATCGTTCTCAGAGCCTCCAGGCACATACTCAAGCGCTCAAATCGTCTCACTTTCGTCCGCGACGGCCGGATCAACGATCTACTTCACGACCGATGGCTCTGCGCCCTCAACATCCTCTCATCTCTATTCAGGTCCGATCACAATTGCAAGTTCGACGGTGGTTCAGGCGATCGCAGTGGCCCCGGGCTATGCGAACAGCGGATTAGCTCAGGCGAGCTATGTGATCTCAATACCAAAGGGTCCTTCTATGCCCTCATATGCGATCAGCCAGAAGGAGATCCAGCTGCTTCCGAACTGGCGAATCAAGCATGATCCGGGAACGTCCGGAACTTCCACGGGATCTATGACTCTGGTCAGCGATCCCTCACTTAGCGGCCAAGCGGCCAAGATCTACACCACATTCACCAATGCGGGCGGCGAGCTCTATTCGGTTTCGTACGGAAACGACACGGACTCCAAGAACTTTCTGTACGACGCGCATGTCTGGATATCCGCGGGCAGCACCTTGAGCAATCTAGAGATGGACAACAACCAGGTGATGCGAAACGGTGACACGGTGATTTATGCGTTCCAGTGCTCCGGATACACGAACACCTGGGAGTTCAGTTCGAATGCGGGAACCCCGACGCAACCGCAGGTGAAATGGGTCAAGTCAACGTCTCCGTGTAACCCTTCGAAATGGGCGCGAGATACCTGGCATCATATTCAGATCAGCACGTCACGCGATGATTCAGGAAATGTGACGTATCACTCCGTGTGGTTCGATGGAGTGGAAACGCCCATCAACCAGACGGTGAACTCCGACTTCTCTCTGGGGTGGGCACTGGGAGCATTGGTGGCCAATTTTCAGGTTGATGGTATCGGAACAAGCGGATCTTCAACTCTGTATCTTGATCACTTCACCATGTATCGCTGGTAGAGTTTAAGATCTCGACCGCTCCCCAGTTTCGGTGAGCTCGAGACGCATCAATCCGCTTCTACGCGAACCGGGGCATTCGAGGTTGGGACAAAAAGGGGCTCCAGCGAGTCGTGAGAACGCAAGGGGTGCGGAATGCCAGGCTCATCAAACTGCTAGCTCTGCATATGGGAGTCCGCACTTTTGCAGTATCTGAGTGAAGCGCGGATCTGCTCGTAATGCATCCCACTTGGCGTCTTCCGGCAGGCTCGCAAGATGCACGTCGTGCTGTTCCAGGGCACGGTCCAGCCATGCAAATGCGGTGTCGAACTCGCCGAGTCCAGTGTGAACCATTGCCATGGCACATGGCGGCATGTAGCGCTCGCGAGCAAGAGTCTCCAAAGTTTTAAGCACCTCGCGGGCCTCATCTTTGCGGCCCATTTTGGCAAGGACGTAACCACGCAGCGAGATCACTTTGCTGTTCTCTGCGTCTCCTCGCCCGTGGCTGAGCGCCTCCAGCGCAAGCGCATACTCGCCAAGCTGCTCATAGGCTTGTGCCATCTGCAAGTTGGCTATCCAGAAATCCTTCAGCACCACTGCTGCCTGGCGCGCGAACTCGAGCGCGCCCTGGAAATCTCTCCCGAGGAACGCCACCTGCGCCGACAACGCGTGATGCATCGCCTGCAAGGGATCAATGGCTCGCGCCCGTTCCATGGCCTGCTGTGCTTCTTCGCCGCGATGCCCCGCATGGGCGAGCACGATTCCGAGCAGCCTGTAGACCAGAGAGTAGTTCGGATCGATTGCGATTGCCCTCCGATATGCGGCCTCTGCCTCGGCCCAATCCCAATCGAGCCAGAACTTCACGAATCCCGACGAAGTCTGGGTCTCTGCGAGTGCTGGTTCGGCAGCAATCGCTTGTTCCGCTGCGTGACGAGCTTTCTCCCATACGTCGCGCGGCCGTGCATCGGCGTGAATCGGACTGGAAGCAAACGCGTCCGCCAATCCCGACCATGCGAGCGCATATTTTTGATCGAGCTGCGTTGCGCGTAAATAGCAATCGATAGCCTTGCGCGTGGTTGCAGGTCTGAAAAGGTTCCAGTAGTAGCGCCCTTGCAGATACGCGTCATAGGCTTCGGGATTGTGCGCCTGCCTTCGTTCCAGAGCTTCCAACCGTTCAGGGGAAAGGCGCAGCTTGATTTGCTGTGCGATGGTTGTGCTGAGTTCCCGCTGAAATGCGAGCATGCTTCTGGGCTCGCTGTCGTATGTCGCCGACCATATCTGCACCTGGTCGATAGCTCTGATCAGATTTGAGGTCACACGAATTCGCCCGCCTTCGCTGCGCAGGGAACTCTCGACCAGGAATGCAGCCTTGAGCTCGTCGCCGATCTCGCGAAGAGACTTGCTGGTGCGTTTATAGCGCATGATGGTGGTTCGTCCGATGACGCCGAGCCGCACCGGATCGATCTGCCCCAGCGCGGCAATGACCTCTTCGGTGAGCCCATCAGCCAGATACTCGCGCTCCGGGTCCGGGCTCAGGCTCTCAAACGGCAGCACTGCCAGGACTGGGGCAGTCGGCATCGTCTCAGGCATATCGAGACCCACGAACTTTACCGGGGCTACAAAGCGGTAGCCGCGCTTGGCGACGGTCTCGATGTACTCTGTGGCTCCGCTCTCGCGGCGCAGAGTGCGTCGCAGCTCGGAGATGGAATGCGCCAGCGTGGCTTCTTCGACAAAAGTGTCGGGCCAGAGCTTCTTCAGGAAGGAGTCTTTGTCGACCAGGCTGCCGTGGTTCTCGACCAGCATCAGCAGGGTGTCGAAGACCTTGGGTTCCAGCTTTACGGCGCGTTCCTCGTGCAACAACCGTCTTTCGTGCGGCAGAAGGCGGAAGTTCGCAAACTGATAGATAAGCTGGGATTCGCCCATATGTCCCCGGCAGGGTTAGCCGATTCTAGCAGCCGTCGCGGTCTGACCCTCAAGAAATCAGGAACGAATCCTCAACTCCTCCTCAAGACTGCGCACCCTGATCCCCGCTACTGTGGCGATGCAGTCTCAAAACTGCCATCGAAAAGGAGATCGCCACAATGCTTATGAACGCAACACGTCGCGCCAGAATCGGATGCGCCGCCCTCGCCGTAATCGCGACAACGCTGTCGCTCACCCCAAGTTCTCAGGCCCAGTCGCAACAAGCGGCCTTGGGTTTGATCGGGGCGTGGTCTGTAACCGTCACCCTGCATCCGGCCGGCAACTGCGATGGCCCCGTAATCGCGCCGCCGTTCTCATCGGTGGTCATGTTTTCCCGAGGCGGGACCGTAACTGAATCTACATCCAACCCAGCGTTTGAACACGGTCAGCGAGGTACGGGTCTTGGCGTCTGGTGGCTCAACGACGACGGAACCTACTCCGCCACAGATGTCGCCTACATTTTGTTTACCTCGTCTAATTACGCGCCGGGGCCACCGCCGGTTGGCTTCGCCGCCGGGACGCAGGCAATCACTCACACAATTGTTCTCAATAGTGATGCGTCGGGATGGACGGATCGAGCCACAGTTCAGTTCTACGGGGTCAATCACAATCCACTAAATCGCGCCTGTGCCACGGCGAGCGCAGTTCGGCTGTAGAACGGCGATCTCAACCACACTCAGCCGAAAGGGGGCGGATCTCTCGAGATCCGCCTCCGCTTTTTCAATGAGAGAGGAGGGAGCCTGGTGAACAAGATCTGGGGCTCGACAGATTCATTGGGGTTAGAGTTGGAGCGGACGAAAAGATTTTGGAAAATTCTTGCAACTGGAGTCTGTGCCGGACATCTTAGCAGCGTGAGGTGACAGGCATGGCATCGACGCAGGAACTTGTGGAGCGGCAGAAGGCTCCGCTGGCAACTCCGACTGACCTTGAAGCAAAGAACGTCAGAGACATCACTGGCGCGCTGAATGCGCTGCTGGCGGATGTATTCAGCCTTTATGTAAAGACGAAGAATTTCCACTGGCATATGAGCGGGCGGCATTTCCGGGACTATCACCTGTTACTGGATGAGCATGGCGACCAGCTGTTCGCGATGACGGATGACATCGCGGAGCGGGTGAGGAAGATTGGTGGAACGACGATCCGGTCCATCGGGAACATTTCGCGGCTGCAACGGATCGCCGATAACGACGCGGAGTATGTGACGCCGGAGGACATGCTGGCGGAGTTGAAAGACAACGAGAAGCAGCTAATCCAGAGTATGCGTGAGACGCACGATCTGTGCGACGAAGGTCGGGATGTTGCGACGGCGAGTCTGCTGGAGAACTGGATCGACCAGGCGGAGAAGCGGCACTGGTTCCTATTTGAGATCACGCGGAGGGATGTGGATCGGGGTTAACAGAGGCGGGCTTTATCGTATCCCACCCTAAACGCAAACTGCGCGTTTAGGATGGGGCACCCGGCTCTCGCTTGTTATTCAGATTTCGCTACGAGCTTGCCGAGGCTGCAGCTTGCTTTTACCGGAACAAAATTGTGCACGTCTCGATCGGCTGTGGGCACGAGCTTGCGTCCTTCAACTGCAACGGTGCCGGAGCCTATGAGAGCGCCATTCGGCTGCAACACTAAGGTGAACGGAGCGGCGCCGTTTTGCATTCTCACTTCGAACTGGCCACCCGCCCGAATGACGGAGTAGCCCTCCGCATTGTGGGCGGCTCCGCATTCAACGGTCGCCGAATCGTCGCGGAATTCGATGCTTAAGCCGCCTGGGGCGGAGTATGTACCGGCGAGGCGCAGTCCTGGTGTGGTGTTCGCAGCTTTAGACGCTTGAGTGCCAAGCAATTGCGTCAAAGCATCCGAGATCTTGACGTTTAAGTTGGTGGCGGGTAGCACTCCGGCATTGCACTTCTCGGTCTTTGGCTTCATGGGAACGGTGTATGTCGTATGCGAGACCGGCGCGTAGCTGGTTGAGCTCACGGGCTCGTTTACGGAGTACTCCATTCCGTTCTGGTGAACAGCATCGGTGCCCTCGTAATTCCGGGTCTCCGCAGCGGAGATCTGCCTGGTCTGCATGGTCGTCTGTGTCTGTGCCTCGTAACTGGTCGAGGTATTTGCCACAGCGCCTCCGGCGGGGACCAGTCCGGCAATGTCGACCATACCTGGTCCGTTCAGCTTGCCGTCTGTGGTGTACGTGAATTGCAAGGGTCTCGGCGAGACTGGAACTTTGACCAGCACCTGCTGGCCGGAGCGCTCGACCGTGTATGGATATTGGGCGGGTTCGAGGCTGCCGCACTTCGCCACGGCCACGCTTTCATCGAAGCTCAGGCTGAGATTGCCCGCATGATATGTGCCGCTCAGCCGCAGTCCTGTGCCGGCTTCAGGAGCGATTCCTTTCAGCGGATTGCCGCCCATGAGATCGTTCAGTCCGGTTTTCATGCCCTGTCCGAGGCACTCCATGTCACTACGGCCTGACTCCAGGCATTTTCTCATCGCGACCGAGCCGGCATCTTTGGGCATGGCTTGCTCGGCTGCCTGCGCTTGTGCCTGGGCGATCATGGCTTTTTGCTGCGCGTTGGCATCGTCCATCGCACGCTGACGCTCCTGCTGGACCTTTGCCATGTAGGCCGGGTTATTAGCGCCGACCACCTGCGCGAATTGTGCCTGCAACGCGGGCGAAAGGAACGACACCCAGACGGGGATACCCTCGAAGCCGAATCTGGGGTCAGAGCGGCTGAAGTGATAGGGATTAGCAGCAAGAGTCAATTGCTCGCCATTCAGGTTTTTGGCAGCCGCTTGCTGAAGGCTGGTTATCTGCACGCTGTATTGATCGATCAATTTCTTTTCGTCGGCGGTCAAAGCTCCGCCGTGCGCCTGGGCCAGCGTCTGGATGATCTCGCTGAGCTGGTATAACGCACCGATTGCGCGGATCACGGTTTCCCGCGGGGTCTGAACCTTCATACCCTGGAGCACGACTTCCTTGCTGGGGAATTGAGTGAGATAAGGAGGATCGATGGCGATGCCTGCCTTGCACTGTCTCTCTCTTAGTTCCTGTTCGATGTCGGATTTCGGCTTGGGCAGCTGCATGATGAATTGGCCGTTCTGTTCCAGCTTGACCATGCAGTAGTCGCGACCGTTCAGCGGTTGGCATTGCGTCAGGGTGAGGGTCGCATTTCCGCCACATTGGTAAGGCGTGTTGAGCTGCAGGCCCGACGATTGCTGTGCTGCGGAGGCGCCTCGTGCCGTGCCGGAGCTCTGCAGTTTGCACTTATTGGTGATCTGCCAGACGACGGCCGCGCGGGTGTTGTATCGTTCCGACTCGTCGCCGATTTGGAAAGTGCACATTTCTCCCTTTGCGCCCGGGGTGCACTTGTGCACGACGTATGTATATCCGTCGGAGCACAGATACGGCACGTTGAACTGCAGACCGTCTGGCGGCTGCTGTGCGGTGGCAAATGCCGTGGTGCAAAACAGAAGAAATCCGGCGATCCGTAACATTTTCATTTCGGCTCCCTCGCCCCAAGCTCGTTCATCACGAAGTCGGCAGAAACTGCATGCCGAATATCGAACGCCTCACTTCTGTTTGCGCAGCGGCAGCATTAAAGTGCCCGGAGGTCCGGTGAGGGACTGATCGTCATGGATGGTGAAGATGGTCGGGCTGTCTTCTCCCTTGCAACTCAGCGTCACCTGCTTTCCGCTGGTTTCGTAGGAACAGTCTTGAACATTTCCCATGAAAGTGAAGTTGGCTTTTCCGCCGGACCTCAGTTCCAGAATGACACTTCCCATTGTGTCTGAGTACGTACCTGTGATGCTTGATTTGCATCCCGGCAGCAGCAAGCAGATCCCCGCAACCGCAATCATTGTTCTCCGAAAGCACATGGCGTTTTTCCTTTCTTCGTACTAAAGGCCCACACCAACAGCCGCGGATGGCGCCAGGTTTCTGGCTCCCCACCAGACCTGTCTTGGCGACCATCTGTTCATTGATCAGATTCAGTGCACTGAATCGCTGATCGTCTTTGTGCGGCCTACATCAGCCAATTCGGGGGAACGTTTGAGACCTCAAGGCTTGGGCATCACTGAACCCACCAACAGAAGGACAGCCGGGGAAGATGGCCCATGTCACTACCAGATGCCTAGGGGAAAGCTTCAGGTATAGATTTGCTGGTTGACTGACACTAGCACTACACAGGGAGGTTGTCAGCAGCAAAATATTCGAGGGCTCGAGCAGTGGGATTGGCGCTTGCGAGCCGGCCAATCGCTAGCTTTTCTCAGGAGCCGAGGGGAACCGATGTGGTGAGTTCGCGGGCGGCGGCGAGGACTTCGGTGACGATGGCGTGGACGTCTGGCTCGGTGGTGCGGTGGTTGACGATGCAGGCGCGGAGGGCGAAGTGGCCGTGGATGGTGGCGTTGGAGATGTAAACGCGGCCACGGCGGATGACGCGGTCGAGGATGCGACGGTTAAGGTCATCGAGGTCTCCGGTCGCGGCGGTGAAGCGGAAGCAAACGGCGCTGAGGGCGACAGGAGCGAGGCGTTCGAGTCTGGGTTCGGCGTCGATAAATTGGGCGAGCACCTGGGCGAGATGGAGGTCGTCGCTGATGGACTGCTGAAATGCGCGCAGGCCGAAGTAGCGAAGGGAGAGCCAGAGCGAGAGGGCTCGGAAGGGGCGGGAGAGCTCGATCGACTCTTCGAAAAAGGCGAAGCCCTCAATGGGGTCGGTGGTGAGGGAGCGGGCGTAGTCGCCGGAATGGGAGAAGGCGCGGCGGGCATCGGCGGGATCGCGGTACAGAAGGCAGCCGCATCCGGTGGGCTGATAGAGCCACTTGTGAGGATCGAGGGAGATGGAATCGGCGAGGTTGATGCCGTCGAAGACTTTTGGGATTGCGAGTGAGGCGAGTGCTCCATAGGCTCCGTCGATGTGCAGCCAGAGATTGTGCTGACGACAGATTTCGGCGATGTCGCGAATGGGATCGATGCTGCCGGTGGCGGTGGTACCGGCGCTGGCGACGACGGCGATGGGTTTGAGATTGGCGTCGAGGTCGCGCTGAATGGTTTCGCGCAGATCGTTGGTGCGCATGCGGAAGGCGTCGTCGACGGGGATGAGCCGGACGGCATTGTGGCCCAGGCCGAGAAGCGCGGCGGCCTTGGGGTTGGACATGTGGGCTTCAGCGGAACAGTAGATGATGCCGCCGTGAACGCCGGTCAGGTTGGCGGGGGCTTTGGCTTCGCGGGCCATGCAGAGCGCCATGAGGTTGGCTGATGATCCGCCAACGGTGAGGCTGCCGGAGAAGCCTTCGCAACCGATTGCGGAGGCGAGCCAGCGAACGATGGTGCGTTCAATGGCGCTGGCCGAGGGACCGGAGCGCCAGGCAGTGGCGTTTTGATGGAGCACAGCGGAGGCAAACTGGCCGAGTGCAGCGATAGGCTCGCCGGTGCCGAAGACGTATCCGAAGAAGCGGGGAGAGGCCGGGCGGGAATTCTGGAAGATTTCGGGCAGGAGTTCGAAGGCCGCTCCGCCGATGCCGTTGAGAGGGATGTCACCGGAGAAGAGTTGCTCGATGGTGGCGCCGGAGATGTTTTCGGGATAGGAGCGGAGAGTGGGAAGGCGCTCGAGGTAGTCGGCGGTGAAGTCGGAGAGGGAGTGGGCGAGGGCGCGGAAGTCGTCGGAGGAGAGGGCGAGAGGTCGTTGCATAAGAGATCCATTTGAATCTTATCGCTGATGTTCATTCCCGGCCCCAAAGCAGCTTCGCATCCCCACCCTAAATTGCCCTGACGGACAATTTAGAATGGGGCACCCGGCGGAGTTCCCTGTCTCAAAAGTGAGACCTGTGGCACGCACCGTGTGAATGCATATACTTGCTGGGTTCTGGGAAAGAGGTTCGCGGATGCGCTTTGCGAAATGGATGCTGGCGGCGATGTGTGTTGCGATGGGTGTGATGGCGGGCGGCCAGACGGGGCCGGCGCATTTGCAGGTGGATAACCTGGACACGCCGCTGGGGATTGATGATGCGACACCGCGGTTTTCGTGGCATCTGAATGATGCGGCGCGAGGGGCGAAGCAGACTGCATATCGCTTGATGGTGGCGACGCAGCCGGAGTTGCTGACGGATGGCAAGGCGGATGTGTGGGACAGCGGGAAGGTGGAGTCGGGGCAGTCGCTGAATGTGAAGTATGCGGGGCCGGCCGTGAAGCCGAGCACGCGGTATTTCTGGCGTGTAAGTGCGTGGGATGCGAGCGGAAAACAGTATCCGGCAGGCGGCACGAGTTCGTGGGAAACGGGGCTGCTGACTCAGAGTGCCTGGAAGGGCGCGTGGATTGGGTGGGAGACGCCGGAGGAGGCAGAGGTGCGGAAGGCGCCGGCACAGTGGATTGCGAGTGCGGGGGCGACACTGGGCAAACCCGATAGCGAGCAGAAGTTTGCATACCGCGCGGTGGTGAATGTGGACAAGCCGGTGAAGCAGGCGCTGCTATTTGCGACGGCAGAGGATACGGTTTCGGCGTGGGTGAATGGGGATAAGGTGCTGACAGCTTCGGCGTTTCCGCCGTATCACCACTTGCCGTGGAAGAAGTATGTGCGGGCGGATGTGACGGGGCAGGTGGCCCAAGGAAAAAACACGATTGCGATTGAGAGCGTCCACTACATCGACAAGTACGGCGAAAAAGATCGGAAGGATGCTCCGCCGATGAGTGCAACGGTGGTGTTGCTCTACGCAGATGGAACTTCGTCCGCAGTGGTGAGTGATGGGAAGTGGAAGAGCGCTGCTGAGCCTAATTCAGGGTGGGAGTCGAAGGCGTTTGATGATGCGAGTTGGAAGAACGCGGTGATCTGGGAGCAGGCGAAGGGTTCCGATGAGGCGGGAGTTGTTCACCCGTGGATTCCGGACAGCGTGAAGGAGTTGCGGAAGGATTTCGATGCGGGAAAGTCGATCAAGTCTGCGCGTTTGTATGCGACGGCGCTGGGGACGTATGAGTTGTATTTGAATGGGCCTCCGGTAAATGCAGAACATATGGCGTGGATGGCTCCGGGATGGACGGATTATCGCGAGCGGGTTCTTTATCAGACCTACGACGTTACGAAACAGATCAGAAGCGGAGAGAACAGGCTGGAGGTATTGCTTGCGCCGGGGTGGTATTCGACTTCGCTGGAGTGGCTGCAGCAAGCGAACAACTATGGTGACACTCCGCCGGCGCTGCGGGCGCAGTTGCGGATTGAGCGTGAGGACGGCAGCGTGGAGTGGGTGAGTACGGATGCTAGTTGGAAGGCCAGCACTTCGTACATCATGAGTTCGGAGTTGTATGACGGGGAGGTGCAGGATCTGAGGAGATCGACGCCCACTCATCGCGATACAACCGCGATGAATGGGACACAGGCTGCGATGAAAGGGACACAGGCTGGCTTGGAGGAATGGAGGCAGGTTGAGATTATTCATCCGAAGGAGATCAGGATTGAGGCGCAGGATTTCGAGCCGATCCGCGTGGAGCGATCGATCGGCGATGCGAAGATGACGGAGCCGAAGCCGGGTGTCTATATCTACGACTTTGGGCAGAACCTAGCGGGCGTGGAGGAATTGAGTGTTTCCGGACCTGCCGGCACCGATGTGCAGGTGCGCGTGGGGGAGGTTCTGAATCCGGATGGAACACTGTATACGGAGAACCTGCGCACGGCGAAGGCTACGGATCACTTCCTGCTGAGTGGAAACGGGATCGAGAAACTGGTTCCACAATTCACGTTTCATGGTTTTCGTTACCTCGAGGTCACAGGTCTTAAGACTGCGCCGAAGATGGAGGATGTGAAGGCGCTGGTGCTGCATACGGACTTTCCGTTTACGACGGAATTGAAAACCGGCAACGCGATGATCAACAAGCTGTGGAGCAACATTCTGTGGGGGCAGCGTTCGAATTTTGTGGGGGTGCCGACGGATTGTCCGCAGCGGGATGAGCGGCTGGGCTGGTCGGCGGATGCGCAAGTGTTCTGGCGTGCGGCTTCGTACAACGGAGCGCTGGCGCCGTTCACGCGGAAGTTTGCGGCAGATCTGCGGGGAACGCAGGTTGGCACGCCGTATTACGGAATCTATGCACCGGGAACATCGAAGCCGCATATGGGGACTGGGGCGGCGTGGAGCGATGCGGGCGTGATTATTCCGTGGACATCGTGGATCCAGACGGGCGACACGATGGTGATCGACCAGAACTGGCAGGCGATGCGGAAGTATGTGGATGCAATCGATGCGACCAATCCGGATGGGATCTGGCATAACAATTCGGGCACGCCGTTCGGGGACTGGCTTTCGCTCGAGGGCAGGACGAAAGAAGACATTGTTGCGACCGCATATTGGGCATACGACGTGGAGATGATGCGGCAGATGGCTCATGCAACGGCGCGAGCGGAGGAGGAAGAGCATTACGCAAAGCTGGAAGCGAAGATTCGCGATGCATTTCAAAAGAAGTTTGTGCAAGCGGGCGGGTATGTTCCGGGCGCGGATAATGGACCGTCGCCGTTTGGAGACATCAACAATCCAGATGCCAAGGCGAAGGCGGGGGATACGCAGACCGGATATGTGCTTGCGCTACACATGAACCTGGTGGGAGAAACGATGCGCGGCGCAGTGGCTGGACGGCTGGTGAAGAAGATCGCGGAGAATCACGGGCTGCTGAACACGGGGTTTGTGGGAACGCCGTATCTACTGGAGGAGTTGACTCGGACCGGGCATCAGAAGGTGGCGTACAACGTGCTGTTGAATACCGGAATGCCATCGTGGGGATACGTGATCGACCATGGTGCGACAACGACGTGGGAGCGTTGGAATGGCGACCAGATGATCGGAGATCCGCAGATGAACTCGTACAACCACTATGCGTATGGAGCGGTAGGGGACTGGATCTATCGGTATGCGGCGGGTGTGGATGCTTCTCCGCTGGACGCCGGGTTTCATACGGTGGTGCTGCATCCGGTCTTCGATGCGCGGCTGTCGCCACTGGAGTTTACGTATACGTCGTCGTATGGGGAGATCAAATCAAGCTGGACGGTGAAGGGAAGTTTGGCGGAGTGGAATGTGACGCTGCCGGCGAATACGACAGGTCGGCTGGAACTGAAGGCAGCGGACGCGGCGCGGTGGAAGCTGGAAGGGATTGCAGTGAGCAGTAGTCCGCTGGTGAAGAAGGTGGAGGGCGGGTTTGAGTTGCCGGCGGGGACGTATCGGTTTGAAGCGCAGGAAACAGGGAGCCGGCAGTAGGGAGGACTCATGCGACGTACTCTTTGTGCGGTTTTGATGCTGGTTTCGATGCATTGCGGGGCGCAGGGACGGAATGCTTGCGAGCAGGTGCTCGATCTTGTCGCTGATGTGCCGATGCCGGGAGCGGCGGTGCGATTCGACTACCAGAGCATGGACGCGGAGCATGGGCGCCTGTACATCGCGCACATGAACGACAATCACCTGGTTGTTTTCGATACCGAGAGTCGCAAAATCGTGGCCAATCTTGAAGGGTTCAAGGGCGTGCATGGGGTCACGGCTGTTCCGCAGGCTGGAAGAGTGTTTGCGTCGGCTACGGGCGATCACCAGATGGTTGCAGTCGATATGCAGACGCTGAAGATCGTTGGAAGGGCGGGGCCGATCGAGTACCCGGATGGATTGGCTTATGCGCCCGATGCACAGAGAGTGTTCGTGTCGGACGAGCATGGAGCTGTGGATGCGGTGGTGGATGCGAATACGAACAAGCTGATCGAAAAGATATCGCTTGGAGGATACGCGGGGAACACGGTGTACGATCCGGGATCGGG
>Ga0207671_10001414_pt1 | contig 27872 bp, 20 predicted proteins | sample KBSC24metaG_FD_184352 | JGI IMG/M metagenome (GOLD analysis project Ga0207671, IMG submission 184352) | Corn rhizosphere microbial communities from Kellogg Biological Station, Michigan, USA - KBS C2-4 metaG (SPAdes) (version 2) | ecosystem: Host-associated > Plants > Roots > Rhizosphere > Soil... | reverse complement strand
ATCCGTCATGCCGGCCGCAGCCTTCATCGTCGTGCCCATTGCCGAGCCGTATGCTTCCATCTTACGGCTGTTCACAAATGCGGCCCTGCCGTCGCGCCAGTAGAGCAGTCCGTCCTCGGGACGGCCCACTTCCAGGCATATCCGAGCCAGCATTAAACTGTCAATACCCGACTGCGTGCGCTGATAGTGCGGCAGAAAAGCCACACTGCTATCTGTGGGGATCGCAATCTTCCAGGCCTCTTCATAACGCCCGAGGGTGATGAGTATCTCGCACACATGTATATTGATCAGCCGGTTGGGCGACGGCGAAAGGGCCACAGCTCTGCTGGCGGTTACCAGAGCTTCATTCAAGCGGCCCCGGCTGCGGGTAATGCCGGCCAGCCCGGCAAGAGCCTGCGCCTGATGGTCTCTATCGTTGCGCTGCTCAGCAATCCGATAAGCTTTCTGGAAGTGTTCTTCAGCGCGGTCACGATCGCCGGTGCTGTTATACGCTGTGCCCGCAAGGCGATGCGCTGTTGCCTTGAGATCCGGCTCGATGGGGCCGGCGAGGGCCTCTTCGGCAACCCGGATCGTTACCTCGGGGCGCCCCGCCTGCAGGGCGCTCGTCGCGAGTTTGGCACGAAGGATGTTGCGCTGCTTGATATCATATTTGCCGTTGGCAAGCGCCCTCTCAAATACCTCGCAGGCTTCATCGAACTGGTTCTGGCGTTCGAACAAACCGGCTTTTGCCAATACCGCCCCGTAGTCAGTCGGCGATTGATCCGCCAGGTTGGCAGCGAAGTGGCGATGGTTTACAGCGTCCTGCGGCCGCCCCAGCGCCTCATAGCAATCGGCAGCGCGCTCATGAATCATCGGTTTCAGGGTTGTCGGCAGTTCTCTGACGGCCATCAAACGATTTAACCAGATAAGAGCTTCGGCATAACGCCGCGCCACAACGCACCGATCGCCCAGGTAAAAGAGCGTCATGATGCGTCCTGCATCGCCTGAGAATGTGGGGAGTTTTGCCAGCTGCTCAAGTTGTGCGATAGCCTTCGTGTGGTCGCCGTTAAGACCTGTTCGCGCAATGCGTCCCGCCAGAACGACGAACACCACCCATTGATATGTCAATAACAACACAGACAATACGAGGAGGATCTCAAGCAGGAGCATATATTGCTGTTCGCCTGCTTGCTATATATTTCCTGCGCGATTGGTATATGGGAGGTTAATAATAAGGTTGGCAGCGGCGAGACTTTACTCGCGTTCCGATGTTGGAGACCGGTGTTTTGATCAAACTACGCTGCCGAGGCGATGCGCCGAATCGAACGGCCCTCCCGGTTGATTGCCGGGTGCTCTCCAGCCGAGCTCACACCACCATATTTGATTGGTGGAATTAGGTAAGTTCCCCAACAACTCTTGATTGGCATTCAAGGTAGACAGCGGCGAGATTTTACTCGCGTTTCCCGTCTGGCAGTCGGGCGTTTTGGTCAAACTACGCTGTCGTGGCGATGCGCCGAATCGAACGGCCCCTCCCCAATGCTGTTGGGGCGCTCTCCAGTCGAGCTCACACCGTCATAGGTGTTGATGGAGTCCGATATTACCAGGAAATTACCCGATAGTCTTTAAGCATCCGGCCGAAAATAGGACGCTCTCCATTGATCGCAAGATAGACCGGATCGCAGATGCGCGCAGCGGCATCTTCCATGGATAATGGCGGATCACCACGCTCCCGCATGGCTTCCTGCGCCGGGTGCGCATGCTGAAAGCTGACCCAGCCCGGATCCACGCAGTTGATCCAGATTCTATCCCGGCGATAATCGCCGGCCACCGTAGCCGTAAACATATTCAGGGCTGCCTTCGCCATATTGGTGTGCGGGTGACGGCCGGACTTATCGCCATCGTTGAATATCCCCTCCATGGAGCTGACGTTCACAATAAAACGATCACTTTGTGAGCTGCTCCGCATCAAACGCTTAAGCCCGCTGCATAGAACAGAGGGGGCGATGGCATTCACGGCATGCACAGTCAGCATCTCGTCGAGAGGAATGTCCTCATCCCGTAAGCTCCAACTGTTCACGGCGCGCAAATCTTGCTGCTGCCCATCCGCAGTCAACTGTCCGGCCGGAAAATGATCGATAGGGATATCGCCGGTTTCAGCAGTCTCAAGAAGCGCCTGTGGAACTCCGCTAATTGACGGCAATTCACGCCGCTGCGATGCTTCCAAAATCGCATTGCCCAGCCAACCATATGCATTCTCAACAATTGGACGAATGCCAGACGGCAATTCTTCCACCGATTTCTGTTCCTCACCCTGCAAATGGCGGTAGAACGCTGCCGGCCGGTGGATGGTCTGCGCCGCATTGTTGACGAGGATATCGAGCGACGGCCAGTTCGCCACGGCATGGTCCGCGAATCGCTTCACCGCTCTTGTATCGATCAGATCCAATCCCAGTATGGACAGGCGGCTGCCCCAAACCTCAAAATCCGGCTGCGTTGCAAACCGGTGAGCGGCATCATGTGGAAAACGCGATGTGCCGATCACCGATGCGCCGTCACGCAGGAGCTTCAGCGCCACCGCATGCCCGATCCCGATCCTCACCCCCGTAACCACTGCCACACGCCCGCGCAGATCCGCAGTTTGACGGCGCTTCAGGGCGTTCAACTCTCCGCAGACTGGACAAAGCAAAGCGTACTCAGGGTGAGTTCTCGGCATGCGCTGCTTGCAGACATAGCACTTCGGCTGTGCCATATGCAGGCGGCGTCTTAGTTGTGCTGGGGTTTCTGCCATTCCTTACATATTTGCTGGCAAATTACCAGCTTGAACGTTTCCTTGTTCTACTAATATCAATATCGACGTAAGTGCCATCGATGGTAAATTCTTCGCAAAATCCCCTACATGCCACTTACCGCCAGTCTGGCGGCTGGTTGCCGGCGACTTTATGGGTGGCCAGATCTACCGTGAACGAGTCGTGGCGGGTGCGGCAGTGCGCCTCGCTTGCCGGCCGGCATGGCTGGCTGTGGATCGGATAGACGGCGAAGTATTCACCCGTGAGACGCCCCAGGTTCAGATCGACACTGATTCGGACAAATCCGAAATCGACATCGTTATACGCGACAACGCACGCCGAATGCCCTTTAGGAAGCTTATATCCCTCCGGCAGCACAACTGGAAACGGCGGACGCACCTCCGTAGCCTCATTCTTCAAACAGTCCGTCCAGAGATGCTCTACCGGCCCATGCCCCCCGCTTCCCGCGATGACGCAAGGAATTTCGCGCACGTTCCCTCCTGTGGACGGCAGCGTGTAGAGAATACGCTGGTATAGGTGCGCGTGCGCGGAGAGAATCAGGTCCGGCCATTCGCCCGCTTCGGCAAACGCCGACTGCAGCACGGCAGCCAGGGTCTGCTTCGCGTGCGGCCCCGGTGTTGTTGGGCTCTGCGGAGCGCCGCGGCGATTGAAGTTTGCGCAGCCGGAGTATGGCGGGTAATGGGTTGCAACGATCAGAGCGCGGCCGTTGCGAATGCCCTTGATATCCCGCAAGCGATCTACCAGCCACTGATACTGCACGGCGTGCTCGCCAGTAGGGTCGGATGCCGTGGCGGGATCATCGAGAGCGCCGCCATTGCATACATTCGTGTAAAGCCCTACGATATATGCAACGGGAGTATCCAGCACCCAGAAGGGATATGGCTGGGTCTGCGTGCTGCGGCTGGGATCACCGACACCGTCGGGATTTGCGGGATAGGTAACGGCCTCAGCCGCGCAGAAGTTTTTCAGGAAGTGCCACATAGGCGACTTCTTTAGCTCCGTCGCGCCACCCTCGTCAGAGGCCTTGTACTTGCCGTCATGGTTCCCGGGGATGGCGAATACCGGACGGTTGTAGCTGCGATACGCCGCGTAGAGCTCGTTGGCGTAGAGCGATTCCATCATCTTGCCGCCGCGCAGCGCGCCTTCGCTATCTTCCACTAGCTCCTCATCGGTGTGCTTGTAAGCAATATCGCCGAGATGGTAGAGAAACGACGACGCATCAGGAAGCCCAAGCTGAGCGGTCATGGCATCGGCGACGGCATCCTGCGGCGCTTGAAAGGCAGGATCGCCCGTGCAGCCTACGCTATGAAACGTCATTCGATTGGCGCGAACGATCCGGTCGTATTCCTTTGCATCGATTCCCTTCAAGGAGAGGACAAGGGAGTGACGAGCGGGATCTATTTGCCGTATGCGGGAGATCAAGTCGTCATCGCTCGTATCATCGGAAGGGACGATCGGTGTCCACGGGTTGTCCTCGGCGCAGCCCCACTCGGGATCCACGGGCGGCTTGTTCGGATCGGGATCGGCCGATGCCGCATCGTCCGGCAAACTTCCGCTGGCCACCGGAGCTTCAACCGGCGCATCATCATGCTTCTTGTCTGCTTTTTGCTTCTTCGCCATTCTGCATCTCCCATCGTCCGGTAAGTTTTCGTGTTAAACACGTGATTATAGCGCGTTTAGCAGTATGCCGGGTTCCAACATGGTCTCACTGCAATCATATATTTAACGATACGGGAACACGCGCAATAACATGGGTAGAACTTACGAATGCGACGGGAACTTCCGAGCTTTAGTTGACATTATTATCTTGAGCGAGTTAAACTCAATAAAGTTAATGAAATTATTTGGGAAGAACGCCCGTATCTCGATGTGTGAGAGACGGGCTGACATAAAGAAGCAGGAGGAGCAATGGCGTTTAAAGACTATCGGGACCTCATCCGCCATATGGAGCGAGAGATGCAGCAGCTCTCGGACGAAGCGTTCCGCAACCTTTTCGCGGTTCCAATGGGCGGGGGCGGCCGCTTCTGGCAGCCGCCCGTAGATATCCATGAGACGGAATCGTCGATTGTTGTGAAGATGGAGCTAGCGGGCGTTCGGGCCGATGAGATCCTGGTATCCATCGCTCCCGACAACCGATCGCTGACGATCAGCGGAACGCGCGGCGAAGCCTATGCGGATCGCGACGGGCGCGTCCGCTGTCACCAGCTGGAGATTTACTTCGGTCCGTTTGAGCGCACATTGCCGCTCCCGGGCACCGTAGAGCTTGACCGCGATGCTGTGACCGCGAAATACCGTGACGGATTCTTACAGGTAACGATCCCGCGAAAGCCCGTGCGTAAAGATACACGACGGCGCGTGATACCGATTACCAGCGACACTCAAGAAACAGCGAAAGTAGAGAGCGAGGGCGAAGGCTAATGTCCGAAGACCCGAAAACGAATAACGAAGAGACTCAAACGACTCCCCCGGCCGAACAGCCGAAGCGGGCGATCGTCACTGATGAAAACAATACCGAAGTCGCCGAGCAGATCGTGCGCCAGATCAACAGTGACGGCGACGCTCCTCCGGCCATACCCGAAGAGCTGAGCCTTCTACCCCTGCGTGATACGGTGATCTTTCCGGTGCTCGTCGCGCCGATCGCCGTGGGACGCGAGAACAGCGTCAAGCTTGTCGATGAAGCCGTTGCGGGCGGTAACCGCATTATCGGCGTCGTCGCGATGCGGGATTCGACCGTCGAGAACCCCAAAGCGTCGGATATCTACCCGATCGGCGTGGCCGTCGTCATCCGCATGATGGCCAAGGCGACCGACGGCATCCGCATGATCGTCCAGGGAATACAGCGCATCCAGATCCAGCAGATCCTCAGCGAGGAGCCTTATCTGCGCGCTACGATAAAGGTGATCGACAATCCGCCGATCCCGGAAGGCCAGGAAGTCGAGATCGAGGCCCTGAAGCGAAGCATCGGCGATGCGTTCAACCGCACCGTCCAGCTTTCGCAGCAGATGCCCGATGAGCTTGCGGCCCTGTCCACATCGATCGACGATCCTTACGTTATGACGGACCTGATCGCGGCGCACATGCCGGTGGCGGCGGATGAGAAGCAGAAGATCCTGGAGACGCTGGACCTGAAGGAGCGCATGAACGCGCTTCTGGCCCTGATGACCCAGGAGCTCCAGGTACTGGAGCTCGGCAGCAAGCTGCAGTCGCAGGTCTCCGCGGAGATGGGCAAGAACCAGCGCGAGTACTACCTGCGCGAGCAGCTCAAGGCCATCCAGAAGGAACTCGGCGAGGGCGATGAGCGCGGCGAAGAGCTTGACGAGCTTCGCAAGAAGGTGGAAGAGGCCGGACTGCCGGAGGACGCCGCCAAGGAAGCCAAGCGTGAGCTTGACCGCCTGCAGAGGATGTCGCCGGGTGCGCCGGAATACACGGTTGCGCGCTCCTATGTGGACTGGCTCGTGAGCCTTCCCTGGAATGTCGCGACGCCGGATAACCTGGACATACCGTCGGTAAAGGCCGTTCTCGACGAGGACCATTACGGTCTGGAGAAGGTCAAGGACCGCGTGCTTGAATATCTCTCGGTGCGCAAGTTCAAGACGGAAGGCGATCTGCGTCAGCCGATCCTCTGTCTGGCAGGCCCTCCCGGAGTTGGCAAGACGAGCCTCGGCAAGTCGATCGCCCGTGCGCTCGGCAAGAAGTTCGTGCGTATCAGTCTCGGCGGCGTGCACGACGAATCCGAGATCCGCGGCCACCGGCGCACCTATATCGGCGCGCTGCCGGGCCAGGTGATCCAGGGTCTGAAGAGGGCGGAGAGCAATAACCCTGTCTTCATTCTGGACGAGATCGACAAGATCAGCGCGGACTACCGCGGCGATCCGTCATCGGCGCTGCTTGAGGTGCTTGACCCGGAACAGAACAACACGTTCCGCGACAACTACCTCGACGTGAACTTCGACCTCTCCAAGGTCCTGTTCATCACGACCGCGAATATGCTGGACACCATCCAGCCGGCCCTCCGGGACCGTATGGAGATCATCGAGCTCTCGGGTTATACCGAGGAGGAGAAGTACGAGATCGCGAAGCGGCACCTTGTGCCCAAGCAGGTCAAGGAACATGGCCTGAGCGAAGAGCAGCTCAGCTTCAGCCCTGAAGGCGTGAAGGCCGTAATCCGGGGCTACACCCGGGAAGCGGGCGTCCGCAGCCTGGAAAGACAGCTCGCAGCCGTCTGCCGCAAGGCGACCCGCGAGTTCGCCGAGGGGCGCACCGAGCCGGTCGTCGTGGATGCCGAGAAGGTCGAAACGTATCTGGGAGCCCCACGCTTCGAGTACGAAGAGGTGGCCGAGCGGACACAGCAGCCGGGCGTGGTAACAGGCCTGGTGTGGACACCGGTAGGCGGAGATGTCGTCTTCATAGAAGCAAGTAAGATGACAGGCGGTCACGGACTGCAGCTCACAGGACAGCTTGGCGACGTCATGAAGGAATCGGCGCAGACCGCGCTCTCCTACATACGCGCCCACTCCGATGAACTCGGGATCAAGCCGGACTTCTACGCGAAGTCGGACCTGCACATCCACGTGCCGGCCGGCGCCGTGCCGAAGGATGGACCGAGCGCAGGCGTCACAATGACATCCGCGATCGCATCGCTCCTGACAGGACGCCCGCTGAAGCCCGCCCTGGCGATGACCGGAGAGGTGACCCTGAGCGGCAAGGTGCTGCCCGTCGGTGGAATCAAGGAAAAGGTGCTCGCCGCCAAACGCGCCGGCATCAAGACCGTGATCCTGCCGGATCGCAACCGCAAGGACCTGACGGAAGACATTCCGGAGGATCTGCGAAAGGGAATGGAGTTCTTCTTCGCAAAGACGGTCGATCAAGTGCTCGATCTGGCCCTGCAGCCAGTGGATGCGCCCAAGGGCAAGGGAAAAGACAAGGCCAAGAAGAACGGCGCAAGCAAGCTCAAGACGATCGAGAGCGCCCCGCCGTCCATAGACATCGTCGGCAGCGTTCCGAGTAACGCGTAACAAACAACATCGGCCGGTGGAAATGCCGGCCGGTAAGCTAGACAATTATCAAGCAACAATCACGCAGCCGCCGGACCGCAAGGTTCGGCGGCTGATTATATTTTCATTAACTGCAGCGCTTGGATGGCATTGTCGAGAACAGCTATCTTGCGAGCATACTCTTCTTCGGCCATCGCGTTGAGACGTTGCTCGTGCGAATCTGAGCTATCTAATCGATAAATTTCATCTATCAGAATGGCTAGTTGTGACGCCTCGACATCAGTCAGACCTACTGTAAACTTACGATCGAGAAGAGCGTGGTATTTTGCCAGCAAATCGTCCATTTTGTTTGCCTTCGATCACGTGCCAAGCTTTGAACCGGAAGCGATCGATATTATCGATGATAATTTAGCGTTCGTGCAGAAGCCCGGAAGTCTTCTGCCAAAACCGTGTAAATGTCTCACTCTTCAGAAGAGGTTTGATGTCTGTGATTTCCTCAGCAATTTTGTGTGCATGAGCAAAATCTCGGTAAGCAACATAGCCCAGTTGCTCGAATATCTTGCTGAGTTTGTCTTTGGGCCGCGTCTCAGTTCGCATATTCGGCGATCCAATCTGCTGCTTGCTGATTTCCCTCTTTACCTGCTTGGTAAGAAAAGCCGCTAAAGCCTGGCTGTCGGCAAGCAGCCATGTCTCAAGCATATACTTGATTGCCACCAAGGACACATCGTCACGCTCAACGCCGGACGCATTCAGCGTCGCGAAAATGCGTTCGCGGTCCTCATGGAGACAGGGTACTCTGTTCTTCTGCTGCAAGGCGTTTCCCCAATCGGCGGGATGCAGGTCCCAGACGATCACAACATGCTTGCAGCCGTCCGCAAGAAGTTCACGAGCGGCTTTACCGCAATCACGAAGTAGATTGGCCTTGTTGCCCTGTGCGGCAAAGCTTCCTGTGATTTCGGGTTCAAACTTGCGGAAAAGACACCGAATAACCTTTTCGTCCGGCCCGTCGCTCTGACATTCCAGAATGAACCCGATTTTCATGAGGCGTGCCGGAACCTCCCCATGGTATAAAGCCTTCCAGGCGCAAACTCTTCACTCCAACGCTGAACGCTTTCGTCATCTTGTGGTCTGAAGAAGCGGGGTTCTCCGTCAATCCGCTCCACGAAGACGATGCTTTCGAGCGGCAGCAAGTCGAGTAGGTAGGGGGAATGCGTCGTAATAATGATCTGACTGCGCCCAGCCCGCACAACCTCACGAATCTCATCGACGATTAGAGAAATGGTTCGAGGATCAAGTCCGTTTTCGATCTCTTCGATGGCGATAAGTGGGGCTGGCATAGGGCTTCTTAAAATCACAAGTAAAGCAAGCAAGCGAAGCGTCCCAGTTGAAAAAAGCCAGCTTGGTATATTAAAGCCTTTCTCTCTAAGTTGCAGGAAAACGTCTCTTCCAATATCAGAAGTTAGAACGGGCTTTAAATCCTCGACATATGGCAAGATAAATTGTAATGTCTCAATAATTCCGAGAAGAATCTTGGGGTAGGTTGTGTAGAGTAGTTCAATGACTCCCGCTAAATTTGCCCCATCAGAATCAATAAAGTTCGGAACTCCAACTCGGCGCTGACGGGCAGGCAGCATCATGGATTCCGGATTCAGGCGAGCAATATGCCATCTTGAAATTGCGCTTTCAATAACAAGAATAGAAGTATTATCTTTATTTCCAATGATAAGCTCTTCAGATTCCCTATCCTGCTCCGTAACCGTTATGTCACCGTTAGTAGAACGTATTATCCTTCTAGATGCGCGTCCAGCAGATAGATATGTAAGTTCTTCGCGAGAGTAATAGACGCTATTCGGTGGGGCAGCCATAATCTCTGAAAATGCGTAATATTTATACTCATTGCCTCCCACCTTATTAGCTTGCGCGTGTCCTTCGATCTGAAATGAAATGGGAGCGACAGATTTGGATGATTCTTGTTTACCTAAATTATGCTCGTGAGTCACTGCCTGATTGCTTATATACTCAAACCCACGCCATCTTTCGTCAATTGCCGCATCGAGTCCATTCCACGCCATGATCTGAACTGTTTCTAGGGCCTCGACGAGACTACTCTTACCAACGCCATTGTTTCCAATAAAAACGGTAAGTGGCGTTAACTGAATTGTTCCGCTGTCGCGAATTGCCTTGAAATTTTTTACATGGAGACTGGATACAGCCAGCGGTGTCGTCTTGGTTGTCATGTGTATAACCCTGATCGCCTACTCAGGTGAGTTCAATTGTCAGCATGATGGTTCGCCTCACTTGCTCCCATGTTACCCCAGCAACTCACCATGAGCGAACGCATCACTTGACTTCGTATTTCTTACTGCCCGGCTGGTAATACGCTTTGGCGGGCAGGTAAAATCCGGAACATACCTCTGGGAGAAGATCGCCATGATGGAAGCCCACATTGCCGCATTCAAAGACCTCATCGACGCCGACCCAATTGGCTGGCTGCGCTTCACCAACTTACCTGGTGAATCGGTAGAGATCATGCCTTCCGTGATCTATGTCGATTTGCCTCCATCGAGTAAAGGCTCCGTGCTCGGGCAGATTGTCGATGCGGATCCGGTCGCCTTTGTTCGAATGCTCGGCTTTGAAGCGGAATCAGCGGAGGTCGTTGAGGTCGATCTCAGCGGCGATGTGACTTACGATCGTCTCTTCCGTGTTTCCGGCGAGCCCAATTACCTGCTGCATGTCGAGATTCCCCTGGCGGCGGCCCCCAAGCTCGTCAACAAATTGCTCTCCTGTCTTGCCACGGCCCTATACGAATACGACCTCACACCGACGACGCAAGTGGTCTTTCTCTCGGAAGACGCCGATTGCGCGGAGATCAACGGCGAGTATAAGTCACATTCAGTGGATTTTAATTACGATGTGATCCGTCTCTGGGAGCGTTCACCTGAGGAAATCTTGAACAGCTCCCCTGCCCTGCTGCCTCTGCTTCCCCTGACACAACTCGATCTCGGCCAGATGCCGGGTTACCTGCAGCAGGCACAAGAGATCGTAAAGGATAAGTCGGAGCCGTTCCAGGCAGAATTGTGGAAGCGAATGCGCCTGTTCGCAGAGTTGCGGTTCGGCGCAGAGTATGCCGAGAAGCTTCTGAGCTCTTGAGAGCGTGCCCCGAGCAAAGACATGACAGCCCCCAAGTCAAGCGTCTTCGGGGGCTGTTTATCGTTTCATGAAACATCAATTCGAGGGCGATACCGCGATCCGATTCGAACATGCGCTTCGCGCCAGCCACCTCGGCGATAGCCGCCGAGTGTGTCTTGCGCATTGATCGTTCGCCCGATCCGGCGATCGATCGCTTCCCGTATAGGCGGCCACCAGATCCAATGGCGGGGGCCATCAAGCCATACAAACCAATCAAGATCGTCCGGTCCGCCTTCCCAGTTCTCGATATCGAAATCAAGGTAACTGGTGGCAGTAAGTTTCATAATCCAGAGCATTACGTTCTCTTTGCATGCCGTTGCGCCCGGCCCAATAAACACTGACAGATAGTAGAGGATATAAGCTGCCCGAGAGGGATCTGTGTCCAGGAGTGGACGTGCTGCCTCGATACAATGCAAGACATCGGCGCGACACATACCGTAAACGAGGTATTCACGCAGTGTTGCCGGATCTGCCTTCAAGATGCCCGGATATAGGATTTGGTTGCGATAAGTGGACGGCTTGAGTGAGAGTGAGGCGAGATTCAGACCAAGCGGAAGATCCAGCGCCAGCGCCTCATAAAGCAGTGCCAGACGCTCCGGCGCGGGGAGCGTCCGAATCTTGGCCACCGAAAACTCGCGCTCGTACGGCGCATCATGCGGGCCTTCGAGGTATACCTTCAGTTCGCCAATCAGATCTTCCATAGCGGCATTATGACGTGAAGGTCTAAGATTTTCAGGACGGCGACCTGTGATTGCAGGCCACCGTCTTTTCACATCAAGCCGCTACGGCTTAATCCGCATATTCTTAAGTTCTTCCGAACAGAATTTCCACGGTGTGCCGTCCAGCGCGTTGGTTAGATCCCATTTGCCCGAGATGAAACTGAGGGTGGTGGACTGGTCAATGGGGTAGTGCCAGTAGCGCATGGGGCACGTCTCATCGCCGCCACCGTAATATTTCGACTGCAGCGCGCCGTTTTGCTCGTCAGTCAGGGGGCCGGGAACGACCAGATAATCATCCAGGCCGTGATGCCGGCCACCGGTGGCGTGCCCGAGTTCATGCATGGTGCAGAAAACGATCAGCTTGTTAACCAGTTCAGGCGCGTGCTGGGTGATGTAATCGCCCAGGCCATCGAGCGGGATGCCGGTGGAGGCGGATGCCAGAGGCCAGCTCTTGTAAATCTTGTCTTTGGCGACGAAGGGCGGAAACTCCTTCGCCCACGATTCGATCTGGTTCGTGCAGGCATCGCGTGAGATGATGACGACCGCGTCATCGGCCGGACAGTGCGGTTTGGCGTCGGCGTTGCTGTCCATGCCGCGAAGAAACCCGGGGTTCTTGGCGGTGAAGTCGTCGATCCAGACACAGGCCTGTTTCATCGAAGTCGAAGAGGTCGCGTTGAAGTTGATCCAGCGCGGATACATGTTATCGCCCATCGGCTTGAGACGCGCCGTGTCGTGCAGATAGACGATCTCAACTCCCGTGGCATGGCTGTAAATTTCCGCCCCGGCCTCATGCAGGCCGCGATCCTTCTGCGCCAGGAACAGGAAGAGCTTGCGATGGCTGGGCAAAAGACGTTTGAACTCTTCCTTATGGTCCGCGTTGTCGACCAGGAAGCCCCGATATTCCTCGTAGAAGGCCAGGCCGTCACCGTTGGTTTTCCAGGTGGATGGATCGTTTTCCTCATCCGAATCCGCGCCAAGACTGCGATCCCAGAGTGAGTTGTCTTTCTCCCACTGGTCGGCGACGTGGTTGCCGTTGTCGTCAAGCGGAAGCGACACATAAGGAATGGACTCATCCAGCGCCGACTTCGAATCGATACCAAACGCCTCGCAGCGAGCGCTGATGCGGCCGTATGCCCCGGTATCGCGAGCGGCGACATTGACGGTGGCATCGAAGGCGGCCGGGCTCTTGGTGCGCACGTGCTGCTCGTCGATCCATTCGATGTCGTCCGGCTGGTCCTTCGGGAAGAATACACTCTTCTTAGCTTCGGCATGCGATGGATAGTTCATACAGATCCCGGCCTGATCGGCGACATCCTTGAGATAGAGGTCTATTCGCGAGCGGTCAGGCGTGTTCGGCTGGGTGAGGCCTCCTGACTTGGCCGCTGCGGGCTTGGCGGGATCATGCATAACGGCGTGAAACGAGATCGGCTTGGGATCGCCGAAGAATTTGGCGGCATCCGCCCCGATATCCTGGGCATCAGGCTCAGGAACCCACTTCTTGTATGCCACAGCGTCGGCCGGTTCGATGAGCAGTTCGAGCGGCTTCGGGCGCATGATAATTGTTAGGGTTTGCTGGCCGGTGAAAGTCTCGTCGCCACGCTTGAAGCTGAATCCCTCGGAGCCGGCAATGGTCGCCGTCTTGCCGGAGGCGATTGCGGATTTCACCTGCGAGAGCTTGAAGGTCATCACGGGCACGGGGCAGGGTTGGCCGGGCTGCGCGGGTGATTTGGCGTTCGCTTCCGCTGCGAACATACCGAGGCCTTCGAGCAGCATGGGGTCGCCGATTTTGTTGGTATGAGCTCCGTCTTTATCGTGCGACGTGGCGGTGCCTTCACTGGCCCCACCGGCAGCGCCGCTCCAGGGATAGAGAAGTTCACCACGGCCGGATGTCACCAGCATCAATGAGGCGATCGTCTGCGTATACCTCCCGCGCGACTCGGTGCTGCCGTCTTTGGACCGTTCCACCTTATTAAAGTTGCCGCTTCCCGTCTTCGCCGCCGCAGTGCCCGCCATCAACGGTTCGAATCGGAATGAGGTGGGGCTGGCAGCGGGATTGAGCGCGGTGCCGAAGTAGTCGTCAGTGCCGCCGATCTGAGGAAACATCATACACTTGGCGCGGACGTTGGCATCGGCATGGACACTCCCGCCGTCAGAACTCCGAGAATCGTAGGAGATGGAGTAGCTGATATCACAGGGAATGCCCTGGTTGGAGAGCTGAGGAGTGTTGGCTGCGGGATGATTGAATTGCGACGGATTTCCCTGCGGCGTATTGAGTTTCGCGGCAACGGCCGCTCCCCATTTCTGCAGCTTCTGGATCTCAGCCATGGTCAAGGGCTGGCCCTTCTGACCTTTGGCGATGATCTTGGCGATATCCGGAGGCGTTCCCGGAGGAACATCGGAGGCGGCAAGGGCGATCGAAGATATGGCGATGTTGAGAAACAATGCGAGTATGAATTTCAGGCTGCGGAGGCTCTTCATGCCTGGTATGTACTTTACGTCGTAATCGTTATCCTTCTTTGCTTGAGTGCATTCGACACACCGGCTCCCCTCCTCAACCCCTCTCCTTCGGGGAGGGGAGCCTGCGTATCCTTAATTCACCACAGCGTTATAGTACAACTCCCCGCCCCAATAGCCGCCGGCGACCCAGCCGTAATTCGACAGATGGCGTGTGAATGAATAGCTGCCTCCGGCCGGAACGGCCACGGTGGTCACATGCGATGCCGTCTTGCTGCCGGCTGTCGTGGTCTGTGTGATCCCGCGGCTTGTATTGACGGTCGTAATGGGCGTATCTCCGAGGCCGTCATCCGCCGCCGTCTGCATTGGCCCGCCCAGTCCTGTGTAGACAGTGGCATAGCCGTATTCCGTAAGGGTAGCAGTTGCCGGCGCGGGATCTTGAGTGAGGCTTCCGGTAGGAACCCATGTAATCGTTCCCGTGTAGTAGATGTTTCCGTTGATGCTGGCGTTGGAGCCTCCGCCCCCCGCGCCAATATCGACGAGCACGGAATTTACGGTGTACGACGGAGTGAGTGTGGATCCTCCGCCCCCGCCATTGGTGAATGTGTAGCCACCCGTAGGCGTCCCGGTCAGAGCCCAGTGGCCGGCAAAGGCAGGCTGAATATCTATAGTTGCTAACGATACGCCAGTAATTGCAAGAGTGTGAGTGGAAATGCGGCCGCCGAACAAGGTGTGGATCTTCATCGAATGTTCCTTTCCAAGGTGAGGAAGGCAATGGCCTATTCACGAAGCAGACTTAACTTTAGTTCTGTAGCTTACGCTGCTATTTTACGCCAGAGAGGATATCTTTGTCAATTCGAATGCGCAAATTTGTTAGTGGCCAAAAACAGGCACTTTACGCCTAGTTTTCCCTATGGAATATGCATTAAACTCGACTTGGGAAAGAGAATAAGACAGGAATAGGAAGGCCGCTTCTCCGTATGCAGTAAGTTCTTTAGATACAGGCTCAAAAGCATTTGGGCGGGGCATCGGCACTATATGGGCACTCATCCCAGCATTACTCCAAGCAGCAGATGGGTATGCTGTCATGCCCATACACGAATACCAGGAGCATCACAATGAGCGATAGTCAAAGCGCGCCGGCAATCCCGGCCGATGATCCGCAGCGTCACCTTGCAATCTCGCGGACAAGCGACGATCAGAGTCTGCCCCATATCGGGGTCGTTGGAGATACTTACACGATACTTCTATCCGGAAAGGACACTGCCGGCCGGTACTGCCTCATCGATATGCTTATACCGCCTGGCGGCGGTCCCCCTTAATGAAATCACTGCTCTCGTTCGGACGAACAAAAGCTTTCAGATAGGCGTTCACAGAAGCGTCGGCATCGGCATTTGTAAATGCGGTGGCCGGAAGCCCGAAAATTAGGAAAATGACGGCCACTAATAGAGACTCCGGCCATCTGCTTCTTCAGCCATTTTCCGAGTTCAGCAGCGCATACGCGCCGATAGGAACGAAGACGTTTCATCGGGTGTCTCATTCATTTCCTTTTGACAGCAACTTCCCCTTAACATATCGCAGGCATAAACATCAGGGAACCACATCTGGCCATCCAAATGTGGTTCCAACAGTTTACCATGGAATGGTACCATTATCAATGTATGATAGGATACTTCATCCATATTAGTTATTTGGATCAGATACGACGCTACAACGGATCCCCTGTGAACCAACAGTGAACTAATTGAGTTCGGAGATCACCCAGAGAGTAGCTTCAGATATAAGAACATCGGCATAATGGGCAAACCAAATCATACACAGAAAGGTACCATATCAAAACAGAGCAGAATATGGTCCCGAATTATTTTAAAATTCGCTTGACACTGGAACCATATCATGTTAGACTGTTGATACATTCGGAACACACTTACCTAATACATGCTCAATTTGGAGCCATCTTCCATTCGGCATTAATCAACCATTCGTGTTCCATGTAAAGGGAGACTACAACACATGCAGGATTATGGAAAGACTAGAGCGTTTACTCTTATTGAATTGCTCGTCATTATAGCTATCATTGCGATTCTCGCAGCCATCCTCTTCCCCGTCTTCGCTAAAGTCCGAGAGAAAGCAAGACAAACCAGCTGCACAAGCAACCTCAAACAGCTCGGACTCGCATTCGTCCAGTACACACAGGACAATGACGAAAAGTATCCCTGTGGAACAGCCCCATCCACAGACACCGCAAACTACGGACAGGGAACGGGATGGGCCGGAGAAATCTATCCCTACGTCAAAAGCAACGGCGTCTACATCTGCCCCGACGACAGCTACGAACACTTCAGCTACGGATACAACCAGAACGTCGCAACAGGCGGAACAGGCGTCGTCCCCGGAAATGCGGCAAGCCTGGCCGATTTCTCCGCCCCCACACAGACCATCCTCCTCGATGAAGTGATGTGCTGGTCCAGCGGTTACACACAGCTCCCTTCCACACCGGGAGAGACACAGTCGCCCATCGCCGACGGACTGCCCTGGAACGGAACAGGCGGACAGATGTGCAATCTGGGCAACTGCAGCCTGGGCACGGACAACGCGGTGGGCATTCTGGCGGGCAAGCCCGGTGGAACGCAGCACCCACGCCACACCGACAACGCCAACTATCTGATGGCGGACGGTCATGTGAAGTGGCTGCACGGCACCAGCGTGTCTCCGGGGTTGAATGCTCCCACCCCCAACACGGACCAGTCTGCGCCGGGTTCTCAGTCGACGGCAGCGGGCACCGGGGTTTCCACGGGTGTGTACGGCAACTACGCGGTCACCTTCAGCGTCCGATAAGCATTCGTCTGCAAAAGCGCATCTGCTGCTTCGCTAGATTTATACCGAACCGCCTGCCGGAGGGGATTATCCTCCGGCAGGCGGCCATCCATATTCATTGAAAGGTTGTCGTATCATGTCTCGTCCTAAATCATTCGGGTTCACTTTGATTGAGCTGCTCGTAGTTATAGCGATCATAGCGATTCTCGCCGCCATCCTCTTCCCTGTCTTTGCCAAAGTCCGAGAGAAAGCTCGTCAAACCTCCTGCTCCTCCAACATGAAGCAGCTCGGAACCGCCTTCATGCAGTATGTCCAGGACAACAACGAGCGCTTCCCCTCTGTGCGTGCGGTGACACCGGCCAATAACTACGTGGGCGGCTGGGCCAACCTCATCTATCCGTATGTCAAGTCCACCGGCGCTTTCACCTGCCCCGATGACGGCATCGCCCGAGTGGCCTCCCCCGGCATCACGACCAAAGCGAAAGTCTCGTATGAGATGAACTACGCGATCTGGAACGACGACTTCTGGGGGCCGATCGTTCAGGGAGCGAAGCTTGGTCTGTTCGTTGCTCCGGCTTCGACGGTTCTTCTTTACGAGGGGGCTCCCAATCCTTCTCGTACGGGTGGGACGACGGCTCACGCGGATCCTTCTGTTGCGCTTGTTGGTGAGACGAACTGGGCTGGGGATTCGGACTGGAACACGGACAACGAGGCTCCTCTCGCGAAGTGGCATGACAGTTCTGCGGACCGTGGTACGAATTACCTGGGTGCGGACGGTCATGTGAAGTTCTTGAAGGTGTCTTCTGTGTCTTGGATTGCCGGTGGGACGGCTCCGACGCAGACTCCTCCTGAGAAGCTGGCGAGCCCGGTGAGCATGACATTCTTTGTGGGAGATACTGCGTATCCCGGTTAAGTAACGGGACACAGACTATTCAATGCAGCACAATTGCCCGTCCATCCTTTCCGGATGGGCGGGCAATTTACGACGTCCTCAACATGCAACAAAGTATTCCGACTGAACAACCTTCTCCGCTGCATCCCCCGGCGTGTGCTGTAGTTAACGGTGCCGATGCGTTGCGAGACCAGATCATGTCCGGCAACTATAAGACGGGCGATTGGCTGCCTACTGAGCGCACACTCGCACAAAACCTAGGCGTCAACCGGCAAGTGATTCGCAAAGCGATCAACAAGCTTGCCGAAAGCGGCTTTGTCATTCACCGGCCGAACTGCCGGCCAATCGTGGGGGGCACAGGACATAGTCCTGTGCGGGAACCGGAACGGAGCAAGCTGCCGGGCTCGACTCCATCGAACTTCATTGCGCTGATAATGTGGTCCAGTGACCTGGCGTCAGGACAGGCTACTGCCTCTCAACAGCAAATATTCTGGGGAATGAACCAGGCTTTGGCAAAGGCCGGCTATCATGCAATCTTAATCGATCTGGGCATACCGGCGTCGGAAGCGGAGAATGCCGCGCGCGAAGCCGGCAAACTGCAATATCTATTGGAGCTCCGCATTAGCGGAGCCATCTTCTATCCGGGAACAACTCAAAGCAAGAGCGCGCTTATCAGGGAAGCTGGCGATAAGATCCCATTTGTCACGATAGACCGGCACATTGAGAGCGACGATGCAGATTTCATCGACCTGGCCAACCGCCGGCCAATGTGTGAGATAACCAATCACCTTATAGCGCAAGGACATCGCCGGATCGCCTACATTACGAAGAATGAGCCTTATCGAGCAGTGCAGGATCGCATTCAAGGGTACATCGACGGGATGCGCGAGGCAGGCCTGGAGGACCTCGTGCTGTCGATCCCGTCATGCGGTCAGGAGTGGACTGCGGTCGATGCGGTATTTCAGCTGCCGAAAGGCAAACGACCAACGGCCGCCGCCGTATTTAACGATCATAGCGCCATAGAACTACTGCAACGCCTCGAACGGTTAGGACTTTCTGTGCCGGAGGATGTCGCGCTGACCGGCTTCGGTGAAGATGTTCCGGCAGCGCCACTCCGTCTCGAACTGACGACGACGGAGCAGCCTTATGAGGAGATGGGGCGAACTGCCGCCGAACTGCTGATGCGCCGCCTTCAAAAACCTTCCGCCCCCAGGAAATCAGTCGAACTCGCTCCGCGTCTGATTGTGCGTGAGAGCTGCCGCGCTCCGGGCGGCTAAGAGGCCCCTGCTTTGACGGCTGTGGTCCCCTTGGTCACTCCAGTGTCGTTGAACGCATCTACCGTGAAGAAGTAGGGCGTACCGGCATTCAGTGTATGGATGTGCAGCGTGCTCGCGTCGTAGACCTGGTAGTTGCTGAAAAGCCTGTCCTTTGCGATCCCGTATCGTACGATATATCCGTCGACTCCCTGTATGGCCTGCCAGGAAATCGTTGCCTGACGGCTATCGGTGTCGCGATTCACCTGCACTCCGATGACTTTGCCCGAGGCCTTGCCAAGGCCGCTGCCGAAGAGACGCAGGCCGCTGAGCGAGAACTTAGCGCCGCCCGGTGTATGCGTGTTTGTGATGCGGACATAGCGCGCCATGATAGGCTTGTCGAGCTGGATGTAGTCATGCGGAGCGTCGCGCATGTCTTTACTGCGATCGACAATGGTCTCCCACTTCTACCCATCCGTGCTGACATCCAGCTTGTATCCGTATCCGTCCTGAAGCCGCCCTAACTGAGTCGAGCCTTCATCGGCGAAGTTGATCTGAGCGGCATCGACGCGGCATATCTTTCCCATATCCAACTGCAGCCACTCGCCCGGGTCGCCCGTGCGCGCCGACCACCAGGTACGCATATCTTCATCGAAGGCAGCGTCGAGAGGATGCAATTCCAAAGTAGAGGAGGCTGTGGCGGCTTTCTTGTAGTCCAACAGCATCCAGCCGGGCAGATTGCCTTTTGACGGGTCTTTCACAACGCCGGGCGCGTACTGCGGATAATCGCCTAAATAGGTATCGGTGACTATCTGGCCGTCGCGTGTAAACCAGGTGGGAAAGACTCCCAGGCGGCGCTCGAACATTTGCCGGATGGACACGGTCATTGTCGCGATATGCCAGTAACGCCCGCCCAGATCACGAAACGTGGCGCTGTGTCCCGCGCCGGCCGCGAAGCCGGTTGGCTTGAACGAGAAGGGACTGTAAGGAACGTAGGTGAATGGGCCGAGGGGATGATCGCCTACATAGACGCCGTCATTGTAGGATTTGAACTGCGTGGCAGGGGCCGCATATTCAAGATAATATTTGCCGTCGTGTTTGGTCATCCACGAGCCTTCGATCCACGCGCCATCAGGTTTATAAGGCGGAGCCGCGTCCGCTTCCGCAAAGATTTCGGCTCCGTGATTGGCGATGTCTCGTTTGAAGAATCCTTTTCGCTCCCCCAGTGGCTTGAAACCGTTCTTCGGATCGAGTTCCTGGCCGTCGATCGTTCCTCCGTCGCTGCACCCGCTGTACAGGTAAACACGCCCATCATCGTCCCGGAACAGAGCGGGATCACCCGGGCTTTTCATTGACGGATCGCTGACAAGTTTCCATTCTCCCTTGCCGGGGTCGTCTGTTGTATAGATCCCCGCGTCAATGGCAGTCCAATACAATTTGTCGTCGATCACCAGGGTGGCGGGAGCATAGTTGTCGATCGGCAGCCCGGTCTCCGTCACGAATGTCCAGTTAACAAAATCCCTGGATCTCCAGTATCCCTGGCTTTTCGATGCAAACAGCCAGTACTCGCCTCGGTAAACGACTACCAGCGGATCGGCCGCTTCCCGGCGGCTCGGTAATGCATTCTGAAAACAGTAAGCCAGATCCATTGGGTTGCAGATAGTCGGAGGGCGATTGCTGCCGTCCGCGACCACGGGAGACAGACTAATGAGAAGCAGGGAAGATGCACCAAGGGCTGCGGGGGAGAAGCAAGCACGCACGATAATATTTGTATTCATGATTGATGAAGGTCTCTTATCAGACGAAGAGCGTGGCAACCATCGCAGGCTCCCCTCCCTAAATCCCTCCCCGCCCACCAGTGGGTCTTAAAGGGAAGAGGGACTTTCGGATTAAGGAAACGTACTCGAAAATGGTTCTTCTCTTTCACCTCCTCCCTTCGGGAGGAGGCTGGGAGGTGGGAGCCTGCGTAAACAAAATCCGACTGCAGGGATTTAGGGAGGGGAGCCTGCGAGTTAGTTGGAACGAATGTCGTTATTTGTATGCCTTCGCCGTCATTGCAGAAGCATTGATTGCGCGGAGAGTGAATGAGCCGGAGAGGGATTTCCCCTTTACGGCATGGATCGCATGGTCAGCAACCCAGCTGCCGCTGAGACCATGCGGCCCGGCCACTTCACGGCTGACAAACAACTCCGTGCCGGTCGCGCTTGCCCCGGCACGGCCGATCACCGGGCCATCAGCCGGCAGCAGCGCCAGGCCTGCGCCACTGTTATCCGAGAGCGTAAGCCAGTGCAGGCCGCGTTTGGACGACCGGAACAGGATGTCCCCGGCGTGAGCCGTTCCCGAAGGCTCGCCGACATGACCTGTGGGATAATCGGTAAAGTATGAGTCGCGCTGCCACGCCATCTGTGTCATTCTGGCCGGGGCAGTGAACTTGACGCCCTCTTCCCAGAGCTCAGTGTCTGCGGCTGTCCAGTTCAGCGTCCAGTTCACAGTCATCTCGGCATTGGGCTTGATGTCGTAAGTGGATACGAGCGTTCCCAGCGCAGCCCCGCCGGCCGCTGCCAGCACATTGCTGGTCACGGAGACGCGAATCCCGCCGTTCGAATTCGGCTCAGCCGACACTTGAGCATCGGTCGTGACGGGCGGCTGCTTCGCCTTATACACTCCGCGCTCGCTGCCGGCTTTTCCCTCGCCCAGATTGAGCGTTGGGCCACCCTTGAGCTGGTCCTGTCCGTTGACGCGCCAGGATCGAATGGTCCCACTGCGCTTGTCGAACGTGATCTGCTGAATGGAGTTGCTTACCGTAAGCGTGTCTGCGCCGTCCTGAGTGGTCAGAACGCCGCCCGCGGTAAGCGGAGCAGGCGCTGCGGGCAAGGGAACGCCCGTCACAGCAAAGTTGAACGCGATGACCGAAGAGCCATCGGGATGCAGGAACTCAAGCCGCAGGGCCGTCATGCCATCGGCGGCCGGGAACGACGCCGTTACGGACTGCATCGGGCCACAGGCGACACGCTGGACGCCGCTTTTCAGTTTTTCGCCCCCATTCAGCGCGGTCCAGCGGCAGGTCAGTTCTTTAAGATCGGTGAACGAGTAGTGATTCGTGATAGGCACTGCGCAGACGCCCCCCTCGGGGCTGACTGTCCGCGCTCCGGCCACGACCGGGCTGTAGGCGCTCTTCACGATCCACCACTCAGGCTTGGGCACGCGATAGGCGGAGACAATACCCTTATTGTTCTCCTGGCGCATGTGGTCCGGACCAAAGTAGAAGTCGGTTATATTGTCGCTGTTCTTGTCGGCGATTCCCTGGCTCTGCCACTCCCAGATAAAGGAGCCGAGGATATTCGGAGCCTTCCACAACTTATCCCAGGTCTTGATGAGGGTCTCGGACCAGAGGTCGGATGCGCCGGGATCGTAGTCCTGAACTTCCTTCTCATAGAAGGTATGTGGATGCTCCGTGAGGTTCGTGCCCCATTTTGTATTTTTGGCGTAACGGTCTATCGAATCCGGGCCGGGATAGTGGTCGTCCTGCCAGAGTTGCCCCTTGATGCTCTCGGGGTTCTGCCCCGAAACGAATGCCGGACGGGTCGGATCCATCTTAAGGATGAAATCGGTCACCATCTGCGACGCGATCCCGTTGGGGTTCTCATTGCCCAGGCTCCAGGCCAGGACACATGGGCGGTTCTTATCCCGCGCTACAGTTTCCTCTCCACGCTGAATCAGGTAAGGAGCATAAGCTGCGTCTTTAACCTGGTCGTTGATCCAGCAGTAAGGAACTTCATCGAGGATGTACATTCCCTTCTCCTCGCACAGTTCCAGGAACCGCTGGGCATGGTTATAGTGGCTGGTTCGCACCGCGTTGATGTTCGCGGCCTTCATCATATCCAGGTCCTTGACCCAGTTCTCCTCAGTCAGCGCGAAGCCTTTGTCGGCCCAGAAGTCATGACGGCAGATACCGGTGCACTTGATAGGCATTCCGTTCCACAGCACGACATGGTCCTTGACCTCGATCTGCCGAAAGCCGAAGCGCTCTTCGACCCGCTCGATCTCTTTCCCCTCGCCGGTCAATTGGAAGACGACATAGTAAAGATTCGGCTTCTCCGCCGACCAGAGGGCGGGCGCCTTCACGGGAGCGTCCATCGTGATCTGAGCGGTTCCGTCGGCCTGGAGGGTCCCCGATCCGGACAGAGTTACTCCGGCCGGACGCCCATCGCTGCGCATCAGCGTCCCGGCAACAGCTACGGTTTGTCCCGGCGTTCCTTTGACGCTCAACTGGGTGAAGAGAGTTGCGTCTTTATAGTTCGCATCCAACGGGGTTCGCACGACGATATCGTTGATGTGCGTTTGCGGCACGGCGATCAGCGAAGTGTCCCGGTAGATGCCGCCCATCGTCTGATAGTCGCCCGTGTCGGCATCAAATGAAGGAGTCTTCTTTGAGACGCGCACGGCAAACAGATTGCGCTGGCCGGGGTTGACCAGGCCTGTGAGGTCGATGTCCCATGCCGTGTAGCCACTCTCGTGGTAGCCGGCCTTCTTCCCATTGATGAACACTTCCGCGCCGTCGAGCGCCCCATCGAAGTGCCAGTAGATCCGTTTGCCTGCCCATGTGGCCGGAACGTTGACATAGCGCCGGTACAGGCCCACGCTCTTATCCACCCGGTCGTATGTGGGCAGCGAATAGCCGGCCATCTCCCAGTTGGAAGGCACAGTCATGTTATGCCATGCGGAATCATTGAATTTAGGCGAGGCGAACTCATCACGCGCGGCGGCCACGGCCGGATCGACAGGCTTTGGAGCGGGCGGCTGCCAGACGGCCTCCTGTCCATTCTCGGTCGTTCGGATCTGAAATTCCTTGATCGATGCCCAGTGCCCTGCGGAATTGTCGAGCACTGTGATGCGGAGATAGCGGACATCGGCAGGCGTGAGTTTCACTGGGCCGTCGCCGAGCCCCGGCGAGGCGGACGCGTCCGCCAGCGTCGTCCACTTGCCGCCTTCGTTGCGGCCTTCGATCCGAAACTCGTAAGTGTCGTCCGGTTTCTCCCAGGCGAGCGTCACACCGGAGACATGCCGCGTTTTTCCCAGATCCGCCTGAAGCCACGCCGGAAAGTCGCCGCCGTTGGCGCACCAGCGCGTATCGCTTGAACCGTCGAAAGCGTTCTCGGGCGGGTTCTGCTCCTCGCTGTTTGAGGCCACAACGACTGTGCTTACAGGCGCGGCAAGCTCAAACTCTCCCGCCTTGATCTGACCATAGGTCAGATTGAAGCGCCATTCGCCGGTCATCGGCAGGTTCCATGGGTTATGGGCACGAAGCCGGTCCGGCGGCATCGGCGCAGATGACGGCAGCGGCAGGGGCAGAGTCGCAGGCGAAACGCGCCCGGTATCCTGCGCATATGCAGGAAACACAGCCGCGGCGAGAAGCGGCGGCAAAAGAAATGAGATGTGTCGCAAGTTAATGAATGCCTTTCGTGTCTGATGGCTCAAAGCTGCGCAATGTGTGGGATAGCGGCGTTCGGAGTTTGGACTTCCATAGTCATAGGGTGAAATCTCGAATAGCGGTCATTCTCCGGAGTGTGCTCCACAGAAGAATGACAACGGTACCAACAGTCTAACACAGAATGGTTCCAAGGTCAAGCATAAAAATGATCCGTGCGCACCAAACACGCTCACCGCACTTGCCTGGTACCAATCTTCATTTATTCCTCCTTCATAGTTCAATGGACAGTTTTCGATAATTACCAGAGATAAATGGGAGAAAATCGGTGTATGAATATCCATGATTGTTTAACTTGCCCCATCATGGAAAACTATCCGTTCTGTAATCCATAGTGAGATTGGAGTGCCAATCGTTAACGATATATGGGACCAAAAATTCTATCAGATAGGTACCGCACCACGGTTATTAAACGCAGATAGGTTACTTCTTCCGTGCCCCTGAGTCTAAGATATTCACACCTCCCATTTGGCAAAAAGGATCAATCGGGCGATAGAGGAATCATGCAGCCTGTCTGCAAAATCCTCATGGTCTGAGAGGTCTTCGACATAGAATTGGAATTCGCGGGAGAGTTTGAGACTCACTTCACCATTTCGGCGGCCAGCCCCGGCGATGTCGAAGACCTGATACGCTATGGGCAGATGCATGACCTCAAGTGCACGCATATCGTCCTGCAGCGAGGTGCAACGCCGTCGCAGCCGATGTTCACGCGGCATGGGCACGGCGTTCTCTCGTCGCAGATCGGCAAGGCGTGCGATTGCGCGGGCGCTCTCAATACGGAAGGCTTTGCCGTCAATCGGATTAAGATCGAGGCGGCTCCCTTTAACGAGGATATCCCGCGTTCGAACGAGGATGCCCGCGCTCAACCTCCTTATCGCTACTTCGAACACCATATCAAGCTGCTGCTCGATGGCGGCGCGGATGTGGACCCTATCGCGAAAATCGCCGTAGAGCATTCAGCCCATCTCTCGCGCAACGCCTACAAGGTCCGAACCGACGGCCGCAGCGAGCGCTTTGTCACGCAGCGATGCCTGCGGATCGGGCAGATTGAAGCGCGGCGACGTCTCGATTCGCTCCTGAAACATCTCTCGCCTCAATATGATATCGTCGATATCGAGGAAGAGTACGTCGTCTATGACAACAACCTCGCGCTCGACGACGGCTGGCTGAATACGGAAAGGAACTTGCCATGACTCCATTGTGGAAACATGCGCTTTCAAGGCTTCGGGGATCATACGATCCGGCGACACAGTCCATGCGCAAGCGAATGCCGTCGTTTCCAAGCACATACCCGCTTGAGGCATCCGGCTTCGAGCCAAGGATCTTCGATCCTTCGCTCCGACACTTTTCGAACGCCTTCCGCCTCAAGGAACCCGTCATCGCTTCTGAGAAGGATCAGATTCGCTGGAAGCGGGCGCGCCGAGCGGTAATCGACCACGTGCTGCAGGTAACGGCGACGACGCCGTATCGCGACAATCTGGTTCTGCGGGGCAGCCTGTTGCTGCAGGCATGGCTCGGCGACGCGGCAAGAGATCCCGGCGATATCGACTGGGTCTTCCAGCCACCGAATGTAAGCATCAACGACGATTCCGCATTCGAACTTTTCGAGACGATCCTGTGGGCGCTCACCGAAGCGCCTCATATCGGCGACATCGTGATCGATACGGATCAGGCAGCCGTCGAAGATATCTGGACCTACGAACGCGCCGCCGGCCGCCGCGCCCTGCTGCCATGGGACGCTCCGGGATTGCCGCGCGGCTACGTCCAGATGGATATCGTGTTCAGCGAAGAACTGTTCGATGCGCCAATCGAAGTGCCAATTCCCACAGGGGATATAACCTTTGTGCCGGTCCGGGCTGCGAGCAAGGAGCTGTCACTGGCGTGGAAGATTATGTGGCTGGAATCGGACAGCTATCCGCAAGGCAAGGATCTCTACGATGCGGTGCTGCTGGCGGAAAGGACGTATCTTCCCCCTGCCCTAATAAAGCGCGTATTCGATTCGGTTGAGTGGACCTGGGAGCCAAAGCTCAACCCCGAAAGCATTTTGGATTGGGATGTAGACTGGAATAACTTCAGGAACGAATATCCATGGGTGCGAGGCGACGTCAAAGGCTGGAAAGAAAGGCTGATCGAGGCGCTTGCGCCGACGTTTACGGAGGACAAATAGAGCAGATGTCACGCTTCTGCCGGGCAAACTTTGATATATTTATGGTTAACTGTCTTTATGCAACGCGATGATCTGTCTAATGCGAAATCTCCCACAACGTGGCCGCCCACGCCTGCCGTGCAGGATATACAGGGCATGGAGGCGCCGCGGGCGCGATTCTGGTCGGCTCGCGCTCTCGCCCGCTTACTCTATGCGCTGATCGGCATAGAGATCGTATTCCAGATCAGCACTGCGTATCTGAGTTCGATGTCGGACGCTCGTACGATGGGGCCTCTCACCGATGACTGCATCCTGATGATGCCCGTACCCTATGCCGTCCTGCTGGCATGGACCTACGTTGCATACCGAAATCTGAAGATCCTTGACGGTTCCAGCCGATCGAAGTGGCCGTTTGAGGCAGTCCTGGCGCATTTCGTCCCTGTCGCTAACATCGCCATTCCATTTGGAATCTACGAGGAGATGTCGCAAGCCTGCCGCCTGGATACCGAAGACCTCGGCCACAGGCTGAGCCACTCGCTCCCGGTCGCCTTATGGCTCATTACCTACCTGGCGTCCCTGGTAGGCGTGGGATCAATCGCGATGCCCTCCATGGCTGTCGCAGACGGCGTCGCGTCGGCCTCCCACTACGTAACCCCATTCTCGGTTCTCGCGCTGCAGAACGTGTTCCTGCTCCTCACAGTCTCTACAATCACTGCCCGGCAAATACGAAAGGCGCGCAGCCTGGGCTTGATATAGAGGAAGCCCAGGCTTTGCATAATGTGGACGTAAGGAGAATATTGAGACAATCGCTTGGCTCTGCGCTAGCGGTTGCATACAGAGGCAATATTTGCCTGCCCTGGCGGTTGATTTGCCTGGCGGTTAAAACCACGGCTAGCAAGTACCCGATGTGCACCTACGTGCACTCAAGAGATGCCTTAGGCATTGGTATTGAGTCGGCGCAGTTAGGCGTACGCACCCTTGCATGCGCATGCAGGCCGACATTGGGCTCTTCCTAGCATCTCAGCCACCAGGGCGGCCCAATATTGAAAGAAACACATTAATCCTCTTGCCGTCGGCCATGCAAGCATAAGCTATCATATTTTGTGTGCTGGCAATTGTAGGCCGACACGGCAA
>Ga0207671_10001409_pt1 | contig 27943 bp, 23 predicted proteins | sample KBSC24metaG_FD_184352 | JGI IMG/M metagenome (GOLD analysis project Ga0207671, IMG submission 184352) | Corn rhizosphere microbial communities from Kellogg Biological Station, Michigan, USA - KBS C2-4 metaG (SPAdes) (version 2) | ecosystem: Host-associated > Plants > Roots > Rhizosphere > Soil... | reverse complement strand
TGCCGGATAACAGGTAACGGGTAGTATGACCGTTGTTCCCTTTTTAAAACTTCATGATCATTTAAGATCGCTGCGTGAAAAGCTTTCAGTTCAATTTTATTATCAGGGTCATCCGCCACCATGCCTACAAATTCACCGGAACTTAATCCGGCAATTTTAGACGCCGGAATGGCAGTATCCAATTGTTTGGATTTACTGATAGAAGTATCCGTTCGGTTGATGGATAAACTGGATCTGTCCTGCATGATCTTTCCGAAGCGATCGGACAATTGTTTGGCGGTCTCCCCCGTAACCTGGCCGCTGATAATGTTGCCAGTAATATTCATGATCACATCGGCCTGGTCCTTGCCATAATCTTTTTTCAGCTGGCTAAAATCCTGTACACCCAGGCAGGTGGCTACTTTATTACTTCGGGCGGTAGCAATCAGGCTATCAATATTGTTTAAATAAATGGTCGGGAACTCATCAAACACCAAACTGCTTTTCAATTTTCCCTTTTGGTTCACGAGTTTTATAAGCCGGTTGACGTATAACGACAACACTGCTCCATAGATCTGTATCTTCTGTGGGTTATTACCGACACAAAGAATTTTAGGGGCATTCGGGTTATTTATATCCAACGAAAAATCATTCGCCGACATCACATAATACAGTTGTGGTGAAGACAATCTGGCCAGTGCGATTTTTCCAGAGGCAATCTGCCCCTCCAACTGCGGCATCACATCATTAATGTAGGCATTTACAAACGGATTGATCAATACTTCAATTTCCTTTTCGGTTCTAAGAATGGAGAACAGTTTGTCATAGTCAATTTGCATCAGTTCTATGATATGCGGCAGTGTGCAGAATTGTCCATCCTGGTATCGTCTCAAAAACCATACGATAGCCGTCAAAAAATTGATCGCTGATTCAACAAAGAAATCACCAGGTTTTTTAATCCATTCCCGGTTTAATCCCATTAAAATGGTGCGGGCCGATTCTGCAGCATCGGTAATATCCAGCATATTTTCCTTATCCAGCGGGTTACACCGGTGGCTCCTCGTCAGGTCATCAAAATTGATGACATAAAACTCCGGTGTGACCGGGTAGCGATGCTTGTTTTTAAGGTAATGGTTATAGGCGATTACCGATAAATCATCAAACTTAAAATCATACACGAACATCGAAAATCCTTTTTCCAGGTGCTGGGAGATGACGTGTCGTATCACGAAATAACTTTTGCCTGATCCCGGGCTGCCCAGTACCAGCAATGACCGAAATGGATTGATAATATTGATCCAGCTTTTGAGGATCTTACCTTTTAGACAATACCTGGCTGGCAGGTTAATGGAATACTCATTTTGGAGCAACCGTTCTTCCTGAGGAAAGGTTTCATTTTCCTTGTTGAAAACATCTTTGTTATTAAACTGCGTCCGTAAAATACGGGACAACAGCGTTCCCCCTGTTAATACCAATAGAAAACCAAGACTGGTTAAGCTGATATAGGTTATGGCTGTAGCTTTAATACCTGATGATGAAAGCAACGATAAATAACTGCCAAAATAAATGCCCAGACCGGTAATGATATACCCAAAAGCAGTCTTGTAGTTTAGCTTTTCATCCTTCCTTCCTTTTACCCCTAATAATGAAATGCCCAGGAAACCAATCGCCCATAATTTTGAAGTAATAAACCGGTCAAACAAGCCTGTTCGTTTGATATTACCCATGAGCCGGCCGGTCAGCTGACTACTTAAACCCCAGGTTTCAAAGGCCAGGTAACAGTAATAATAAAAATGCAACGCTAGAATGACAATACTGATCAGCCTTGTCATATCCAGTATCTTACGCAGGCCCTGCTCATTCTCCCCAGTATTCATAATGCTCCTCCTGCCTCCCCTTCCCATCGGGTGAGGTTATTTCAAGCGTGATTAAATAGAAAGCTGTTTTCTTTTTTTTCTCTTTCTCTTTTTTAACTGATACGGTACATAGTCCTCTCCTGGCACCGGAGCCGTCAATATGCCGGGTAGTGTCCAGTCTTTTTCCTGCGGAATTCCATCGGATGTTTTTAGATCCGGCCGCTGCAATTCCTTTTTATTTCCTTCCGGCTGTCTCTCTGTCTTTTGGGTATGATTGCGTTTTTCCATTTTCGATGCCGGTGGTTTTAATTCAGTTTGTGGCCCGCATTTTTCAAGGATGCCTTTTGCGCTGTATTGTTTGCTCAGGTCGCTGCCGTTGAATACGCATTTGGTTTTGTGATCTACGTAGGTAATGCCATAGATAACTTCTTCCTTTCCTTTACGCAAAACGACACTGATATGCTCTTTCTCCAGTGACTTTATAAAAACTTCCAGGCTGGCGGGTTGCTGATTCAATATCCAGCCTATTGTCGTTTGTAATTTTTTTCTGTGCGGTGTTTTCAGCGGCTCGTTGCCAATAAACTTTTTCTCCAGGTAGGCCAGTGTTGGTTTCATAAAAAAAGCACTGGCTTTCTGTGGGACACCCAGTTTATTTCCCTGTTCATCCAGGATGCGGTAGGTAAGTCCATTGTGCCTGTAAATCCGTGAACCTTCCTGTCCCCTGTCGGCTGTTATATTGTATAGTTTTAGCACTGCGTTGAATTCAGCGAGTGAGGTGAATTTATATTGGTTAAGAACCGGCCCCAGCACATTAGCAATCGCCCTGCGTGTTGCTGTTTTGCCGTAAATTACCTTGCGTGCGTCAACGGGTTGCAGCTTTAATGTGTCCGCATTCTTTTTTTCTTCCGCTTTAACCAGGCCAAATTCAATCTCGATTTCCTTCCTGGCTTTCTCCGATTGATTGCGTCCCAGGTTGTGCATGGATATCCGCCTCCCGTCCTTTTCAATATTGGTCGACACGATATGTATATGCGGGTGACCACTATCGTAATGACGGTAGATTAAATAAGGCTGTGCACCGAATCCGATTTTGTTCATATATGCTGCTGCTATCTCCACCATTTTTTCGTTGGCTATTGCTTCGGAAGGATCAAAATTTAGCGACACATGCAGGGTGTTGGTAGTGACACTGTCGTTGAGGGAAGTAAACCGCTCAAAATGGTTGATTTTATCATAAAAATTCAGCTGACCGACGTCCTTAATAAATCCGGATTCAGCCAGGATTTCGGCCTTGCCTTCCCTGATTTTTTGCTCGTTGTAATTAAGCGCTTTTGAAATGCTTTTACTGGTATTTATTCTGGCGACCATTTACTATCTATTTGAATGATTCTTGCATTGATTTCATCCACTTTTTTAAAGAAAGATTGCTTGCTGTTTTCATTTAGTAAAGCCCACGCTTTTATCTCCGGATCCTTGTCCATGGTATGCAGTTTTTTGACCAACTGATTGAAGTTATTACCGATGGCTTTTAGTTCATTCCGGAGGAGGATCATCTCTGCCACAAAGTCATCAAAGGATTGATTGCGGGTATAAACAGTAATGGGCTTATGTAACAGCACAGCGCGGATATATCCACTTAACTTCCGCTTCGTACTGTTTTTAAAACTGGCGTTTATTATACCGTATTCTTCTTCTGTAAACCGAACGGTTACCCTCCTGGTTAATTTGCTTTTTTCCTGCTGCTTCATACTCCATCCCCTTTTATTTGCCCTTATTATTATCCCCCGACACGACCCCGGAGTGAAAGTGAAAACCCGTTTGTCCGACAAACGTACATTTCACCGGGGACGACTTCGGTCACCTAAACGCCTTCCAATAGCCTTGCTTCCCATTGGTATTAAAATGCTGTATATAGCATGCTTTTCTTACCACCCTTAACAGTTAACGGGATTAAAAAGACGGTTAAGGTGGGATATTTCGATTATCAGTTGCAGGCAGTTTCCCCCTGGCAACGATCCATTCATTCAGGTCTTTGTAACCAGCATACAGGCCACTTTCGTCAAAATATCTTTTGTCTGATTGCAATGCATAGCGGCTGCAATTTTGTCCGGCCCGGTCATTGTCCAGGAAAAGATGGATGGCCTTATACTGCGCTAAAAAAGGGCGGGCGTTTTCAAAAAATGAAAGCGAATTCAATATGCAGCAATCCCAATGAAAGGATGGGTCGTTAGTATGCACAGCAAAGAAGGAAAGAATGTCAAAGAAGCCTTCAAATACGGCGACTTTTTCAGATCCATTTTTGATCGTGGTTATCCCTTTGGGCGAGCTGCTATTTTTGAAATATTGGTTGCGTAATTCATAACCGCCTGCGTCATTTTTAAACCCGATGCTATAATATATTTTTCCTTTTAACTGGTAGCGAATTTCCCTGCAATACAAGTTCGCTATCCAGCAGGGGATTTTGCGTTGTTCCAGGTATCTTAACAGCGCAGTTGAGGCGATCATAAAATCCTGCAAAATGATAAGGCGGTTTTCTATGTCACTAAGATCCTGCTGGTGAAAACCAACCTGGCGAAAACAGCAATTTCCCTGTATTGATTGCAGCCATTCTGCGATGGTACAATGGTGGTAAAGAACACCGAAATCAATTATGTTTCCGCCTTTGCCGGCGCCATGATCATACCAGCGGTTCAGTTTCCTGTTGACTTTAAATGAAGCGGTTTTTTCCGTCCGTAAGGGCGATAAATACCAATAATTATTGTTGCTTACTTTATCAGGCTGATGGCCCAGTTTAGACAGGTAATCCACCATATCCAATTCCCTCGCCTGCGCACAGGTAAGGCGCTGTTCACTGTTATTCATTGTACACCATTTTCAAACTTCACTGGTTCAGTTCGCGGATGTAAAAATAATCAGGCAAACACTCACAAAAAGATCCCTGTCAGATTCTGTACAGGATCAAACCGCGGTGCCGTATTATTTTTGTCTGCGTAAAAATGATTAGCAGATAATAAAATAGTTGTATGTCAGTAAAAACAGATGTCGCCAAAATTTATGAAACGGTGCTCAGTATTCCGGGTATGAATGAAAATGTGAAAATCGCCTTCAGCATTCCGCGCAAAAACGTATTGCTGTTAAGTAAAATAATTGAGCGGGGTTTATCAGCTGAAGACCCCGACAATAAAATTTTTACTGTACTGGATATGGTGCCGAAACAAACCCTGCAGGAGCTGCAGGCCTTACCGGCAGACCTGCTGGAGAAAGCGGGCCTTACTGAAATGAATCAGAAATTACAGGCATTTTAAACAGCCTGCAACAGGCTGGCCAGGCCCCGGCCTTCCAGGACAAGAGGGGCTCCCGGGAAATAAATTGTTTTATAAAAAAACTGTTTTACAAAAGTCCTTCTTCAGCAAATGAATAATAATTTTCACTGGTAACAATTACATGATCCAGTACATTGATATCAAGATATTTGCCGGCCGCTTTGATCTTAGCAGTCAGCTGTTCATCTGCCGGGCTTGGTTTGATATTGCCGGAAGGATGGTTATGGCTAAGAATTATTCCGCAGGCGTTGGCTTTTAATGCTGCTGAAAAAATCAGTTTAGGATCTGCAATGGTACCGGTTACGCCGCCTGTGGATATGTCTACCACGCCCAATACCCGGTTCGCCCTGTTCAGTAATAATATTTTGAATTGTTCCACAAAATCTATTTTGCCCTCATTCCATAAGGACATTAATAATTTGGCAGCATCGTTGGACTTACCAATTACCGGCCTTTCAGAAGCTTTGACCCTCGTTTTGTACACCAGTTCAATCTCTGCTACCTTTTTCCAGTCCTGCTGATTCATTGTGCTTTCCATAATTGACATGTTTTAATGATTTAATAATTAATTATGGAACCTCACCCGGCCTTTGCCGGATTTGCGCAAGAAGCTGCGGAATAAATAATGGCTTTGCGGGAAGGAACTGTGTTTATGCCGAACTTCTTGCAGGCATATCCCAGGCAAAGGCCGAACTTTGTGCAGTGATTAATGCAAAAAATAACACGCTAAATGCCTTCGTGTTTTTTAAGATTATTTTTCCTGGGAAAAACTTTTTATAAAAACATCAAATAGATAAACACAACGAGCCGTCCCGGGAGGGCGGCTCGTTTTTTTGCATTGGAATGACTAACGGTCTTTTCCTGCCATCCATTGGATGATTACCCATAATAATCCCGTCAGTCCTTTCAGCATCAAACATTCTGCATGCAGGAGACGGATAAAAATTGAAAATGCTAATTGCAGTATTTTGTTTTAAAGTGATTAAGAGCGCCACCAGAAAAAAGGTGGCGCTGGTTCAGTTTTTATGCCCTCTCCGTTACTTCGGCACGTTCAATACTGATATAATACGTTGTGCCGTCTTCCATATCAATCCATGTGCTGCCATTATTCGATGAAATTGCCTTCACACCGGCGATCTCAAACGGAATAGAAATGTGCAGGAATAATTCCTTCCAGAAATTTGTCGTAGTCATATTGATTATTTTAAATTGTCAGCTAATAGCATTGAACCGCCTATTTTAAAAAACCCTGTGCAAGGATATTTGTAAGCCACCTGTTGGCGAAGGTGCAATGGCTTGCCTGCCAGACGGGAATAAAACCGGTTACTTTGCCATCATTGATATGAACGGATTCTTCGTATAAACCCAGGCTATCCTGTTGGTACATTTGCGGATAAATCAACGTTTCAGTGGCTCCGGGATCGGGAACAACGATAAAGCACATTTCCGGATCGCGCATCAGGTCGCCGTTTTGGACATAGGTATGTGAGAGGCTGTACAACCGGCCTTGGCCTGAACTGGTTTGAACCTTATGAAGGAATTCCAGTGTTAAAGGCATAAAACTTTTTGATTCTATCTTTAGATGATCCGCTTCACCCATTTTCTTTACCAGTTGCAGGAAAATACGGGTGCTTTTGCGATGTAACTGTTTCATAAAAAAGTTGCGCCCCTTGGTTTCCGGTGGCGCCCCCGGACCAGTGGTGATTAAAATGGTACATCTTCTTTTGTGTCTGTGGTTGCTGTCTGGCTATCGCTTATTGCAACCGTTTCTTGTTTTTGTGATTTGCCATGCAGTTTGATGTTGCTTACATGTAGTGTCAAAGCGCCCCTTGCCTTTCCGTCCATGTCATTCCAGACATTCAAATCAATACGACCCGCCAGTTCTACCAATCCTCCTTTTAATAGATAGGGTGCGATACCGATCCCCGTCCAGTAAGAGCAGTTTACAAAGCGGGTATTGTCTTTTGTTTCCCCGTTTTTTGTTTTGTAGCGATCATTGATCGCAATTGAAAAGTTTACTACCTGGCGATCGCCCTTTACTGTGTTAACCTTTGGATCTGCGGTTAACCGTCCTGTTACTACTTCCATTTTGTTTACATTTTAATGGTGATAAAAAAAGTTATGAATGAAAAGAAACCGTAACAACTCGCCCGGCTCCGCCCCGCTCATATAACCCATAGCGACCAGCCATCAGAACTGTGGAGGAAGGACAAGGTTTTTCGAAAAAAAATACTACCGTCGTCCATTGTTAGCATGCAAAAGCAGTGGAGATTTTTTTTTGAAAACCGGTGGCAAGTGCGGGTAAGCGACAGCGATCCTTACCCGCACGCAGACCTTGTCCTGCACGGAACAGTTCAATATCTTTGCGGCAGGGTGCGGATGAGTTTCTCCGCTATGATGAATGCTGACCAGCAAAAACCGGCAAAGGAACAGATGCAAAAAGGAGGTCGCAGGCAGGCCTCATCTCAGGATACCTGCCGGTGAAAAAAAAAGGTTTATCCAATGCCCGGAAATGGATATCGGCGGGATCAAACGCTGTTCCGTATTTGCGCATATCTACCGGACGCGATTAATCACCAGTTTGGTACGCTGCATACAATACCCCAGGCGGTCAATGGCGATGGCTATCCTGGTAAGACTTTGTTTTATTGCATTATCGGGTAAGTGGGTTACCAGGTAGCCCATTCCCTTAGTGACACCTACTTTTACCGCGATCTTACAGGCGTCCATACCGGACACATCCGAACTGTAAACTGTTGCTATCCTATTATGATTATCATCAACGATCCAAATCAACCAGTAAGGTAGCTTTTATTTCAGCAACCTGATTGTGTGTACCTTTGGCATCCGTGTACTGCCGGTAATTGAGAAAGCCTTCTACCAGCACATGACTACCCTTTACAAGATGGTCCTTAAACACTGCCACTTTTTTGCTATCCCAAATCCAGACCGTGTGCCAGCTGGTTTTTTTGACAGTTTCACCGGCGGGATTTTTGTGCCAGTGGTCGGTTGCCATGCGAAAACGTCCATAAGCTGTTCCATTGGCAGCTGTTTTAACAATGATGTCTTTTCCCAGCCAGCCTACCAATTGTACCCGGTTCATCGATTTCATAGTTGTCATATTTTGTCTGCCCAACAGCGGGCCGGACAAAAATATTACGGTCTAAAACCCGTTTCCAATTCGTACGCGTGTACATTCGTGTAGAATAAGCCTACACAGGTATACACGGATAATCCGGAGATTAAAAACCTTGTTATGGAAAAAGCAATGGTGCGGCTATGCCTCGAATGCGGCAAGCCATTAAAAAAAGCGAAACGGATAGACAGTAAATTCTGCGATGAAGAATGCCGCAATGACTATTTCAATGCATTGAAATACCAGGAGAGCGCAGAAATAAAAAAAATTCAGAATACCCTGAAAAGTAACCGCCGCATTTTGAAAAACCTGCTGGGAAAAAACCGGGAAGTGATCATGGAAAAAGCTATCCTTATCAAACTGGGGTTCAATTTCGACTACCACACCCATCATGTCATCAGCAAAACAAAGCGCAACGAATTCATTTTTTCTTTCAACTACGGTTATCATCAGATGGATAACAATCAATACAAAATTGTGAAAAGCTTTACATAAAGGCCGGGGGTAGTGCCGGTTTACGACATTTTTTAGGTTACACCCCGATTATTTTTCAAAATCAGTAATTGGGTGGATGTAAGGTTTGTGCCCACGCTTAAGATGGTTGCTACGCAATCACTATTTCCTCCACCGCTTTTTTAAATGCGGCTTCTTCACCTACCATCCTGATGCCCTCTGCCCGGAACGACGTGATATCCGTCATGCCCAGCCAACCTAAGACAGCTTTCATCAGCGGCACAATAAAATCATAGGACTGCATTGGACCTTCAGAGTAAATACCGGAGGAGGAAAAAGCCAGGTACACTTTTTTGTTTTTAAGCAACCCTTCGATGATGGTCTTTGCTCCTTCCACTCTGCCGTTAAAGGTTACTCCTCTGCGTACGATATGATCCAGCCAGGTTTTCAGCGTGGAGGTAATGGTGAAATTATACATCGGCGTATCGATCACAATGATCTCCGCTTCCTGCAATTCTGCAATCGCCTGGTCAGAATATTTTATGAGTTCGGCTTGTTCAGTGGAATGGTTTTCCGTTGGCGTGAAAAAAGCATTGATATGCCCTTCCTGTAAATGTGGCAAAGGGTCTTTGTCCAGGTCGCGTTCTGTTACCCTGCTGCCCGGATATTTTGCAAGAATCTTATCCATTACCTGGTTACCTAATTTCCTGCTTACAGATGCGACGTTGCGCGGACTGGATATGATATGCAATATTTTTTTTGACATGATTTGATTGTTTTGATAATGCAAACCTATGCCTGTTTGCTAACAATTAGATAGTACTATACAAAAGGTTAGTACTAATATCCAGGTTAGTGGACTATCTCTGTTAAAAATTTTTTATGCCGGAATTACTCATCAAAAGCCTGTGTTTTCAGAGGTACAATGCAGTTCAAGATTGTCTGCGGTAGAAGATGCTTTGTTTGTTGTTGGGCGATGGACGATAAGAGTGATAATTGCTATACTAAGCGGGCATACGCGGTTTAATGATTTGGAGCGTTGACGTTGTCCATTTGTGCAAAGCATTTAGACAGCCAGTTGCCGCGCCCATTAAGGCCTATGATAGCAATCGTTACTTTATTGGAAGGGGCGTTTTTACCAAAGACCGGGAGGCTCAAAAGTGTAATGCCTGACGCCGCAATGCTGGCTTGCCGGATAAATTCCTTTCGTTTCATGCTGCGCATTTGCAGCTATGTGTATTTTGTAATGAGGGAACCCTTAGTCTTTTCATTTTTTTGAATACAGGCATACCCCTTCCTATACGTTATATGCGTCTGAAAATGCTGTTGACCCCATATAACTCTTCCAACTAATCTATTTTTTACAACGCTTTTTATTCTATCAATGACAGTTTTACCAAAACCAAACACAAACAAACTAATAACCTGTATTATTGTACGGAACAAATGACCTGTCCATATTAGAAAGTCGTAAACATGATCACGTCAATGCTGTATATTTTCCCTGGTTATCTGCCTAACAAAATCATTATTTAATTCTAACTGCAAAGGCATAAGGCAAAATGGGTTGGGTATCTGGCAGATTTACTACCAGGGCCTCCTCATTTTGCACAAAAGAAAGCGGTGCATTTACACCCAACATACTTACCTGCGAAATGCTTTGATTTAAATAGGTATTATTTGCTTTCAAACTTTTAATTTCAACCTTTCCACTTTGGGGCCATCCCAGTACTATAGCATAAACAATATCATTTTTTGTTGTAAAACGGATATCAGAAGACGTAAATGGTTTTCCTTTTCCTTCATTAAATCCTTGTGCCGATAAGGGTGCTGCTGCTTCCATTGCAGGGCCTTCACCAAAAACTTTCCAGGGACGAGTATCATAAATACACTCTCCGTACAGCGCCATCCAGTCGCCAATTTCTTCAACAACGGCCCGCTCCAATTCATCAATGGTTCCGTTACCCCTCACAGGAATGTTCAGCAACAGGTTACCGTTCTTACTAACCACGTCTGTAAGCGTATGGATAATTGTTTTTGCGTTTTTGTAACCCTTGTTATTATAGATGATCTTATCATAATGCCAGCCACCGATACAGGTATCTGTTTGCCAGGGAAGGGGCTCTATTGTGTTACTCTGACCACGCTCTATATCCCAAACCATGCATTTGCGCTGCAAATCGTCCAGTATTTTACCAAATATTACTGATTGAACTGATCCGTATTTTTTTATACTACGATTATACATGTGAGCTGCTATACGCAAACCGGCATCGCTTACCTGCCATAAGGGTAGGGCGGTATCATCAAAATAAATCATGTCGGGGTTATAAGAATCTATCAGATCTATCGTGCGGTTATAAAACTTCTCACAATATTCTTTAGAAGGAACAGCAACGCCGTTACCCCAGTTCCATTGTTTGTGAATCTCGCCGTTATTGTAACTGTTATTGCTCAGGGCATGATGCTGGGCATATAATTCCTGGGGGTCCAGCCCTTCCCACCATTTACCTTTTCCGTCATCCCTTGTTAACCTGCCGTCGTACGGAACTCCTGCAAGTGATCCGTTTTTATCGGCTCTCTGAGCTGTTTCCATCCAGCTCCATGCATGGGCAGCATGCACACTGACGCCAAAATGTAATCCGTTAGCCCGGGCTGCTTTTTCCCAACCGGCTATCAAGTCCTTTTTGGGGCCAATTTTTGTCGAGTTCCAATTTTTTTGATACTTGCTTTTATAAAGGTCAAAATTGTCGTGATGATTGGCCAAAGCCATAAAATACTTTGCACCTGCTTTCTTATAGAGCGCAACCAACTCTCCGGGATTCCACCTATCAGCTTTCCATTCATTAATTACATCCTTAAACCCAAACTTTGAAGGATGGCCGTATTTCTCAAGATGGTATTTATACTTTTTGCTTCCCTCCATATACATTTCACGGGCATACCAATCTCCGTACTCAGGTTGACATTGCGGTCCCCAATGCGCCCAAATGCCAAACTTTGCGTTACGAAACCAGTCCGGGATCCTGTATGCAGAAAGCGAATTCCAGTCGGGCTTGAAGGGATCAGAAGCCATCAATCCAGTATTCCCGTTTAGTGCTTTATCAAATGCTTCAATCTTCTGCGCCAATGCCATTGCGGGCAGTGTTACTGCTAATTGCTTTAAAAGGTGCCTGCGTTTCATAGACAATAATTTTTTAAATATACAGTTGTGCTGTGTTTATTAAGTTGATGGAATTATTTAACCTTCATAAGGTCTGCGAAGCCGCCGCCCTGCTCCAGGGCGGCAACCTTTTGATTTTTTTTTAATTGTCGGACAGGACATGATAATGCTGTCCTTTTTTCATTTTTACTGACAGCACAAAATCGTCGCCTTCCCGGCTTGCAAGCAATGCATTCACAGAGAAATTATTGTTGTTCCTAATACGGCAGACACCATTTGCCACTGGAGTAACCGTTGCACTGACCAGCCTGTCCTTTGCCCATCGGATATCAACGGTAAATCCACCCCTGGCTTTCAAACCTTTTACTTCGCCCTGTTCCCATGCAGATGGCAATGCAGGTAAAAGGTGGATTTCACCGAGATGACTTTGCAACAGCATCTCCGTTATGCCAGCCGTTCCCGCAAAGTTTCCATCTATCTGGAAGGGCGGATGTGCATCAAACAGGTTGGGGTAAGTGCCACCACCACTCTTACCGTCGGCACCAGAATAGTTTAGTAACTGGCGGATAAGTTTATAGGCATGATTACCATCCTGCAGGCGGGCCCACCAGTTGATCTTCCATCCCCGGCTCCAGCCGGTACCAGCATCGCCTCTTATTTCAAGCGTTTTCTTTGCCGCGGCAAAAAATTCCGGTGTACCGATCTTCGATATCTGGCGGCCGGGATGCAGGCCAAACAAGTGGGATACATGGCGATGTTGCGGATCAGTTTCAGGAAAGGGCTTGTACCATTCCAGCAGTTCGCCGTTACTACCTATTCTCATTGGATACAGATCCTTTTTTACCCTGCTTAACCGTTTGCGAAAGGCCTCGTCCATTGCCAACGCCCTGGATGCTTCGATTACGTTCGTAAAGAGATCCCAGATGATGGACATATCCATGGTTGTAGCAACGGATACCGCCTGTGGCCTACCCTTTGCATCACGGAACTTATTTTCCGGTGAAGTAGAGGGCGCTGTTACCCAATAACCGCTGCTGTCTTTTACCAGCCAATCCAGGCTGAACAAGGCGGCCTGTTTCATAATTGGGTATGCCTCCCGTAGGAAATTTTTATCCATTGTAAACGCATAGTGTTCCCACAAATGCTGGCAAAGCCAGTTGGCACCCATATACCAGTTGGCCCACACCGGATCGCCAGCACCAAGGTCACCCACCGGATTGGCACAACCCCATATATCTGAATTATGGTGTGCTACCCAGCCATTGCAGTGGTATAACTCCCTGGCGATACGTGCACCGTTTACGGAAAGCCCTTTCAGCCATTGGAGCAGGGGAAGGTGCATTTCAGATAAATTGGTGCTTTCTGCCGGCCAGTAGTTCATCTGCGTATTGATATTAATGGTATAGTTCGAACTCCAGGGAGCCCTTAATTCCTTATTCCAGATGCCTTGCAGATTGGCAGGTGGCGCGCCGGGCCTGGAAGATGAAATGAGCAGATAGCGGCCGTATTGGAAATACAGGGTTTCCATAAACGGGTCATAGGCCCCATCGCTGTAATCTTTCAGTCTTTCATCCGTGGGCAGTAAGCTATTCTTATTCACGCCGGTGGTATCCCTTACGGTAAACAGCACACGGTTGAAGTACCGTTGATAATCTTTCACGTGTGCCGCTTTCAGTTGTGCATAGGGCTGTGCCACTGCATTTTTCATAAAAGAAGCTGCAATGGCATTTTCATCTTTACCCTCTTTATCGGGGCACTTATCAAAGCCGTTGAAGCTTGTAGCCGCCGTTATAAAAATGGTGACCGCAGTAGCATTTTTTACATGGATACCAGTTGTATCCGCAGTGATTTCACCATCTGCCGAGAGCACCTTGATATTGTAACGGAAACGCATTCCGTTACAGCCGCCGGTATCTTCATATATCACATGCTCCCTGTCTTTCGGGTTGTAATAGCTCGGATCTACATGCGCCGGTGCTTTTCCGTTTACTACAATTTCATTGCTGCCTTTTACTGCTACCCGGTAATGTAACTGGCTGGCAGTTGCAATATCAAAATCAAGGGCAGCCTTGCGGCTGGCGGTAATACGCATCACAAACGCATTAGCCGGCGCAGAGGTAAAAAGTTCCCGTTGATAGGTGACACCATTAATGGTGAAAGAGGTTGTTACGATCGCATCCTGCAGGTCGAGTTCACGGCGATAAGTGGCAGGCTGCCTGTTATGGAAATCCTGCCGGATCATAACATCGGCAAGCGGCATGTATGATTCGCTAAAGAATCCCTGCATTTTTTTGGCAAGCACATTGGCCTTGCTATAATCTGCTTCTTTCAGCAAAGCCTCCCTGATCTGCCGAAGATAAGTGTATGCGTCTGGATTGATGATTTTTTTAACAGGGCCACCACTATATAAGGTGCTTTCATTTAACTGGATGAGTTCTTCATCAACACCGCCAAATACCATGGCACCTATATGTCCATTGCCCAGCGGTAAAGACTCTACCCACTGCGTTGCAGGCCTGTTATACCAAAGCTTCGACGGAGGTTGTGCATGGATGTTACTTTGAAAAAATCCAGATGATAAAAGCACCAGAAAAAAATTAGACCGCATAAACGCTGATTGTTTGAATAAATGAAGTAACCTTTCTGATATAATACGCTCTCCTTTTGTATCCTATAATTTAACTGAAACGTTTTTACCTATATAAGTGATTGTTTTGTCCGGCTGGCTTACCGAAACTCCCAGGCCGTTGTTCATGCCAACCACTACCAGATTGAATTTTCTATCACGAATCATTCCGGCAAATGAACCATTTCTGTCACTGATCGTTAAAGTTTTTTTCGCTTCAACCCAGTTAAATACAATGGTTGAATACCGACCTTTTTCATAATTGCAGTTGTCATTCTCATCTTCGTACAAAACAAATTTTCCATCTGCGCCTGCATAAATTCTTATCTCTACGGTATCCATCAATTTTTCTGATGCATATTGCAAAAACTTTCCCATTGGAACAATGGAACCTGCTTTTACAAAAAGGGGAATTCTGTCTTGCGGTGTACTTGTTTTTATGGTTTGTCCTCCGGTGAAACGTTTGCCTGTCCAGAAGTTATGCCATGTTGTTGATTTTGGCAGGTAAACACTCCATTCGTTAACGCCTGCTTCTGTGACGGGAGCAACAAGAAAAGATTTTCCAAACATGTATTCGTAAGACTGCTTAATAGCTGTTGCATCATTTTGAAAATCCATGACCATGGGTCTCATAATCGTAGAACCATTTTTTGAAACCTGCCATGCTTCGGAGTAGATGTAAGGCATTAAACGGTAGCGGAGGTTCAACATGCTTCGCATATTTGCTTCAACAGTGTCGCCATATTTCCATGGTTCTGTTTCTGTTTGATAACCATGAATGCGAAAAATTGAATTAAATGTTCCCCACTGGAACCATCGTGTAAGCAGGTCGTGATATTTTGGGTCGGTGTATTGCGATTTACCGGGGCGAAAAAAACCACCGATATCTGTTGTCCAGTAAGGCATACCGGTTAAACTATAATTCAATCCTGCAACAATTTGCTTTTTATACGAATCCCATGTACCACCAATATCTCCTGACCAATTAATCGTTCCGTAACGCTGTTGACCTGCGAATGCAGAACGGGTGAGAATAGCGACTCTTTTTTGAGGATCTGTTGCACGTTGACCATCATAAATTGCTTTGCTTACAAAAAGTGGATAAGTGAGGCGATAAAAATTGCCCAAACCAAAATAGGTTTGTTTACCTGCCAGCGCATCATTCTCCGGCTCTGTTGCATCCATCCACCATGCGTCAACGCCTTTGCTGAAAAGATTTGTGTTCATTGCATTCCAGTGGGTGGTTCTTGTTTCAGGATTAAAAATATCGATCCATTGGCTGTTGGGCATGTAAAGATTCTTTTCCAGATAGGGCTTTGCAACATCAGACTTTTTGTCCAGGTTTTCCCAAACGGAAATGGCAAAATGTGCCTTTAGATCATGTAGTTGCTGAATGAATTGTTTAGGGTTGGGATAATTGGTGCTATCAAATTTCGGAACGCCCCAACCATTCTTTCCCCAGTATTGCCAGTCCTGCACAATCACATCTACGGGCAATTTTCTTTTCCGGAATTCCTCCATGGTTTGTACCAAATGCTTTCCTGAAGTATAACGTTCGCGGCACTGCCAGAAACCATAAGCCCACATTGGAAGCAGGGGCACATTACCTGAAAGGTCTCTGTATGCGCCGATCACTTCATCTGCATTCTTCCCATAAAACACAACGTAATCTAGCTCTTTTGCATTGGGCGAACGGAATGTTGTTGTATTACCTGTTTTCTTCCAGGATAATTTGGGCGTATTGGATGATTTGCACAATACTTCCACACTATGTTCACCTGCTTTTAACTTCACAATGTTACTTGCTGCTGGTGGAACCCAAAAATTGGATTGGTCAATAACAGCTTGGCCATCTACTACAACCAAATGCCGGTTATCCATATTGCCCAAATCAAGCATCAATGAATATTCCCCGTCCGCAGGCACGGAAAAATTGCCTGTATACAACGATTGTTGTTGCGAAACTTTTTGCGTGCCTGCTGATGTTGTTACTTCTGCCTCTTTGTTTTCTGCGGACGAATTTTTTTGTACCGAGAGGGTTATTTCATTGTCGGCGGCATTAAAATAAGTAAGGCCATACTGGTGCCATAAAATTCCATAGCCTTTGCTTGAATAAATAAAAGGAATTGAAATTTGAGAGTTGACCTGTACAAGTTTTCGTGCAACGTTTCTTAGATTATAATGACCATCCGGGAATTGGCCAAGGCCAAATAAATATTCATCAGCAGGTGAATCAAAGCTTTGTTCTGCGACAAAACAATTATGCCCGGCAACTGTATCTGCAATTAATTTTCTGCTTGCAGGTTTTTCACTTAAAAATATTTTGCCCGCATTGTCACTATAATTAATGGCACCTGTTTGCTTATCAAATAAAACAGTGATTGCTTTTGTACGCAATTTCAGTTTTGACGAAGTTTCAGAAACCTGAAATGCGGGAACAGGAACTTTATTGATCAAAACAAATTCTCTTTCTTCCCTCATCCCTTTTTCCCATTGCACTCTTATTGCTTTAGCTGATAAAGGTGTAATATTCAGAATGCCCTCGGGGAGATAAATGGAAAGATGATCTTTCTGCAAACTATGCTTTTTATATACCTGTGCAAGTGCAAATGCAGGTGCCAAAGCGGCAATAAAAAACAAGCTTCGCTTTGGAAATGAAAGGATAAGATGTTTACATTTCATCCAACTATTATTTGTCTTTAATTCTTATTGTTATTTTTTCCAATCGCCCCATAATCATACCGGAACCAGTCAACATCTACATAGCCCTTATCTTCGCCGGTATTGAAATTAAAAATCCCGATGCGATCTCCCCTGTAACTGCCCCAGGTGAATGTGCCGGTGCCATCAAAGGAATGATAAGATTTTCCATCAGTACTGAACGAATAGCTACTAACACCATTACCACCCCAGGTTGACCGGAGCCAGATCAATGGCTGGGTAAGCCTTATAAGAGAAGTATCTTTTCCATTGCAGGAATAAACTACACTGCGTATGCCATTTTCCTGCTTAACGCCAAACAGGCTATTACTGGTAGTGGAAAAATGTGTAAGACCAGCAAACTGGCCATCGGCCATGGCGCTGATATCGATTCTTGCCGTTGCTGTGTTCGATGCTGTACGCATACTCCGCTGCGTAATGGTATTTCCTGCGCAAAGAATAATGTCTTTTTTGTTGTGTGATTGAATTGGTTGAAAAGCGTGCAGTCGCAGAAAACCTTTACGTTCAGCTAAAGACCATTTATCACTGCGGGGCTGATAATTCCATTCCCATTGAACATTTAATTTATTTGAATTGAAATCATCAGCGGTCTGTATAAAAAGTTTCTTTTTGCATGAAATTGGATTTACCCCGCTCCAAACCATATGCCCAATAGTGTCAGCACCTGCTTGCCCGATGATCGGCCAGCCATCAATCCAGTTCACAGGTAAAAGACTGGCAGGGCGCCCTTCCCAACTTCCGCTACCGTGATGGGTGAGGAAATACCATTTGCCTGCTGGTATCTGCATTAATCCGCCTTGATTGGGTTCTCTGTCAAGTTTGCGATCAACATGATTTAATTGTTTGATCTCCCAGGGGCCATAAATGTTTTTCGAGCGCTCCATCATGATCACCCGGCCTTCTGCTTTCACTTCGCTAAAATAGTGATAATAAAATCCATTGATCTTATACAGTTTATTCGCTTCGCTTCCGCTGGATTGATGGATGATGGAATCAGATTCCATGACGAGAGCCTTCCCATCAGGTGTCATTTTAAACAAATGGATGTTATACTTCTTATTATTTTTAGTGTCCAACGCAAAATTGGTAGCAATTAGATACAATTGCCCGTCATCATCACAAAACGAACAACAGTCATCCCATCCCTTTACTTTCCATAATTGATGAAGAGGCTCCCAGGGACCGGCAGGGTTTGTGGCAGAACTCATAAAAAGTCCATCATCTGGTGTTCCGAAGTAAACCCAAAATTTATTCTTGTAAAACCTGATAGAACCTGCCCATATACCCCGGCCATAACAATTCATGCGGTCCCAGTTCAGTTGCGGGCTGACGCGTGTGAGATCATCCACCACGTGGCATGCAATTTCCCAGTTGACAAGATCTTTGGAATGGAGTACTACCATGCCCGGCGAAAATTGCATGGTTGAGGAGATTGCGTAATAATCATCACCCACGCGTATTGCATCAAGATCGCTGTAATCTGCCGGAAGAACAGGATTCACATAAGTTCCATTGCCCTGATCTCCCCACTTGGCAGACATTTGGGCATGCGAGCATACATCTGCCAATTGCAAACAACATAAGAGTGATAAAATTCTGAGATGAATCATCTTAAAATAATTTCATTTAGTTTTTAATAGATATGCCATTCCCAAATGCCACTAATACCACTTAAGATTTTCACTCTTAAATAGCGGGTTTTAACATTCAACTTGTCTGTATGTGGTGATTGAACAATTAGCTCACTATGCCCACCACACGGTTTCCATGTTTTGCCGTTGATGGAATACTCCAGCACATAAGCATGGCCTGCAGTGGGACGAACAAAATATACTTCACTGCGTTTGATGTTTTGCGACTTAACCAAATCTGCAACGATCCACGACATTGAATCTTCGGGCGCAGCCATCCACCTTGATCCGTTTGCATCATCAAATGCAAACTGTGGTGAAAATGATTCTGTTCTTTTAAACAAAGAATCCTGATTGCGTTTTATAATTAAATCGGAACGAACACTTGATGCATTTGAGTTGAATACTTTGATCCTTTTTTCAAGTGATATTGTGTGTAATGGACCTACGCCATTCATTGTTAAATCTACGGGGCGAATGGTGCCATCTTCATTAAACTCCACCTTGTTCACATAAGTCTGCCGGTTGGTGCTTCTGCGGCCAAATTCCAAATAAGCAAAATAGTAGTTATCGGTGCCGGGAACATTAAATACACAACCATGACCCGGACCGAAGATCTGGCGTGCATAATTGGTAGTAGCTATGAGATCATTCTCAGGAAATTCAAATGGGCCTAACGGCGATATCGTACTCATGCCATAGGCATATTGATATTTTTCGTCACCACCCAATGTGTACAAGTAATAATAAATTCCTCTTCGTTTGAAAAAGATGGGACCTTCAGAATAACCCTGCCGCCTTGTAGGAATTTGAATGATGGATGACGAATCCAAAGAAACCATATCGCGGTTTAGTTTAGCAGCAAACCTGCGCTGCCAGAAAACATAAGCTTGTCTATCATCGTCAATAAAAACTTCGGCATCTATACCTTCAGGAGCTTTGCCATTTTTGGATCGTAACAAAGTTGCTGAAGTAAAAGCCTTAGAAAACGTATCAACTCCTTTTGCCAGTTTAAAAGGCCCATCGGGAAAATCAGCAAAAGCAGGATACATAAGACCATTCACTGTTGGATAGATATAGTATTTGCCGTTTGCGGCAATAGCTTTACTTGGTGCCCAGTATTTTTGCCCCACAGCAGAAGGAAAATAAAACCCCGAAAAACTCCAGTGTACAAAATCTTTCGATTTCCAAACAACCGGAGGACCAGATGTTTTCAAGCCTTGATCGTAGCCATCGGTTGTTGCATAACAATAAAAAGTTCCATTAATCTCCTGAATGCTTGCGTCAGCGATCATATCAGGAACCAGTGCATTGCCAAAAGGATTTTGTTCCTGGGCGTTTACTGAAAAAAGAGCAATCAATAGAAAGCAGATCAATAATGTTTTTATTATAACAGAAGGAAATTTCGGAGGAGGCTGTACATTAATCATTGTTTTCATTTTTTACTTTATTTCGTTCTTGTTTCTCCGTTTGAAACCTGCCTGTTTGTTACCGTTATATTGTCAAATGTTGCCGTATTTAAGTTCTGGCTGTTTGACGAAACAACCATTCCAATAAAGTAACTGCCTGCCATTGACACTGCAACAGGAGAACCTATGGCGAACCATGTTTCGCCGTCAGCAGACTGATATGCCATCACTGTGTTGCCTGTTTTTTGCAGCCGGAACCAGGCAGGAGCCCGTGTATAGGCATTACCCGTTTGGAAACTCATGGGGCTTCCGGTTGAAGTTCTGCTTCCAAACCTTGCTTCACGAACACCGCCATCTCCTGATGTCATGCTAAAAGCAATGGCATTGGAAGAAAGCGATTCCCGCATCATGATGCCTGTTTTTTGTGCACCGCCACCAGTCCAGGTACCTGCAGTAATCCTTGCAGTGATCGTTGCATCGCCGGTTACGGGTTTGTAAAAATAACTCAACCCATCTGCCGTGCCACCAATGCCTGCGCCGGAACCACTCACCACAAAAGTTCCATTACTCACACTGGCATAACCGGCACTGCCTGCTGTGGCAACTGTTCCAATATCCTTATGTGACCAATCTGTAATCAATGCGCCTGCAGTTGCCGGAGTTGCTTTTGCTTCCAAAGAATTACCGCTTGTTCCTGCCTGGTTAATTGCAGAAACTACATAGTAATAACCAGTCCCATTGGTTACACTGGCATCTTCATATAAAGGATAAGTCCCTTTGTAAGTGGCGATCATGGTATATGGCCCACCGCTTGCTGTTGAACGCAGCACATTATAACCATTTGCTGTGGCAACAGGAAGCCATCTTAACCATACTTTTCCTACACTGGCCGTTGCATTCAAGCCTGCAGGTATTGGCGGAGCAGGTGATGCAGGATAAGGTGAAGCAGAAGCATTGAGTGTATAACAAAGCGTACCAAATCCGAGATTATCATCATGCTCAAATCCTTCCGGCCGGTTCACTTCGGCCATGGCTTTTACATTGGGAGCGTGTATGCCTTTCAGTACCACGTAGTGATTGTAAATCATTTCCCAGATGGGTCGCTGTAATCTTCCTCTGCCAAAAGCGTTTTGTTCCGAAGCCCAATAGTTCTGAACGTTATCACAGTTGTTGTAGGGTGTGTAGGGAACATCCTTCCATAAATTGTACCTGGCTATATATTCAGCTCCGGACAACAGGCGGTTGTTGTCATATCCATACATATCCTGCCCCTGGTTCCAGGCTATCTGGCAAAAGCCTGCCAGCATGCCCACCCCTAACAGCGCATGCTCCTGATCGCGGCCTGTTTCCTGCCACTGGCCCAAACCTCCGGGATATAAAAAAGGAACTGCCTTAGTGATGTTGCCGTTGCCTGCCCCTGACTTAAAATAAGTAATTGCTTCGTTGAACTTGGTTGTATCATCGCACAAAACACCAATGCCTAAAATAGCTGTTATGTTACATATGTCCCAGTTAGCCCAGTAATGGCTGATGCAGGTATTGTTGTGCCGCGTTAAAAAATCATGGCAATTGGGATACAGGTAAGTGGTCATCATGCTTTTGAACTGATTGAAATCTGCTGTTGACCAGTTCGGGTAAAGACGCAGTATTTCGGCTGCCACTGCAAATTCATAGATCGCTATTCCCATTAATCCTGGAATATCCGTACCACGCGGAACCTGGTTTACAGCATAAGCCCATGCATTTAAAATTCTTCGTGAACAGCCTGCGTAAGACGTATCGCCGGAGATGTACCAACGCAAAGCGTTGAGATAAGCGGCAACTGCATCGGCAGACGCCCGCTGACGGCTGACGCCCATGTTAGCCTGTGCCGCTGCCGTGTAGGTATTCTGTGCTTTTGGGTGAACAACCAAGGCGTTCCAGCTATCGATCCAGGGATGTGCACCGGCTGCCACTTGTGTTTTCATCCGGTCTAAATCGGTTCGCGTGTGCAAGCCTCCTGGATGAACAAAACTTTGTGCGGTTGCTGTAATACTGCATAAAACCAACAGGAAAAATAATAGATTTTTCATTTGATTGAATTTTTGAACGTAATGTTTCTGGCGAACCCGCCTGCATTAATTTTTGCCTCTTCAATGCTGTTGATCAGTCTTCCGTTTATGCGGAGGTTTTCAAACGTCACATCCTTTACAAGATGATCGTTGTCCAAGCCGTTTATGACAGAAGGAGAATTATTAATACCGTTATAACTTATGTTTTTGAAATAAATATTTTCTATTCCCCTGCCCGGAGCTGAATTGTATTTGTCGAAGAAGGCAACTTTTAATTGCAGCAACTTACCTTCCTGGAAGTCATCCACCCTTATATCTTCAAAGCGGACATTGCGTACCAGGTTCATGTCGGCTGCCTGAATGGCCATGCATCCTTCGGCGGAGGGATCGTCTTCATCATGCTCGAGTATCTCGATGTTTTTGAACAGTAAGTTCTCAATTAACTCACCCGTTTTTCCGGTGTTTCCGTGAACGCCGATGTTAATGGGATGTGCCACATCGGCCCAAAGAACAGCATTGGTGACCGAATAATTTTTTGCATCGCCATAAAATTCCCAGCGATGTCCATACACGGCGATGCAATCATCAGAGTTGCGCATGAATACATCATCAACTGTAACATCTTTGCAACTCATAAAATCCAGCCCGTCGCTCCAGGGATTTGCACTGAACGACTTTAAATTGCGGATGACAATATGATCAGATTCGCCGGCAAAAATTGTATAGTGTTTAGGATTGAGTACAATGATGCCATCTACGTTGACATTGCCTGAGTGCCTGATCTCAACTCCCCTTTGCGGCTGGTCGATGATACCTCTGCCGATGATGCGCACATTTTGCACTCTGTCACACAATAATTTTCCTCTCACAACAGCACCACCGGCTATGTAAACCGTTTTACCAGAACCAATGTTAAAAGCCTCGCCGGGCAGATCTTTCGGCGTGTGAACACCAGGCCCGAAATAAACCACATTGGGATCGTTGGGATCGGGATGAAACGTTTCAATGGGATTGGCAAATAAATGCAGGTTGTGCAGTTTATCGCCATCAAACTCTATTGAAATTTTTTTTGGATCAGTCAGGGTAAAAATGATACTGGTACCATTCAGGATCGGTTTTATTTCATAGGAAGATGGACGAATTTTCACCGTCTGCACATTACCGTTATTTTTTCGGACAAACACTTCAACTGTTCCTGAAAAATCAAAATAAACCATCGAAGCATCCTGCGGTTTATCGAGATCAACTTTAACATTGTATTCATATAAGTCCTGCCATTCACCGCCTGGTTGACGTACTTTTACCGTATAATCATCATTGTGCATGGCATAAACAACAGCCTGCGGGGCAGGATATACAACCAGTTGCTGTGCGTTTGTTTTTAATGTATAAAAACAAGCAAAAAAAATCAACAAGAACTTTTGCATAGCGGACAAATCAGATTTTATTAAGTCTATTGTTTGTTTACGGCCAATTGGCCCCTCACAATACCGTTTGGGTATTTTTTTGTACTGATCGTGAAGTAATATAACCCGCCCAGGAAGTCCTTCTTTTCGCCTGCGGTGAAACCGTTAAACCCCGCTATTCCCAGGTTGGCGCTGGCGGCATTGTTTGTACTTACAAACGGGAGGGAGCGCACTAAGACGCCATTCATGTTAGTACTGGCAGGGCCATAAAAATTAACCGAAGTAATCGTGTCTGCCTTAGTTGTCCGCCACAGATCATTCCATGTAATGCTAAAAGCAAGAATATTCGATTGCTCATCATAAAAACCGTTGAAGGTTCCGGTGGAAGTAGTATCAATTGCCGGTACCAGGTTCCTGCTGCTGGCAGAGGAAGTGATCGTATATTGGCTACCATTGATCCTTTCCAGCTTGCCCCCCTTGGTACAGCCAATAACTGAAAAAACTGTAATAATTATCAGTGCAGTTAAGATGTGTTTCATAACTTGAACGTTAATTGCTTAAACTTGTCTTTTAATAACCAGGATTTTGTTTTAAGGCAGGCGATTTTGTCAGTTCGCTTTGCGGTATCGGCCAGAAATACATTGCATCGGTAAAAACATGTTTTCGTATAACGATGACCCGGTAAGAAAAACTTCCGTTGGCCGCCCTGGTAATTTCCATTCCATGGGTTTCAGCATTTTCTGTCTGCGGTGCAATCATCCAGCGGCGAATATCCCAGAAGCGGTGTTCCTCGAATGCCAGCTCTACACGGCGCTCATGCCAGATAGTTTCCCGCATCTCCGTTTTGGTCATACCTGCTTTCAGGCCATACAACCCATCACTACCCGCAGCAATACCTGCACGGCTGCGTATGGCCTTCAGCCAGCCGTATACCTCGGAGGTCGGGCCAGCATATTCATTTGTGGCTTCAGCCGCATTGAGCAGCACTTCTGCATAACGCATCACCACCCAGGGGCGGTAAAGCTCCCCGGAGGCAGCGTTACACATCTTGAACCTGAAATAGCCCGTTAACGTGCCCGTAGATGTATATATACCGTCAATGCCAGCGCTTGTCGCTGCAGCGTTTCCCGTGGGGATTACTCCTGTGTAGGTATTGACAGGCTGATCGCCAAAGTTGTTAAAGTTGCGGACGGAGCCGTTGTAATTAACAGTATAGGAAAGGCGCGGATCCCTGTTCTTGTACATATTGTCCCCTATGCCTGGATAACCCGAGGCCGGGTTGTTTATCCTGAGGCCGTTGGCCATTTCAAATTCGTCCACCAGTTCCTGCGTTGGGAAATACTTTGTCCCTGCCCATCCATTCATACCTCCTCTTGAAGTAGGATTAGCGCTGGCCTCAATATAAAAATTGTTTGCCGTTGTCGCCGGCTGCCAATAGGCGAGAACATGCTCAGGTTGAGGTGTATTTTGCAAAAAGAGGGTGAACAACGGCGTGGCTGAAGAACTATATAAACTATAAACACCCAGGTTAATTACAGCCTTCGCAGCATCTGATGCCTGCTTCCAACGTTCTGGATCTGCACCCGGAAAAGCAAGTAAATGTTCAGGATCGTCAGCCCTCGGCCCGCTGTTGAACAGTGGACTGGCAGCGTACAGCAGCATCCGCGCTTTTACCGCCAGTGCCGACCCCTTTGTCACCTTCAGTTGGTTTGGATCGCCTGAGAGGTAGGACGCGGGAAGCATGCCAGCCGCAGTGTCCAGTTCATTGGACAGATAGGTAACACAAGCCTGGTAGGAGCTGCGTGGAACATCTATTTTTTCATCGTCCCCAAAAACCTTATTTCCGATTAAAGGGATGCCGCCATAATGTTTTAACAGGGTAAACAGGTACCATGCCCTTAAAAATCTTACTTGTCCCACCCAATAACTTCTTGTGGCCGCAGTTACGGGAATACTGTCTTTGTTTTTAAGAAAAATATTTGCTGCCCGCACCATCTGGAAAGTGGTTGTCCAAAGCCCCTTATCGGCATTGTTTGCATTAACGCCTCCACTCGAAATTTTTGAGGTGTAAAAAGTAGGATCGTTGAGCGGTTCAGATTCATCGCAAGCGGCATCCAGGCCGGTATTGCTGAACCTTCTGGGGTTAAAAGATATTCCCATGTTTGAATAGAGATTATTGACCATCCCCAGTGAAATGGTGCTGTCTGCAAAGACCGCCTTCTCATTAATAGCTGATAACGTTTTCTGATCCAGAAAATCCTTCTTGCATGACGAGGTAAAGCAAGCGGCGGCAAACAATGCAGCATGTAGAATTCTCAGGTATGTTTTATATTTGGTCATGGCTGTTTTTTTGAATTAAAAACCTAGTTGTAATCCGAAGTTGAAGTTTACCGTGTTGGGATAGGCGCCCCCTGTACCGTTTGCAATTTCAGCGTCCTGCTGAAACTTACCCATCCGCTGTATGTTTGCCAGGTTATATCCAGCGATATAAACCCTAGCGTTCTGTACCACCCGGGCACCTTTCAACCATTTTTTAGGGACCTGGTAAGTGAGTTCTACTGATTTCAGGCGGACATACCAGGTATTGGCAAACCAGAAATCAGACGAAACATTGCTGATTCCACCGGTAGCCCAGGAAATATTGTTAACGTTCGTGTTCAGGCCGATACGCGGATAAGTAGCAGTAGCCGCGGTCTGCGGTGTCCACCGCTCCAGGTTCCATGGACGTAAATTACCGTTGAAGGCATCACCGGCTCCCTCTGCTGATACCTGTACTGCATAGCCGTAGGCCCCTTGCAGCAATGCCCGCAGTGAAAGGCCTTTGTAGCCGATTGTAAATTCCGCGCCCAGGTTGGTACTGGGCAAATTTGGTTTTGACAACCAGGTCTTGTCTGCATCCGTAATGACGCCATCACCGTTCATATCTGCATATTTCAGGTCTCCGGGCTGGATAACACTCCATAAAGGCGCTGCCACTCCCTTCTTCACTTTACCATTTGCATCAAAGTCATTGAGTTGGTAAAACCCAATATTGTGATACCCCAATGTCAGGCCCAGTCGGGTTCCGGTCCTTGCCTGGTATGGATAATCCGGTGCCTCGCTGATGTAGATAATGCGGTTCACCGCATAGGACATATTTGCGCTGATGGAATAATTGACTTTGCCGGTGTTGTTCCTGTAGGTAATCACTCCATCAAAACCACTGTTCTCAGATTTGCCGATATTCTTTTTAGGAAGGTTCTGCCCTATCAGCAGCGGAACACCTGCCTGGTCAATCAACTGGTCGTAACGGTAGTTATGGAAATAGCTGCCGCTCATGGTGACCTTACCCTGGAACATATTTATCTCCAGGCCCAGGTCGGTCTTCCGCTCCCTTTCCCATGTAACATCAGGATTTACAAGCGAGCCCTCGACGGTCGTATTGCCATAGAAATTGGTGCCTGTAGTAGAATACTGGATAATGGATGTCACAACGCTTGGGTAACTGGCATCAGAGCCAACGGTACCGTACGATCCCCTGATTTTGAACAGGTCGAAAAACGGGAAGAGGTTTTTGAAAAACTTTTCTTCGGAAAGGTTGTACCCCCAGGAGATTGCCGGGAATATACCATACCGGTTATCTTTCCTGAACAGGTCATTACCGTTGCGGGCTACTGTTACGCCCAGCAGGTACTTGCGTTTGAAATCATAGTCCAGCCTTGCAGTTGTACCGCGGTAGTTCACAGGTATATTCCCGCCGTTTATATAATTCCGTTGATTCAGCAACAACAGCGCGGTGAAATGATGATCACCGAACGTATGGTCATAATTCAGTGATGCCTGGAGAATTGTTGTAGAATTAAAGGCACTATTTGTTGAAGCCACCGCATATGGCAGCATCCTGTATTGCGTTGCATCCCTTATGGCGTAAGAATTTGTAACCGGGTTATATTTATAGACTGGCAGGCCGCTGCGGTTCAGGTTACGGCCATCGTTGTTGTTGCCGGCGTATGAAACGTTTACTTTTACAGACAACCCCGGAGTTATAAAGTCAAGCCTTTGGTCTGCACCCACTATAAGATTATAGTTGTTGTTGAATTGCCTTATGTACCCCCCATTGCCCAGCCGGAAAATCGGGTTGATGGCGCCATTACTCGTTATCGCCCCCTGGTGGGATGCATAACCATAAGTCCCATTGGGGTTAACCAGG
>Ga0207671_10001407_pt1 | contig 28004 bp, 22 predicted proteins | sample KBSC24metaG_FD_184352 | JGI IMG/M metagenome (GOLD analysis project Ga0207671, IMG submission 184352) | Corn rhizosphere microbial communities from Kellogg Biological Station, Michigan, USA - KBS C2-4 metaG (SPAdes) (version 2) | ecosystem: Host-associated > Plants > Roots > Rhizosphere > Soil... | reverse complement strand
CGAGATAAAAAAAAAAGCACCCTTAGCTGATCAAAAGATATTGGTGACCGCAGGGCCGACTTACGAGGCAATCGATCCGGTACGCTTCATCGGCAACCATTCCTCCGGGAAAATGGGTTTCGCCATCGCTGAGCAGTTAGCTTTGATGGGGGCTGATGTGACCTTGATCGCGGGCCCTACATCAATGATAACGGATAACAAATCCATCAATCGTATCAACGTCACCTCCGCTGCGGAGATGCTGGCGGCTTGCCTCAACTACTACCCGGATTCAAAAGCTTGTATCATGAGCGCTGCGGTAGCCGACTATACTCCAGCTTCTGTATCTGCACAAAAGATCAAAAAGCAGGATAACGCGCTAAACATCGAACTAAAAACAACCGTAGACATATTAAAGACTTTGGGTGAGGAAAAGCGCGATGGACAAATACTGGTGGGCTTCGCGTTGGAAACCAATAACGAAGAACAAAATGCGATTGATAAGCTAAAGAAGAAAAACCTCGACTTTATTGTATTAAATTCGTTGAATGATAAAGGGGCCGGTTTTAAAACCGACACCAATAAAATAACCATCATTGACCATAACCTTCAGAAAACCATGTTTGACCTGAAGGACAAAGACGAAGTAGCAAAGGATATTTGTAATAAACTGGCTGAACTGATCAACAAATGAAGAAACTGGGTATTTATATAGCATTGCTTTGTTTAAGCTATTCGGCCTTGGCGCAGGACCTGAACGCCCGTGTGAAAGTAATCAGCGGGAAAATAAAAACCAGCAATACCCACATCTTCCAGTCGCTTGAAACTGCCATGAAGGATTTCCTGAATGGCCGCAAGTGGAGCGCAGACAATATACTAGCCGGCGAAAGGATAGACTGCAATTTTGTATTGAATCTGACCAACTGGGATGGCAGCAGCACGTTCAGCGGCGAGTTGCAGGTGCAATCGTCCAGGCCTGTATATAACGCTACATATACCAGTCCGCTTTTGAATATTAATGATAAGGACTTTGATTTTATCTACGCCGAGGGGCAGACCATTGATTACTCCGATCAGAACTATCAAAGCAACCTCAGTTCGGTTATGGCATTTTACGCCTATATTATTGTAGGCATGGATTACGATACTTTTTCTAAATTGGGCGGCACGCCATATTTTTTAGCCGCGCAAACGGTGGTGGTAAATGCGCAATCCTCTTCTTATAAAGGATGGAAAGCTTTTGATAATAACATCAACCGTTACTGGCTTGCCGAGAACCTGAACAACAAAGCCTATCTGCCATTAAGAAGCTTTATGTATGATTATCATCGCAACGGGCTCGACCAGATGGCAGACAATTCCTCCAAGGGCCGCAAGGCGATCATTGACTTATTGCCTGTATTATCGCAGGTAGACCGCCAGCGCACCGGCTCTATGTTCCCGGTGATATTCTTTACTGCTAAAAGTGATGAATTGGTTTCCATTTTCAGCAAGGCTGATTCACGGGAGAAAGCCGACGCCATAAATACCCTCACCCAGCTCGACCCGGCTAACGGGAATAAGTACCAGACGATCAAGTCGAATTAGTTGATTGGGTTGATTGAGTGAGCGGTTGATTAGGTTTTACCGCATACAACTTAATCCAACTAAATCAATCATTGTAAGATTCCTCTTTTAGCGGCACATTATTTCCACTTTTAATGGCACACAAAAGGTTTTCAGTAGAAGTTCTGATGATCTTACGGGGTCTTTTAAGTAGTGAACTTTCTTGTCACATTTTTTAAAAATTGCCGTCTATTCAACCAAAGCTGAAAATTTTCAAAAATTTCTGTAACCGATTTTTCAGTACCATAACATATCTATAAAAAGAAATAATAATTACCATATGCTGAATTCAACAAAAAAAATAACGCTGACGCTCCTGCTGATAGTAAAATCTTTTTGTGGCTACTGTCAAAACGAACCATTAAACTACAGTTCCAAACAACTACAGGAGGATTACTCCGTATTCAGAAAAGCTTTAGAAACTACTTATCCAAGTCTTTACAGATTTACTGACAGATTAATCATGAGCAAATATTTAGATGATAATTTCAAATCATTAAATCAGCCTGAGTCAGAGACTGAATTTTACAAACTCATCGCCACTACTTGTGCCAAAGCAAACGATGAGCATTTGATTCCAACGCCATCGAAAGATTATTACCGATCATTAGAAAACACTCATCATTATTTCCCTTTCTCTTTAAAAATCATTGACCGAAGGTCATATGTACTCGCAACGGCACAACCCAATAGCGCTATCCCCGTCGAATCGGAAATTCTTTCTATTAACGGAAGACCCGTTGAAGAAATTCTAAATACCTTATTGCCCACCATCCCCTCTGACGGATACATTCAAACCTTTAATACCCGTCATCTTGAAGATTATAGTATGACTGAAGAAGAAAATATTTTTGATTTGAATTATCCAATTTTTATAGCAGATACAGATTCTTATCGCATAGAATTTATAGACAAGTGCGATAAATCGACAAAGAAAATAGCAACGGTTGCTGGTCTTGATTATAAATCGTATAAAAGATTTTTCTATAGCAGAAATAAACTTGAGGCGCCATTAGCATTCAAATACCTTAAAAAAAACGTTGCTTATTTGCGCATCTCGTCTTTTCTGAAATGGCACAGAGCACGCTTTAAACAAGACTTTTATAAGTTATACGATAGTGTTTTTAAAGAATTAAATGTAAAGCATACGGGGAATTTAATTCTGGATTTAAGAAATAACGAAGGCGGCGATGGAACGGGTGAAAAGCTGCTGACTTATCTTTTGACAAAGCCGTATAAGCATTTTGAATCCACCGAAGTAAAATTTGTGGGATATGCACCCGTCGCTGATTATCTGGAAAACGGCAAAGACTTATTTTTTGCAGATTCGTTGGTCTATAAAACGAATACCGGAATGTATAGACTTAAAAAAGCCTATATGCCGCTGCTTGATGAACAGCAACCAGATATCAATCATTACAAAGGAAAATTATATGTGCTTATCAATGGCGCATCAGGTTCTATGGCAGCTGTAGTCGCCAGTTTTTTGAAAGGCAACGGAAGGGGTATATTTATTGGAGAAGAAAGTGGCGGAACAATGGAGGGGAATACTTCACATCAATCGGCCAGATTAGTTTTACCCAATTCTAAAATAAGAATCGCAATACCATTGATCAAAACAACTAATGCCGTTGCTTTTACAAAAGGCAGGGGCGTTGAACCAGATTATCATGTAACTCCTAAAATTGATGACATTTTAAAAGGTATCGATACAGAATTAAATTTCGCACTAAGTTTAATTCCGTCAAAGAGATAAAAGGATGCGGCTAAAAAAGGATCGCACTGCGACGCAGCAAATAACTGTCACTGGCCTATATGCCAATTCTAAGTTTTTTTGACCTTATCAAATTTAGCACGCCTAAAATTAACTTCACAATATCATAGACACAAGCCGAAAACACACAAAATCATGTGACACCAAAAGTGAAAAACGTGTGCCGCTAAAGGTAGAAATTCACAACCACTTAACTTTTTTATAAAAACCTGTAACACATCCCCATCCCAATGCGTCTTTTATATACGAAAAGAATCGTATTAAAGAATTTTTGAAAACACATTTGCAAATACGAAATCTATCGTAGATATTTGTACGAAGTTATTCGTATATAGAAAAGATGAACATGGAAATCAAACCAACAGAAAGCGAACTCGAAATATTGCAGATACTATGGAAGCTGGGCGAAGCCACCGTGCGCGATGTGCATGAAGAACTGGCCAAGACTAAAGGTGCAGGCTACACCACTACCTTAAAGCTGATGCAGATCATGGATGAGAAAGGCATTGTAGAAAGGGACACCACTTCGAAGACCCACATTTACAAGGCCCGCTATACCCAGGAAAAAGCACAGAGCAGTGCGCTGGATAAAATATTATCAACGGTATTTGAAGGTTCAACCTCCGACCTGGTGATCCAGGCGCTGGGCCATCACAAGGCATCAAAGGATGAGATCGACGCGATCAAGAACTTCTTAGACCAATTTGAAAAGAACAAAAAGTAATTGTTATGCAAACCATACTTTATAATATCAGCCAGGTAATAGGCGTAGCCATCATCCACTCCATGTGGCAGGGGCTATTGATTTATTTGATATTACGCGTGTTAATGGCGCTTTTGCCGCAGCTGTCGTCAGCGGCTAAGCATAATGCGGCGCTTGCGGCACTATCAGCCATTACGGTATGGTTTGTTTACACCCTGACTAACGAGATCAGCGTTTACCAATGGGTAACCTTAAAACCCGAAGAGCCTGGTATATTACCTGCTATTTTGGGGATGCCTATCCATGGTAAACACGTTACCACCTATAGCGCGCGATACTATTATACTATAGAAGGGCTTTTACCTTATATCACACTTATATATATGGGAGGCTTGTTGTTTAACACCGGCAAGCTGGTATGGGCCCGCAAAAAGATCAGCAGCATCAGGCAAACCATGAGCATTGATGTTCAACTCCAGTTGCGGGTCGACTACTTTGTAAAACTGCTTAACGTAAAGGACAAAGTACAGTTTGGCCTGAGCAAGCTGGTTGACGGCCCCTGCATGGTGGGCTATTTTAAACCTGTGATCCTGTTACCGCTTACTTTATCTACCTACCTGTCGGCCGAGGAGATCGAGATCATCATTCTTCACGAGCTGGCACACATCAAACGCAACGATTACCTCATCAACCTGGCACAACAGGGCATGGCGGTATTGTTGTTCTTCAATCCATTTGCACAATTAATTAATCGCACTATCAACAAGGAACGGGAAAATAGCTGCGATGATATTGTAATAGAGGCATCTCAAAAACCTTTAGTGTATGCGCATGCACTATTGAAATTAGAACAAACCCGTCAGCAGGAATGGCAGCTTGCATTGGCCGCCACCGGCAAAAAGTACCATTTATTAAATCGAATTGAACGTATCATGAAAACTAAGAAACCCATTGGCAACGCACGCCATATATTATTAGCAATTGTATTGCTCACGGGCAGCATTACCGGCCTGGCCTGGTTAAATCCAACCATCGCGAATGGTAAAATATCCATCAACAAAGTAAAACCGATCATCATCAGCGAGCTGTTTGGCGATACGGTAAAGAAGAAAGCCACTACTGCTAAAAAGGTAGCCACCACAAAAAAACCGGTTAAAAAACATACCACTACTGTATACAGGGATGGCAAAAGCTTCACTTATAATGACAATGACAACTTTAACGATCCCCAGTTAGAAAAGCTATCTGCCGAAGTAAGTAAATATGGCGAGCAGATGAGCAAATATTACGAAAGCCCGGAATGGAAAAAGGTGCAGGAGCAGATGGAGCAGGAAGGGAAGAAAATGGAATCGTACTACAACAGCCCGGAATGGAAAAAGATACAGGAAGACATGGAGCTGCAGAGCAAGAAAATACAAGACTACTACAACAGCCCCCAATGGAAACAAGTGACCGAGAACCAGCAAAAAATATCTGAGCAGTTCCAGAAAAACTGGGGCGAAACTTCGGAAACAAAGGAGTGGGGCGACAGGATGGGCAAACTGGGCAAAGAGATCGGCGACTATTATAAAACTCCTGAGTTCAAAAAGCTTAACGAGCAACTGGAAACCAAATACGGTATCCCTCACGACCGCCATTATTTGAGCGAGGATGACCGTAAAGACGAAAATTACAGGAAATACCAGGATGAGCTAAACGAGCACATACCGGCTAATGTAAAGGCAGCTACAACAGAGATCAAATCGCTCGGCGAAAAAATGCGCGATCACTGGCACTCACCTGAGTTAGAAAAAGAAAAGGATCAGATGAGGTTAATGGGCGATAGCATACGCAAAATGACAAACAACAGCGATATCAGGGAGGCGCAAAGTAAGTTCAGGGAAATGGGCGCACAAATGCGTACCTACCAAAACAATCCTGAACTGAAAAAATTGCAGCAGGATATGCGTGATGCCGGAGCAAAAATGAGGGCCTATCAAAACGGTCCTGAAATGAAGAGGATAAAAGAACAAATGCGCCTGGCACAGCAGAAAATGCGCGAGTACATGCGCACCCCTGAGTTCAGAAAACGCATGGAGCAATGGCGGGCCGAAAACCACCACTTCAATTATAATGATAATATGAACTACCATTGGGACGATTCAGATAAACCGGAGAAACCTGAAAAACCGGAGAAGCCTGAAAAATTAGAGAAACCCGAAAAACCAGAGAAGGTTGAAAAGCCTGATACAACAGGTAATAATTAGTTGGATGGTTGATGGGTCGGCGATTGACCGGGCTTTGTAGGATTTGTCCGATTAACTGGCCAGACTTAATCAACCAATCAACATAAAACCTTAATTTAGTATCCTCAAAACGGGGATACTTTTTTTATGCTTCAAAGGCTCATAATAAACAACTACGCGTTAATTGATAACCTGGAGATCAGCTTTGGCGGTGGCTTAAATATACTGACAGGGGAAACAGGTGCAGGCAAATCCATTATTCTCGGGGCCTTGTCGTTAATATTGGGGCAGCGGGCCGAGAGCCGGTATTTTTTTAACCAGCAAAAGAAGTGTGTCATCGAGGGAGTGTTCACCATTTCCGACTTTCATTTAAAATCCTTTTTTGAAGATAACGAGTTGGATTACGAAGCCGAAACTATACTAAGGCGGGAGATATCTGCCGATGGCAAATCAAGATCATTTGTGAATGACACACCGGTTAACCTGAATACTTTGAAAGCTTTGGGCGAAAAATTGATCGATATCCATTCTCAGCATGCTACCCTTGAAATTAACGACCCGGAATTTCAATTACTGGTAGTCGATTCGGTAGCCGGGCATGGTGATCTTTTGAATGATTATCAAACCAGATTCAAAGCCTATAAAAAAGCGACTGCTAAACTGCAGCAGCTGATCGGTGAGAGCGATAAAGCCAAATCAGACCTGGATTATTACCAGTTCCAGTTTGATGAATTGGAAAAAGCGAACCTGGCAGAAGATGAGCAGGAGAAACTGGAGCAGGAGCTTTATACCCTGAATAACGCTGAAGAAATAAAACGGAGCCTTTTAGCAGCCACGCATTTAATGGATGAAGGTGAAACATCTGCCCTGATCCAACTGCGTGAAGCAACACACCATTTATCATCGCTCGAAAAATTCAACCCGTTGATTGAAGAATTGCACGAGCGTTTGAAAAGCACAGTAATAGAGCTAAAGGATATTGCCGCCGAAATAGAAAACCTGGAGCAAAGTACACATACTGATGAAGCAAAGGCGATCGAAATCAATGATCGGCTAAGCATCCTCTATAACCTGCAAAAAAAGCACCGCGTAAACTCCAATGCCAAATTATTGCAACTACAAGAAGATCTGTCAACCAAAATTCAACAAGCCTTGTTTGGCGATGAAGAAATAGAAAAACTACAAAAACAGATCGCCGCCGAAAAGCAAGAATTGGAAAAACTGGCAGCACAGCTATCTGCTAACCGGGCCAAAGCTATCCCGGATATTGAAAAGCAGGTGGTACAATCGCTTGCTGAAATGGGGATGGGGAATTCGACGCTTAAAATCGAACAAGCCCCCATACCCCCTAAAGGGGAGTTACAGCAGCCAGGCAACGGCGGCTCATCAATATTGCCTCCTCCGCTAGCTAGCGGAGGTCGGGGGGCTTTAGGGGCTACCGGTATCGACCAGGTTCGTTTCCTGTTCTCAGCAAATAAAGGGCATGCCCTTGCAGAAATGAGCAAAGTAGCCTCCGGTGGTGAGCTTTCAAGGTTGATGCTTTCCATCAAATCACTCATAGCACGTTATACTGCATTACCAACCATTATTTTTGATGAGATCGATGCCGGGGTATCCGGTGAGGTAGCCAATAAGGTAGGGCAGATCATGGAACGGCTTTCCGAAAACTTACAGGTGATCACCATCACCCACCTGCCGCAGATCGCCAGCAAAGGGCAAAGTCACTATTTTGTTTATAAGGATGATGAGTCGGCAACTACCTATACCCGCATCCGTCAGTTAGATGAAAAAGAACGGGTGCTCGAAATCGCCAAAATGTTGAGCGGTGATAAACCGGGTGAGAGCGCGCTGCAAAATGCGAGGGAATTGCTGAGCTTGCAGTAGAGACGCAAGATTTTGTGTCTCTACGATATTCGTCTAAATAATTATAACTTTACCGCTTCAAAAAAACCAAAATCATGGCTTATAACTTATTAAAAGGCAAAAAGGGAATCATATTTGGCGCGCTGAATGAGCAATCCATCGCGTGGAAAGTAGCTCAGCGGGCTGTACAGGAAGGCGCGGAGATCGTTCTGTCAAATTCGCCATTGGCACTGCGCATGGGCGAATTGAATAACCTGGCTGCCGAATGTAATGCACCGGTTATCGGCGCTGATGTAACCAGCAACGAGGACCTGGAAAACCTGTTTGCCAAAACAAAGGAACACTTTGGCGGCGGCGTGGATTTTGTGCTTCACTCCATAGGCATGAGCGTAAATGTGCGCAAGAATGTCCCTTACTACGAAAATAACTACGATTTTACCCACAAGGGTTTTGATATCTCGGCGCTTAGCCTGCACCGCATGCTGCAAATCGCTATGAAACAGGACGCCATTAATGAATGGGGATCTGTAATAGCGCTTTCCTATATCGCCGCACAACGCGTATTCCCTGACTATAATGATATGGCTGATAACAAAGCGGTATTAGAAAGTATCGCGCGTAATTTTGGTTACTATTATGGTACCAAAAAGAAAGTGCGCATTAACACGGTATCTCAATCTCCAACACGTACAACCGCAGGTTCGGGTGTTAAGGGATTTGAAGGGTTTATCACCTATGCCGAAAAGATGAGTCCGTTAGGAAATGCGAACGCCGACCAGTGTGCTGATTATTGCATCACCTTATTTTCTGACCTGACCAAAATGGTTACGATGCAAAATCTTTTCCATGATGGCGGTTTCTCCTCAACCGGGGTAACTCAGGGAGTGATAGAACAAATGGAGAAATAATCTTCGACAATATTTTACCCAATAAAAAAGGTGTACTGAGCTATCAGCACACCTTTTTTATTTTAACCTGAACACCCTTAATTGGAGTAAACCAATATGATCTTCGCCTTGATAGGATCTGTTGGCTGTACTGCTGTGGTACCGTCAGCGGTTTGAGCATTAATTTCAATCTTGCCGTTATAATAAATATAGCTGTAAGAAAGATTACCATACACTTCAGGCAATTGCTCGTAGGTAGCACCATCATCATACGAGAAAGCGATTAAAACACCGTCGTAATTAACGGATGCATCATCCAATTGATTAACGTTGATAACTGCCCTGTAGGACTTTACTCCTGACGCGTCAGTAAAAAGAGTCCAGTCGGTAGATGCCAGGTTAGCGTAAACGGTTTGATTCGGGTTTGGTGTGATGTACTGTTTGGTACATGAAGACACTGTGAATAATATCATTACACAGGATACGATTGATAGTAGTTTTTTCATAGTCAATATTGTTATCTAATGGTAAGAACAAAATAAATCAAAAAGGTTTAAACGGATGATCAATTAATTTTAATTTATTCTTATTATTCTTACAAACTTTAACGATATCCTATGTACTATTATTACTATTAATGCAAGGGCAAATCACCACTTGATTAAACTAAGCAATTAGTTTAATTTTAGAGCGAATGAAAAGATTACTCTATATCTTTCTGCTACTTCCGTTTTCAGCACTGTCCCAATACCAAATTTCAGGCCGGGTGCTGGACCTTGTGGATAAAAAACCGATACCCAACGCCAGCGTATTCCTAAGTAATGCCTCAGCGGGCACCAAAACCAATGATGATGGCACTTATACCATAAGCAACGTACGCGGCGGGCAGTATGAACTGGTGGTGTCTATAGTTGGGTATGCTGCTTATAAGCAAACCATCATGGTAAATAACAACTTGAGCTTGCCCGATATCGAAATGGTTTCACAGGCCATCGCGTTAAGAGAGGTTAAGGTAATGCCTGATCCGGATTGGGCGCACCATTATGATCTATTCAGGCGCGAATTCCTTGGGACTTCGGAATTTACCGAACAATGTAAGATCCTTAGCCCAAAGGTGCTTGATTTTCATTACGACTCACAAAGTAAAGAACTAACCGCAAGTTCCTCCGACTATATTGAGATAGAAAACAAGGCTTTAGGCTATAAAGTGAAATACATGCTGTCGGCCTTCACTAAAAATTACCATACCAGTCTACTTTATTTTGAAGGCTCAGCCTTTTTTGAGGAGTTGAAAGGAAAAAAGTCCGCAGAAAAAAAGTGGCAGCAAAACCGGCTGAAAGCTTACCTGGGATCGGGCATGCATTTTTTGCGGTCAGTAATTTCCAACAATATTTCGGAAGAGGGATTTAAAGTGTTGCGGTTGATACGAGCACCCAACCCTGATTATAGGGGTGGGTTTGATAATAAATATACAGAAACCCTGGTAACAACACCACTTACAATAAATGAATTTGCCAGTCTTACCGATCAGAAAGGGCAATATGCGCTGGGCTTTAAAGATTGCCTGTATGTTATGTATAATAAAAGACCGGAGCACAAAGGAGATACTGAACTGATCCCCCAATACGTTACCTCAACCATCACATTTGAGCAGCCTTATGCGTACTTCGATAACAATGGAATTATCATCAACCCGCAAAGTGTCGTTTTTGAAGGAATTTGGGCCAAAAGTCGCCTATCCGAGCTCCTGCCAGTGGATTATGAGCCACCGAAAGAGTAAGTTGACCCTGCCATTTCTATCGTTTTGAGATAATAATTAATCTAAGAAAACAAATTTTAACGAACCTCCTATACGGTATTTTTTGTCTTGGTAAAATTGTCATACAAATGTCACAACGATACATGTTTCAACATGCAATAGAGATTTTCTTCCTACATTTGATATACATAATGCCCTCATTATCAATGTAGTGCTATTGTTACATTGAGTTAACTAATACGGTCTCCCCTGCTGTAGTTTTAAGTAAATAATTTAAACAACCAAGTATGGATCCTTTTAACTCCAGGTTTATTTTACAAGAAAAGCGGTGGCTTTGGATTGATTATGATAAAGGCATCAGCATCATTCTTGTTGGTTTCGGGCATTGCTATGGCAGCTTGCTTGGCTTTGGCTTGCCTATGTCTTCTTACCCCTTCTTCAATTATTTTGGCATTTTCTTTTTTGGCTTCCGCATGCCGTTGTTCTTTATCGTTTCGGGGTTGCTTGTGGGCAGGAGTTTAAATAAAAAAGGCGTAGGGGAATATATAAAAGACCGGACTAATAATATCTTGTACCCGCTACTGGTATGGGGGTTCATCGAGATCACCATGCAGGTAGTTATGAGCAAATGGTGGCCGCAACTCACGAATACAGGCTATGTAGGATTAAAAACTTATTCATACCTTATAATCAATCCCGATAAAACGGGCCATTTCTGGTATTTAAATGCATTGTTCTTCATCGGGGCCCTATATGCATTCCTCAAATCAAAGCTTAAGTTATCATCGGTTGTACAGTTGATCATCGGCCTTGGATTTTTCTCCATATCCGCTTATATCCGCACGCATAACCTCAATGCGGGGGTATTTAACCACATCTTTGAATATTATATCTTCTTCGCTATTGGCGATGTGATCTCAAAAGTGATGCTGAATGAAGAATACCGGCAGAAATATGCTTCATGGAAGGTCTTTTTTCCTTTGATGACCGTTTTCCTGGTGATGCAATATTTTTGCACCAAGCTCATCCTGGCGCCGCACCCGGAAGGCATGTATTATATCGAACATAAACTACCATTTCTGTTCCTGATCGAAGCTTTGGTAGGCTGCGCCATATCCATTAACTGTTCCTTCCTGCTGCAACGGTATAAAACGTTTACTTTCCTCCGGATCGTAGGGTATCATTCCCTGTTCGTCTATTGCATGCAGATCGTCGTGATGGTATTTGCCCGCCTATTCTTCCTCAATTTCCTGAATATCACCTACGTACCCGCACTCATTATGCTGGTATGGGCCTCAGGAATCGTGCTGCCGATATTCATTTATAACTTCTGCCTGCGATACAATTTGTGGTGGCTTTTCACCTTCAAAAAACCTGTTAAGCAGGTTGAATATTTAAAGGCGACCAATATATTCAGTTTAAAAAATACGGGGCCTGCTGCTGAATTTATTGATGCATAAATAAGGAGACGGAAGTCGCTCCATAATTATTCAAAAGGAGGTGCATCAAATTGCTCCTCCTTTTTGCTTTCAACCCATGGCACTTGTATTAAATTAGTTACCGACACAATTTTTTCTATAATCCCATGTTTAGGTGATAAATTGCATTACTTAAAAATGCCAATGAAAAAAGTACTCATAGCAACAATTTTGCTGGTGATCGGCGGAACTGCATTTGCCCAGAAGCACAAAAGCGCGCAGGAGCTAAAAATCGTTAAGCCGATAAAACTGAACGGTGTAAATGATATCACCATAAGCGGCGATGAAATAACGGGCGATGACCTGGATTGCATCCAGTTAACCAATTGCAAAAATATCCACATCACGCATTGCAGGCTCATCTCATCCAAAGGATTTGGCGTACGGCTTTGGAAATGCTCGAATATTTTGATCGACAGTAATTATATGGGCGATGTTAGGGCAGGTGTTTATGCACAGGACTGCCCCGACGGCGGGATCAGGGTTAACTACAATGCGATGCTGAATATGCAGGGGCCATTTCCACAGGCATCCTTTGTACAATTCAACCACGTGGGTGGCCCCAACAACCGGATCTGCTATAATAAACTGGAAAATGAACCAGGCAAAAGCCACCCTGAGGATGCGATCAACGTGTACAAGTCCAACGGGGTTGAAGGTGACCCGATCCTGATCGATAGCAACTGGATCAAAGGCGGCTCAAGTCCAAGCGGTGCCGGGGTTACTTTAGGCGACCAGGGCGGTAGCTACCAGGTGGCCCAAAACAATATTATTATTAATACAGGTGCGGGTGGCATGCAGATTGCCGGGGGAAACCATATACAGATCATTAACAATTCCATATTCGGCAAAGCGTTTCCCTATTCGCACGTTGGATTAGGGTACGGTAACTGGTCGGGCCAGCCAAGCACCGATATCACCATCAGTGGCAACAAAGTACGATGGGTTTCGGGTAAACCGCAAGATCAGAGAGATGGCTCAACCACACGCGAGTTTAATGTATCGTTTCAACGCAGCGCAGGAAAGCCAAATGGCTGGGACACCAATGTTTTAAATGCTGATATCGATGAGAATATGAAGCCGGTTATTAACCTCAAACTAAAGGAAGTAAAATAGCCAGTTTAATAAAACAGTTTATTCCGTATCTTCCGGTATATCTCTGGCAAGTCTTTTCAGGTCGATAAGCCTCACCAGGAGTACGATGGTGATTGCGCACACAATTATAAATCCAAGCACAAAACAAATCGTTTTCCACACGTCAGCTGAGGAAATAGACTCTACCATTGTAGAAAAACAATAGATAGAAACTAGCGTCGTGATCACGAAAGCAACCCAGGCTCCCTGGATATCTTCCATTAATTCATCGCTTTCCATAAAAATGATATTTCAAATTAGTAGATGCAAAATTCTTAATAGTTAGTTTGGTATGATGTGCGGTAACCAGCAAATTGCTGGGGAATAGGCACATCGTATTTTTACAATACCTGAACACGCGAATTTGTTTCAATTCCTGGTTTATAATTTAAATTTCTGTGACACAAGCTTTTGGGTATAGGTTGTATTTTATATCCAATAAAGCTAACTGTAGGAGAAACAATAAACACCCGGTATTTTTTAACATCGTGTTTATAACCGTATAACCTCGCGTTTATAGTAAGACGAGCCTGTTTTTTTTATGGTCGCCTCATAAAAAAATTGATTTTGGGATTTGCGCCTATATGCCTCCAGTTGATAATCTGTAACATTCTTTTTACACCATTTCGCCAGGCAACCTTTAAGGCGTTCCCCCCGTGTTATATACACTAAAGCGTTTTTATAATAATTGCCTTATCGCAACCAACATTTTGTGATACCCCTACAAAATAATAATACACAAATGTCTAAACATTTAATGTTTGCACATTCATAAAAATTGCTATATTTAACTACCCCTAAGTATCTATATATCAAGATATTATTCAATACTGCCTGTGTTAACTTTTATTATCTAAAAATTTATTAATAAGAAAAAATCTTATTCACACCTGGTATGGATTTATTTAACTCGAAATTCATTTTAAATGAAAAGCGAATGCGCTGGATCGATTACGACAAGGGCATCAGTATTATTTTGGTGGGATTTGGCCATTGTTATGGCAGTTTAACAGGATTTGGTTTGCATTTAAGCTCATATCCGTTCTTTAATTATTTTGGAGCCTTCTTTTTTGGTTTCCGGATGCCGCTGTTCTTTATCATTTCCGGCCTGCTTATAGGCAAAAGCCTGAACAAAAAAGGGCTCGGCAATTATATTGGTGATCGTGCCAATAATATACTGTTACCCCTGCTTACGTGGGGTATCCTTGAGGTCACGCTGCTGATCGCCATGAGCCGGTGGTTTCCGGGCCTTACAAATACAGGGCGCGTCGGCCCAAAGACGTATTTATTTTTGATTACCAATCCCGATGTAACAGGTCATTTCTGGTATCTTAATGCCTTGTTCTTTGTTGGCACACTATATGCCTTTCTTAAAATAAAGCTCAAAGTTCCTTCACTTGCGCAAGTAGTACTGGGGTTGGCTCTTTTCTCTTCATATGCATACCTGTATGCGCATAATATAAGTGCGGGTATATTAAATCACGTCTTTGAATATTATATCTTTTTTGCTGTCGGTGACTTTATTTCCAAATTCCTGATGGACGAGGAATACCGGCAAAAACTGGCCTCGTGGAAAATATTTGTGCTGTTGCTACCTGTCTTTCTTGTTCTACAATACTATTGCACCGGCTTTCTGTTAAAACCTAATCCCGACGGGATGCATTATGTAGAACATAAAATGCCATTCCTCTTTTTGGTAGAGGCGTTGGTCGGCTGCGCATTATCGCTCAACTGTTCTTTTCTGCTGCAGCGATATGGCAGGTTCGCATGGCTAAGGGTTGTAGGCTACCATTCACTGTTTATCTATGTTATGCAGATCATCGTGATGATCCTGTCACGTGTATTTTTAGTGAACATGCTGCATATTACCTATGTGCCTGCATTGATCATGCTGGTATGGACAGCGGGGACCGTACTGCCTATTTTCATCTATTATTTCTCCCTCAAGTTCAATTTGTGGTTCCTGTATACTTTCAGGAAACCTAAGGAGTTTGTGGTGCATGTGAAAAAGGCCAATATCTTCCGCCCTAAATGGGCGCTACACCAGCAGCAATTGCAACACGATTGATATCTTAAATAAACAAAAACCCCGTTAGCTTCTGGCTAACGGGGTTTGTAATATCAAAGCAGTTTGTTATTCCTGCGCTTCTTCTTTAGGCTTTTTGTTTTCGCCTTTATTGTTTTTGTCGATCACTTTTACCTGGTCGCTTTCTTTATCGTAATCCACTTCCATGGTATCACCTTCAACCAGTTCGCCTTTCAGTATTTCTTCGGCGATTGGGTCTTCCAGGTATTTCTGGATGGCACGTTTTAACGGACGGGCACCAAATTGTGAGTCGAAACCTTTTTCGGCGATAAACTCCTTGGCATTGTCAGTAAGGGCAATCTTGTAGCCCAGGCTGCTGACACGTCCGAACAGGAAGCCCAGCTCGATATCGATGATCTTGAATATTTCGTCTTTACCCAATGAGTTGAACACGATCACATCATCGATACGGTTCAGGAACTCCGGTGCGAAAGCACGTTTCAGCGCGTTCTCGATCACACCCCTTGAATGTGCGTCAGCCTGGTTGGTTTTGGCTGAAGTGCTGAAACCAACACCTTGTCCAAAATCTTTCAATTGGCGTGCACCGATATTCGAGGTCATGATAATGATCGTATTCCTGAAATCAACCTTGCGGCCTAATGAATCAGTCAACTGACCTTCATCCAATACCTGCAACAGGATATTGAATACATCCGGGTGTGCTTTCTCGATCTCATCGAGCAGGATAACTGCGTATGGTTTACGGCGTACTTTTTCAGTAAGCTGTCCGCCTTCTTCGTATCCTACATAGCCCGGAGGCGCACCCACCAAACGTGACACCGCGAATTTTTCCATGTATTCGCTCATGTCGATCTGGATCAGGGCATCCTCGGTATCAAACATAAAACGGGCAAGCTCCTTGGCAAGCTCAGTTTTACCTACACCGGTAGGGCCCAGGAATATAAATGAACCGATCGGCTTTTTAGGATCTTTCAAACCGGCACGTGTACGTTGAATAGCACGTGTCAATTTTTTGATCGCATCTTCCTGACCGATGATCTTGGTCGAGATGGTTTCAGACATGTTCAACAGTTTCTGGCTGTCAGCCTGTCCTACCCGCTGAACCGGGATACCGGTCATCATGGCAACCACTTCGGCAACATTATCTTCGGTTACAGTGTAACGTTTTGATTTTGTTTCAGCTTCCCAAACTGCTTTGGCCTGCTCTAATTCTTCAAGCAAATGCTTTTCAGTATCGCGCAATTTAGCCGCTTCCTCATATTTCTGGCTGCGAACTACCTTGTTCTTTTCAACCTTGATCTGTTCGATCTTGGCTTCTACATCCAGTATATTCTGCGGAACATGAATATTGGTCAAATGCACGCGTGAGCCTGATTCGTCCAAAGCATCGATCGCCTTATCCGGTAAAAACCTGTCAGTGATATATCTTGCCGTTAATGACACACAAGCGTTGATCGCTTCCGGAGTATAAGTTACGCCATGGTGCTCTTCGTATTTGTCCTTAATGCGGGTTAATATCTCGATGGTTTCATCAGGGGTAGCGGGTTCAACCATTACCTTCTGGAAACGACGGTCTAAAGCACCGTCCTTTTCAATATACTGGCGATACTCGTCCAATGTAGTTGCCCCAATACATTGTATTTCGCCCCTGGCTAATGCCGGTTTGAACATATTGGATGCATCAAGCGAGCCCGAAGCGCCGCCTGCGCCAACTATGGTATGGATCTCGTCAATAAATAGAATTACATCCGGTGATTTTTCCAGCTCGTTCATCACCGCTTTCATGCGTTCCTCAAACTGACCGCGGTATTTGGTACCTGCCACTAATGAAGCAAGATCCAAAGTAACTACGCGTTTGTTGAACAATACACGGGATACTTTACGCTGAACAATACGCAACGCCAGGCCTTCAGCGATCGCTGATTTACCTACACCGGGCTCACCAATTAAAATAGGGTTGTTCTTTTTACGACGTGATAATATCTGCGATACCCTTTCAATTTCCTTTTCACGACCAACGATCGGGTCAAGCTTGCCATCTTCGGCGGCTTTGGTCAAATCGCGGCCAAAATTATCCAGCACCGGGGTTTTTGATTTAATATCCGATACTTTCTTAGGCTGATTGAAGGAATCATCCTCTTTAAAATCATCCTCTCCGCCGGTTGGTGAACCGGGCATTTCATCTGTTACGTCGTTTTTGTGCGATTCCACTTCTCCTTTAAACACTTCGTAATTCACATTAAATTGTACTAATATTTGCGATGCAATGTTATCCTCGTCGCGCAAAATGGAAAGAAGCAGATGCTCAGTTCCAATTACATCACTCTTAAATATCTTAGCTTCCAAATAGGTGATCTTTAATACTTTCTCCGCTTGTTTGGTAAGCGGGATGCTGCCGATGTGCACATTTGTGCCGATAGTGCCTTTTACAGCATCTTCAACAGCGCGGCGTAATTTGGCGGTATCAACGTTCAATCCTTTCAGCAATTTAATTGCAATACCGTCACCGTCGCGGATAAGCCCAAGCAAAAGATGTTCAGTTCCGATATAGTCGTGTCCGAGACGTAACGCCTCTTCCCTGCTATATTGAATAACATCCTTAACCCGTGGCGAAAATTTAGCTTCCATATAATACCTTTCCAAAAATTATGTACGTCCTAACCTACTTGTTAGTTTTCTATTTAATTAAGACGTCTGATTCTGTTTAACTTCAACAATACTGCCAACAATTATAACCCAACAAAAACAGACACTATTATGATACGCAATCTATTAAAGAAAACTTTTATTACAAGAAATTTATTGATAAAAACCTTCTAAAACAGTAAAAATCTACAAATCACCTTAATTATAAGTATTGACCATGCTGAGTTTAAATAGTTTAACCCGGTAAACATCCCAATAATTATAAAAGAACATTTAAAACAAGAAATTTCGTCACAGGTATGACATTACGGCACTAATACGCTTTGCGGCAAAATCTTTTTATTTATACGTATGCCTATCCAAAAATGATTTTATTTCTTAAAAAATATTTAAATAGTTTTCAAGATATCCACACCACTGTTAATTACGGTGGCTTTTGAGTAAAAGGTTGCTCTGTAAGAACTCAAAAACACTTTATTTATTACTATTAATAAGACGAGAATTTAGGGTGGATTGTTACAGGTAGGGATGGTTGGAGTGGTTGAACTGGTTGTAATGGTTGATTGGTTATAGTGGTTGGATTGGTTGTAATAGTTATAATGGTGTAAATAATCCTGCAATCATTAAATCCTATGAATCATAGTTCGCTATATTTGTGACCCCTGCAATCAATAAATCACTAATTCACTAATTAAAAACAATGGCAGACGAAAAGATAATCTTCTCAATGGCCGGAGTAAGTAAGATATACCCTCCGCAAAAACAGGTTTTAAAGAACATTTACCTATCCTTTTTCTATGGCGCCAAGATCGGCGTTATTGGGTTGAATGGCTCCGGTAAATCATCATTATTAAAGATCATCGCCGGGCTGGACAAAGCCATACAGGGCGAGGTGGTGTTTGCTCCGGGATACACTGTCGGTTATTTAGCACAAGAGCCTGAGCTTGACCCGAATAAGACCGTAAAGGAAGTGGTGGAAGAAGGCGTTTCCGGAATAACCGCCATACTGAAGGAATACGAAGAGATCAATGAGAAATTTGGCCTGGAAGAAGTTTACAGCGACGCCGATGCAATGGATAAGCTGATGGCCCGCCAGGGCGAATTGCAGGACCAGATAGATGCTGTGAATGCCTGGGAACTGGATGCAAAGCTGGAAAGGGCGATGGATGCCCTGCGTTGCCCGGAACCTGACATGAAAATAGGCGTACTTTCCGGGGGTGAACGCCGCCGGGTTGCTATGTGCCGGTTGCTGTTACAAGAACCGGATGTGCTTTTATTGGATGAGCCGACCAACCACCTGGATGCAGAATCTATCGATTGGCTGGAGCAACATTTGAAGCAATATAAAGGAACTGTAATCGCCGTAACCCACGACCGCTATTTCTTAGACAACGTGGCCGGCTGGATATTGGAGCTTGATCGTGGAGAAGGCATCCCATGGAAAGGAAATTATTCCTCATGGCTCGACCAGAAATCGAAACGTTTGGCACAGGAAGAAAAGACCGAAAGCAAACGCCAGAAAACCCTGGAACGCGAACTGGAATGGGTACGTATGGCGCCAAAAGCACGCCAGGCAAAAGGCAAGGCGCGTTTATCCAATTATGAGAAACTGGCCTCGGAGGAAACAAAGGACAGGGAAGATAAGCTGGAGATCTTCATCCCACCCGGCCCGCGTTTGGGTAATGTGGTGATCGAAGTGAATAATGTGACCAAATCCTATGGCGACCGGGTGTTATTCGAAAATTTAAACTTCTCCTTACCCCCTGCGGGCATCGTTGGCATTATCGGACCAAATGGCGCGGGTAAAACCACTTTGTTCCGTCTCATTACCGGGCAGGAGCAACCGGATGCAGGCACTTTCCGTGTGGGTGAAACCGTGGCTTTAGGCTATGTTGACCAGATGCATGATGACCTTGACCCGAACAAATCCGTTTGGGAAAACGTAACCGGTGGACTGGAAACGATTATGGTAGGCAATAAGCCGCTTAACTCGAGGGCCTATGTATCCAAGTTCAACTTTAATGGTGCCGATCAGCAGAAAAAGGTAGGTGTATTATCCGGCGGTGAACGCAACCGGGTACATTTATCTATCACGCTGAAAAAAGGATCGAACGTGCTGCTGCTTGATGAGCCGACCAACGACATCGATGTAAACACCCTGCGTGCTTTGGAAGAAGCCCTGGAAAACTTTGGTGGCTGCGCGGTGATCATCAGTCACGACCGTTGGTTCCTCGACCGGGTATGCACCCACATCCTTGCTTTTGAAGGCAACTCCCAGGTTTACTTCTTTGAAGGGAATTATTCCGACTACGAAGAAAACCGCAAAAAACGTTTAGGTGATGTAGCGCCGAAAAGGATCAGGTATAAGAAGTTGGTGGGGTAAGATTCAAAAGCAATAACATGTACGGGGATCCTGTAGAACAATATTCGTCGAATAAACGATACCGATTGACTTTTCACAACTTCGAAGAGCCAAGGATGGGAATGAGTATCTGTAAGTTTTATTTAACTGACCTACAAACTTTTGAATCTACGGATTTTGATCCATTATGGGTAATTGGAATTGGGATGACCGGATTTTCTTGGAATGAAGATCAAAATAAGTTTTCGCTACAACTCGTAAACCCACAAAAAGGATTATCAACTACCACAAATTTCTTTATCTATAACATAGAAACCCGGCAATTTTCTTCAATTCATTTTACTAACTGGAACCTCTTGGGCCGATGTCACAATGATCATCTTGAAATTGAATACAATGAGAGTATTGAACGCGAACATTTAAAATATCCAACGAAAGATTTAACAAAACCTTCAAATATTTATTTCAATTTTTCAGACCAACTATGGACTGATATAAAATATTTAGACCAATTTAATAATCTAAATAAGGATGCGATGTTAAATGAATTTGAACCGATTGACAACGGCTGGCGGCCATTTAAGGGACAATTACCCCAAACAACGGAGGTGCTCATTTGGGAATTAGAGAAGTTTGCAGAATATGGTGATAGCCAATCAATAGAGTGGTTTGATGAAATTCAAGAAAAGACTAATGATATTGATTGGTGGGTTAACGCCTCACATTATCTTGGACTTAAAATTCGAAAATAGACTTGCGAAGTTTTAAAACTTCGCAAGTCTGCAACATTTATCTAATGAAATACATTTTCAACACCCTACTTCTAATACCCCTCCTATTCTTCACCCTCAACTCCTACAGCCAATCCCGCAGCAGCATCGGTATTTCTTTTGGCTATAATGTACCTGTTTCTAATAACGATTATAAAATTGGCGGGGGAGGCAGTATACAGGGAGCCATAGCTTTAGGAGATAAATGGGCCATTTTGCCTTCAATTGGTATTGAAAACATGAACTCAAAAGGGCGCACCATTTACGGGCCATACGGTTATCCTACCGGGCATATTCAAGACATAACCCTGATCTACATCGGCGCTGCAGTTAAATATTCTTTCGACAGCAAGCTATTTGCAAAGGCAGGAGCTATGTTATATGTTGGCGCCGGTGGGGATGACGTAGCAGCAGCCGGCCCGGGCGGCTCAGTTGCCTTTGGATATAATCTCGACCTGGACAGGCATAGCTCACTGCAGCTTTACCTCAATACGGATGTGGTATATGTTGAGCCGATCAGCGGGAATGGCATAACCCCTGTCGTTTCCTTAAACCTGGCTTATGTGTTTAATTTCAGGGGATTGAAGTAAACTAAAAGTTCTCTCTTATCTCACTTTCTTGCGAAGCAAATATCCATCTAAGCGTAACTATCTTCTCCGTTTACTATCAAATTGTAGTAAACACATTCAATGAAAAAAGTTCTACTTCTATTGAGCAATCTCTTGTTCAGTTTAATTATTGTTAATGCGCAGGATCAGAAAAAATATCCAATCGTCTCTTATCTCGATATTAAGGTGGACAGCATGGGTAATTTACCCGAAAACCCGTATGTGCTTATCTTAAAGAATAAAACAAAGCAACTTACGGTAGTAGGCACACAGCATAGCAGGGATACGGCAAGCAGTATGTTCACGATAATTGAGAACGATTTTGATGAGCTAAAGCCTGAAATCATAATTAACGAGGGAGGAAATCTTAATAAAAAATATGTATCCCGGAACGATGCTATAAAAAGAAGCGGGGAGCTTGGTTTGGAAAAGTATCTCGCTGATAAAGCCGGCATAAAAACATTTAACGGAGATATGCCCGATAAGCTGGAATTTGAGCAGCTTACAAAACGCTATTCGAAAAAGGAAGCATTGGTCTTTTTTGCTTCCGAAAGATTTATTTTCCCTTACGCATTTGGACAATATCCGGGTGATTTGAAACAACAATATGATACGGTTTTTATAAAAGGCTATCTTCTAAAAGAAAAAATTGAACTGACTAAAGAAGAGCAGACATTTGAATATTATAAGAAAGCCTATAAAAAATATTTCAAACAGGACTTTTCTTTAGATAATATCAACCAGCTTGATTTTACGCCTTTTGGAAAGCGTAACCATTTCAACGATGTTACCAGGACATCAAAAGAACTACGTGACCAATACCTGCTGAATATAGTACAGCAGCAATTAAAGCTTCACAACAAAATATTACTTGTTTTTGGAGGATGGCATATCCTTTCAATAGAGCCGGCTTTAAGAAGCATGGTTTCTGATAAGGAATGATTAGGTTCAATAATCACGGAATAACTCCTGTAAAAGGAATAAAGCGAAAAAGACTTCCGAAGTTTTTTAAACTTCGGAAGTCTTAAATATTAAAACCTTTCTGCTTTTGCCTTTCAGCTTTCACCTCCTTACTACCAAACTTTCACCCTGTCCTTTTCATCCCGGTACATTTTATCGCCTGGTTTAATATCAAAGGCTTTATAAAATGCAGGCGTGTTGGATAGCGGCCCGTCAACACGGTACATCTCCGGTGAATGCGGGTCGACGTTGATGCGCATACGCATCGTTTCATCGCTGTTCTTCACGCGCCATACCTGGGCGAATGACAGGAAGAAACGCTGATCCGGCGTGAAGCCATCTATCTTGGTGTCGTTTTTACCTTCAGGTGTATTTTTAAATGCCTGGTATGCGATGGCCAGGCCACCGATATCGGCAAGATTCTCGCCCTGCGTAAGACTGCCGTTCACATGCAGGTTGTTCAGTACAGTAAATTTGTTGTACTGATCGATCATCACCTGAACACGGGTTTTAAATTTAGCCGCATCTTCTTTTGTCCACCAGTCTTTCAGATTACCGTCTTTATCATACTGACGGCCCTGGTCGTCAAAACCGTGGGTCATTTCATGGCCGATCACCGCTCCTATCGCTCCGTAATTGATTGCATCGTCCGCATCCTTATCAAAGAAAGGATATTGCAATATCCCGGCAGGGAACACGATCTCATTAAAGGTCGGGTTATAATAAGCGTTAACCGTAGGCGGTGTCATTCCCCATAAGGTCTTGTCAACCGGTTTGTTCACCTTTTTGATCATCTCGTTATAATCGTGCCTGGCTATCGACTCCTCGTTCTTGAAATAAGCATCCTTGCTAATCTCTACATCGTCGTATTTTTTCCATTTATCCGGGTAACCGATCTTTTTAGTAAAGGCAGCCAGCTTTGCAAGCGCCTGCTTTTTAGTGTCAGCGCTCATCCAATCCAGCTTCTCTAACCTATCTTTGTATGCAAGCTGCAGGTTATTCACCAGGTCGAGCATCCTTTGCTTAGCATCAGCAGTAAAATATTTCTCAACGTATATCTGGCCCAGAAGCTCGCCTAATCCACCGTCAACAGTATAGGCCATAATTTTCCAGCGCTCTTTCTGTTCCTTTTGCCCCTGCAATATTCTTCCATAAAAATTAAAATTTTCATCCCTGAAACTCTTGCTCAACGAGTTGGATGCGTTATCGATGGTCACGAACAGGGCTTTGTCCTTCCAGGCTTCTATCGGCTGCGTTTTAAGCAGGTTATCCAGCGCTTTGTAATATCCGGGCTGACCAACCAGCACCGTATCGGATTTAAGCTCAAGGCGGCTAAACACGTCCTTCAAATCAATATCCGGCACCTGTTTTTGCAGATCGGCCACTGCAAATTTATTATAGTTTGCCTGCGGGTCGCGCAATTGAACAGGGGTGCGGTGCGACTCAGCAATGGCGGTTTCCAGCTTCAGGATACCGTCAGCCTTTTTAGTGGCAGTAGCCGCATCAACGCCGGTCAGCTCAAAAACTTTGGCGATATGCTTAACAAATTCATCGCGTATTTTTTTCGACGCGGAGTCTGTTTTAAAATAGTAATCCCGTTCGGGTAAGGTGATCCCGCTTTGATCAAAGTGGGCGATATTTTTTGAGCTTACGCGATCGTCGGGCGATACATAAAAGCCAAAAAGCATTCCGTCGCCATCTTTAAAGCCATCGGCAGCAAGCTTAACGAGATCCTTGTAATCCTTTACCGCGTTGATCTTGTCCAGCTTTGGTTTAATAGGATCGTAGCCTAATTTTTCAATGGTGGCCGTGTCCATACCGCTTTTGTACAGGTCGCCTACTTTTTGTTCCAAACTGCCCGAAGTATTATCCTTTGCGGATACATCATTCAGGATCTGGTGAACCTGTTTTATATTATCATCGCTCAGGGTATAGAATGATCCCCAACCGGTTTCGGATGCAGGTATTTTTGTTGTTTTGAACCAATTGCCGCTGGCGTAGAGGGCAAAGTTATCGCCCGGTTTTACGGTGGTGTCCATACCGGTTTTATCAAAAAACACGGTTCGTTTTGGAACATCGGCAGATGATTCGGCCGGCTTTTGTTTGCAGGCCGTAACTGCAACAGCCGAGATGGCAAGCAGGGCCCAGTTAGTTAATTTCATGAGATTTTAGTATTTTGATAAATATAGGGCTAAAAAACCTTATTAATAAAGACCAGCTTTATTGTAACGGCATTTTTATTTCATTAATGGTAATTTTCGCACATTTTCAATATTAAACGGGGTTAAACCATTTTTAATGTGCTACCTTGCATTAAGCTGTTGATAATTAGAACAGTGTTAACAAATAAATCATAACCGCTTAACGTTTATATGCAAGCTTATCGCTTATTTTTATAGACCTGAAAAACAGGTCAGATTAAATTACTTAAACAAATTTATATGGCCTGGAGAAAATTTAGCGGCGAGATCATTCAATCGCCAATTCTCGAAGAAGTTGAAAAAGCTATCGAAAGAGAATCCCTGCTTGGCAATAAGCTTAAAGTTTGTATCGGCACCGACTCTCAAGTAAAAGGCAATGTTACCGATTTTGCAACGGTAATCGTGTTTTTGCGCGAGAAACGCGGCGGCTTCATGTTCATCCACCAGGAACGTACAGGGCAAAAAATGAGCATTAAGGAACGTATGCTGAGCGAGGTGCAAAAGTCTATCGACATCGCTTACAAGCTTTGCGACCTGCTCGACCTATATGATGTTGACCTGGAGGTGCATGCCGATATCAATACCAACCCGATGTTTAAATCCAACCAGGCTTTACACGAGGCTATGGGTTATATTTTGAGCATGGGCTTTGTATTCAAGGCTAAACCGGAGGCCTTCGCCAGTTCTTACTGTGCCAACAAGATCGTGCAGTAATTAAGCCTGAAAAGAGTTTGTATTTTGCGCTTCATTTCTATCTTTGAGGTGTAAAATACATTTGCCATGTCGCCATTAATTACTATCGAAGAATTAAGATCAGCTACTGATCCGATCATACTTATCGACGCCCGCGCCGGGGCTGATACTTATCAGCGCTACCTTGCAGGCCACCTGGAAGGCGCGCAATTTGTCGACCTTGATAAAGACCTTTCCACCAAACCTGAAAATGCCGCATTCGGTGGACGTCATCCTTTACCTTCACTGGAAGATTTTTCGAAATTGTTAGGCAGACTGGGTATTACACCCGAAAGTCACGTTGTTGTTTATGATGATAAAGCCGCGGCTTTTGGCGGTGCAAGGCTTTGGTGGATGCTGAGAGCCATTGGCCATAAAAAAGTGCAGGTATTGAATGGCGGCTTGCAAGCGGCAAAGGATGCCGGTGTGGCATTAAGTACCGAGCTTTATATCGCACAACCTGTTCAGCCTTACCCTGTGCCAGCGGAATATGCCGGAATAGTGGATATTGAGGCAGCCGGTCCAGCTGCAAAAAGCGATGATCAAATGGTGATCGATGTGCGCGAGGCTTACCGTTATAATGGCGAGAGCGAGCCTATCGACCTGGTTGCGGGTCATATCCCCGGCGCGGTCAATCTTCCTTATACTTTTAACCTGGATGCCAGCGGGAAATACCTTTCTCCGGAGGAATTGAAGAAATCATATGAAGCTACTTTTGGCAATGTAAATCCTGGTGATGTGATCGTACATTGCGGATCGGGGGTTACGGCCTGCCACACTTTGCTGGGAATGGAATATGCGGGTATCGAGGGGCCGAAATTGTATGTGGGTTCGTGGAGTGAGTGGTCGAGAAGGGATTTACCTATTGCGACGAGTGAGAAAGCATAATTTAATTAACAGAATAGAATACTCTTTTCATAGCCCCGGCCTTTAGGTCGGGGTAAATAATAACCTATAGGCTTTAGCCAAAACAAGTTGCCTATTTTTGGCTTAAGCCAGGGCACGAAAACGATCTTTATCCCCGAGCTAAAGCACGGGGCAATGAATAAACCAGCAAATATCTGTTAGCATGGAACCAATTGCCGTAAGGGCTGCGACCCTGGACGACCTGCCGATTCTTCTCGAATTTGAACAAGGCATTATAACGGCCGAGCGGCCTTTTGACCCGACTTTACGGGAAGGGGAAATTCATTATTATGATATTGCTGCCATGATCACTGCAATAGATGTAGAAGTTGTAGTAGCTGAAGCCGGATCTGAGATCATTGGCAGTGGCTATGCCCGGATCGAGCAGTCAAAAATTTACCTTAAACACCGTCAACACGCCTACCTTGGTTTTATGTATGTAAAGCCCGAATACCGGGGTAAGGGAGTAAATAAAATGGTTATTGATGCATTGCAACAATGGGTGATATTGAAAAACATTGACGAGTTGAGTCTTGAAGTTTACGATGAGAATCTTCCGGCTGTGAGGGCCTACGAAAAGATCGGATTTTCCAAATTGCTGGTACAAATGCGCATGGGAATTCCCTCACCAAAATAGTTATAAAACCTTTGCAGTCATTATTCCGTTAGTTATAAAGTGAAAACTTACGCACTCAAACGGGAAACACTGCTCCCGACCACCCTGGACAATGCCTGGGACTTTTTCTCGTCGCCTTTAAATCTTTCCAAAATAACTCCTCCCGAGATGAACTTTGTTGTCACTTCGGAATACCAGGATGGCAAAATGTACCCGGGGATGATCATCACTTATAAAGTTTCGCCGTTATTTGGTATCAAAATGAACTGGATGACGGAGATCACACACGTAAAGGAAAAGGAATATTTTGTGGATGAGCAGCGTTTTGGTCCGTATGCGATGTGGCATCATCAGCATCATTTTAAGGAAGTGAAAGGTGGGGTGTTAATGACCGACCTGCTAAATTATGCGATACCTTATGGGTTTATCGGGCGGATTGTTAATAGCATTATTGTGGCAGATAAGATCAAAAAAGTGTTTGATTATCGTGAAGGGGTGATTGAGCATTTGTTTGGGACGGTTAAAAGCAGATAACGTCCGGCGGAACATGGTTAGCTTGTTCTCCGAAATATATTGATCGTTCAGACTTTATTTGGGGTACGACAATAATCCGCCCGCTCAGTTGCCGCGGGGCTGTTACTTTGATGCACCAAAGTAACCAAAGTGCTTGTCAGCGGAAATGCTTCTTTTCGGCCGAGGGCCTTTGCCCACAAAGATTCAGAACCACAGGCTGGAATATTTTTGCCGGG
>Ga0207671_10001406_pt1 | contig 28034 bp, 26 predicted proteins | sample KBSC24metaG_FD_184352 | JGI IMG/M metagenome (GOLD analysis project Ga0207671, IMG submission 184352) | Corn rhizosphere microbial communities from Kellogg Biological Station, Michigan, USA - KBS C2-4 metaG (SPAdes) (version 2) | ecosystem: Host-associated > Plants > Roots > Rhizosphere > Soil... | reverse complement strand
GAGCAATTCCCGCGCATGGAGGGCCGCCAGATGCTTATGGTGCTCGCGCCGAAATAAGTCTGTGGGAGGATTTGCTCGCCATGAGCGCTTCGCCGATCCTTCTCACCATCTCCTGCCGGATCGACGCCGCGCCTGAACGCGTGTTTGACGCTTGGCTTGATCCAGCCTCGGCAGGCCAATGGCTGTTCGCCACGCCCGAGGGCCAAATGAAGCGCGTGGCGATCGATCCGCGCGTGGGCGGCAAGTTCCACATCGACGAGCAGCGCGGCGACGTGCTGGTGGAGCATGTCGGAGAATATCTCGAACTTCAGCGGCCGCGCCGGCTCGCCTTCGCCTTTTCTGCGATGGAGGGCGGTGAACCGACAAAGGTCGTAGTCGATATCGTGGCTGAGGACGTAGGTTCCCTGGTGACACTGATTCACGAACTGGACCCGAAATGGGCCAGCTATGAGGATCGCACGCGCGAGGGATGGACCATGATCCTCTGCGGCCTCGCAAAAGCCGTCGAATGATTAGAGCGGCAGCGCTGGCTGCCGGTCAAGCTCTTCCGCTCCTTCCGGTATGATTGTCGACAGAGTCAGCCCGAGGAGGCGCACGCCCATGGGAAGCGGAAACAGCGCCTGCAGTAATTCCTGCCCTGCCGCGCCGAACACCTGCCGATCGGCGTAAAATCCCAGGATAGAGCGCGCGCGGGTGATCGTGCGGAAGTCGGCATAGCGCAGCTTGAGCGTCACTGTGCGCCCGCGGACCCCGTTCCGCGCGATTCTTTCCCAGGCGGCATCGGCAACCCGCTCCAACGCAGCGAACATATCGCTGGTCTCTGTCACGTCCTGTCCGAAGGTCCGTTCAGCGCCCACGGATTTGGTGATGCGATTGGATCGCACCGCCCGGTGATCTTCGCCACGCGCAGCCTCGTGCAGATAGGCGGCATATTTCCCGAAATGGGCTTGGAGAAACTCCAGCGGACGCTCGCGCAAATCCGCGCCGGTAAGAATGCCGAGGCGTTCCATCTTGGCCGTCGTCACCGGCCCGACGCCGTGAAACCGGCTCACCGGCAGGCTCGCCACGAACGCCGGTCCCTTGGCTGGTGGAATGACGCACAGGCCGTCGGGCTTGTTCTGGTCCGAAGCCAGCTTGGCGATGAACTTGTTGTAGGAAACACCGGCCGACGCGGTGAGACCCGTTTCGCTGCGGATGCGCTGGCGGATCGCCTCGGCGATGGCGCGTGCCGAACCAAGCCCCAGCCTGTCTTCGCTGACGTCGAGATAAGCCTCGTCGAGCGACAGCGGCTCGATCAGATCGGTATAATCCGCGAAGATCGCGCGGATCTGGCGCGAGATCGCGCTGTAGACCTCGAACCGCGGCTTGACGAAAACGAGATCCGGGCATCGCCTGAGCGCGGTCACCGACGGCATGGCCGAGCGGACGCCGAACTTGCGCGCTTCGTAGCTGGCGGCCGCGACCACGCCGCGTGCCGAAGATCCGCCGACCGCCACTGGCCTGTCTCGCAGCGCCGGATCGTCGCGCTGCTCGACCGAGGCGTAAAAGGCATCCATATCGACATGGATGATTTTGCGGGGCTGCTCCTGCATCATCGGCCTATGGTCTCGGCGAGATATTGGCAGATCGGGCAGACCTCCGCCAGTGCCGCCTTGATTGGCTTCGCGAATGCAGCATAAGGGCCAGCAGATTTTAAGGAGAAGGCGATGATCAGTTTCATCCTCGCTGGCGCGGCAGGAGATCTTGCGCGGCGGATGCTGTGGCCGTCGCTCTATGCGCTGTTCGTTGAAGGGCTGTTGCCTGAGGGTATCCGCATCGTCGGGGTCGGCCGCTCCGAACTCGATGAGGAGGGGTTACGCCGGCTGATTGCCAATTCGCTCGATCAATCCGCCAGCCTGCCGAGCGGCGGCGATCGCGAGGCATTCATGGCGATCGCGCGATATGTCCGCATCGCCAATGACGAGCCCGCGACCTTCGCGACGCTGCGCGAGGTGGCGCGGCCCGATGCCGAGTTCGTCTTCTTCATGTCGACCCCGCCCGATCAGTTCGGCCCTTTCTGCCTCGCGCTCAAGGATGCGCAATTGGTCGATGCGCGTTCCCGGATCGTGCTTGAAAAGCCGATCGGAATGGATCTCGCATCGAGCCGGGTGGTGAACAGCGCCGTCGCCCAAGCTTTCGATGAAGACCAGATTTTCCGCATCGATCATTATCTGGGCAAGGAGACCGTCCAGAACCTCCTCGCGCTTCGTTTCGGCAATAGCCTGTTCGAACCGCTCTGGAACGCATCAGCGATCGATCACGTCCAGATCACGGTCGCGGAGACGGTCGGTATCGAGGGGCGGTGGGGCTATTTCGACAAGGCCGGCTCGCTGCGCGACATGGTGCAAAACCATATGCTTCAACTGCTCGCGTTGCTTGCAATGGAGGCGCCTTACAGCCTCGATCCCGCGGCGGTGCGCAATGAGAAGGTGAAGGTGCTCGAAAGCCTGCGGCCGATCGGTGCGGCCGAGGTCGCGGCCAATGTCGTTACCGGCCAATATGCAGCGGGTGCGTCCGGGGGCCATGCGGTGCCGGGCTATCGCGAGGAAGAGGGTGCGGCGACCGCCAGCGATACCGAGACCTTCGTCGCGATCCGTGCGCATATCGACAATTGGCGCTGGGCTGGCGTGCCATTCTACTTGCGCACCGGCAAACGGCTGGCCACGCGCCAGACCGAGATCGTCTTCCAGCTAAAGCCCGTGCCGCACAATATCTTTGCCGGGGTGGGCTCGTTTCTCCAGCCCAACCGGCTTCAGATCCAGCTTCAGCCGCAGGAAACGGTGACGCTCCACGTAATGAACAAGCAGCCCGGGCTCGATGGCATGCGGCTTCATCCGCTCGCCCTCAACCTTTCGCTCACTGATGCGTTTGGCAGCTATCGTCGGCGCATCGCCTATGAACGCCTGATCCTCGACGTGCTCAAGGGCAATTCGACCTTGTTCGTGCGCCGGGACGAGATCGAGGCGGCATGGAAGTGGATTGATGGCATTCATGCGGGCATTCAGCAGACAGGCATGAAGCCGCGTCCTTATCCCGCCGGGAGCTGGGGCCCTGCCGCTGCGATCGCGCTGACGGAACGGCACGGCCATAGCTGGTTCGAGCAGGCCGGATGAGCCGGAAAGGCATCGCATGACCAATATGCACCCGATCGTGGCGGCGGTGACCGATCGCATCGTCCTGCGTTCGAAAGAGACGCGGGCTCGCTATCTCGACCTGATTGCGCGTGAGCGGGATGGGGGCGTCGATCGGCCGCGCTTGTCCTGCGGCAATCTTGCGCATGGATTTGCAGCGGCGGGCGAGGACAAGGCCGTGATCCGCACCGGCAAGGTGATGAACATCGGCATCGTCACGGCCTATAACGACATGCTTTCGGCCCATCAGCCCTATGGCCGCTATCCCGAACAGATGAAGCTGTTCGCGCGCGAAGCGGGCGTGACCGCGCAGGTGGCGGGCGGCGTGCCGGCGATGTGCGACGGGGTGACGCAAGGCCAGCTTGGCATGGAGCTATCGCTGTTCAGCCGCGATACGATCGCCCTTTCGACAGCCGTTGCGCTTTCGCACGGCATGTTCGAAGCTGCCGCATTGCTCGGGATCTGCGACAAGATCGTGCCGGGGTTGCTGATCGGCGCGCTTCGCTTCGGCCATTTGCCGACTATCCTCGTTCCGGCCGGGCCGATGCCGTCGGGCCTGGCCAACAAGGAGAAGCAGCGCGTGAGGCAGCTCTACGCCGAGGGCAAGGTTGGGCGCGACGAGCTGCTTGAGGCCGAAGCGGCAAGCTATCATGGCGCAGGGACATGCACCTTCTACGGCACCGCCAATTCGAACCAGATGATGATGGAGGTGATGGGCCTGCACGTGCCGGGCGCCGCGTTCGTCAATCCGGGCACGAAGCTGCGGCAGGAATTGACGCGGGTCGCCGTGCACCGGCTGGCGGAGATCGGCTGGGACGGCAATGACTATCGACCGCTTGGCCACTGCGTCGACGAAAAGGCGATCGTGAACGCGGCGGTGGGCCTGCTGGCCACCGGCGGCTCGACCAATCATGCCATTCACCTGCCAGCGATCGCGCGCGCTGCGGGCATCATGATCGATTGGGAGGATCTGGATCGGCTGTCCTCGGCCGTGCCGCTGATCGCGCGCGTCTACCCCAATGGCTCGGGTGACGTGAATCATTTTCATGCGGCGGGCGGCATGGCCTATGTCATCCGGGAATTGTTGCGCGGCGGGCTGCTCCATCGCGATATCCTCACCGTGGGGGGAGCCGATCTTGGCGATTATGCGCGCGAGCCCGCGATCGACGGCGAGACACTGGTCTGGCACGATGGGCCGGCGGCAAGCCGGGACGAGGCGGTGCTGCGTTCGATCGACTCGCCGTTCAGCCCCGATGGCGGCATGCGGCTGGTGAGCGGCAATCTCGGCCGCGCCATCTTCAAAACGAGCGCGGTCGATCCGGCGCGTTGGACGATCGAGGCCCCCGCCCGCATCTTTTCCGATCAGGACGAGGTGCTCAAGGCCTTCAAAAACGGCGAGCTTGATCGCGACGTGATTGTGGTGGTCCGGTTTCAGGGGCCACGCGCCAACGGCATGCCGGAGCTGCACAAGCTGACGCCCTCGCTCGGTGTGTTGCAGGACAAGGGCTTCAAGGTCGCGCTGGTAACCGACGGGCGCATGTCGGGTGCCTCCGGCAAGGTTCCGGCAGCCATTCATGTCTCGCCGGAGGCGCTGGGCGGCGGACCTATTGCGAAGCTGAGAGATGGCGATGTCGTTCGTCTTTCGGCCGAAAACGGCGAACTGATCGCGCTGGTCGACGCGGGCGACTGGAATGCGCGTGGCGATGCCGCCGCGCTGCCGATCACCATGGGGACGGGACGCGAACTTTTCGCCTTTATGCGTCAGGGTGCGGACGAGGCCGAGCGCGGCGCGTCGGCGATGCTGGCCGCAATGGACAAGGAGCATGCGCGCTAATGGATGTTGAGGCAGTGATGCGGCTGGCCCCGGTGATCCCGGTGCTGGTGATCGATGATGCAGCCCAGGCGCAGGCTATCGCGCGATCTCTGGTGGCCGGTGGCCTTCGCGCGCTTGAAGTAACGCTCAGGACTGCTGCCGCGCTGGATGTGATCGCGGAGATGGCGAAGGTCGAAGGCGCGGTGGTCGGCGCCGGCACCGTGCTCAACGAAGCGCAGCTCGATGCCAGCATCGCAGCGGGCGCGCGTTTCATCGTCAGCCCCGGGCTGACTCAGGGGCTCGCCAGCGCTGCGATCGAGCGCGGCATAGCGCTGCTACCCGGCATCTCCACCGCCAGCGATATCATGCGCGGGCTCGATCTGGGGCTCAGCCATTTCAAATTCTTTCCGGCGGAGGCGTCCGGCGGGATCGCGGCGCTGAAGGCACTCGCTGCTCCCTTCCATCAATGCCGATTCTGTCCCACCGGCGGCATCACCCAAAAGACCGCGCCTGATTGGCTGGCGCTCGACGCCGTCCTCTGCGTGGGTGGATCCTGGCTGGTGCAGCGCGGCGCGGTTGATCCGCAAGCGATCGAGGCGGCTGCTGCCGAAGCTGCCAAGCTGACGCGGCGGGGCTAGGAACTGCCTGCGGCAGGCAGTTCGCGGATCGTCATCGTCGGCGGAGACCGGATCGAGCAGGTAAAGGTTCAGCTTTCAAGCGATGGAAAGCGATTGCGCGCTTACGCTTGCCCCGCTGCTGTTCCGTCTCAAGCAGGCGTTCCGCTCCGGCGGATGAATGCCTGCAAAAGCCTCACTTGCTCCAGGCTGTATCCGTGACGGATCAAGCTTAGCAACAGCCCGTCATCCAAAACTGCATGGCTGCGCCATAGCCGGCTTGCCGCCACGCGCAACACCTCGAGCCGCTCGTCGGCAAGCGGGTTGGCCACCGGCAGCCCGAAGACCATCCCAATGAAGCGCCGCAAGCGGGAAGCCGGTTTCGTCGGAAGGGCTCGATCCTTGTGCGCCAGCGTGACGACCGTCCACTCGCGCGAGGAAAAGCCAACCATTGCCGCCGGCGCGGCGATCGTGGCATCATGATCGGCCGCATCATTGGTGGCCGCCGCTAAATTCATGCAAAGATATGCCATTAGAAAAACTGCTTCGTTTGCCGCGCGCCTGCGGTAATCCATTGGGAGAGGCTGCCGCGTAGCAATGCGGCATGAAGGCCTGCTACATTGGCCGTCTGCCCGCCGCCACGGCGGCGATAATCGTTCGCCAGTGCCAGCGCCGCCGTCTGCGCCAGGACACTCAGCTGCCGGGGATGGGGACTGCCCCAGATCGCCAGCGATTGTTCAAGCTCGGATCGCAGGGCGGCCAATCCATAGTTTTCGGGATCGAAGCCATCTTTTCGCGAATGCTCGATGGCAATGATCAGCTCCCGTACCTGAGCATGATCCCAGCTTTGCACATCTGCCATGATCGGTGCCGTACCGCTGGCAGTGGCGGCAGGGCTGCGCGAGGCAAGGGTACCGCTCGCGGCGGCCATGATCATGATCAGCAGCGTCACCAGGGTGATGGCTCCGGAGGCGCCGGCAGTTGATGATGTCGCATCTGATCGGGGCATGGTCACCTCCCGCTCGAAAAGTCTGGCGGTGCAGCCGACTTAGGGTTTTGCGCATGAATTGCTCGCATGTTTCGGCGCAGCCGCCATGCGGGGCGACGATCGTGCGCAAGCGCAATTTCGTCGTGCCGGAAAGCATTTTCGTCCCGCCAAGCTTGGTGAACTTTGGATTCCGAGGCTTACTTTCATCTAGGTAAGTTAGGGGAAGGCCCAATTTTTGCTCGGATTTGACAGATGAAGATGGTGCTGCGCCGCGATTTGCGCAAAGCTAGGCTTCATGCGGGCCTTCACCTCGATCTTGCATCTCCAGACTGCAGCCGTCCGGTGACGATCACCAAGCCTGATGCACGCTGGCTGGAAGCTGCCGGCGTCACCGTGGCGCTGTGGTTCTTCGTGTTGCTGATCTACCTGCCGACGATCTTGGATCGGCATGCGGGCGATAGCTGGACGAGCGTGGTGCTGGACGCATCCACCCTGCTGATTTCGGCTGCGTTGGCGATCTCGATCTTCCCGCTATTCCGGGTAGTCGCGCGCTGGCCGCAATTTGAGCGCCTGGCCGTGCTCGGTGCAGCGGTGATCCTCGCATCCATCGCGCAGACCGCCTTCGACCTGATCTACACCGGGTGGGTTGCGCAGCACCTCGAGCGATCCTGGTATTCGATCCCGCGCGATCTCAGCCGCGGCTATCGCACCATGTTCAACTATGCTTGCATTTTCAGCGTCAATGTCGCGCTGTTTCAGCTCATGTACACGCGCCGCCGGGACGTTCGGCGCGAGCGCCAGCTGGCGGAGGCGCGCTGGTCGGCCCAGCAGGCGCAACTCGCCGCGCTCCGCTTTCAGCTCAATCCGCATTTTCTGTTCAACACCCTCAATGCGATCTCCTCGATGATCGTCACCGGCCGCAACGAGGACGCGGAGCAGATGACGGACAAGCTTTCCAGCTTCCTGCGCGCGTCACTCGCCTCGGATCCGACCGAACTGGTGCCGTTGGAATCAGAACTCGCATTGCTTGAGGAATATCTCGAAATCGAGGCGATCCGCTTCGGCGAGCGGCTCAGCATAGAAATTCCCTGCAGCAGCGAGGCGGCTGAGGTGCTGATCCCGAGCTTCCTGCTGCAACCCCTGGTCGAAAATGCCATCAAATATGGCGTCGGCCCGTCGCCGCATCCGGTGACGATCATCTTGTCGGCAAAGATCGAAGCCGATTTTCTCGTGCTTCAGGTGACGGACAATGGCGGCGGAACGGCCGACCATGTGCAGCCTGCAGGCACCGGCGTCGGCCTTGAAAATGTGCGGCGGCGGCTGGAGGCCGTTTATGGCGCGCGTGCAAGCCTGAACGCGCATCCCTTGCCACAGGGGTTTCAGGTGACGATTTGCGTCCCGCTCGACGCGACGCCGCTGCGCCTTCAGCAGCCCAATTGAGTCGCAATCCTACACCAGATGGTTGGCGATCCGTTCGATCGAGCGCGTCATAGTTTCATAAACGACGCCACCGACAAGCCCTGCAGCGATGACGCCGAAGACCCCGATCAGCGCAAATTCGAATGCGCGTGACAGGCGGCGGCTGCGCTCATGCTGCTCGGCGATGTCGGACGCGCGCCGCCGCGGCGATCCTTGCGAAAGCGATTGCACCATATGGTCGCCCCGGTCGGCGGCACGCCTTTGTGGGACCGTGCCGCTGATGAGCGCGCTGATATCTATGACATCGCTCGTGCGGACCCCAAAGCGCTTGTCCTTGCACCACACCACCCGCGCCACGATCGTATGAGCAGGTTGAAATATTTCGACATATGTGCCGGCGGGGGGAGGGCACGCCGCCTGTAGCATTAGTCCGCGCGAGGAGACATTACGAATGCACACGTCGGTCTTGGCGCCGCCTGCACGCATTTGCGTGGGAATGACCACCTTATGTCGGGCTTCCCTCGGTCTTTGTCCGGCGTTCATAGATCAAGGCATTTCGAAAGCTCATTACTCCGATTGCTAGTATAGTGTTCATTCGTTGAAATAAGCTTAGCATACAAAATCGAACGACATACTTTATCGTATCGAATCCGAAATGTTCTAATTTAATTGTAGCGATGCTTTGACTGTATTTGATCTGAATCAAAATCTGCGCTGATTGCCAATCGTCCAATTAGATCTGTCGGCTCTGATAGGCTGCTGCTGCTCCCAGCAGCCCTGGCTGATCATGCAGCGCCAGCCGGATTGGAAACTGCGCCATGCGCGCGGCGTAGCGCCCCTTGGCGCAGAACCGCGCGTGGAAGGAGGGGCGTTGCAGCCATTCGCGGATGCGGCCGGACAGGCCGCCGACAATGACGACCTGCTTGGCTCCATGCGCCAATGCAAGATCTCCGGCCGCAGATCCGAAGCTGAGCACGAAACGGTCGAGCGCAGAGCGGGCGAGCGGATCGGTTCCTTCGATCGCCGCTTGCCACAGCCCCGCATCGTCGCGCGGCTGGACCGGCTGGCGCTCGATCGCGCCCAATGTTTCGTACAAATTCCGGAGCCCTGGTCCGCTGACCAGCCTCTCTACCGACACGCGCAGGAAACGCTTGCGCAAGTGCCGAAGGACCTGTTCCTCTATGGTATCGAGCGGCGCGAAATCGAAGTGCCCGCCCTCGGTCTCGATGACCTCGTAATGCCCGTTTCGGCGCAGCAGGATCGCCACGCCGAGACCGGTCCCCGGCCCGATGATGGTGGTCACGCCCTCGTAGGGAATGGTCTGGGGGCCGGCCAGATGGCAAAATTCATCCGCGGCCAGCCACGCGACGGCATGCGCGATCGCGCCGAAATCGTTGAGCAGCAGCACCTCGCCTACACCCAGCGCCTGCGCAAGCTTGCTCGCCTCGATCGTCCAAGGGCTGTTCGTGAAGCGGAGAAGATCGCCATCGATGGGGGCTGCGACGGCGAGCGAGGCGGCGATGGGCGCAATCCCTTCCTCGGCGACGAACCGGCGCCATGCCGAAGGAAGATCAGGGAAATCCGCGGTATGATAGGTTCGGGGAGGGCCCAGACGCGGCCGGCTTCCCGGCTGCAGCTCGGCCCGCGCAAACCGCGCATGCGTTCCGCCGATGTCGCCTGCAACGATCTCGATCATCGGCGGCGATTATCAGGATGCAGCGGCCGCTGGCAATGCGGCGCGCTATTCGAATTCGAGGATGACCGAGTCCACCGCGAGGCTGTCGCCGGGCGTCGCCACGACGGCGGAGACGGTCGCAGGTTTTTCGGCCCGCAGAATATTCTCCATCTTCATGGCCTCGACGACCGCGAGCGGCTGGCCTGCTTCCACCTTGTCGCCAGCTGCGACATGGATCGCTTTCACCAGCCCCGGCATCGGGCAGAGCAAGAACCGGGACAGGTCTGGCGGCAGCTTCTCGATCATGTGATGCGAAAGCTCCGCAACATGGGGAGGCAGCACGGTCAGGCTATGCGATGCACCCCGGGTGGTGAACCGCCAGCCGGCGCGCTTGCGCTCAACCCTAACCGCAAGCGCAGTATCGCCGATCTTGACCTCGACCAGCTTCTGGCCGGGAATATAGGACGTATCGACGGTGAGGGGGACACCATCGACGGTGACATCGTTCGCGCCGATCGACACCACATGCTCCGCCCCGTCCATCTTGACGACCCAGTCCAGCGACGCGGGCTGCGCGCCATTCATTTGCCCATCGATCAGCGAAGCGCGGCCCATCTCGACGCTGCTCAGCATCGCCGCGATCGCGGCGAGCTGCGCGGTCAACCCGGCCGAGGTCGGCGCGCCGGTGAAGCCCTCGGGATATTCCTCGGCGATGAAGCCGGTGGTGATATTGCCCGAGCGGAAGCGCTCATGCTGCATCAGCGCCGAGAGAAAATCGATATTGTGGCCGATGCCGTCGATCTCGAAGAGATCGAGCGCCGTGATCTGCTTGTCGATCGCCTCCAGGCGCGTGGGCGCCCAGGTGATCAGCTTGGCGATCATCGGATCATAGAACATCGAGATTTCGGAGCCTTCATAGACGCCGTCGTCGACGCGCACATTGTCCACTTCGGCCGGCGGGCGGTAACGCACGAGCCGGCCGGTTGAAGGCAGGAAGCCGCGATAGGGATCCTCGGCATAGACGCGGTTTTCGAGCGCCCAGCCGTTGATCTTTACATCGTCCTGGGTGAAGCCAAGCTCCTCGCCATAGGCAACGCGGATCATCTGTTCCACCAGATCGAGCCCGGTGATGCATTCGGTGACCGGATGCTCCACCTGCAGGCGGGTATTCATCTCGAGGAAGTAGAAGCCCTGGCCGGTCTTGTCGGCGCCCGAGACGATCAGCTCGACGGTGCCGGCTGAATAATAGCCGACCGCACGCGCCAGCGCGACCGCCTGCTCGCCCATCGCTTTGCGCATCTCGGGTGTGACGAAGGGGGAGGGGGCTTCCTCGACCACTTTCTGGTGGCGGCGCTGCACCGAGCATTCGCGCTCGTTGAGGTAGAGGATGTTGCCATGCTTATCCCCCAGGATTTGGATCTCGATATGGCGCGGGCTTTCGATGAACTTCTCGATGAAGACGCGGTCGTCACCGAACGACGCAAGCCCTTCGCGCTTGGTCGCCTCGAAGCCCTCGCGGACATCCTTCTCGCTATAGGCGAGCCGCATGCCCTTGCCGCCGCCGCCGGCCGAAGCCTTCATCATAACGGGATAGCCGATGTCGTTGGCGATGCGGACGGCGTGTTCGGTATCCTCGATCTCGCCGACATAGCCGGGGACGACGTTGACGCCGGCTTCCTTGGCGAGTTTCTTGGATTCGATCTTGTCGCCCATCGCGGCGATCGCGCCCGGCGGCGGCCCGATGAAGGCGATGCCGGCCGCGTCGAGAGCCTCGGCAAAGCTGGTGCGCTCGGAGAGGAAGCCATAGCCGGGGTGGACCGCTTCCGCCCCGGTCGCCTTGCAGGCGGCGATGATCGCGTCCGCGATCAGATAGCTTTCGGAAGCCGGCGGCGGCCCGATGCGAACGGCCTCATCCGCCATCTCGACATGAGGCGAACGCGCATCGGCATCCGAATAGACCGCGACCGTCTTGATCCCCATCTTGCGGGCCGTCTTGATGACGCGGCAGGCGATTTCGCCGCGATTGGCGATCAGGATTTTTTTGAACATTTTAGTGGTGTTGCCCCTGTCTAAATAGCGCCCACAAGACCAGCGCCAAGGCGGTTAGAAGTATCGCCGAGCTGGCGAGATAAAGATGTCCATAGTCCGAACAGAACTCGTTGACTTCCCAGCGGCACGATTCTCGGGGAACAGCTTGCCATCCGAGTTCGCCCGCCAAGAGGGCCGGTAATCCGAGCAACAGTATCGCTAACCCGGACAAACTGGCTCTTCGAATATTCACTGCGGTACCGCTTGAAGTTGTGGTTCAACCTTCCCGTCATGCCGGACTTGATCCGGCATCCCGCTGTCTTGAACGGCGCCGAAAGAAAAGCGGAACCCCGGATCAAGTCCGGGGTGACGAAAGAGGCTGGGCATTTCGCTCACTCAGCGGCCTCGCGCTGATGTTCCGTTGCCATCGCGCGCACGCCGAGCTTGGCGAACAAAGCCGCGTCGGCATTGTCGCCGGCATTGGGCGTGGTCAGCAGCCGGTCGCCGGTGAAGATGCTGTTCGCGCCCGCCATGAAGCAGAGCGCTTGGGCTGCCTCGCTCATGCTCTCGCGGCCCGCCGACAAGCGAACCATGCTCTGCGGCATCAGGATGCGTGCGACCGCGACGGTGCGGACGAACTCGATCTCGTCGATCTTGGCCATCGGCGTATCTGCGAGCATGTCGCCGAGCGGCGTGCCCTTGATCGGCACCAGCGCGTTGATCGGCACGCTTTCGGGATGCGCCATGGTGGCGAGTGCATGAAGGAAGCCGATACGGTCCTCACGCGTCTCGCCCATGCCGACGATGCCGCCACTGCAGACGTTGATCCCGGCGGCGCGAACGCGGTCGAGCGTGTCGATCCGGTCCTCGAAGCTGCGGGTGGAGATGACGTTCGCGTAATTTTCCGGCGAGGTGTCGATATTGTGATTGTAATAATCGAGTCCCGCCTCGGCGAGCATCGCCGCCTGCTTCTCGCTCAGCATGCCAAGCGTCATGCAGGTTTCTAACCCCATCTGGCGCACGCCTTTCACCATCTCGATGATGGCGGGCATGTCCTTGTCCTTGGGGCTGCGCCACGCCGCGCCCATGCAGAAGCGGCCCGAGCCATTATCCTTGGCTTGTGCGGCCGCCTGTAGCACAGCGCGCACGTCCATCAGCTTGGTGGCCTTGAGCCCGGTTTCGTGGCTCGCCGACTGGCTGCAATAGCCGCAATCCTCGACGCAGCCGCCGGTCTTGATCGAAAGCAGGGTCGAAAGCTGCACCGCATTTGGATCGAAATTCCGGCGGTGGACCGTCTGCGCCTCAAACAGCAGGTCATTGAACGGGAGATCGAACAGCGCGGCGATCTCTTCACGGGTCCAATCGGTACGAACCATAGTCATTGTGGCTTTCTCGCGAGATAGACGCCCAGCGCCATGACACAGAGGCCGGCGATCCGGCGAGCGGTAATTGCAGTCCGGATCGCACCGAGGATCCCGAAATGGTCGATCGCCGCAGCCACGACGAACCGGCCAGGCGGCACGATCGCGGTGAGGTTGGGAGCCGGCGTCGCCATCCTTATTCAGCGGCGTCCCTGATGCCCTCGGGCGGGAGGTTGTGGCCGAGCAGCCTCAGCACCTCTCCCGCTGCGTTGACGAGGTTGGTGCCGGGGCCGAAGATTCCCTGAACGCCGGCGTCGCGTAGGAACTGATAGTCCTGCGCCGGGATCACGCCGCCCGCCACCACCTTGATGTCGCTGCGGCCGGCTTCGCGCAGATGCCCGATCAGTTCCGGGATCAGCGTCTTGTGCCCCGCCGCGAGGCTTGAGGCGCCGACCACGTCGACATCGGCCTTGATCGCAAGGTCAGCAGCTTCCTTGGGCGTCTGGAAAAGGGGGCCGGCGATGACATCGAAGCCAAGATCACCGAAAGCCGAGGATACGAGGTTCGCGCCGCGATCATGCCCATCCTGGCCCATCTTCGCGACCAGCATTTTCGGGGGGCGGCCTTTGCGCTGGCTGAGCGAGTGGACGCCATCGATCAGATTGGCCCAGCGCGCGTCATCGGCATAGGCACCGCCATAGATGCCCTTCACTGGCGCGGGTACCGTGTCGTAACGGCCGAACACATCTTCCATCGCCTGGCTGATTTCGCCAAGCGTCGCCCGCCTGCGCGCGCATTCCACGGCGAGGCCGAGCAGGTTTTCCGAGCCCTTGGCACCTTCGCGTAGAGCATCGAGGGCTGCCTGGCAGGCCGCTTCGTCGCGGCCCGCTTTCACTCGGTTGATGCGCGCGATCTGGGCATCGCGGACGGCATGGTTGTCGACATCGAGAATGTCGATCTCTTCCTCATTGTCCTTGCGGTATTTGTTGACGCCGACGATCACCTGCTCGCCGCGATCGATCCGCGCGGCGGTGGCAGCGGCAGCTTCCTCGATCATCGCCTTGGGCCAGCCGGCAGCGACGGCCTTGGCCATGCCACCTTCGGTCTCGACCTTCTCGATGATCTCCCAGGCGCGGTCGACCAGCTGCTTCGTCAGGCTCTCGACATAATAGCTGCCGCCCAGCGGATCGACGACATTGCACATGCCAGTCTCTTCCTGGATCACGAGCTGGGTATTGCGCGCGATGCGGGCGGAGAAGTCAGTCGGCAGGGCGATCGCTTCGTCGAGCGCATTGGTGTGAAGCGACTGGGTGCCGCCAAGCATCGCCGCCATCGCTTCGATCGTGGTGCGCATCACATTGTTATACGGATCCTGCTCGGTCAGCGAGACGCCCGAGGTCTGGCAATGGGTGCGCAGCATTTTGGAGCGCTCGTCCTTGGCGCCGAGCTTGGTCATGACTCGGTGCCAAAGCACGCGCGCGGCGCGCAGCTTGGCGATCTCCATGAAGAAGTTCATGCCGATCGCGAAGAAGAAGCTCAGACGGCCTGCGAACTTGTCGATATCAAGCCCTGAAGCCACGCCATATTTTACATATTCCATGCCGTCGGCGATGGTGAAGGCAAGCTCCTGCACCTGCGTCGCCCCGGCTTCCTGCATATGGTAGCCGGAGATGGAAATGCTGTTGAATTTCGGCATGTTGGCCGAGGTAAATGCGAAAATGTCCGAGATGATCCGCATGCTCGGTTCGGGCGGGTAGATATAGGTGTTACGGACCATGAACTCCTTGAGGATGTCGTTCTGGATGGTCCCGTCGAGCTGCGCCATCGGCACGCCCTGTTCCTCCCCCGCGACGATGAAGAAGGCGAGCACCGGGATCACCGCGCCGTTCATCGTCATCGAGACCGACATTTGATCGAGCGGAATGCCGTCGAACAGGATCTTCATGTCGTCGATCGTGTCGATCGCCACGCCCGCCTTGCCGACGTCCCCGACTACGCGCGGATGATCGCTGTCATAGCCGCGGTGGGTAGCGAGATCGAACGCCACCGAGAGGCCCTTCTGCCCGGCGGCGAGGTTGCGACGGTAGAAGGCATTGGATTCTTCGGCGGTCGAGAAGCCGGCATATTGCCGGATCGTCCAGGGGCGGCCCGCATACATCGAGGCGCGCACCCCGCGCGTAAAGGGCGCGAAGCCGGGCAGGCCGGGCTCGATCCCCGCGATATCTTCCACCGTGTAGAGCGGTTTCACGGCAATGCCTTCGGGCGTGTGCCAGCTGAGGTCCTTGCCCTTGACTTCCTTGCTGGCAGCGGCTTGCCAATCGGGGAGCGTAGGCTTGTCGGTCATCTCACTTGCCTTTGAATATAGGGGGACGCTTGTCGCCGAAAGCAGTGGCGGCTTCGGCGAAATCGGCGGTCATGCCGGCCAGGTGCTGATTTCGGCTGTGCGCGACCGCCTCCAAAGCAGCCGGAAAGTCGGCCAGCAGTTCGATGCTACGCGCGTTCAACCGCTCCGGCCGGTGAAGGCTGATCGCCGCGACGTTGTCGTTCAGATGGAACAAGAGCGTTTTGTAACTCAATGTCCGCCCTCTTTGGGGGTTTCCATAATTTCGGTCAGCACCCCGTTCATATCCTTCGGATGCACGAAAAAGATCAGCGTGCCGTGCGCTCCGATGCGAGGCTCGCCGAGCACCTTCGCTCCCTTCGCCTCGAACCACGCCTTGGCTTGATGGATGTCGGACACCTCGTAACACATATGGTGCTGCCCGCCCGCGGGGTTCTTGGCCAGGAAGCCGTGAATGGGGGAGCTTTCCCCCAGTGGCTCGATCAGCTCGATCTGGGTGCCGTGGGTGCCATTTTCGCCCGGCGTATCGACGAAGCAAACCTTCACGCCTTGCGCGGGAAGATCGAACGGTGCGCGGATCTCGGTCGCGCCCATGATGTCGCGATAATAAGCGATCGATTTTTCGATCGACGGCGTCGCAACGCCGATGTGATTGAGCCGTCCCAGTTTCATTGCGCGGCCTCCTTCGGTTCGACCGTCACCGGAAAGTTCACGGAATTGGCGATATAGCAAAGTTCGTGCGCGCGGTGATGCGCCTCCGTGATCTTCGCCGGGTCAGCCTCTCCCGCGAACCCCACTTCGGGACGCAAGACCGCCTTGACCATCGCCGTCTTGCCGCCTGCGACGGTTCCCATCTCGCCTTGCGCCTGGTCCCGATAGGATTTGATCACCAATCCCGCGCGTGAGGCCAGATCGAGGAAGAATAGCATATGACAGCTCGCCAGCGATGCGACGAGCGCTTCCTCGGGATCGACCCCGGCAGGATCTGAGAAAGGCGGCCGCACGACCTGAGGCGAAGACGAGGCAGGTACGACTGCACCGCCGTCGAAGCGCCAGCGATGCGCGCGGCTGTAACGCTTCGCTGCGAAGGCTTCGAGATCCTCGGCCTCCCATTCGACGGTAGCCTCGTAGAGGTGGGCCATCAGTTGATAAGCTCTACCGCCATCGCGGTCGCCTCGCCGCCACCCAGGCAGATCGACGCAAGGCCGCGCTTCTGGCCGTTGACCTGAAGGCCATTGATCAGCGCGCCGAGGATGCGGGCGCCACTCGCGCCGACCGGATGACCCAGCGCGCAGGCGCCGCCATGGATGTTGAGGACGTCATGCGGTACGCCGAGATCGTGCATCGCGATCATCGCGACGGTGGCGAAGGCCTCGTTGACCTCGAACAGATCGACGTCCTTGGTCGTCCAGCCCGCCTTGTCGAGCGCCCGCTTCGCGGCGCCGACCGGGGCGGTCGTGAAAAGGTTGGGCGCATGCGCGAAGGCGGCGTGGCTGACGATGCGGGCGATCGGCTTCACACCCAGCTTCTCCGCGACACTGGCCCGTGTGATGACCAGCGCGGCCGCGCCGTCCGAGATCGAGGAGGCGTTAGCGGCCGTAATCGTACCGTCCTTGGCGAAGGCGGGTTTCAACGTCGGGATCTTCTCGATATTTGCGTTGCGCGGCTGCTCGTCGCTATCGATCACTACTTCGCCCTTGCGGGTTTTGACGGTGACGGGGACGATCTCGTTGGCGAGTTCCTTCGCATGGGTCTGCGCGCGCGTGAGCGATGCGATCGCGAACTCGTCCTGCTTTTCACGGGTGAACTGATATTCCTGCGCTACGTCCTCGGCGAAATTGCCCATGAGCTTGCCTTGCTCGTAGACGTCCTCGAGCCCATCAAAATACATGTGATCGTAAAGCTTGTCGTGGCCGATGCGCGCGCCCGTGCGGTGCTTGAGATTGAGATAGGGCGCGTTGGACATGCTCTCCAGGCCGCCCGCGACGATCACATTGGCAGAGCCGGCGGCGATAGCGTCGGAGGCCATGATCGCGGCCTGCATCGCCGATCCGCACATCTTGTTGATGGTCGTCGCTTCCACCGTGTTGGGAAGCCCGCCATAGATCGCCGCCTGGCGTGCGGGGGCCTGTCCCAGTCCGGCCGGAAGGACGCAGCCCATATAGCATCGTTCGATCTGGTCGGGCTTCAACCCCGAGCGCTCGACCGCTCCTTTGACCGCGACGGCGCCGAGTTGGGTGGCCGTGAGGGGTGAGAGTTCGCCCAGAAAGCCGCCCATCGGCGTGCGGGCATAGGAGAGGATGACGACGGGATCTGTAACCATGGTGCTGCTTTCCTTCATTGCATGTCCTGCCAGCGCGGGCTGGCCTTCACGTCCGCGATGATCGAATACCGTTGCCTTGTGCGAGAGGCTGTAAACTCAACTTCCGCAGGGCTGGCAGAATCGCGCGGCTACAACGGTATATTATCGTGCTTCTTCCACGGATTTTCGAGGTTCTTGTTTCTGAGCTTGCGCAGCCCGGTGGCAATCCGCTTGCGGGTTGAATGCGGCATGATCACCTCGTCGATGAAACCCTTGGAGGCTGCGACGAACGGGTTGGCGAAGCGCTCTTCATATTCGGCGGTGCGCGCCGCGATCTTTTCGGGATCGCCGATATCCTTGCGAAAGATGATCTCGACCGCGCCTTTCGCACCCATCACCGCGATTTCCGCGGTGGGCCAGGCATAGTTGAAGTCGCCCCGCAGATGCTTCGAACTCATCACGTCATAGGCCCCGCCATAGGCCTTGCGGGTGATCACGGTAATTTTCGGCACGGTGGCCTCGGCATAGGCGAACAGCAGCTTCGCACCATGCTTGATGATGCCGTTATGCTCCTGTGCCGTGCCGGGCAGGAAGCCGGGCACGTCGACGAAGGTCACGATCGGGATATCGAATGCGTCGCAAAAGCGGACGAAGCGGCCGGCCTTTTTCGAGGAATTGATATCAAGGCAGCCGGCCAGGACCATCGGCTGGTTGGCGACGATGCCGACGGTGCGGCCCTCGATCCTGCCGAAGCCGATGATGATGTTGGCAGCATGGTTCGGTTGCAACTCGAAGAAGTCGCCTTCGTCGACGACCTTGTTGATCAGCTCCTTCATGTCATAGGGCTTGTTGGCGCTGTCGGGGATCAGCGTATCGAGGCTGTGGTCGAGCCGGTCATAGGGATCCTCGGTGGGGCGGACCGGCACATGCTCACGGTTGGACAGCGGCAGAAAATCGAAGAAGTCGCGGGTGGCGAGCAGCGCCTCGATATCGTTCTCCAGCGCCAGATCGGCGACCGAAGATTTGGTCGTATGGGTGATCGCGCCGCCCAGCTCCTCCTGCGTAACGACCTCGTTGGTAACGGTCTTCACCACATCGGGGCCAGTGACGAACATGTAGGAGCTGTCCTTCACCATGAAGATGAAGTCGGTCATCGCCGGCGAGTAGACCGCGCCCCCCGCGCAGGAGCCCATGATCACGCTGATCTGCGGCACCACGCCTGACGCCAGCACGTTGCGCTGGAACACTTCGGCATAGCCGCCGAGCGAAGCCACACCCTCCTGGATCCGCGCGCCGCCGCTATCGTTGAGGCCGATCACCGGCGCGCCGACCTTCAGCGCCATATCCATGATCTTGCAGATCTTTTGCGCATGCCGCTCGGAAAGTGCACCGCCGAACACGGTGAAATCCTGGCTGAACACGAAGACGAGGCGGCCGTTGATGGTGCCCGATCCGGTGACGACGCCATCGCCGGGAATGTGCTGCTGATCCATGCCGAAGTCGATGCAGTTATGCTCGACATACATGTCGACTTCCTCGAACGAACCTTCGTCGAGCAACACCTCGATCCGCTCACGCGCCGTCAGCTTGCCTTTGGAATGTTGCGCGTCGATGCGGTTCTGGCCGCCACCGAGCCGTGCTGCGGCGCGCTTTTCCTCAAGCTTCTGCAAAATTGCCAACATTTCTCAGGCTCCCATCAGGCGCAGAATTTTTCCCTTTCCAAGCTTCGCTGCAAAGCGCAAATGCAAAGTTGCGGAATTGCGAAGAGGGATTTTGCAAACAATGGCGATTGGACGGCCGGTTCGACGGCGCTTCGCGGGCGCGGCGCTGCGGGCATTGCGGCAAAGGTTGGGGCTGGGGCAGGCGGCGATGGCGGCGCAGCTGGGGCTTTCCGTCAGCTATCTTTCCCAGCTCGAAAATGATGACCGGCCAGTCACGCCCGCGGTGGCCGAGGCGCTGGCGCGCAGTTTTCCCTATGATTGGAGCTTGCCCGAGGCCGATGAATCGGCGGCCCGGCTCGAAAGCTTCCGGGCTGCGATCGAGGAGCCGATGTTTGCCGATCTCGCTGTGCCCGAGCAACTTCATCGTATCGCCGAGCAGCAGCCTGCGCTTGCCGATCGCTTCGTGCGGCTACACGCCGCCTATCGCCAGAGCGAGGAGCGTCGCCAGATCGCCGATGAGATGCTGATGTCGGATGCGCCGTCCGGCTGGCGCCTGCCCTGGGAGGAGGTGCGCGACTGGTTCCATGAAGCCGGCAACTATGTCGACCCGATCGATCGCGCGGCCGAGGCCATGGCCCAGGCGCTGGATGCCGAGCCGATGCCCGAAGCGCTTCTGGTCCATCTCCTGAAGGAAGAGCATGGTGTCGATATCGTTTCTGTCGACAGCGATTCCGCTGATCGGCCCATGCGCAAGTTCGATGCCGGTCGCGGCCTGCTGACCGTCGATCGTGCATTGCCTGCCGAAACGCGTCGCTTCTTTTTCGCACAACAACTCGGCATGCTGAGCTTTGCGCAGGAAATCGACGACGTGACCCGCGTCGCCGCCATTTCCGAGCCGGCGCGACGCCTGCTTGCGCTTGGCCTTGCCAACTATGCGGCGGGCGCGCTGCTCATGCCTTATAGCCGCTATCGTCTGGCGGCGCGTCAGGTGCGGCACGATATCGATCGTCTTTGCCGCCGGTTCGGCGTCAGCTTCGAGCAGGCCTGCCACCGCCTGTCGACATTGCAGCGTCCGGCGGCGCGCGGTGTCCCGGTTTTCTTCTGCCGGGTCGATATGGCCGGCAACATTACCAAGCGCCATTCCGCCACGCGCTTGCAGTTCGCGCGGTTTGGAGGCGCGTGCCCGCTCTGGATCGTTCACGAAGCCGTCGCCATCCCCGATCGCATCCTCGTGCAGCTTGCGGAAACGCCGGACGGAGTCCGCTACGTCTCGATGGCGAAGGGGCTGGTGAAGCCATCGGGGAGCTATACGCGCAGCCCGCGCCGCTACGCCGTGGCACTGGGTTGCGAGGTGGAGCATGCCGACGCGTTCATCTATGCGGACGGCCTCGATATCGCCAACGCCAACGCGGCCACGCCGATCGGGATCAGTTGCAGGCTTTGCCCGCGGCAGGATTGCGACCAGCGCGCCTTTCCGCCTGCCGACCGCCCGATCCTGATCGATCCCGACGTGCGCGACGTCGTGCCTTATCGGGTGCTGTGATCGAGCAATCGTGATGCTGCGCTTGCGCACGCTTTGATCGTCCTACTCGATTTGTGAGACGAACATATCCAATTACAGCTTTGCTGCAACGCACCCTACATCGGCGGCTCCACGACCAACCAAGGAGTCCTGAATGTCGATTATCGGAAGCTCGCTCAAGCCGTTCACGGCCACCGCGTATAAGGAAGGCAAGTTCGTCGACATCAGCGATGCCGACGTGAAGGGCAAGTGGGCGGTTTTCTTCTTCTATCCGGCCGATTTCACCTTCGTCTGCCCGACTGAACTCGAAGATCTCGCTGATATTTACCCGACGCTGCAGTCGATGGGCGTCGAAGTCTATTCGGTCTCGACCGACACCCATTTCAGCCACAAGGCGTGGCATGACACGTCGCCTGCGATCGGCAAGATCAGCTATTATATGGTCGGCGACAACAGCCACACGCTCACCACCAATTTCGGCGTGATGCGGGAAGGCGTGGGCCTGGCCGATCGCGGTACCTTCGTCGTCGATCCTGAAGGCAAGATCCAGCTCGTCGAAATCACGCCCGAGGGGGTGGGCCGCAACGCTGCCGAGCTGCTGCGCAAGGTCAAGGCGCTGCAATATTGGGCAAGCCATCCGGGCGAGGTCTGCCCGGCCAAGTGGGAAGAGGGAGAAGAGACGCTTGCTCCCTCGCTCGATCTCGTCGGCAAGATCTAAGCCGGTCATGAAGCCTGGGGCGGCCATGCCGCTGCCCCAGCGCTCCACCCAAATTTTTCGGAGAGAGCAATGTTGGACGCGAATCTCAAGCAGCAGCTCAAGGGCTATCTGGCCAACGTCACGCAGCCGGTCGAGCTGGTGATGTCGCTCGATGACAGCGCCAAGTCTGTCGAGCTCAAGCTGTTGCTTGAGGAGATCGCGTCGCTCTCCGACAAGCTCACGGCCGTGCGCAAGGATGATGACAAGCGCAAGCCGAGCTTCATGATCCGCCGCGCGGGCACCGATATCGGCGTGCGTTTCGCCGGCATCCCGATGGGGCATGAATTTACGAGCCTCGTGCTCGCATTGCTTCAGGTCGGCGGGCATCCGTCCAAGGCGGCGCAGGATGTGATCGAGCACATCCAGAGCCTCGATGGCGATTTTTCGTTCGAAACCTATTTTTCGCTGTCCTGCCAGAACTGCCCGGACGTGGTGCAAGCGCTGAACCTGATGAGCGTGCTCAATCCGCGTATCAAACATGTCGCGATCGACGGAGCCTTGTTCCAGGAGGAGGTCGATCAGCGCAAGGTGATGGCGGTTCCGACCGTCTTTCTCAACGGCGCGCCGTTCGCATCGGGCCGCATGGAGCTGGAGCAGATCGTCGCCAGGATCGACACGGCTGCCTCCGCTCGGGCTGCCGAGAAGATCAAGGCCAAGGAGCCGTTCGACGTGCTGATTGTCGGCGGCGGCCCCGCTGGCGCCGCGTCCGCAATCTATGCGGCGCGCAAGGGCATTCGCGTTGGCATCGCAGCCGAGCGTTTCGGTGGCCAGGTGCTCGACACGCTGGGGATCGAGAACTTCATCTCGGTGCCCTACACCGAGGGGCCGAAGCTCGGCGCCCAGCTTGAGCAGCACGTCAAGGACAATGGTGTCGACATCATGAACCTCCAGAAAGCCGAGAAGCTGATCCCGGCGGCACATGCCGGCGGGCTGCACGAGGTAAAGCTGGAAAATGGCGCGTCGCTAAAGGCGCGCACCGTGATCCTGTCGACCGGTGCGCGCTGGCGGCAGATGGGCGTTCCCGGTGAAGAGGAATATCGCAACAAGGGCGTCGCCTATTGCCCGCATTGCGACGGTCCGTTGTTCAAGGGCAAGCGGGTCGCCGTCATCGGTGGCGGCAATTCCGGGGTCGAAGCGGCGATCGATCTTGCGGGCATCGTGGCGCACGTCACGCTGATCGAGTTCGACAGCCAGCTTCGCGCCGACGCGGTGCTTCAGCGCAAGCTTGCCAGCCTGCCCAATGTGAAGATCATCACATCGGCGCTGACGACCGAAGTGCATGGCGATGGCGAAAAGGTGACGGGCCTGTCCTACAAGGACCGCAATCATGACTCGGTGCACGAGATCGAACTGGAAGGCATTTTCGTTCAGATCGGGCTCGTCCCCAATACGGAATGGCTCAAGGACATAATCGCACTCAGCCCGCGCGGCGAGATCGAAATCGACCATCGCGGCGAAACATCGCAGCCCGGCATCTTCGCCGCAGGCGACGCGACCACCGTTCCTTACAAGCAGATCGTGATTGCGATGGGAGCGGGATCGACCGCGGCCTTGTCGGCCTTCGATTATCTCATCCGCCTGCCGTCCGAAGAGGACGTCGCCGCCGCGGCTTAAAGAAGCGGGCGCGTCAGGCTGCTCGGGCGGGAATGCGCGGCCGCGCGGCCATCGCCAGCGCCGCAGCTGCGAGCATGCCGAACAGCCCGGCAGCCAGAAACGCCCCCGTATAGCTTCCCGTTTCGGAGCGGATCAGCCCTGCGCCGAAGGCGGCAATGGCGGCGCCGATCTGGTGGCCGACCATGATCCAGCCGAACAGGATCGGCGCTTCAGCCTCGCCGAACGCGCGATTGGCGAGCTTGAGCGTGGGTGGAACGGTCGCGACCCAGTCGAGCCCGTAGACCAGCGCGAACAGCGTCAGGTTGGTCGTGTTCAGATCGATGAAGGGCAGGGCGATCAAAGAGAGCCCGCGCAGGCCATAATAGACGATGAGCAGTTTGCGCGGATCGTAGCGATCGCTGAGCCAGCCCGACGCGCTGGTGCCGAACAGATCGAACAGGCCCATCAGCGAAAGCAGTCCCGCCGCCTGCACCGGCGCGATCCCCCGGTCGCCGCAATAGGCGATCAGGTGCGTGCCGACGAGGCCGTTGGTGGTGAGCCCGCAGATCAGAAAGGTGCCGAACAGCAGCCAGAACATGGGAAAAGCCGATGCCCGGCGCAGGCTCGAAATGGCGACCCATATTGAGGCCGCCTGGTGTTGCGTGCGCGGCGCCGTGGCTGAGCTGTCGCCATAGCGGGTAAGGCCGATGTCCTGCGGGCGTTCCGGCATGAGCAGCATCACCAGCGGGATCGCGATCATCGCCCCCGTTCCGACGAGCAGCGCAACCGGCTGCCATGCGCCGTTGCGCGCCAGCCATGCCATCAGCGGCAGGAAGATCAATGCGCCGGTCGCGGTGCTGGCGGTCAGGATCCCCATCATCAGCCCCTGCCGGCGCGCAAACCAGCGATTGACGACCGTCGCCCCGAGGACGGGCGCCACCGCGCCGGTGCCGAACCCGGAAAGCACGCCCCAGCTCAGCACATATTGCCAGGGCTGGCTCATCCAGAGGCTTGCCAAGGTCGCGGCCGCCATCAGCGCGAGACCGCAAAGCAAAGTGCGCTTCAATCCGAAGCTTTGCATCAGCGCCGCCGCGAACGGCCCCGCCAGCCCGTAGAGAAATATCCCGAGCGCAGCGGTGCTGGATACGAGCGTCCGATCCCAGCCGAAATGCGCCTCGAGCGGCAAGATCAACACGCTGGGGGCGGAGCGCAACGCAGCCGAGATCAGCAACGCCAGAAAGGTGACGGCCAAGACGACGAGCGCATAATTCTGACCGAAAGGACGGCGCATCATCACTCCTGCCAAGCCGAGGCTGACAGATAGGCAGATCGCGGCGCGCGGAAAAGCCTAGAAGCTTTTGCTGATGCTGAACACCAGTGCGCGTCGGCTATGCACTTCCTTGTCGTAAAAATCCTTTCCCGGTCCGCCGCCCGACCAGGCGAGCCGAAGCCGGAGCGACGCAATATCCACCGACGAACCTATACGCCAATCGCGGAATGTTCGGTGCCCCGGCGCCAAACTCGGGCCGCCGACCTGCCGAAGCTCGCCGACATGCGCGTCCAGCCACCATTTCGGTGCCGCACGCAAGCTTGCCTCCAGCTCGCCATAGAGCGTGGAAATATTCGATCGGAAATAATTGGGCGAATAATAGAGCCTCGCCGAGAAGGGCTTGGCGATCGCCCCAAGATAAAATTCGGTATAGCCAGCGGAGCGGCTCTGGCTTGAATAATGGGTGTAGCGGGCGTCGATAACGCCGGCGTCGATAGTGGGGCCAGACCTCAGCTTCCTTGCAATGCCGAGATTTTCCTTGATACCTAGAAATTCCGGTCGTGTGCCGGATACGAAGACGGTGCTCGCCGAAACCGCAGCATAGAAGCCGCTGGGATGATCGTAGGAAAGATCGATCGCCGCGACGGGATAGCCTCGGCTGAGCGAATAGGAGCGAAACCGCTCCTGGCTCGCCGCCGATACCGAAATGCCGATTTCGGCAGCCGCCGCAGCGGGGCAGATTGCAAGCGCGATCGCGAGCAGCATCGCCCGCATCAGCGCACGATCCATGGGCTAGCGGGTTTCAGCGGTCGCGATTTGTGGCACGGCAGCGCAGGATGAAGCCCGTCCGGAACTGCCAAGCAATAATGTCGCGCATGGGTCGATGGCCCCGCCGCCCGCTCTTGCCGAGACCAGCTGCAGCTTGCCGCCGGGGAGATGCTGGCGCTCGCGTACGAGCGCGATGAGCCCGCTGACATGCGCGGCGGCATAGGAACTGCCATTGACGAGGTTCCACCGTCCGCCGGGCAATGTCGTGGGGATGTCATGGCCTGGAGCGATATAGACGCTACGGGCGCTCCCGGTCATCTGCTCATCGGCGACGGCGAGTACACCGGGGTGAGATGCCGGGAAGCCGCCGTCCGATGTCGCCTCATCGAACGCCGTGACGATCGCGACGCCGCGGCCGATGCCGATATCGAGCAGGCGCCCGAGCAGCTCGTCTTTTGGCCCGGAAAGGCTCAGATTGATCACCGGCACCTTGCGATCGATGGCGGCGTGAAGTGCCCTCGCCAGGCTGAGGCTGTCGCAGAGCGTGGTGCCAGGCTGGCCCTGGTGCTGCCAGCACGCGCGCAAGCCGAGGATGCGCGCTCCGGGCGCCACCCCCGCGATGCCCACGCCATTGGCTTCGCGCGCGGCGATGATGCCGGCCACCGCGGTGCCGTGCTGTTCGGCGACGAGAGGGCGGCCGGGAACGAAGTTCTGGTTTGCCGCAATCTGGCCGTGGAGGTCGGGATGGGCCGTGTCGATCCCGCTGTCGACGACGGCCACCGTCACCCCATGGCCGGTCGCAAGCCGGTGAAGGCTCGCCAGCTGCCAAAGCTTGGCCGCCGGTTGCGCGGCAAAGAGCGGATCGTTGGGCGCGGCACGCCCTTGCGTGCGGTAGAGATGCATGGGCTGGGACCAGGCGACCGCCGGATCCCGCGAAACCTCCGTCGCGGCGGCGTCCGCCGAACGGCCGCGCACTTCCATCACGAAGCAATCGACGTCGAGGAGCGGCATCGGCCAGCCATCGACAAGCGCAAGATCGTGCCGCCGCGCGATGCGCTTGGCCAGCCGCTTGCGCGCGCTTTCCGCCTGCGGCCCGCCATAATCCCCGTCATAGCCTGCCCCGGGACGAAAATGCGCCGGAGCCATGCGGACCATGACGAGGATCTGCTGATCCGTGATCGCAGCGCCAGCCGAAGCGTCCTTAGTTACGGTTGCAGCAGCCGCGCCGACGCTGATCGTTGCCAAAAGGCCAAGCAGAAATGGCTTGAGCCACGCCATGCTCAAGGCTGGGCCGCTGGGTCGAGCGGTTCGGCCATCACGACGTTGGCATGCTTGCGCAGCTTCGTCAGCACCATGTTCCGCTGAACATCGGGAGCTGCCAGCACATAGGCTCCCGCCGACGTCGGGCCGTCCGCGATACGCGCGCCGCTCTCCTGAAGGCTCTGCCGCAATTGCTGTTCGGTGGTTTCCGGGCGAAAAATCGCGAGCATGTTGCCGGAGTGGATGCCCGGAGCGGTGCCAAGCGTATGATAGGCGGGTTGTGCATCGAACGAAAACATCAGCACGCCCGCAGTAATAAGCAGCACAACCTGCGCCGCCAGCGCAAAGGCAATCCTGCGGCCGCTGAACATGGTCCGCGGCATTGAGGGTGGCTTGCGAATGCGCGGCTCGGACGCCCCGGGACGGAGTTGCTGGCGGAAACCCGCCCAGCCCAACTCGACATTCAACTCGGGCTGCGACAATTCTCCGTGAAGGCGCCGCTCGATGACAAGCTCGGCCCGGCATTCGTCGCAATTCGCCAGATGCTCCTCGACATCGGCACGGTCGGCGGCGTCGAGCCGCCCGGTAACATACCAGGGCAACAGAAGCTGAACCTGCTCATGCCGGTTGCCGCGAAATCCAATGATACGTCCCATCAGTCTATAACCAATCCACCAGTCCGCCTGCCAGTTTGCGCTTCAGAATACGGCGCGCATGAAACATCCGTGTCTTTACCGTGTCCACCGGGCATCCCACGATTTCGGCGATCTCGCGATACCCAAGCTCATGAAAATAGGTGAGATCGACGACGGCGCGATGTTCGGGCGAAAGCTTGCTGATCGCCTGGACAAGGGCCGAATGACGCAGCACATGGTGCGTCTCGCGCTCGGGATCGTCTTCCGAAGTCATAGTGCCGTCATCGCGCCGGTCTTCCGCAGGTTCGTCGAGGCGCCGGAGCGCTTTCATGGCCTTCCGATAGGCTATGCCGAACACCCATGTGGAGAGCTTGCTGGCGCCACGGAAACTGTCCGGCCGGTGCCATAGCACCAGCATCGTGTCGTTCAGCACTTCTTCGGCCACCTGTGGCCGCCGCGTCAACCTCAGGAGAAAGCGAGCGAGCTGCGCGTGGTACTGACGGTACAGCGATTCGAACGCGCGAACGTCACCTTCGCGAATGAGCGCAAGCAGATGCTCATCCCCGTCGCGTCCTGCCGACTGCCTCTCCCTTGCACCTCGCTTGAACAAGGTACCTCCTGATCGATCCTGAATATGTATCTCGCAAGGTGCGCAAAGTTCAAATCTCAAGCAATTTTTTGCGATGAGCCGCCGGGCGCTCGCGTCGCACATTTGATCGCAGGCCTTGAACCTCCCGCCACCGCAGCGGCACCCAACCTGCATCAACACAGGAGGACCGGATGCGACGCTTCATCATTATGGGTTCGGCGATCGTTTCAGCTGCCATCGCCGTTCCGGCGGGGGCCGTCACGATCAG
>Ga0207671_10001405_pt1 | contig 28039 bp, 20 predicted proteins | sample KBSC24metaG_FD_184352 | JGI IMG/M metagenome (GOLD analysis project Ga0207671, IMG submission 184352) | Corn rhizosphere microbial communities from Kellogg Biological Station, Michigan, USA - KBS C2-4 metaG (SPAdes) (version 2) | ecosystem: Host-associated > Plants > Roots > Rhizosphere > Soil... | reverse complement strand
GACCTTTGCCGGTACCCTGCGTAATTTCCTGCGGCAGGACCCCAATATCATCATGCTGGGAGAGATCCGGGATACCGATACGGCAAATATGGCTATCCGTATGGCGCTGACAGGCCACCTGGTATTGTCGACCATTCATACCAATTCGGCCTGGGGAACCATTTCCCGGCTTATCGATATGGGCATCCCCTCGTTTTTGCTGGCCGACACGCTGGAAACGACGGTTGCGCAGCGGCTGGTACGCCTGCTTTGCCCCAGCTGCAAAGCGAGAAAAGAATTTGACCCGGCGCATTTCTCCGGCCGGTTGAAGACCCTGCCCAAAGTTCCGTATCACTATGTAGCCCGGGGCTGCCCGGAATGTTATAACACCGGCTATAAAGGCCGCAAAGCCGTCTATGAAGTGATACCGCTGGACGAGGAGCTCGCCGATGAGATCCGGGCGAGAAATTCAAATGTCAGCGAGCTGCTGGCCCGCAAGGGGATCAAGACCCTGTCGGGAAATGCCTTTGAATTGTTCGAACAGGGGCTCACGAGCATTGAAGAAATTTATTCCCTATTAGCCAACTAACTATAGTGCATAATGACAGCGAAGAAGACCGAATACTGTATTTTACTTATCCTGATCCTGACCATTGGTTTTTCGCCTTTCCGGGTTTTCAGTCAGAATCAGCCCGATCGTTTCCAGGTGATCGAGCAAAGACTGAAAAGCTTAAGCAGCACGGTGCCCGGCCTCAAGGAAAAAGCCGACCTGTCTCTATCCAATAGCTCATTACAGGAATTCCTGAAAGGACTGGCCGCAACGCACGACCTCAATCTGAATATCGATCCTTCTATAAATCAGCGGATCACGAATTATTTTTCCGAAGAGACGGTGATCAATATCCTGGTGTTCCTCGCGCGGCAATACAACCTGGAATATACATTCGTTGGCAGCATTATCACCATCAGCCCCTATAAGGACCCGACAGCCAATCTGCCGCCGCCGCCCAAAGAGCTGAATATCCGGTACAATAATTTCAATCAGCACCTCACCATGGATCTGCAAAATGACACCTTGCAGGACGTAGCCAAAAAGATCACACAGCTCACCGGCCGGAATATCATTGTACTGCCGGAACTGTACAATAAAAGAGTTACAGGCTATGTTCAGGAGATGCCGGTGACCAATGCAATGGAAAAACTGGCTATCACCAATTCCTTTAAGCTGAACTCCACCAATGATAGCGCCCTTGTCCTGGAACCCCTCAGACAGGATGAGGAAATTGTCACCAAACAGAACCAGCTATCGAATCCCAACTACTCCGTACGAAGAGTGACAAAAAATGGGAATAACCCAGGATCCTCCACGGTAGAGGTCGGCAACGACAACAGTGGCGGCAGAACGATCAGTCTCAACGTGGTCAACGCGCCTATCAAGGATGTAATCAAAAATATAACAGAGCAGGCAGGCATCAATTACTTCGTATACTCCGAGCTGACAGGCAATATAACGGCCAGCGTCAGCAATATGCCTTTCGAGCGGGCAATGGGTTTTATCCTGCAGGACACCAAGTACACTTATAGCATCGACAACGGGGTATATATGATCGGAGAAAGGAAGGATGAAGGCATCAGATCCAAAAAGTTGATCCAACTGCAATACCGGTCGGTAGATTCATTGCTGTCCGTAATCCCCCCCGATCTGAAACAGGGAGTCGAGATCAAGGAATTCAAGGAGCTGAACAGTTTCCTCCTCAGCGGTTCTCAGCCCCAGATAAAAGAGATAGAAGCCTTTGTCAAACAGGTGGATAAAGTAGTTCCCATGATCACCATCGAAGTGATCCTGATGGATATCAATAAGAGCAAGAGTATCTCCACGGGTATTTCCGCAGGCACGGGGGATTCCACCACGAAGGTGGGAGGAAGCCTGCTCGGGGGCAACGGGCTGAACTATACTTTTGGCAATAAGGATATCAACGATTTCCTCAGCCACATCGGACTGAACAATGTTTTCAACCTGGGCAAGGTGAGCCCGAATTTCTATATTACCCTCAGCGCGATGGAAAAAAAGAATAATGTAGAAGTGCACCAGACACCAAAGCTCTCGACGCTGAATGGTCATGCAGCCAATCTTAGCATCGGCAGCACCCGTTATTATTCCGTGAGCACACAGAACGTATTGGGATCACTGGCGACTCAGACGGTGGTGACCCAGCAATTCATCCCGGTCGAGGCCAATATGACCATCGATATCCTGCCTTTCGTTTCCGGGGATGACCAGGTGACGCTGAATATCAACGTCAATATCACGGATTTCACGTCGGCCTCCACTGCCACCAATCAGCCTCCTCCGACCTCTACCAGCAAATTCAAATCCATTATACGGATAAAGGATGAGGAAATGGTGCTGCTGGGAGGGATAGAGAGAACAGAAAGAGACGAAACGGCTTCGGGCATTCCATTGCTTTCCCGTATCCCGGTATTGAAGTGGCTGTTCAGCAGCCGCACCAAATCCACGACAAAAGTGGTGTCCGTCGTTTTCATCCGCCCTAAAATCATTTATTATTAATATGTTCCAAAAGATCAGCGATAAGTTCCTGAAGATAGAAGAGTGCACCGGGGTGGAACTGGCCTTCCTCTCCGGCGGGGAATTGCTTATCAGCGGGGTCGTTCTGCGGCTGGAGAAAAATAAGATCGTCAAGAAAAAAGAGTTCCATTTCCTTTCCTCTTATGAGGATCTGGTACAGAAGGCAGGGGTGAAAGCGCCGCTGGCCATCACCATCAATGGAAGGGGCGTACTGCAGAAAAAAATGGAGGCACGGGATCTGACGGACCGGCCGGTGGAAGCCATGCTTCCCAATGCCAACCCGAATGACTTTTATCATAGCGTCACCCCGATAGGAGAGCTTGCTACCGTAGCCGTTATCCGGAAAGAAACGCTGGATAAGATCATTGCCGACCTGCAGCAAAAAGGTTTCCGGGTATTGTCCGCCGCTATTGGCATAACGGACCTGCCCAACCTCCTGCCTTTTTTCTCTTTTGATCAACGGACTTTTCTATCCACCCCCTTTTATTCGCTGGTATTCGACGAACAGCAGCAGCTGGAAGATATTGAATTTGCCACGGGAGTTACGCCAACGGAATACGATAAGGTGGAATACAACATCGGCGATCAGTATGTCTATTCCACTGCACTCACCGGTTTTGCATCCGCGACGGGCCTGCTGGCATCCGGTCCGGATACCGGCGCAGCTTTTTCCCAGACGGCCATTCAACAGGAAAAGGAAAACTATAAATACTTCCGGTATTATAAAGCCGGGTTATGGGCAATGCTGGCGGGTTTGTTTACTATTCTCCTCGTGAACTTCTTTATTTACAACCATTATTTTTCATTGAACAAGGACAGGGAAGGCATGCGGCAGCTCAGCCAGGAACAAGAGGACAAGCTTAAAAAACAATCCGCCGCTTTGCGACAGAAAGAAGACTTCCTGTCGCAGTCCGGCTGGGAAGCGTCTTCGCGACTGAGCTATTTTGCCGACCGCATCGCAGGCCTGGTCCCATCGGGAACTTTGTTGACGGATATGCAGATCAACCCCGTAAACAATGGACTGCTGGGAGATGACAAGGGCATCCGCTTCCGGCGGGACACCATACAGGTCACGGGCACCTGTGATGACCCTACCGAGTTGAACCAGTTTACTAACAATCTGAAGAATATACAGGACTTTAAAACCGTCAGCATCCGGAACTACGCCTATAAGAAGGAGATCCGGAGCGGCACTTTTTTTATGGAGATCATAACCAGGTAATGTTCAGCAAACTTTCATACAAACAAAAACTAAAAGGCATCGGTATTGCCAGCCTGCTGGCCCTGATATTGTGCTACCGGCTGTCCATCAGCCGGACTATAGAAGAATATCAAAAATACAGCAGCGAAACGACGGCTGCGGCCGGACAGGTTTCCGACGCGGCTTCGCTTACCAATCTGCAAAACCGCGAGGACAAGGTCGGCAGCTTATTCACCCGGTATGCCCTGGATACACTGCAGCCGGAAAAAAACCTTTTATCGGTAGCCAGCAATTATTGCAAGGGACACAATCTGCAGCTAAAGGAATATAAGCCTTTTCCCGTCTCCCGTAACGACAGTATCCCGGTGCTGACCCGGACAGTTACGGTGAGCGGTCCATTCATCCCCTGTCTCCGCCTGCTGTATTCGCTGGAAAGTGCGGGACAGGTCGGCCGGATCAGCGCAGTGGATTTTAAAGGATATACCGATCTGCAGGACAAAAAGCCAAAGATGGATTGCATTCTCTATATTCAAAACCTAATTCCAACCAATCATGAATCGCGCTAAAAGAAAATATGTTGGATTTGCCTTGTTGCTGGGTCTGCTGGCATCGGGATGTGCGGAACTCATCGAAAAAGACCTGTCCAAAAAAACCGTCCAGCTGGTCACCCCATCGGATGGGATCATGGCAGCAGACAGCAGCGCTATGACCTTTGCCTGGGATTCGCTGGATGGGGCGAACCGGTATACCTTGCAGGTGGTATCCCCTTCCTTCGATTCCGCAGTACTGCTGCTCGCCGATACCACCATGAAGGGATTTTTTTACAACATCCCCCTGCTGACCGTACGCGGCAGGTACCAGTGGCGGGTAATGGGTCTCAACAATACCTCTTCGTCGGAGTACTCCACACCCAGGAATTTTACCGTTCAATAAATTTTGCGTCATGGAGAACAAATACATGAGATACGGGCTGATCGCGGTGGTGATCGTCGTTTGGGGAGCGATCATCTTCCGCGTCATGGCCGGCATGTCCGGTCCGGATACGCCAACCGCCGCGACGCCCGGCCGGCCAAAAGTGAATGCGCCGGCAGCACAGGAAGGATTTGTGCTTTTCGCGGACTACCCGGACCCCTTTATTCCCGAGCCGGATTCGCTGGACGTGATAGAAGTGAAGAAGCCCGGCGTGCCGGGAGCGCCCGGCACCATAGGCGGCATGACCGCCTCCACCATGCCCGCGGCTCCCAAGCCGCCCCCGCCCCCTACCCTTCAAAGTTTTTTACAGTACGTAGGAATGATCGGCAATCCGGAGAAAAAGCTGAAGATTGCCATCATCAACCTCCACGGCAGGGAACTGCTCGTAAAGGAAAAGGAAAAACACGACGAAGTCCTCATCAAAAAGATCGACAAGGAAAAGATAGGGGTAGTGTATAAAGGAAAATATGTAGAGATCGAGAAGGGGAATTAGGGTGGCATCAAGATAATTTTTTATTCCTATTAAAATGGCCCCTCACGATACCCCGCCAGCATCCACTGCGCATAGGAGTAGCTCCCGTATTTCGGAACATAAAAACTATCCCCCTTATCTATATACCCGGGATCATGGGCCCCGGCTTCATACATCTTATAAAGACTCGTATCTAAATGATCCTCGTATTTCACCCCGATCAAAGGATATTCAAATTTTAATATCCTCCCATCCCCTGGCTGCCAATTGATATTTATCCCCCCTTCCGGGTGCGGGTACGTTTTGACATAGTTGGTCGTGGGTATGACGGTGCCGGCATATCTCCCGGGTATAATATACATTTCTTTATTCCGGGGAAACCATTTCGGATAGAACACGGTCAGCGTCCTGCCTTCGCCTCCGGAGCTGCAGAGATATACCCAGTGCGGCTTCAGCGTGAGCATATCGTAAAGATAACTGCCTCCCATCCCTATCGCGATCGCCAGGACAATTACCGTCAGACTGATCAATATGGTCCTCTTTTTCACGTTCAAAAAGAATTTTAATAGTTCATCTTGTACATGGCCTTATTCTCGGGACGAGCCTCATAGGCATTATTCCCCAGCTCCCATCCATATATTTCCGGATCACGGGTGCCAGCCGGTTCCTGCCCGCCTCCCCAGAACGCGTGCCAGTAGGACCCACCCTTACCGGGATTGTCCTGCCGCCATTGTTTGGCCCTGAAAGCGACAGATGTAGTCCACCACCAATGCCCTTCATATCCGGCCACATACCCCGCTGCTATGTTCCCTACATCCCTGGCGCTGACGTATACTCCCGGAGATATTTGACTGCCCCGGTAATGATATTCGTCATAATCCATGCCGGCAGGACGTCCATACTCTTTATAGTCATACACGCTTTTCCCATTCTTATCATAGGAATTCATGTAGCTGTTGGTGCTGGGCGTATTGGTAAATATCTTTTGGTTGAGCCAGTCTCTTGCCGCATAGGAATTCAGGTCAATGGTGCCCCTCCAGTGATCTGAATTTTCAGTGAAGTAGAAGGAGGTCATGAACAACGATTGCCCTACCAATTGACCCTCTGCCTTATAATCAGCCATTTTGGAAAAATCAAAGTTCTCCTTGGTCAGTCCATTCACCTGGTAGATGCCCTTGTCGCCATCGTTGATATCTCCTCCCACAACCTTACCCGCTTCATTGATGATGGTGGAGTAGGTCTCCCCACCGTCCGGATCGGTCCCCCTGACCGGATCATTTCCCATCCCAATATACGGACTATTGAACTGTCCTTTCGGATCATATTGCAACCAACGACCGATCCGGCTGTCATACATCCTAAGCTCAAAGGCATTCCAACCCGTTTCTGCATCTTTTTCCGCATTCTGCCCCTGATAACCATAACGGTAACTTGTTCCACCCGGATTGATCGTTCCGCCAAATGGATAGTAATCCGATGAAGATCGTACATCGTACGCGGTTGAGCCCGCGGGAGGAGCTACCACAGCACGTACATTGCCCAGGTGATCGGTTAGCTCATAGGCATATACCGGTATCTGCGCGAAGTAAGTTCCAATGCGGCCGGAGCCTTCGATGAGGTACTCCTGTGCGACGACCAGACCAAAATTTGTGCCGCCTGTCACCGCCTGTGTATAAATGACGTCCCCTACATAAAAGGTCACTTGTATCAACTGCCCGGAAGTATTATAGCTTAGTTTTTTGATACGTTTCCCCAATTCATCATAGACAAAAGATGCTACAGGAGTATTGCCCGCCCCGCGATAGACCTTAGTCACTTTTCCTGTCACGTCATACACCAGGGTCAATTGCGTGCCGTCAGCCAGTGTCTCGGCCTTTACCTGGCCCATCTGATCATATGAATAGCTCGCATAAGGTTGTGAGGTCAGGGTATTGATCACGCTGCTCAACTGATCATTGTTGTTACCATACTGATACTGGAAAGCGTCTGACGTGGTGCCATTGCCATCTGTGCGCTGCAGATACTGTATGTTACCGTTCCCGTCATAGGCCGGCGTATTGTCTGCAGGATTGAGTACACGTTCCTGGTTGCTGGTCATGGGGCTGAAAGAAGGCGTTGCCCCGCTAAAACTCAGCGTACCCCAGGTACTGTTCGTAAACTGATATTTTGGGTCATATTGAAATACATAAGCCCTGGGATTATCATCCAGCCCTGACGAGGCAGGCTTTTCGCTATACCAGCTAATAACTTTTATATTTCCTGTATAACTATCCGGGAGAGGGTTGCCGGAAATGGAAGAAATATTCACGCCATTGATCGATGCGACGCCAATCCTGTCGTTCTTGTAATCTCCCGCAAAATAGTCCAGGACTTCCCCGAAAGCATCGGCCGAAAACCCATTCCCGCTGCCATCTCCGCCGGGATCCTGGGCTTTATTACTGTTGTTGATCGACTTTAGGTTCCCCTGCAAAGTATAGGTATAATCGATGCCCTGGAGATTGGTGCCCAATTCCACTCTCTTTAGCTCCCCCGTCAGATTATAGATATAGGTTGCCTGAAGGACAGGACTTGCCGTTCCGATACTGGTGTACACATGCCATATCTGTTTGTTGGCAGGGTCATAGTCGTAGATATGCGTAAAAGCATCCGGCTGGCCTGCCTGAAAAATTCTTTTTGTCAGGTGACCAAGCACGTCATAGACATAATCCGTCTTTTTATAACTGGCAGCGTCCCCCGTGCCCGATCCTAGTCCGGCGATATACCGGATCATCCAGCTTGTCTTGCCTTCCTCATCGTAGTTGTACCAGGTAGCGCTGACCAGGTTGGCGGCTCCTGGAGTATTATTGACGATACTGCTGTATCTCTTCGTCAGGCTCACCCGCGTGGACAGGTTGGCTACATCCTGCAACCAGGCAAGCCCGTGACTGTTGTCCGGCAGGTCATAAACTGTCTTCGTCACATCCGTCGTCGTGCCGGATGTCAGCCCACCGCCGGGATCGGTATTTTCGAGGATAGCAGTCATCCCGGCACTGCCAAAGGCAATCGCACTGCCGTCATACTGACCCGACTCGACAGCACGGCCTATCACATCATAATTCGTATAGCTGTAACTGCCCGTGACAGCCTGTACCGCATTCTGGGAAAAGCGTATCTTTCCGTCCTTTCTGTAAAAGAACTGGCAGGTCCCCTTATTAGGATCGATACTGCTGATCATCCTGCCCTGTAAATCGTACCCGAACAGGCTGATGAAAGGCACCGATGACCGGGTCGTATAACTGGCCAAACCCGGCGAGCCATATAACTTCTTTGTGCCCTCCGGCGCGATCGTCGCCATCAGTTGCCCTTTTTGATTGTAGAAATTATAGCTTACATCCGCGTAGCTGTTGCCATAGGTCAGGGTGAGCGCCGTTGTGCCGGTATTGACCAGCTTGTAGTAACCTGACCCTAACGTGCTGCCGCTACTAAAGCTTACCGTCTGCTCGGCAGTCATGTCATACAGGGTATAACTTCCACCCGTGATTCCTACCGCCCCGGCGGCCATCAGCTTGAAGTAATATATATTCATATCGCTGCTTCCGGGTGCGCCTACTGTAACGGTATTGGCTACTGCCATTCCGGAGCCCGCCCGCGCTGTCATCAGCGTGTTTCCGCTGCGGTCCTGTATCTTGATCATTTCTGTTCCGTTCACGTCCCGTGCGATCTGCAGCATGGATTGCCCGGCCAGACTCGCCGGCAAGGCACCTGCTTCAGTGGTCGCAAAAAACTTATTACGAACCTGAAGATAAAAATCCAGTTCGTTTGCTACCGGGGCAATATAGCTGGTCTGTTCCCGGCCCAGCCCCATCCGCAGTTGATCACCCGCCTGCGCCGATCTTTTTTTATTGCCGGTCCCATCCTGATAGTAGGTCTGCCGGGTGTAAGGATAGGATGTTTCGGGGGTATAGGGTTCCCAACTGTTATACTGGCTGTAATACCAAGCCAGGGTTCCCTTCACCGGCGTGCCCGAGCTGGCATCCCAGATCGGGTCGGGGCTGTTGGTATTGTCCCCGCCGGAAGAAAGGTCAAAGTTCTGATGATTGTACACCGCATTCGAAGTGTTGTGCAGCAGAAAATTGGGGCGGTAGCTGAAGTCCGCATAGTCGATAGGCGCCATCAGCGTGGTGGCGGCATCCCGTCCAAAGGCATCTCTCATGATCTGGCTGGCTAACACATGCGTGTAGAGAGCGGTGGCCCCAGCCCTGTAGAAAGTCTTGTCCTGCATCTGTATCTTGCGGCCATTATCGTCGAAAAAATCTTTGGAATCCCCTATGATATTGCCGTTCTCATCAAATGTAGTCATCTGGGTCCAGTTCATATTGGCGTCAGCTGTCCCCGTCAGATTGGTAGCCTGCGGCACGCCAAATGCGGGGGCAACGATCACGGCGGTGAAGCTCTCACCATCTGCAGTTTGAAAACCCTGCCCGAAAGTGATGCTGCCTGTAGCCTGATAAAGTGTCACTGTCGTATTTCTGCAATCGTATTCTATATCCAACGGTATGGTCGTGGGAGGCAGCGGACAACCGTCATTGCTGCCCACCATCCGGAACACCCGGTAATTACCGGCAAGATCGATATCTCCCGTACAAGGCCCCAGGATATCCGGTCCAGCCAGCAGATGGCAGGAAAAGACCATGAACAGTACCAAAAGAGTTAGTCGGCAGGATGTTCGGGTTGACATAAAATTATTAGGTTAAGGTTTACATTAATTTATAAAGATACCGAGCCGACGATCTGCACAGGGTGATTATTGTTTGTCGGGGCCGTACCGCTTGTAAGCCTTATGGACACTACCCCCGCCTGGGTAATGGTGACGTCCCATACCCTGTTCGTATTGTTGCCTTCATGCACGCTTACCAGTCTTTGCCCGGACGGTACGCAGCTGCTGCCTATGGTGCCGAGCGTTCCCTGTGTGAACCCGGTAGAACTCGGAGCCTGGAAGGTGAAATTAAAATTCAGGGTGGTCGACGGTGCGGTCACGGTATAAGAATAAGGATTGGTTATAGCGCTTGCCCACGTGAACGAACAAAGACGGACGCAGGTCGCGCTTTGGCCCGCTGCCTGTTCCGCCGTGATCAACGCGGCGTTAGCCAATGAATTCGCCGTCGTCTTGTCGGCGGCGGCATAAGCATAAGCCGCTATAGTCACCGGCACCTGGGTACTTTGATACCCGGAAGGGCAGGACGTCGTACCGTAACCGCTCATGGCATCGCTGTATTGCAGGTCTATCTGCTGATCGTATACGCCTGAAAGTGAGAACCCCGATGTGGGAGGTGTCCCTGACACCAGGGATACATTCACTGTGCCATCCGGGTACACCGTCACGTTGTAGACACAGGAGCCCGCGGTAATGGGAATGGTCCGCATGGCAGCAGGACAGATGCATGACCCTTTGATATTGCCAAGCTTGAAGAAAGTACTGCCTGTCGGGTAAATAAAGCCGAAGTTAAAATTGATCCGGGTGCCAGAAGGCCCGAAATAGAAGGACCTTGAATTGACGGCAGGATCAAAAGTGAATGTCGGCGAGCAGATACAGCTGCCATGCGTGTTGGCATAGTCCTGCGCATATATCTGCGCCTGTGCGTCGGCATCAGGCTGTGAAATGAAGCTGGTGTACGTTGCATCCGGAATGGTCACGAATACGTTTGATCCGACGTAACCCGCGCTTACCTGGCAGTTGTTCTTCGCATAAGCGACATTGGTAATGGCGGCGTTCGTAAATTTGGTTGCGCCGTAATTATATGCATACTGATTGGTCTTGAACTCCTGGCTGGTGAATGTACCGGTGTTCAGCTTTTCTTTATACGTCCGGACCAGCCGGCCTGCCGCGTCGTATTCGAATCGGGTGTAAAGGTTGCTGTTGTCGAGGATATGGGTCAGAGCCCCGTTGAAAGGATCGTATACATAGGCCGTCGTAGATGCATTCAAGGGCTGGAAGCGCATGTCGTCCACATAGGCTGATGCCGATGCATGGTCGTTCTGACAGTAGACGTTGAGCGTACCCGAAGTAAGGTCGCTGCCGTTGATATAGAGGTTTATCAGGGTCCATCCACCCGCCGTCTTTGCCCCCGTTGCGCCCGAAGATGCGGAATTGCCTTTGACCGTTCCACCCACGCTGTAGTATAATTTAACGTCCTGGGCTGTACCGCTGACCGGCTTGACCCATACTGCGGCCGTGTAATTGCGTCCCGCCACTACCCCATTGGTTCCGCTGCTGACGATAGGTACTGAATAAGAAAATCCTTTTTTGCCGGCCGGGGCCAGCAGCAGGCTCTGCGCCCCGGTGTGCGCAGCAGCGGTGGAAGCCGTTCCGTCGGCTGCTTTTACAAATATGGCGCCTGTTTGAGACAGGGCCGCATCTTCCGCCCCGCTGTAGGCGATCTCATAATAGTTGGCCGGGCCACCCGTAAGGATCACCTTCTGCTCCCCATAGTTGAGACGGGTAGCCGCATAATTTCCATTGATATCGGTGGCTTCCAGTGCCTTTGAATAAACATCGTAGAGCGTGATCTCCGAGTTCTTTATCCAGCCCGCGGCTGAAGCGCCGGGATTGCTCCAGTTGAAGTCCGTAAAGCTGCCCGTCGGAGTCAGTCCATCGCTGGTTTGGCCCGCCGGCTGCCAGTTGTAGGTCGATTGCTCACGCCAGATGTCTCCATTGGCAAGTACATTCTGGATAAAGCTGCTTCCATCCGTGCCAAGAACAGGCACTCCATGGCCCCAGGTGGTTACACTCGCCGATACCAGACCCAGGTGGGTAACAGGATTACTGGGGTCCACCTTCCACATATAGGTCTCCGCCGTTTGGGTCAGCATATTCTTATTGGAAGTATTCATGGCAGCCAGTCCCATCGCAGGATACTGCCGGTAGGCGGGTATCTTTTGCGTTACAAAACTATTTCCGTAGGCATCCGTCTCCTGCGTTTGTGTCACCGCGCCGCTGTAGAAATCAAAGCCCAGGTTCTGGCTCGTGGTCTGGGTGCCATTGACATAGTTGATCACCGTCTGGCCGGTCTGGATTGCAGGGTATTCTTCACGGGCGCTGAGGGTTAACATCACCTGGGACGCGGGAGTATACCCCTGCTCACCCACGACTTTTGTTTCGGAGAACCTTTCCTGTATAAAACCCTGGTAATAATATTTGGCCAGCCGGGCCTGGTATTGTGTCCGGAAGTCAGTCAGGGATAGATTTTCCAGCCCTTCATCCAGGTAGTGATTTATCGTCTCGCTGAGTATCTTCCGGTCGGATGTTTTCTTATCGTACTGCGTCACCCGTTTGACATTCCCGATGCCGCCGGTATACCGCATGATCGCCAGGTTATGGGTATTCATCGTCCCGTACGAGGTGGATGCCAGCGTACGTCCTGTGGTGGTCGTGTAACTGCTGGTGCCCGGGATGTCCACCCTACCCACCATATTGGGACGATAGACCTCGAACTGGTATTGAGTCGCGCCGGGTATATCCCGCGGCGTCGACTCATCTGCATTCTGGATTTGTGAGGTCACCATTACGTATTCGTACATCACGCCCGGCGGCGGCAGCTCCCGGGCAATGGAATAAAGATTGGAGACATCGGCATACAATAGACGCTTATACGGTGTTTCCCCTACTGTGTTAGCCACAGTGACCTGGTCGTAGAGAGGTAATATCGTCGGCGCATAGCTGGTGACCCCCGAGGAAAATCCGCTGGCGCCGCTGTAATCATAGGAGACGGAACTGGCATAACCGGTGATATCCGACATGGTCACCTTGTTGACCCGCGTTCCGCCGCCGTAAGAGCCGCTGTTGCTGGCAGAGATGTTTCCGGTGGAAAATCCTATAAACTCATATGGACCTCCAGGCGCGCCGTAATCCTGTGTTTGGGGGATGAGGATGGAAAGATCCGCATGCACGGTCCCATCCCCATCGATGTTGGTGACGGTATAGGAGGCGGTAAATGTCGGAAATATCTCCAAAGGATTGCTGTCTCCGGGATTCGCATTATGATAATCTGCGATGAGGATCATTTTTCCCTGGCTGCCATTGCTGAGCAAACTGGACACGGAATACCCCTGGGTATTCATCTTGAACGCCACCTTCGTAAAGGTGCCATCGGGGCCGTCTTTGCTGGCAGAAGAGATAATATATGCATAATCCGTGCTCAGTATGGCCTTGGAATACTGATCCGGTTCATAGCCGACCTGTATGATCCCGCCCAGCGGTGTGGTCACCCTTCGCAGCGACCAGGCATCCGTGCCGGCTGCAGACACCGGGGTAGTCTGTCGCCCGGCGTTCTCGTCGGCGCTTATCTGGGAAAGGGAGTAATCGCTCTTGTACAGGCCCCAGGAGTCATAGGCATCCTTGTTATAAGGCGGGTTCTTGGTTTTGTAAACGTCGGCCGTAATAGCCCCACCGGTATATGTGTTATTAGCCAGTGTATAAGTATACTGGGTACCAGACGGCGAAACGTTCGTAATTACTCCGCAGTAAAGGTTAGAGCCCCCCTGTTGCATGATCATGTCTCCAACCTTAAAATTACCGTTTGTCGTTGTGAAGCTGCCGGGGCTGAGTGACACTCCTGTCTGAAGATTAGCATCTGACCCGGTGAGCTCATAGGCGAACTGGGTGGCCGGCAACAGGTTGACGCCACCCTGTCCCCGCGTCACCACGCTGGTCAGCGTCAGCTTTCCCGACTTGACCAGGTGTGTTGCCAGATCGAAGCTGTTGGTCGTATTCGGGCAAAGCGAATAGTTATAATTAAAGTCGATCACCTTGAGACATTTTGCTTCCAGCGCCGCGCGCCCTACCGCATCCACGTCCTCTTTGTCCAGGGTATTGGGGCTAAAGCCGGCGCCAAAACCTACGCTGTTCTCGTCCGAGGCATTCAGCAGGTAGATATGACTCAACTCTTCGCTCTGCGCGGAGGTGCCGTCAAAATAACCGTCTACGGCATAATAGCTATTGTTAACTTTTCCAAAGTCATCGGTTGACCCGCCTTTGGCATCCATACGCGTTTGTTTTTCAAAAAGCGCCACGTGTGTCCGGGTGCGGATCGCATTGAGATAATAAACTTCTTTGTATCCCATCGAAACGTTCTCGAACTGGTTGTCCTCATCCTTCTGATATCCTTCGGAAGGGTTGCGCCATATATAAGCGTCATTGGCCTTGCCGTATTCATAATCGATCCAGTAACCCCAGTCCCCATCGTCGGCAATGCCATTGCCATTCCTGTCCACATAATCCGGCCCTGTCACCGTAGTGAGGTACCAGGTGTAGGCATAGGGTGTTGCGCGGGTCGATCGCGTAAAGGTCAGCGGCGACCTGCCATTGAGTTTTTCCTGGTAATTTTCTTCGCCATAGCTGTAGGCCGGCAGACCGAAATGATAGGTCATGCCCGACTCGTTGGTGATCGAGTATCCTTCGATCATAAAACTCTGGAGGCGTTGACCCGGAACATATCCTCTTGGATTCCTGGGACGCACCTTAATGGACGTGCTGACATATTTCGAGCCGGCCAGGTCATTGCCTCCGGAATAACCGTAACTGCCGTCGTTGTTTCCGTACACTGGATTGGCATCAAAAGGCGGTGCTAAAAACCGGAGATTGAAAGAAGGGTCGGAAAAAGTGGAATAGCTCTGCCGGTAGCTATTGGAGAAGTCGTTTACAAAACGGTAGACAGGCGTATTATCCGTGACGCCGGGCGAGCAATAGGTTACCACAGGCGTGCTCCCATTATTGTTGTTCTGCGCGACGACGGTGCCCTGCAGCAGGTAGGGGCGCATGTTACCGCCCAGGCCCTGGGCGTTGACGCTGTAGACGTCAAAGTCTGGAAAAGCGCCGCCCTGGACTTTGGTCGGATCAGGGTTGTCCACAATGTTCTTATAAGAGGCGTCTTCCAGCAGGGAATATTCATCATAGGCCACATTGTCCAGTATGCCTCCATACTGATTACCCGTTCCACCCCAGCCGTTTGGAAACAGGCTGCCGTGAGTGTTGATGTTTACCGACTCGTCCGACATATACCGGGTCTTGTTGAAACCAAGAGAGACGTTGATGCCATAATACACCGGGATGTCTATATGAAAGCCGCTGGAATGGGTGGTGATATTACCGGCCTTATCATTGGAGACACTGCCCGAGAGCCCGCCCAGGGACAAAGAAGGTTTGGAGCTTCCCGTATTGAGAGATATGCCCAGCATCGAGCCGCCCATCGATTGCTTCTGAGCATTATGTCCAAGGCTGTAGCCGACACCCGCCGTGAAGCCGGCGTTCACGGTCTGAAAATTAGTTTGAAAGCCGATCCCCACCGAGCCGTTGACGCCACCCTTATTAAATACGGTGGCGCCTACACCGCCGCTCATATAAGCATCCCCATAAGGAGAGATTCCGACACCGATGCTGGCTCCGAATGGAGAATCATCTCCGCCAAGACGATATCCAACGCCAAGATCGAGTCCTACACCAAACCCCCGGTAAGTATCCTGGGAAAAGGAAAGACCAAAACTCACCGTTGCCGGGGTCTCTGCAATACCAACACTTACGCCTATGCTAAATGAATTGGTGGAACCGCCCTGCCAGAAATCCCGCCGGTTAGTCGAAGGCGTATACCAGTCATCCGGGAATCCGTTGACGCTGCGGGTGATGGCGCCGGGATTCAACGTCCAGCCCAGCCCCACCCAGCTGGCATCCTCATTGGGCTGGATACCGGCGTGATAAGATAACGACAGAGGATATCCGCCATCCGGCCCGGGTACTTCTATAAGGGGAATATTGTAGGTCATGTCTCCAGTCTGCATGTTCACCATATCGGTGGTGTCGATAGGTTCGAAACTGCTGGCCTCCGGCTGGGTCGGCCCGGAGGTCAGTGCGTAGGAAACGCCCGGAGCGAAAATATTGGTCACAAGAATAGTCAAAAAGGTAGCAGCAACTACCTTACGGGTGCGTTTGCCCAGCAGCATAGCGATAGAGTTTATACAATAAAATTATTAATACCGGTTAGCCCCATCCGGGTGGGGCAGTTTCAAAAAAGGTTACGGGTCGTTGATCCGTGGCACGGGCCATCAGAGGCCAAAATGATCTGTAAGGAATTATGTTATACTCGAAGGTAAAAAGTAGAAGAAAAAGAAATACTGTAGAAAATAATATTAAGAACGCCGGAGGACAATTAAACAGCAAAAACATCATTGGTCTAAGGTTGAATGGGGTCATTGTCTAAACATGACGCTTTCAAATATATAAAATATATTTTGAAATAAATGAACATACTTACTGTTTATAATTTCTTAATCTACAGGTATACACTGAGGAGGGCTATTCTTCTCCGCTGCGTTGATCCCTGTCAGTCGCCCCATGCCCAACCTAAAACGGCGTCAGCTTGAACAATTTTAGGATGGCAATACAGGATAGAATGCCCGACAATATCAAAATAATTGAAACAAATTTTTTATCGAAAGCCTTCGGCCTGAACAATAATAGCGCCAATGACATTATAAAAGTCAAAAAATAAGAACCAATCCCGGCCATGACAAATACTTTTCGCAGATTATTGGCATTCCTGTATGCGACGGCATCTTTCACGGGAGTATCACTATCGCCCAAATTAAAAAAATAGTCGATCAACATATCCCGGAGAAAAGAATTAAAAATAAAGAACAGGAAAGCCACCAACACTAAAAAAGTATAATCCGAAATATTCTTTTTTACCATTACAGATCTTTTATTGATGATACGGGCTTTGCGGACATGGCGCGGGTATCGGCACATTATTTACGGTGACGGAATACCCCATCAACGTCATCCCATAAACCCATCTGGCCTTTACATCCAATAGCGAACCTTTGAAAGAGGGGTTCCAGTCGAAGATCTTTGCGAGAAAATAATTATGTTTAAGTGAGTTTTCCAGGATAGTGATCGATCCGGGGGTAAGATCCCAATAGGAATCATTGATTACCTGCTGTTCTTTTAATAATTGATTGCCGTCCCAATCAGACGCCGCCTTCCCGGTAAGTACGGCACCGTTATATAAATTCTGCAGACTGCCCCATATATCGTCTAAAATTAATTTATTTCCGGAAACGACGAATTTTCTAATTTCATCGTTGGTATACCCGGTAACCCCCGAAAAAAGCCCCTTAAACCCCTCTCCTATCAAAGTCTTTAAATGATCGACCGTCACGGCCGCAGCGCCTGACCATCTGGTGGTGAATCCTTTCGCGTCAGTCGCCGATTGGAACCACCTGTAAAAATCAGCCCTCTGATCAAGATTGGTATATTCATCGGAACCATTTGCCTTCGTTAAATTTACCATATTGGCATTTTTCCATACGTCTGTATTATTTTCCCGGTCCGAAGTTAACCAATTACCATCGCTGCCATCTAAAGTACCATCCGGATTCTCCGCATAATAGGCCTGTACGGTCGGATATTCTTTATATGTTTCACCCCCGTCTTTATCGACACCACTGACGGGATTATTGCCCATCCCTACATAAGGGCTAAAAAATTGCCCTTTCGGATCATATTGCAACCACCGGGCTATCCGGCTGTCATACATTCTCAGCCCGAAAGCATTCCACCCCGTCTCAGGGTCCTTCTCCGCGCTTTGCCCCTGGTATCCGTAACGGTAATCATTCGTGCCGCCACTGTTGATCACCATTCCGAATGGGTAATAGTCCGTATACATCCTCACCTGGAAAGTAGTCCCATTCTTCGCTATCACCGCCCGCACATTACCCAGATGATCGCGCATCTCATACGCATAAATTGGCCCCTGGGGATAATACACGCCCAGCCTGTTGGACGCCCCATTGATCTGGTATTCCTGTGCTATGACAGGTCCGTAAGACGCGCCAGCGTTGGTGACCGCTTGTGTATAGATCACATCCCCTACATAATAAGTCACCTGGGTCAATTGCCCAGAATTATTATAACTTTGTTTTTTTATCCTATTGCCTTTTTCATCGTATACAAACCCGACGATTGGTACGCCAAGAGAGACATCCTGGTACACCCACATTACTTTTCCCGTCGCATCATTGACCATATATTTAGACGGGGTAACACCATCACCGCTCACTATCGCCTTTACAAGCCCCCTTGCATCATAGCTATAACTGGCATAGGTCTGTGCTGTTCCGGTCGCCGTGTTTACTATACTGGCCAGCTGGTTGGTGTTGTTATTATAGGTGTATGCAAATTTATCCTTCAGGACGCCGCTTACATCCGTACGCTGGAGATTTTGAATATTTCCGTTGTCATCATAGGCCGGTAGATTATTAGCGGGATCGCCTATTTTTTCCTTATTGATGCCTGTTGTGGAAAAACTAGCCGGTGTGTTGCCAAAATTAATGCCCGTCCCCCAGGTGCTCTCCGTAAACTGATTTCTGGGGTCATACTGGTATACGTACGTCGTCGGCGCATCGGTCAGTCCCGTCGATACCGGCTTCTCACTGTACCAGGTCATCGCCTTGATATTGCCGGCATAGGTATCTGTGGCAATGGAAGATGCATTTACCCCGTTGATGACGGAGGTCCCGCTCCTGCCATTTACATAATCGCCTGTGTAATAATCCAGGACTTCTCCGAAGGCATCCGCCGGGAATCCATTGTTGCCATCGTTACCTGGATCCTGCGTCTTATTGCTGTTATTGATGGCCTTCCGGGCTCCCTGTAAAGTATAGGTATAATCTATTCCCTGCAGATTCCCCGCCAGTTCGACCCGCTTTACTCCCCCGTGAAGATAATACAGATAGGTAGCCTGCAACGTCCTGGTAGCCTGATTATCGGTCGTATTCGTGTATACATGCCACAACTGCTTATTCACCGGATCGTAATCAAAATAATGTACAAAGGTCTCTGCCGTCGTCCCTGCCTGAAAGACTTTTTTTACCAGGTGACCCAGTGCGTCGTATGTATAATCCGTGGTTTTATAGCTCTTGGGGTCTGCCGTACCGGAGCCAAGCCCGCTGATGTATTGTATCATCCAGATCACCTTCCTTTCTTCATCATAATTATACCAGGTGGCGCTCACCAGGTTAGCGCTGGTGGGGTTGTTATTGACGATACTACTGTATTTTTTTGTCAGGCTCACGATCCCCGCCAGCGTAAACGAATTCTGCACATAACCTGCCAGGCCGTGGCTAACATCCGGCACATCGTATAGCGTAGTGGTCACATCTGTTTTCGTACCCGTCGTCAGCCCGCCTCCGGAGGTGGTGTTCTCCAGGATGCCATTCATGGCAGCGCTGCCAAATGCGATTCCGCTGGCATCGGGCTGATACTGCCCGGTCTCGACCTGCCGGCCCCAGGAGTCATAATTCGTATAACTGTAACTGCCGGTAGCCGCCTGGACGGCATTCTGCGAAAAACGGATATTTCCGTCATTACGATACACCAATTGCTGCGTACTCCTGTCCGGATCCTGGCTACTGATCAGCCTCCCTCGTATATCATAGCTGAACAGACTGATAAAAGGCACCGATGACCGGGTCGCATAGCTGGCCAAACCCGGCGAGCCATATAACTTCTTTGTTCCCTCCGGCGCGATCGCCCCCATCAGCTGCCCTTTTTGATTGTAGAAATTATAGCTTATATCCGTGTAGCTGTTGCTATAGGTCAGGGTGATGGCCGTTGTACCGGTGTTGACCAGCTTGTAGTAACCTGCCGCTAACGTGCTGCCGCTGCTAAAGCTCACCGCCTGCTCCGCAGTCATGTCATACAGGCCGTAGCTTCCACCCGTGACTCCCACCGCCCCGGCGGCCATCAGCTTGAAATAATATATATTCATATCGCTGACCCCCGCCGCGCTTACTGAAACCGTGTTGTTCACCGTCAGGCCCGCCCCTGGCCAGGCCGTCATCAGTGTCTTGCCGCTACGGTCCTGGATGGTAACCGTCTCCGTTCCATTCACGTCCCGCGACACCATCTGCATCGCCTGGTTGACCAGGCTGCCCGGTAACGCCCCTGCATCCGTCGTAGCAAAATATTTATTACGCACCTGCAGATAAAAATCCAGCTCATTGGCCACCGGTGTCACATACGTGCTTGCATCCCGGCCCATCCCCATCTTCAGCGGCTCACCCGCCCCGGCAGCCTTTTTTACATTGCCCGTCCCATCCTGGTAATATGTCTGGCGGCTATAGGGATAGTTCGTCACCGGCGTATAGGGCTCCCAGGTATTGGCGATACTGTAGTACCAGGCCAGAGTCCCCTGTGCCGGCAGGCCCGAATTGGGATCCCATAACGGGTCCGGATTCAGGGTCTTGTCCGTATTGGTCGATCCGTTGGTATACAGGTCGAAGTTCTGGTGCGTATAGTTGATCCCGGAGCTATTGCGCTGCACAAAATTGCTCCGGTAGCTGAAATCCGCATAGTCGATAGGAGCCGGCAACGTCGACGCCGCCTCCCGCCCGTAGGCATCCCGTATCGGCTGGCTCGCCATCACATGGGTGTACACCGTGTTGGAGCCCGCCCGGTAAAAGACCTTATTCTGCGTCTGCATCGTCCGGCCATTATTATCATAGAACTGCTTGCTATCCGCGATCAGGGCGCCGGTCTCATCGTAACTGCTCGCCTGGTACCAGTTTATATTGGCATCAGCCGTGCCCGCCAGATTCGTCGCCTGGGGAACACCGAAGCCGTTGGGCACGATCTGCGCTACCAGGGTGGCGCCGTCCGGCGTCGAAAAACCCGCTTCAAAAGTAATGCTCTGAGTGGCCTCATATAAGGTGACAGTCGGGTCATAAGTCCCGAGATCAAGGGTCACAGGGATTCCCCAATAAAGCACCGGGCAGCTATTGTGGGTATTGGCCTCCAGCCAGTATGGCTTACCGTTACCAGGCGTCGCATACACCCCAACATGAAGTAGCAGGGCTATCCCTGCTGGCACCAATGTTCGGCTCCAGGAGGAAAAATGAAAGTATGACATAGCTAAGGTTTTAGTCCAACCTGTTATAATCCAGACGAGGTATTTGATCCAGGTCTTTTTTATCGAAATCGAACTTCAGACTCCCAATGCCAAAACCACACTCGGCCAGGTTCACATCTACCTTATCGGCCTTGCCGATCTTTTCCCTGGGGAAGGCCAGCAGCAGCGTATTGGCATTGCTCATCCCATAGGTCTGCTCGAAGGCATAGTCGCTCATCTCCACAGTGTCATGCGCAGCCGTCGTCAGGTTGACGAACTGGTGCATCTGGAAGGACAACACCTGCACCATGTCGCTATATTGGCTGAAGCTTCCCAACTGGCGGATCAGCTCTTTGTTGTTCTTTGAGAATTTCAGCAGGAAATAATAGTTGGTGCTATATTTTTTTTCAAGAGTATGTAAGACAGAAGTATCCCTTTGGCCGGCCGCAGTAAGCTCCTGCGCAACCAGCAGACTGGAAGGCTCATAGCTGATCTGCACGTCGATGTCTTTCACCTTCGTCTTCTGCACCAGTCCATGCCCGGGGTCATTGATATACTTCAGGAATTCCCGTTTGCTCATCAGCCGCTGACGGCTTTGACATCCAGCCACTGCCAGAACAAGTCCCGTCACCAATAAAAGATACCTGTTCATAGGATTATTTTACCGGTACGGAATATTCTTTGTTAAGATCGTCCACGATCTTATCCGTGATATCCATGTCGTTATCAGCGTATGCGATATTACCATTGGCAGCAACCAGGATCATTTTGTATCCGTTTTTCTTCCCATAACGCAACAGATAGCTGTTCACCGTGCTCAGCACATCCTGCGTAAGCCGTTGTTCCTCCTGGCCCGCATTCTGCTTGATGGCATTCTGGTAATCATAAAGCTGTTTCTGGCGGGTCGTTATCAGCTCCCGGGCCAGTTTTTTCTCGTTATCAGACCCCAGAGCCGCTGACTTCTCATATTTTTTGATGGCATCCTGTACGTCGCGGGTGAGTGTATCGATATTGGCCTGCCAGGCCGATTGCTTTTTTTCAAACTCCTTCCTCGCCGCCACCATGGCCTTATAGCCATTGAGCAGCTTCCCCGAGTCCACATAAGCGACCTTGGTTTTACTAAAAGCGAAAGTGTAAAGGAACAGGAATACAGAGAGAAGGACGGCAACTATAGCCAGCAGGTTTCGACGAAGTAAGTTCATTGCAGGTTTAAGGGTTAATTTTGATTAAGGTCTAAAGGTTATTCATTCAATTGCAGCACCAACTTAGCAAATAATTTCAGAACCCGGAAAAAAATTATTGTAATTTTTTGCAATACCAGCCCGGCTATCAGGCGGGCCGGGCTACCACGACGCGCCCATCGCTCCAAACAACACGCCCACGCACAAAACGTCACGGCAAACAAACTTAGCTTCGGAAAATACGAAACAGCCAGGTATTGACGCCATGCCTTACTTAACCCTCCCAACCCTCACTGCATCAAAATTAAGTTCTGTTAAATTGTAGTTTTCGACTATATTATCTTTCGCATATACTAAATACTCCTCAATGTATTCCTGCATCTTATCGGTTTGGCTAAAAAGCCCATTCTTATTTAATTCCCCCACCCACTTATTGAAAAGATCAGGTTTAAAAAAAAATCCATCCAGGATAAGAGATGTACCGCCAAAAGGAAAAAGATCATATCCCAGCCATTCTATTTCTTTCTGATAAAAATCAATAGTACCTTTCACACTGCTTAGTACATCCGAGTTGATTACAGCCAATTCATTAAGGTCGTCTTCTTTATTATTACTATATTCTAAAACTTTTAACGCATTATCATAGTCCTTAATAAGAGGCAAAAAAAAGGTATCATTGGACTCTTCATAAGCCATTTCGACTATGCGCAGAATATCTAAGGGTAGGTTTTTTTTATAATAGCTATCCAATACATCATCAAAAGAGAGACGACTCATTCCACGATATTCTTTATTTCCAACTCGAAAAATATTTTGATATGGTATGTCCTGTTCCATTGATCTTCTAAAAATCAAAAATCCATTTATTTTGTCAGCCATATAAATACCTTTTGCCTAAATTAAGGTATAACAGGTTTACGAAGTCGCTCCCATCGGCCGAAAGGGTAGCAGTTGAGGTCTCGGTATCATACATCATCTTGATATGGGTGGATTACCTGTTATTACATCCACATGTTGTTCTTTCAGATGATCCACAATCGTTCGATTAGCCATAAAAGCATCAAGGACAGCGCATTTTCCCCGGCAGTTGATGTCAAAGCTTCTCTTCAAGTCATTGATATGTCCATGGAACGTGTAAGCATAGGGTTTATTCTCGGGCAACGGATGGGAAGAAACATAGTCAAACAAACTTAGTTGCAATACTTCCGTACCGTCAAAATAAAAACTGATATGCCCATCGTAAATATGGATATCTGTAATGTTTTCCTTACTTTTTATCGTAAACTCCAGATTTGCCCAGTCAACCTTCTCTATACCGGATTCATTCACCGTTTTGAGACAAGAATCTCTCATATTATAAAATTTTATTTCAAATCGGTGACCTTGTCGGTTATCAACCCAAAACAAGGGTAATATAAAGAGGATTATTTTAAGCATATGACAACTGTATTAGACAACAAGGATAACATTTCAGCGCTTTATTTATGGATATACCAGCTTCATCACAACAGGCTTATAATACCAACCGTTTTTTGCATAAACCGAATTTCTATGGCTCTCAAATATTAACGCGTTTTCCTTAAATACTTTTATTATTAGTTGACCATACCAGTTGTATTTTCTACTGATATGCAAGAGTTCAGCCCCGTCGGGATAAAAGACATCTATATCGTCTGCATTCTATTATTTTATATTCCATACCCTTATTGTCCGACTGTATAACTTCTCACCAGGATTTATTTTATCGGAATTAATCTCGAAATTTTCGGTTGTAGTATCCAAATACCAACAAAAATGAAAAGCATTTGCACTAGATTGGCAAAATAGTCACCCAACAAAACCTCTCTTTGATATTCAATTTTTGCTATTGTTTTACATGCGAAGAACATGGTTTGAAAAATAGCAAAAAATAGATATAGCCCCCCAATCATTAAAGGAATGTCCTTTAATCCAAATGTGTCAGACGACGAAGCCTCCATTTGAGAAAAGAAAATGAGTGAGAGAAAGAGAAAAACGCATACAATGATCACATTGACTTTAAAGAGTTTTACATTCATTGGCTTTAGCCCTAACTCAGCAATTTTTTCCTGTCCATTGACACCAATTGCATAGATCCAAAAAGTAAATGTCAATATCGATACACTGTTAATAATTTCTTTTAATGGACTTGGCGAGGTCCAAGCCCCACAGATAAAAATCAAAATAAATAATTGCCAATGCTTAAAAGTCAAAAGTTTTTTCATAAAATTTCACCATTGAAATTTAATCATGAATGAAATTAAGGAATTAAAGCCGATAATATCAAACTATCCACCGGTTCAAAGCTCGTAGCCTCCGGCTGCGTAGGCCCCGAAGTCAGCGCATAGGAAATGCCCGGCGCAAAAATATTGGTAACAAGTATAGTCAAAAAGGTAGCAGCAACTGCCTTGCGGGAGCGTATGTTCATCAGGTTTAAGGGTTAATTGGTTTAGGCTAGCAGATCCATTCGATTCCAATCCGAACTTATGAAATAATTTCAGAACCCAAAAACAATTTATTGCCAGTTTTTGCAGCAATAACACTTATGCATAACCGTGCAGAAACAACCATTACACGCTTTTTGCCCAAAATGACACGCCCATAGACAATACGTATCGAAAATGGCCTTCCCCTTCGGAAAATACTAAGCAAAAAAATTGCCGAGATTGGACGCCGATATCCCGCGCCACACTAAAAACTCTGCCCCAGCTTGAACAGCGGCAGATACATCGCGATCAGGATGACTCCCACGACAACACCTAACACCACGATGATCAGCGGTTCGACAAACTTGCTGAGAATACTGGTCTGGTACTCCACTTCATTGGAATACTGCTCGGATATCTTATTGAAAAAAAGCTCCATCTGATTGACCTCCTCTCCCACCTTTATCAAAGAGATCATCTTCGGCGGATAAATGGAAAAGCCGCCAAGACTTTTGTGCAGCGGCATACCACTGAGGATATTCTCTTCCACCACACCCAGCGATCTTTCGATGGGGTAAAACCGGATCATCTTTCGGACCAGCTGAATAGCCTGCACGATAGGGATCTTCGAGGCGATCAGCAGCGCCAGGGTGTTGGACAATCGCGAAAGATACAATTTGCGCACGATGCCCCCTACGATAGGTATCCGAAGAATGAGACGCGCCGACCAGTCCCGGAAATAGTCTTTGTTGCGCTGGGAGACACCCACGGCGACAAGGGTGAGCAGCAGTAGCAGACAGGGCCCGGCCGTTCGTTTGAGCCCATTGGAAAGATCGAGCACCATCCGGGTAATAAACGGCAACTCCCCGCCGGATCGCTTCAGGACGTCGGCAAACATAGGCACCACATAAGCCATCATAAAAGAAACAGCCCCGAAGGCTACCACCAGCACGATCATCGGATAGGTCATCGCGCCGATGATCTGCCGCCCCTGTTTTATCTTTTTCTGGTAATATACCGCCAGCTCCTTTAATACCACGATCAGCTTGCCCGTCTCCTCCCCTATCTGCACACTGTAATATTCATAAGGCGTAAAGTATTCCTTTTTTCTGAGCGCGGCAGAAAGGGTCGACCCATTCTCGATCTCACGCGCTATCTCCCCAAAGATGGCCTTGTGTTTCTTTTTAGGCTGTTCATTCATTATCAGCTCCAACGCCGACCGTATGTCGACACCCGCCTCCAGCAAAGTACTCAGCTCCAGGTAAAATCCCTCCCGCACCTTGTCCGGCAGCGCGCCGCCAAAAAGCCGGATGTCCTTGTTCAGGAAACCCCATACCCCCTGATCGGTTTTATCGGCGGCGCTCTCTTTATTGCCGGCAGGCGGCTTACGCAGCTGGCGGATATCGATGGAATTATTCATTCTTTTCTTTTTGCGCGCGAAGCAGGTCCGCAATGGTATAATCCTTTTTCAGCGCCAGGAACAGATCTTCTTTGTTAAAGGTAACGTTCAGCTGCAAACCGCTCACCAGCGGGATGCTGTCGTTCACATAGGATCGTTGCAGTATCTTCCCTCCAAGACGAAAGGTGTCGGTCAGACCATCCAGGTCTCTGAGAATGCGGTCCCCGCCGATGGCATACCGCACCCGGCGACCGTCGATATCCAACAAAAGCGTCACACTGTCCGCAGCGGCGCCGATCCGTTGCGCATTCTCAAAATCCCTGCCGATAGCCCGCTGGAACAACGTGTATTCCGTTATAACGGCCGATCGGGACTGTCGCCGCATCAGCTGCGCAGAAAACAGCGACCAGGAATAAAACGCTATGGAGACGACGATCGCACTGATCATCATCGCCACCACCAGCTCGATCATCGTAAAGGCAGACAGTTTTTTAGTCATACATCCCGCTTATTCATCCGCCCGGACCAGCGATTGCCAGTCGGCCAGTAATTTTCTGTTCATGTCATAAATATAATACTGTATCCGCAACAGACTGTCGTAACCCGGATAGTTATCCACCTGCCGGCGAAGCACGAACTCGCCGGCTGCCACCGAATCACTGGTCCATTCTTTTCCTGTCCGCGTCCTGTCCGCATACTGCCGCAGCAGATTGGTGGCATTGAGCTGCTGTACGGACAGATGCGTGCGACCCGTGCCTGTGAGGACAACAGTCGCAATCCCGAAAATGCCCAGGATGATCACCAGGGCCACGATCGTTTCCGGCAGGGAGAACGCAGCTATCTTTCGATGTATCAGTTTACCCATTGTAATATCCGGTTGTTCTTTTTGCCCGAAAAAATGACCGCACCCGCATACCAGCCCGCAAGACCGCCCCGATCAAGGATTGCATCCGTCAGATAGTTCTCATAAATAACGGCGGGACTCTTATAAATGAAATAGTCGGTCAGCGTAGCGCCCAATACGCTTCCCCTCAGCGAAAGATAACCATTGACATATAACACCCCCTGAATGGTCGCCCCGGATTTTACCTCCGCATAGGTCTTGTTCTTGTCGCCATCCGCACACCAGGACAGCGCCAGCCCTTCCAGCAGATTGTTTCCGCCGACTATCAGCCTCGGCTGCCGGGTATCACCTGTCCTTTTTGACAGCACAAGCGCACTTGGATAATAGAAGCTGCAGTTGTCCTCCGTTACTACACTGTCGGAGCCAAAAGCCTGTACCCTACCGGAAAAGCCCGACCGAAAACGGATCACCGGGGCTGACAACAACACATTTTCCAGATGGGCATCGCCATTGACATCTATGAGAGAGTCGGATACAATAAGTATGTGGCCCTTCAGACTGGAACCGGACAGGGTCAGGGCTCCGCGTCCCCATATCGTCCTCAGGCTGTCATGAAAGGATGTCTCCAGTACCGCCGGCAGCATATCTCCGGCGCCATGAGCCGTATCCTGAGCCGGCAGCCCGGCGTAATATTGTATGACACCGGTATTCAGCGTCGGTAAAGACTCACCGCTCCTTTCTATATCGCCATTTACCAGGGTGGTATGATCATATCCGCGCTGATCGATATAACCCGGCTTGATCCCGCCCTTCGGCAGATAGGCTTTGCCTGTGAGTAATGTAGAGCCGACAATAGACAGGGAACGCTGGTGTTCCGCCAGGTACAGACAGCCATCCATATTCGCCGGCAGCAGAGAGCCAAAGAAAAAATTCTTCTGCCGGACGCGGCCCCCGTCCCTGACCTCTACGGCCGCGACCTGGTATACTCCCCACGCCTCTTCCCGGATATAGGCAGAATCATCCCCCTGGCCAAACAGGTCGAT